>ERZ1066138.689-NODE-689-length-11114-cov-8.746722_pt1 | contig 11114 bp, 11 predicted proteins | sample MGYA00382785_ERZ1066138 | MGnify/ENA primary metagenome ERZ1066138 (study PRJEB33369, sample SAMEA5778368) | biofilm metagenome | biome: Industrial cooling water; feature: Water cooling tower basin; material: Biofilm | place: United Arab Emirates | collected...
TCCTGGTCGATGGTGCCGTAGACGTTGTCGCGCAGCAGCCGGCCGCGCTCGTCGTGTGCGCGGTCCGCCGCGTCGGCTTCGTCGTCCGGGCCCGCGACGTTGCCGTCGACGTCGCCGTGCTCGTCGATCGCGACGCCGCCATCCGCGATCAGGTCCTCGTCCTCCTCGCTGGTGACGCCGTCGAGGTCGGGTTCCGGCGCCATCGGCGCGCCTGCGGCGCGGAAGGTCGCGACCTCGATGACCTGCCAGCCGAAGCGCACGTGCGCGAGCCGGAAGCGTCGGCCGATCAGGCGGCAATTGCGGAACAGCCGCCGCACCTCCTCGGGCGAGGCGTCGGTGGCGACGTCGAAGTCCTTCGGCTCGATGCCGATCAGCAGGTCGCGAACGCAGCCGCCGACCAGGAAACCCTGGTAGCCGGCGTCCTTCAGGCGATACAGCACCTTGAGGGCGTTGCCCGAGATCTGGGAGCGCGAAATCGGGTGGTCCGCGCGAGCGACGATGACCGGCGTCGTGGCGCCGTTTTGGGGGTCCAAGGGGTGTCGGGTCCGCTTGAGGCAGGAAACTGGGTCCGTATAATACCAGCCCCTTTGCGGGCCCCGACGCTCCCATCGTCTAGAGGCCTAGGACACAGCCCTCTCAAGGCTGGTACGAGGGTTCGAATCCCTCTGGGAGCGCCATTCCGGACGGCATCGGCGGCCGCGCGGTGCGGCGTATCATGGCAGCGCCATGGACTTCGCGAACGCCATGAAAAATCCCGGCCGTAGCTTCGGGTCGCCCGAGGCCCTCGAGGCGGCCACCGGATTCTCGCCCGCGCAGAAGCAGGCCATCCTCCGTCAGTGGAAAGATCAGCTCGAGCAGTTGCTGGTCGCGACGGACGAGAACATGCCCGGACCGGAGACATCGAGCGGCGTGAACGCCGACTGCCTGCGGCGAGTCGTGAATGCCCTCGGTCGCATCGCCCCGCAGGTCCGCTGACCGCCTCCCCCCATGCTGACGACTGACCGGCTCGACCGACCCGTCGACGTGGAGCATGACCATGCGCTAGGTCCGCGGGACGCCCAGCTCACGCTCGTCGAGTACGGCAGCTACGCCTGCCCGCACTGCCGTGCCGCCAACGAGCGCATCGCGGCCGTGCGCGACCGCTACGGCGACCGGCTCCGCTACGTCTTCCGCCAGCGGCCGCTGACCGGCAGCGACCTCGCCCGCCGCGCCGCGCTCCTGGCCGAATGCGCCGCGGACGACGAGCAGTTCTGGCGCGCGCACGTCGCGCTGATGTCGCGTTCCGCGGAACTGACCGAGGCCGATCTCGAGTTCGTCGCGGCGGAACTCGGCGCGGGCGCGCGGGATCCGGCCGCGAACGAACGCGCCGCAGCGCGCGTCGAGGCCGACGTCGCGAGCGCGCGGGCGAGCGGCGTCGCGTTCACCCCGACCTTCTTCGTCAACGGCCGCCGCTACGACGGGCCCTGGGACGAGACCTCGCTGTCGGACGCGCTGCTCGGTTCCCTCGGCCACCGGATCCGCTCGGCCGCCCTCGATTTCGCGGGCTGGGCGCCCTCGGCCGGCATCCTGCTGCTGCTCATGTCGATCCTGGCGGTCCTGCTGACCAACTCGCCGTGGGGCGCCGCCTTCACGGCGTTCTGGCAGCAGCCCTGGGCGATCGAGTTCGGCGGAGCGGGCCTGCGAATGCCGGCGCTCGACTGGGTCAATCACGGGCTGCTGTCGGTGTTCTTCCTGATCGTCGGACTGGAGATCAAGCGCGAGTTCACGGTGGGCCACCTCGCCAGCAGGCAGGCGGCGGCGCTGCCGGTCGCTGCCGCGCTCGGCGGCATGGTCGTGCCCGCTGCGCTGTACGCGTTGTTGATCCCGGCCGGCCAGTGGTCCCACGGCTGGGGCGTGCCGATGGCCACCGACACGGCCTTCGCGATCGCCCTGATCGCGATGCTCGGGCGGCGCGTGCCGGTGGAACTGCGCATCTTCCTGACCGCCGCGACCATCGTCGACGACATCGGGGCGATCGTCGTCATCGCGCTCTTCTACAGCGCCGAGCTGCACCTCGGCTATCTCGCGGCCGCTGCCGGCATCGTCGCCGCGCTCGCGCTGCTCAACCGGGCGCGCGTCTACCGCGTCGCGCCGTACCTTCTGCTCGGCGTCGCGCTCTGGGTGTGCGTGCACGACGCCGGCCTGCATGCGACGCTGGCGGGCGTCCTGCTCGCCCTGTTCATCCCGACGCGGCCGCCGCCGGACCTCCGGGCGCTGATGACCCAGGCGAACGCCCTGGTCCGGGAAGAGGCCCGCCGCGGCGACGAGGTGCTGCGCCACGGACCGTCGATCCCGGTGTTGCGGGCCCTCGACGCGATCCATGACCGCGTGGAGTCGCCCGCCGACCGCATGTTGCGCCGGCTGGCGCCCCGCTCGAGCTACTTCGTGCTGCCGATCTTCGCGCTGGCGAACGCAGGCGTCGTCATCTCGTCACAGGTCGTCGCCGGCCACGAGCCCCTGATGCTGGCGATCGCCGGCGGCCTGGTGGTCGGCAAGCCGCTCGGCATGACGCTCTTCTGCGCGCTCGCGGTCGCCTGCGGCCTCGCGCACAAGCCGGCCGAGTACACTTGGCGCCAGGTCCTCGGCGCCGGCGCACTGTCCGGAATCGGATTCACGATGTCGCTGTTCATCGCCGCCCAGGCGTTCCCCCTCGCGAGCGACTTCGACGCGGCCAGGATCGCCGTGTTCGGCGCGTCGATCCTCGCCGCGGTGGCCGGCGTGGCGATCCTGTTCAGCGCCGGTCCGCCGCCCGAGGGGCAGGCCGAGGGGCGCTCGCGATGACGGTCCGGATCGCGATGTGGTCCGGCCCGCGCAACATCTCCACCGCGATGCTGCGCTCCTTCGGCAGCCGCCCGGACACCGCCGTGTCGGACGAACCCCTGTATGCGCATTACCTCGCGGTGACCGGCGTCGCTCACCCGGGCCGCGAGGAAATCGTGCGCGTGCACGAGCCCGACTGGCGCAAGGTCGCGGCGACGCTCACCGGCCCGGTCCCCGGCGGGCGGCCGGTCTGGTACCAGAAGCACATGGCGCATCACCTGCTGCCGGAAATCGAGCGCGGCTGGCTGGACGCGCTCACGCACGCATTCCTGATCCGCGAACCCGACGAGATGGTCGCCTCGCTGCTCAAGACCTTTCCCGGCGCCGGCCTCGCCGACACGGGGCTGCCGCAGCAGTGCGAGATCTTCGACCGGGTGGCCGGCCGCCTCGGCCGCGCGCCGCCCGTCGTGCTCGCGAGCGACGTGCTGAAGGACCCGCGGGCGCAGCTCGAAGCGCTGTGCGAGGCGCTCGGCATTCCGTTCCTCGAGGCGATGCTCGCCTGGCCACCGGGCCGGCGTGAGACGGACGGCGTCTGGGGGAAGCACTGGTACGCGGCGGTCGAGGCCTCGACCGGGTTCGAGCCGTACCGCCGGCGCCACGTCGAGCTGACCGACGAGCAGGCCCGGCTCGTGGACGAGTGCCGGCCCTGGTATGAGAAGCTTTACGCGCTGCGGCTGAAGGCCTGAAGGAACGGATCCGCGATGCTCCAGAAGTTCAACGAGAAGAACCGCGACCTGATCGTGAACGTCAACGGCCGGCTCGTGCACCGCGACGAGGCCGGCGTCTCCCCGTTCGACAGCGCCGTGCAGGGCGGCGACGCCGTGTGGGAGGGACTCAGGCTCTATGACGGCCGGATCTTCGCGCTCGAGGAGCACCTCGCACGGCTGCGCTCCTCGGCGCTCGCCCTCGCCTTCGCGGAGATCCCGTCGAACGAGAAGATCATCGCCGAGATCCGCCGCACGCTCGCGGCGAACGGGATGCGGGACGGCGTGCACATCCGCCTGACGCTCACGCGCGGCGTGAAGGTCACTTCCGGCATGGACCCGCGCCTCAACCAGTCGGGCCCGACGCTGATCGTGCTCGCCGAGCACAAGGCGCCTGTGTACTCGAAGGCCGGACTCTCGCTCTTCACCAGCAGCATCCGGCGGCCCGGCCCCGACGTGCTCGACCCGAAGATCCATCATGCGAATCTCCTGAACTCGGTGCTCGCCAAGATCCAGGCGACCGCAGCGGGCGCTGACGACGCGCTGATGCTCGACGGCCGCGGCTTCATCGCCGAGACGAATGCGACTCACCTCTTCATGGTGCAGGCCGGGACCGTCCTCACGCCCACGGTCGCCGCCTGCCCGGAGGGCATCACGCGCGCGACCGTGCTCGACATCTGCCGCGCCGAAAGGATCCCGCACGAGGTGCGCGACCTCTCGCTCACCGAGCTCTACCGCGCGGACGAGGCATTCTGCACGGGCACGATGGGCGAGCTCGCCGGCGTCACGCAGGTGGACGGCCGCCGGATCGGCAACGGCGAGATCGGGCCGATGACCCAGCGACTCTCCGCGCTCTACGGCAAGCGCACCGCCGCGGGCGGCACGCGCGTCGCGGACTGACTCGGCGTGCGGCCGCTGCGCATCGCGCTTGCACTCGCCCTGGTCGCCTGCGCGTCGGCCTGCGCGACGAGCGGCACGCAGACCGGACCCGCCGCCACGCCCGGCCGCTGCGGCGACGCGCCGGCCTTCGCCGCCGGCGGCGAGCGCGCCACGCTCTGGGCGCGCAATTCGTCCGAGTACCGGGCGGCAACCGAGGGCATTTTCGCCGGCGCACGGGCCGCGCTGGCCGCGGGACTCGCCGATCCGGCCTGGACGGCGGAGCCGTCGCAGACGGGCGATCTTTCGGCGCTGCCGCCCGCGGTCATCATGGACATCGACGAGACGGTGCTGGACAACGCCGAGCCGCAGGCGGAGATGCTCCTGAACGGCACCTGCTTCGAGGAGTTCCCGGCCGTGTGGGACGCCTGGGTCGCGAAGCGAAGCGCCCCGGCGGTCCCGGGCGCGGCCGGGTTCATCCGCGCCGCGCGCTCGATGCAGGATCCGTCCGGGCGGCCGGTGCGCGTCTTCTTCATCACCAACCGCGAATGCGCGCCGCGCGCCGGCAGCACGGCCGCCTGTCCGCAGCAGGACGACACCGCGGCGAACCTCGTCGCGCTCGGCCTCGACAGCCCGACGCTGGCCGACGACCTGATGCTGAGGGGCGAACGGCCGGACTGGGAAAGCGAGAAGCGGGCGCGCCGGCAGGCGGTCGCCGCCGGCTACCGCATCGTGCTCAACGTCGGCGACGACCTTGCCGACTTCCTGCCGGGCGTCCGGCGCGCGACGGTCGCCGACCGCGATGCGGCGCGCTGCGCGCGCGAGGCCTGGTGGGGCCATCGCTGGTTCATGGTGCCGAACCCGATGTACGGCTCCTGGCTGGTGGCGCTCGGGGACGACCTGGAGGCGGCCCTGGCCGCCGGGCCCGCGGTGATCGGGGACTGCCCGCGGCGCTGATCACACCGGCAGTGTGACGGGCGTCAAGGACTCCCGCGATTCCAGAGCGCCGCACATGGCCGTCCTTTATGTTCACTCGCATGACGCCCGCCGACGACCGCGTGCTGCAGCTCCTGCAGAAGTGGCAGAAGAGCCTCGACCTGCACGCGCGTTACGCGGACCTGCCCGAGGACCAGTACTGGCTGGTGCAGCCGTGGCCCAATCACCAGCGGCCGACCAGGTGGGTCGTGGACCTCGCGCGCCAGCGTCTCGCGGACCTGCAGAACATCGTCAAGGCGCGGCTCGCCGCCGGCGACCCTTCCCTTTCCGAAGCGCTCGAGCTGATGTCTTTCCTGACGAACCTGGTCGGTTCGCAGCACGTCGAGCGCTTCGTGCCGATCGCCGAGCCCGAGCGCGAGCGCCAGCTCGAGAAGGCGAAGTCGGCGAAGGCGACGGGCGCGACTTCCACCTCGACTGTCCTGAAGCCGGCACCGCCCGCGAAGCCCGCACGCGCCGCCGGAAAGCCGAAAGCCGCGAACAAGCCGCCCAAGCCGCTGAACGACACGACCGTCACCGCGGTCGTGAAGGACGCGGCGCGCCTCCTGTCCTGGGGCCGCGACTGGCACGAGCTGCCGGAGGCCATCGCCCGGATCGCCGGGCGGCCGAGCGTCGCGCAGGTGCGCCAGATCCTGCGCGGCAGCAAGGAAGACATCGAGCAGCGGCTCGCGCAGCAGGACAAGCACTAAAAGGGGACGCACCCCTTTTCTGCCGACCGCTGAAAAGGGGTGCGTCCCCTTTGATGTATCTTCGCCTGCCATGGATGAATCATCCTCGACGGGCGCTCCGGCCGGGCTCTTTCGCCGCCTCGCGGCGCTCACCTACGACCTGCTCCTCGTCATCGCGCTCGCCTTCATCGTGACCTTCGCGATGCTGCCGCTCACGCGCGGCGAGGCCATCCTCAGCGAGACGCAGGGACTCCTCGGCCACGCCTACCACGCGCTGCTGGCCATCGTCGTCTTCGCCTATTTCGGCTGGAGCTGGACGCGAAGCGGCCAGACGCTGGGGATGCGGGCCTGGCGGATCCGGCTGGAAACCGGCGACGGAGCGCCCGTCAACTGGCTGGACTCGCTGGTCCGTTGCCTGCTGGGCGCGGGTCTCGCCTGGCTCGCGTCGGCCGGCGCCTGGCAACTGGCGCGCCCCGGCTCCGCGCTCGGCGGGGTGGGCGCCGTGGCGCTCGTCGCGCCGCTCGTCCTCAATTACCTGTGGGTCTTTTTCGACGCCGAGGGCCGCAGCCTGCAGGACCTCGCCGGCGCCGTGCGGGTGCGTCGCGTCCGCTAGCGGGTTCTTGCAATCGCCACCGCGGCGACCGCGAGCAACAGCAGCGTCGGTCCCCAGGCCACCAGCAGCGGATTGAGGTCATAGACCTGCCCGCTGTTCTCGAGCGTCTGCGTCAGGAGCACGAACAGGACGCCGGCCATGATCCCGAGCACCGTCCGCGCCCCGGCGCCCGCCGACCGCAGCGGGCCGAACGCGAACGGCACCGCGAAGACGCACACGGCGACCGCCGCCACCAGGCGCGAGATCCGCGACCAGAAAGCGATCTCCCAGGCGGTCGCGTCAAGGTCATTCGCCTTCAGGTGCTCCTTGTACGCGTACAGGTCCGCGAGCGGCAGCGCGCCGGGCTGGGTGACCGCCATGCCGAGGAGTTCCGCATTGAATCCGGGCTCCGTCACGAACCTCGGCACGGTCCGCGCTTCGATGCGGTCCGCGCCGAGCCGGCTCTCCTGGTAGTTGGTCAGCACCCAGCGGCCGCTCGCATCCTGGGACGCCGTTTCCGCGCGGCCGACCAGCGCGAGGCGCCGCTCCTCGTCCAGCCGGTACACGTACACGCCGCCGAACAGGTTCTCGGCCGCCTGCCGTCGGACGTTGATGTAGTACGCTCCCTGGCGGATCCAGGCGCTGCGGCTGCCGGTGAACTCGACCTGCGAGTAGCGGCTGAAGATCTTGTACTGGCGCGCGTACTGGTCGGCGGGCGGCGCGAAGTACTCGCCGATCACCCACAAGAGCGCCGCGACCACGAGTCCGGCCAGCCCTGCCGATACCGCGATGCGCCCCACCGACACGCCGGCCGCACGGACGACCGTCAGCTCGCTGTCGCGGGCGAGCCCGCCGAGGCCGATGATCGCGCCGATCAGCGCGCCGATCGGCAGCAGCTCGTAGGCCTGCTGCGGAAGCTGCAGCAGCGTGACCAGGAAAGCCCCGGCGACGTCGTAACTGCCCTGGCCGATGTCGTCCTGCTGGCCGATGAAGGTCACCAGGGTCATGAGCGCGAGCAGCACCGCCATGACCATCAGCGTGTGCAGCAGGACGGTCTTCGCGAAATAGCGGTCGAGGATTGTCACGCGATGTACCGCCTGCGCGGAAACCAGCGGGTCACGGGGCTTTGCCGGTGGATCAGCACGAAGCCGGCCGCGAGCACCAGCGCATGCACCCACCAGGTGCCGGCCGCGGGCGGCAGCCGGCCTTTCTCGATCCACACCTGCGCGGCGGACAGGAGGTTCGCATAGAGGAAATACAGCAGGATCGCGAGGGCGACGCGCGCGTAGCGGCCCTCGCGGGGCCGCAGCGCCGACAGCGGCACGGCGATGAAGGCGAGCACGAGGACCATCACCGGCAGCGAGATCCGCCGCTGCAGCTCGGCGACGTCGACCAGCGCCGTCGAGCCGAAGAGCTCGCGGCTCGGCTTGCGCTCGGGCACCGTGCGGCCGGCGCCGGGCTCGGGCACCTCGACCGGGATGCCGTGTTCGGCGAAGCGGATGCGGCGGAAGTCGGCCTGGCCGGGTACGCCCTCGATCCGCTCGCCGTCGTGCAGCACGACGACCTGCGAGCGCCCGCCGGGCAGCACGCGCTGCTCGGCCCAGGCCGCCGTCGCGACCTCGACGCGGTCGCCGGTGATGTGCTGCATGAAGACGTGGATCAGCCGGCCGTCGGCGCCGCTCTCCTCCGCGTAGAAGACCGCCTTGCCGTCGGCATAGGTGCGGAAGGTACCGGGTGCCAGGAGGCCGAACTCGGCGTCCCGCATGCCGCGGCCGCGCAATTCCTCGGCCCCGTTGCGGGCCTCGGGCCCGACCACGAACGTCAGCCAGGCGAGGCCGGCCGCCACCGGCAGCGCGAGCGCGTAGACGGGCAGGTACAGCCGCTCGGGGCCGATCCCGCAGGCCCGGACCGCCGCCATCTCGCTCTCGTGGTAGAGGCGCCCGAGGGCGAGCATGGTGGCGAGCAGCAGGCTGATGGGGACGAGCACCATGAGGTTCTCGAGCGTCGTCAACCCGATCAGCGCGAACACGATCTCGTGGGGGAATCCGCGGTCGGCGGCGACCCCGAGGATGCGTGCCACCTGGTAGCTCACGAGGATCGCGAGCAGGACGACGGTCACGCCCGCGAGGGCCATCGCGACTTCGCGCAGGACGTAGCGGTCTATGGTGGCGAACAAGGCTGGTTTCGCGCGGATTCCGGGCGGTTTTCGATTAAACTGGCCGCCACACGGTAAACCAGCACGGGAGCGCGCTCAACGGGCATCCGCCCGCGCGCGCCGGCCGGGGGAACGAGGATCATGCAGTTTCACGTCATCAAGTCGGGCAGCGCCCGCCAGCGGACCGCCTGCGCCATCGTCGGCGTCCACGAGAATGCGGTGCTCGGCGAAGCCGCCCGGCGCGTCGATCGTGCCGCGGGCGGCGCCATCACGCGCCTGCTGCGCCGCGGCGACTTCTCCGGCAAGAGCCCCGAGGTGTACCCGATCACCGCGCTGCGGCGCGGGCCGGCGGAACGCATCCTGCTGGTCGGGCTCGGGCCGAAGGCCAAGTACGGGCGCAAGGCCTACCGCCGCGCGGTGTTCGCGGCGACCCAGTGGCTCGCGAAGACCGGCTGCGGCAACGCGGTCTCCTGGCTCTCTGCCGACCCGGTGCCCGGCCTCGACGCCGGCTACGCCGCGCGCCACGCGGTCGAGTCCGTGAGCAACGCGCTCTACCGCATCCCCGACCTCAAGACCGCCAAGAAGCCGCCGCATCCGAAGCTGGCGCGCTTCGGCATCGTCGTGCCCGACGGCGACGCGGCGGCCGCCGAACGCGGCGTGCGCGACGGCCGCGGCATTGCCGCCGGCATGGCGCGCATGAAGGATCTCGCCAACCTGCCGCCCAACGTCTGCACGCCGCGCTACCTGGCGCAGGCCGCGCACGACCTCGCAAAGGAGCACAAGTCCGTGCGTGCGCGCGTGCTCGACGAGCGCGAGATCGCCAAGCTCGGCATGGGCTCCTTCCTCTCCGTCACGCGCGGCTCGGAAGAGCCGCCGCGCCTGATCGTGCTCGAGTACGACGGAGGCGAAAAGGGCGAGGCCCCGGTCGCGCTGGTCGGCAAGGGCATCACCTTCGATACCGGCGGCATCTCGCTGAAGCAGCCGACCGGCATGGACGAGATGAAGTTCGACATGTCGGGCGCCGCCTCGGTGTTCGGCGCGTTCAAGGCGCTGGCGACGATCGGCGCGCCCCTCAACGTGGTCGGCATCATCCCCACCTGCGAGAACATGCCGAGCGGCCGCGCGACCAAGCCCGGCGACATCGTCACCTCGATGGCCGGCAAGACGATCGAGGTGCTGAACACGGATGCCGAGGGCCGCCTGATCCTCTGCGACGGGCTCACCTACGCCCGCCGATTCAAGCCGCGCGCCGTGGTCGACATCGCCACCCTGACCGGCGCCTGCGTGATCGCGCTCGGCGCGCACTACTGCGGCCTGTTCTCCCCCGACGAGGAGCTCGCGACCGCGATCGCCGCCGCCGGCGAGCGCGCCGACGATCGCGCCTGGCGCATGCCGGTCGCCGAGGAGTACGCGGAGCTGCTCAAGAGCAACTTCGCGGACATGGCGAACGTCGCGGGCCGCGAGGGCGGCGCGATCACCGCCGCCTGCTTCCTGTGGAAGTTCACGGACGGGCTCTCCTGGGCGCACCTCGACATCGCGGGCAGCGCCTATCTCTCGGGCGCGAACAAGGGCAGCACGGGCCGGCCCGTGCCGCTGCTCGTGGACTGGCTGCTGCACGGGACCTGAACCCCGTGGCCGCGCCCCAGGTGGACTTCTACGTGCTGGCGGGCAGCGACCCCGCCGAGCGCCTGCGCTTCGCCTGCCGGCTCGTGGAAAAGGCCTGGCTGAAGCGGCACCGCGTGCGCGTGCAGTTCGACGCCGGCGGCGAACTCGAGGCCTTCGACCGGATGCTGTGGACGTTCTCGGACCGCAGCTTCGTGCCGCACCGCCGCGCCGGCGCGGCCGACGACACGCCCGAGCCGGGACTGACGCCGGTGGTGATCGCGGACAGCCCGGCGGCCGATCCGTCGGACGGCGACGTGCTGGTCAACCTGGCGGCGGCGCTCCCCGCCGCGCCGGACGGCTGGACGCGGATCGCCGAGGTCGTCGACGCGGACGACGGGCGGCGCGATCGCGGCCGCGAGCGCTTCCGCGCCTACCGCGAGCGCGGCATCGCGCCCGCGACCCACGAGATGCGGGGCGAGCCGTGAACCGCGATCCCGCGCGCGACCTGCCGATCCTCACCGACGTGGTCGAGCTGCACGCGACCGGCAGCTTCCCGCAGCCGGAGCGCGTGCAGGAGCCGCAGGGCGCGTACGCGGGCGGCCTGCTCTCGGACGAGGACGTCGCGGCGCCCTTCATCGCCACCGGCCGGCGGCCGCGCGTCG
>ERZ1066138.690-NODE-690-length-11107-cov-5.986609_pt1 | contig 11107 bp, 11 predicted proteins | sample MGYA00382785_ERZ1066138 | MGnify/ENA primary metagenome ERZ1066138 (study PRJEB33369, sample SAMEA5778368) | biofilm metagenome | biome: Industrial cooling water; feature: Water cooling tower basin; material: Biofilm | place: United Arab Emirates | collected...
CCGCCCACGCGCTCCGCCTTCATGACGAAGCCGCCCGTTTGGTTCATGGTACCTCCGATCACGGCAGCATTCTTCTCTTTCATAACAGGCATGGATTCGCCCGTTACCATCGATTCATCGACGGCGCTTTTTCCTTCGATAATGACACCATCAATCGGCACGGCTTCGCCTGGGCGTACGCGTAAATGGTCGCCCACATGTATATGGTTCAGCGGCACATCTTCCTCTGTTCCATCAGCATTGAGCCGCCGTGCGGTTTTGGGTGAAAGATTGAGAAGCGCACGGATTGCGCCGCCTGTTTTCTCTCGCGCCCGAAGTTCCAAAACCTGTCCCAAAAGCACCAGAACAGTGATAACAGCGGCGGCCTCGAAATAGACCGGAACCGAGCCGTCCATGCGCCGGAAGCCTTCAGGGAAAACATACGGCGCGAATGTCGCCACCATGCTGTAAAGCCACGCCACGCCTGTTCCGATGGCAATCAGCGTGAACATGTTCAGATTGCGCGAAACGATGGAAGCCCAGCCGCGCTCAAAGAATGGCTTTCCCGCCCACAGCACCACGGGCGTCGCCAGCGCCATTTGAATCCAGTTGGAAGTAGCACCCGTCACAAAATGCATGTTTGTAAGGTGCGCGCCCATCTCTAACGCAAAAACGGGCAAAGTTAAAGCAACGCCAACCCAGAAACGGCGGGTCATGTCGATCAGCTCGTGGCTTGATCCTTCTTCGCCAGTCATAACCTCCGGCTCAAGCGCCATGCCGCAAATCGGACACGATCCAGGCCCAACTTGACGGATTTGCGGGTGCATCGGGCAAACGTAAATCGTTCCAGCCGGAGTCTCCGTTGCGAGTTTTTTGGGTTGATGACCGTGCATCATGCAGCAAGATCCGTGGACTTCTTTATTTTCTGGCGCGTGATGCTCGTGCGAATGATCGTTCATGGCTGATATTCCTTATTCGTCAAATTTTGAAAACAGGCTCGTCACTTCTTCGATGGATTTAAGGCGGCTGGCCTTGTCGCCGCCTGAGAAAATGAAATAATGTCGTAGGTTTTTCAGTCAATCAGTCCTTGTTTTTACTGCCATGTTTATGTCCAAAAATATGCATCAGCGGACAGGCCAGCAGAATAAGATAAGGCAACGCCACCGCTAGATGTGCCAGATGCGCGGTCAAAAGGTAATAACTGACGCCAGCCAAAGCCAGAATTAGTACAATACCCTTCCACGAAAGAATCCAAGATAACAATCCTTTGTGGTCATGCGTGCAGTGTTTATCGTGTTGCATGACATTCCTCCTTAATGGTGTTGCTGGTGGTTTTCATCGTTCTTTGGCGATGGAGCCAACTCTTTTTGGTCTTCAGGCATCATCATGCCGTCCTTTATATCCATACCTTCCATATGCTCATGCTTCATTTCCGGCATCGGGCCGCTGGCGAACTTGTCAAGATTTTCCTTGTTCTCGAAGTAATACGTCATACCATGCGCATCCGCGCCGATGACGGCATTGGCCTTATCGATGGATTTCCCACTGACGGGGTCGGTTGCTGTGCGCAAAGAGACATCGTTTTTCAGTTTATCGGCGCACATCGGGCAACAGCCATAATAGGTCTTTCCTTCGACCTCGATTACGATTTGCGGCTTGTCGAACATCTTGTTGTTCATCATGCACACGTACTGCGCCTCAGCGGGTTTCAGCCAAGCCTCGTCATGCGCATGGCCCGTGTCTGCGGCCATGGCCGGAGCGAATGTGGTTAAAGTCATCATCAATGCCAGTAAAAACGTTTTCATGGTTATTCTCCTTTATCAGTTGGCTTATTCCACGGTTATACCAAACGGCGCGAAGATATCCTTCCCATCGATGCGAACCTGGGCGAAGAGCTTTACGAAGCCCGCCTTTTCAGGCTCGATGTGGAACTCCAGCTTCGGCCCACCGCGCTCGGCATCGCTTGTCGGTTCCTTGCCCATAGGATGGACATGAAGGACGGAATTATAATCTTCGGTAAAACCGACCACATGCGCGAAAGCGCCCATCACAGGCTCCAGTCCGGTAAAAGGCTGGCCACCCTTGGTAACGACGACATTCCCCATCACTGGGCTGCCCGCTTTCGGTTCACTGTCCAACGCCAGGGTAAAGGTGTAGCCGTCCACCGTTGCCGTCATGCTTGTGGCCTTATCGACGCTGGATTTTTTCTTGGCAGGCGCTCCCATGTCGGTTTGCACATATTCCTGTTTGCCCGTAGAGACGGGGATCACATCCGCCCACACACGGTAGCTGTCGTTTTTCAAAGGCGTGAAGTCGAAGACATACTCGCCTGCATTCTTGCCCGCAACAGGATGAATGTGGTGGTAATCGGTTAACGTTGGGTCAACGATCAGCAAGTGCAGTTTTTTGGTGTGGGCTTCCTTGAGGTCGTCCAGCGTCAGCGGCTTGTCATCGGCAACCGCATTCAGCTTTACGGTCACTTGCGTGGTCTTTCCTGCCTCTAAAGGAGCGGCAGGTTTAAGCGCCAGCTTAACCGTGTTTTTTGCGGCCATAGCTTCCATCTTGTCTCCGCCATGTCCCATCGCGTCATGAGACATGCTTGCGGCAGATGTTGTTGAACCATGACCTTCAGCATGGTCACCAGCGGCATAAGCTGCGGCTCCCGTTGTCAAAATCGTCGTAACGAGCAGTGCGTGAAGTAATTTCATCTTTGGGCTCCTTATTTTAAGCTTGCTTCGATCAATTTTACAGCGCCCTGAGCCTTTTTAGCCTCTTTTTCAGATTTTACAGGGTCTTTCTCGTGAGTCATGACATGAAAATCGTCCAGCGCCTTGGAAAACTGATTTAGAGAACTTTCAAGGCGTGTTTTTTTATCATTAGGGAGAGTTGCCGCATGGCGCTTCAGAACGTCAATAGATTCCTGCATCTCAACCGTTTTCTCGTGCCATTTTTCCATGATCGGCCCGTCGGAAAACATCTCGGCGCGGTTTTTCTCAGACACGGTGTCGGCCATCAGAACAACCCCCTCTTGAAGAACCGTCAACGCCTCTGTTGGATTGCGCGTTTCGGCAATGGAGGCTTCATGCTGCTGACCTCCATGGTCTTCATTGCCGTGTGCAAAGGCTGGCTGGTTCAATCCCGTCAGGGCGATTATGGCGGCGGTAAGCAGTAGTTTTTTCATGGATGGTCTCCTTCATTGGGTTATGGCTTGGGGTAATAGAGTTGAGATTGGTTTTTTACCGAACTTCCAGAACACGAGCGGGCGCACGGTCAGGTCGAGCAAGGTGCTGGAAAACAGGCCACAAAAAATGACAACGGCTACTGGATGCAACAATTCACGCCCTGGTTCGTCGGCGGCGATGACAAGCGGGATCAGCGCCAAGGATGCCGTCAGCGCGGTCATCAACACGGGGATGATCCGCTCGGAGGTACCGCGATAAACCATTGCTAGATCAAATTTCTCGCCTTCATGCTCCATTAGGTGGATATAGTGGGCGATCATCATGATGCCGTTACGGGCGGCAATCCCTGTTAGCGTCACGAAGCCAACCATGGTTGCAATCGAGAACACACCACCCGACAGCCAAACGCCAATCACTGCGCCGATAAAGGCAAGCGGAATGGACGTCATGACCTGCAGGGCAAGATTGGCGCTCTTGAAGTGAACGTACAGCACCATGAACATGCCCCCGAGGGAGAACAGGCTAAGAAGTGCAATCAGGCGCGAGGCGCTAGCCTGGCTTTCGAACTGACCGCCATAGGTGACGTAATATCCTTGCGGCAGACGCACCTTGCTGTCGATGGCGGCTTGTACTTTCTGCACCACGCCCACGAGATCACGGTCGGACACGTTGGCCTGAATTACAATCCGGCGCTGCGCATTCTCGCGGTTAATAATATTCGGTCCTTTGGCATCCTGTACGGTAGCAATCGCCTGGAGCGGTACAACATTACCGTCTTTGGTATCAACAGGAATTTGCTTGATCGCCTCGACATCGCTCCGTGCGGCATCGGACAGGCGCATGACAATGTCATAGGTGCGCTGCCCATCCAGAACTTGTCCAACGGCCTTGCCCTGCATCGCAAGCTCGGCATATTCGGCGGCTTCGCCAGACAAGAGGCCATAGGACGCTGCTTTCTCGCGGTCAAACAGCACATGCACCTGCGGGATCAAAACCTGTTTTTCGACGGACAGGTCAACGACACCATCGACTTCGCTCATCGCTTGACGGATTTCTTCTGCCTTGGCGCGTAGGACGTCAAGATCGGTACCGAAAAGCTTGATAGCCATCTGGGCGCGGACGCCGCTCATCATATGGTCGATACGGTGGGAAATCGGCTGGCCAATATTGACGGCGATGCCAGGGATTTCATCGAGACGGTTGCGGATATCGGCAAGGATGTCGGCGCGGGAGCGCTCCGATTCCTTCAGCTCGACTTCGATCTCGCTCGAATGTACGCCTTCCGCATGATCATCGCGTTCGGCTCGGCCCGTGCGGCGGCCTGTTTCAGACGCTTCCGGCACCTGACGGATCAGGTTTTCGGCAATCGTGCCGATGCGGTTAGACTCGGCCAAGCTGGTGCCAGGCGGCGTCAGGATATTGATGGTCACGGAGCCTTCGTTAAACTGCGGTAAAAACTCCTTCCCAAAGAACGGCACCATCGCCATGACCCCGAAGGTGACCAAAGCGACGAAGGTCAGCACCAACCGGCTATGCGGGAAAGCGAAGTTCAGGACACGCTTTTGCGCTCCTTTAATAATACGGATAAGCCAGCCATCATGCTCCGCGCTCATGCGTTTCATATTTGGTAACAAATAAGAGCATAATGCGGGTGTTAAAGTTAAAGAGACAAACAAAGATGCGACGATGGAGGTAATATACGCAATTCCAAGCGGTAGGAATATCTTGCCTTCGATACCACCCATCGCAAAAAGCGGAATAAAGACCAGCACGACGATGATGGTTGCGAACACGATAGAGTTTCTGACCTCACTGGAGGCTTCAAAGATGACCTGCAGAGGGTTGCGTGGCTTTTCGGCATGGCGGTTTTCACGCAAACGGCGGAAGACGTTTTCCACGTCGACAATGGCATCATCAACCAGCTCGCCGATGGCCACAGCCAGGCCGCCCAGGGTCATGGTATTGATGCTCAAACCAAAATACTTAAAGACTATAGCGGTCAAAACAAAGGAGAGCGGAATGGCCGTCAAGGTGATGAAGGTAGTACGGAAATTGAGCAAAAAGAGGAACAGGACAATCGCAACTAGGATGGCGCCATCAATCAGCGCCTTCTCAACATTCTTAATCGCCCGCTCAATAAAGGTTCCCTGTTTGAATATCTCGCCGTGAATCTTCACGCCTTCCGGCAGGGTTTTTTGAATGCTGGCCAGCTCTGCCTCAACAGCTTTGGTGAGTTTGATCGTGTCGGCACCAGGCTGCTTTTGAATGGAGAGGATGACGGCGGATTGGCCGTTGATACTGGCATCCCCGCGCTTCGCCAGCGGCCCGCCGAGCTTGATATCGGCCACCTGATCGAGGGTCAACGGCGTCGGGCTACCATTGTCCTGCGGAAGCGGTGACTTTGCCAGATCTTCGACAGTTTTGATCCTGGCGACGTTACGGATCAGGCTTTCTTGATAATCCGAGAGGAGGAATCCCCCCGTGGCGTTGATATTGGAGCCTTCAATCGTGGCTTCGACGTCATGAAGCGTGACACCGTAGTTTTTGAGTTTTAGAGGATCGACCAGCACCTGATACTGTTTAAGCTCGCCGCCGATCACAGAGACTTGCGATATGCCAGAGATGGAAAGAATACGGTTGCGAATATCCCACTCGGCAATCGTGCGCAAATCCATGCCGCCAATCTTGGGGTTCTCGCTGGTCAAACCCACAAGCATAATCTCACCCATGATCGATGAAATCGGCCCCATCACGGGACGGACGTCTTGCGGCAGGGTTTCCTGTGCCTGTTGCAACTTCTCGGCAACAATCTGGCGGGCGGTGTAAATATTCGTATCCCAGCCAAACTCGACCCAGATGATAGAAAGACCGATTGCGGAGGCCGAGCGTACACGCTCAACGCCCGTTGAGCCATTGACCGCTGTTTCAAGCGGCCAAGTGACCAGAGCCTCAACCTCTTCCGGCGCAAGGCCTTCGGCCTCTGTGAAAATCGTCACTGTCGGTCGGTTAAGATCAGGAAACACATCAACAGGCAGCTTACTGATCACGAACACGCCATAGACCATCAACAGGGCTGAGGCCGCGACGACCAGAAGTCTGTTCTTCAAAGAAAATAGAATGATTGCATTCAGCATTTTATAATCCTTTGTTCACGAGCCATGCGGCGATCAATGCTCATGACCGTGACCGTCATCTTCTTTTTTGCTTTCCGTCGCGGCGGGATCTTTTTTAGGTTCAATCGATTTGGCGAATTGTAGCTGGTAATTTCCAACCGTCACGACATCTTCGTCGGGAAACACGCCCTCCAAAACCTCACGCTCAGCTCCGAACTTTGCGCCCAGCTTGACACTGCGACGCTCGAATTCATTACCGTTGCGAACAAATACGAATTGCTCGCCGCTTTCTCCGAGGATGGCTTTTACGGGGACGGTTAAAATATCGGCAGGCTCGCTGACTTCAATCGAGAGAACAACTTGCATATTGGCAAGCAGCCTGCGATCTGGGTTTTCAACCAGGGCATAGACGTTGAGCGTGCGGCTGCCACGATCATACGCGCCGTCCATGCGCTGCACTTTTCCTTTGAGCGGCGTAGCGCCGATCAGGATGCAATTGACGCTGACATTCTGGCCGACCTGAACTTTGGCTACATCCGGCGTTTCATACATGACGCCGCGCACCAGAACTTCGGAGGAATCCCCGATTTCCATCAATCCGGCCTCCGGCGTGACGGATTGACCCAGAACGACATTCTGCTTGGTCACATAGCCGTTAAGCGGCGACGGAATAGACACCGGAGAGCTGCCGACAAAAATAGGCTGGATAGTCAGAAGGCTTTGGCCTTTGGTTACTTTTTCACCGACCTTGACGTGTATCTCGGAGACGCGGCCCGCCGCCCGCGATGTGGCGATGGCTTGACGTTCCGGCAAAAACTCGACGATCCCGTTCATATCGACCGTTGTAGCGCGTGGAGCGATTGTCGCTTTCACTGTTTGGATGCCAAGGTTGTTAATCGCCGTCTCGGATAATTGTACATTACTCGTTACCTGAACGGTTTCTTCCGTTCCTGGGGCAGCGGCGTGATCCTCCCCTTCATGGGCAAAAGCGGGCATAGACAATCCAATGACCGCGACAAGGGTCGATGTGATCAAAAACTTTCTCATTATCTGATTTCCTCTATTTTACCGCCCAGCTCCACTTCCAAAGCCCCGCGCGCGTTGACGGCCTGCGCCAGCGCGTCGAGAGCTTCGTTCTCGCTGGAAAGCAATTTTTCCCGCACTTGCCAGACTTCGAGCGCATCCGCCTGTCCTTGACGGAACATGTTGCGCGTCAACTCATAGGATTTGCGGTAGCCTGGCAAGATACTGTCAAAATAACTGTCCGCGCGGGATTGGAGCGCCGAGGCGCTTTGCTGCAATTCGCCGATTACGTCCTGCTGCGGCAATCCGGCGTAAAGGTCGGCTTCGGATTTGACCTGACGCAATTCGGCGTTTGCCCGTTTACGCTCGGCATCGTTCTGGTTCCATAGCGGAATGCGTAAGGCGACCCCGATACCGTAGGATTGCTCATCCCCGTTGGGCGAGCGGGAATAAAATACACGCGGCCCGAACTCCGGCATGGCGGCATCCTGCTGGGCGACGCTCAAACGGCGCTCCGCCGCCTGGATACGGTTTTTGATCACGTTTCTAAGGTTGGATTGTGTCTGCGCGAAAGTGAGGAGGCGCTCTGTATCTTCTGGTACTGCCACAAAGGTTGGGCGTTCCAGTTTCGCTTGCTGGAAACTGCGTCCCGTCAACCGCGCGAGTTCAGTGCGTACCTGGCGCAGCTCTGCATCCACCGCATTAGAGTCCGCCCGCAACTTGGCGGCATCCGATGAAAACAAATGAGACGCCGCTGGGCTGGTTTGTCCTTGTCCCGCCGACTCATTTACCAATTTTTTCATCTTGTCGGCGTCGTTCGCGTAATTCTCATAGAGCTTCTTGCGCTCCGAGAGCAGCCAGACCTGGGTGTAAAGAACTGTGGTTTCGTTAATGACTTTGAGGATTTCGTATTTCTGCTCCATACTGGCCACGTTCGCCAAAGCCTGGGCATAACCTGAACGCGCACCGGAGATCTGCGAGAATTTAAGCGGCTGGGTAAATTCCAGATCCGTCCCTGTGCCGCCCTGATCCTTGCTGCGCACGGCATCGACCTGAAGCTCAGGATTATCCAGCAAGGTGGTTTCCGTCGCGTCTGCCATCCGGTCTTCATAGTCGCGCTGGGCACGGAACAAGCTGGTGTTCTTTTGCAGGCTTTCCTTGATGACCTGATCAAGGGTCAATGCGGAGGTTTCAGCATAAGAAGGTGCGGAGAACAGGAGCGCCACAATCGCTAATTGCCATATCACTGATTTCTTCATGAATATTTCCCGCCCTTTTGCTGGTATCATGAAGGTAATACGGCTTAAAAGGGGCTATCCCTCAAAAGAAAGCTGTAATTTTTCAGATAAAATCTTACGCGCCCGATAGACGCGGGTTTCCACGGTTTTTGCCGAAACATCAAGGATTGCGGCGCATTCAGCCTGGGTTCGCTCCTCGATGGCAAACAGGATAAAGGCCTCCTTGAGGGTGTCGGGGAGTAAATCGATTTCCCGCCGCAGCAAAGTTAGCTGTTGTCTTGTCAGGAAACCCGCCTCGATATTTTCGTCGCTGCGCTGCCAATCACCAGCACCGCTTTCATTCAAAGCGTCGAGAGACACGTTACGGGTATGATTTTTATTCTTGCGGAGATAGTCGCGGCATAGATTAACCGCGATCTGAAAGACCCAGGTGCTGAATTTATAGGCGGGGTCATATTTGTCGATGTTAAAATAGAGCTTCGTGAAAGTTTCTTGGGTGACATCGAGGGCGGCGTCCTCATTGCCCACATAGCGCCAGGCTAGACGATAGATACGTTCCTTATAACGGTGCATGATCTCATTGAGCGCAAAATCATCCCCAGAGCGCAATCGTTTGACGAGCGCGACATCCTCATCGGCTGTATTTTCTTTGCCGATCCTATGGGTTCTGAACAAGGGCATCTGCGGCTAACTTATTGAGCTTTTCCGCCTGTTGCGGCGTTAATACGGTCTGCATGTCGAAAATATGCTCAATCGTCAGCTTTTGCAGCTCACCTTGCGCGTGGTGGATACGCTCAACGGCGGCGGCAACACGTTCGGAAAACGCCTTGTCTTCAAGCATGGCGGCGGCAAGTTCCAAGTTGCCGACATGAACTTTCTCTTGAAGCGCGCGCTGTTTGTCAGAGAATTTTTTTTCGATTTCGGTGAGTTTTTGATCCTGCTCTGCCGTGATGCCGATTTGCTCATGCAGCCAGACGTGGGCATCGATCTGGTTATGATGTGGGGCTTTGAAGAAATTACCGCAGATATAAAAAGCGCCGAAAGCAACAAGGGCGATTGCGATGAAATACAGGATTTCCTTTTGATAGGAGCGCATCAGGTTTTACCCCCATTTTTGGCAAGAATAACAGTGGAGGTTATACCATAGTTTGAAGAAAAGACGTGCAGATTGAGCGCCTGCGCCGCATTGGCGGGTTGTGGATTGGAAACACTTAAAGTGGCGGCAAAAATCCCGACAACCAAGGCAAAAGAGAGCGATGCCACGCGATATTCCGGAACGAACAGACTGGCCAGCCAGCCTTCGATCACGTTGCGCGGCATATCCGCGCACCGCCTGTTGATGGATTGCCAGACACGGCTCTCCATCGCCTGAAGACGGTCAAAATGAGGCTGCGCCTCCGCCAACCCTTTGATTAATCTATCAAGTTTGTCATACGACATGATGTTCACCTCTTTCCAACTATACCAGTAATACGTTAGGAAAGTCGCTATCCCTCATTTTCTCTTTTAGCTGAACTTTTTCTAAAGATTAGAGTATATGAGTAGGTTTGTTATAACATGGTTATAAATGAAAAAGATTTTCTGCTTGTTGTTTTTGTATATGTCTAATTCCTAAAATACCAATTGTTAACCATTTCAAACTACGATATGATTTGTTATGCGTGTATTTTTATTGCTCATCATTTTTGCGATTGGATTCAGTGGTTTTTCCACTGTAGCGCACGCCTTTGATTCACAAAGTTGTGCTCAAATAATGTCTGCTGAAAATGCGCAATCAAGTGATATGGATTGTGCTGGACATGCTAACAGTGGTGAAAAACAAGAAAAATCCTCAAAAGATGGTAAGCATTTGTGCCTCAATTGTGGTCATTGTTGCGTTTCTCATGCAGCCATTACTCAGCATAGTTTCAATTTTGATACTCCGGTTATCAAAACCGCATTTTCCTTCATGCATATGAATGTAGATGACAATGTCGTCTCAGGACTAAAACGCCCCCCAAAACACCTTGTTTGATCTGAACGGATTTTAAGCTGCCCAGCTTGAACTCCAGAAAGTTACTTCACGCGAAGTAGCTCAATCTGCGTTACGCATTTTCAATCAAACAAGGAGAACTTCCTATGACTACAACTCTATCTGGGGCTATGCGCCCCACACTGATCGTGCTAGCAACGCTGGCGTTATCAGCCTGTTCTACCACCATGCAACCGCAATCTTCTGTCCCCGCTGAAACAGCTGGCGGTAAGCCTGCGGCTATGACCATGAAGGATGGTATGTCCTGCGCCTGCTGCGGTAAAATGAAGAAAGCAGGGAGCAAAGGCGGATGTTGTGCTGACATGAAAGACGGCTGTTCCTGCTGTTCCGGTATGTCTGGTGGCGGCATGATGTGCGCTCCCAAGGACAAAAGCGGCATGGATCATTCCATGATGAACCATGGCGGCGATATTTACGCGCCCGCCATGAAAACCATGCATGAAAACATGAGTATGGCTCCCACGGGTGATGCTGACGCTGATTTTATGCGCGGCATGATCCCGCACCACCAGGGTGCTATCGACATGGCTAGGATTGCCT
>ERZ1066138.691-NODE-691-length-11104-cov-5.505476_pt1 | contig 11104 bp, 8 predicted proteins | sample MGYA00382785_ERZ1066138 | MGnify/ENA primary metagenome ERZ1066138 (study PRJEB33369, sample SAMEA5778368) | biofilm metagenome | biome: Industrial cooling water; feature: Water cooling tower basin; material: Biofilm | place: United Arab Emirates | collected...
GCACTGACCCGTGGGCGTTTTCGCGGGCCGCGGGATTTGCGTATAAGCAACTCTGCGGTAAAAATTATTCGTATGGGTGAAAATGTGGTCGGGGTCGAGTTGCCAAAGGGTCTCTTTTCCGGGAAGACGGCGATCGTTACGGGCGCATCGCGGGGCGTTGGGCGGGCGACGGCGGAACGGCTCGCGGAGGGCGGGGCGAATGTTGTCGTCAATTATTTGCAGAACCACGCCGAGGCGGATGAGACCGTCAATCGCTGCACGTCGCTTGGTGTAAAGGCGATCGCCATCGCCGGCGACGTCTCGGAGTTCGCGGCCGCCCGCAAGGTTGCGGAAAAGGCGATCGAGGAATTTGGCGGCATCGATCTGCTCGTGCTTAACGCCGGTATCTGGGAAGGTGCGCCGATCGAGGAGATGACCGAAGAGACGTGGAACCGTGTTTTGAATACGAACCTCAAATCGGCGTGGGCCATGTCCAAGGCTTGCGTTCCGGCGATGAAGAAACGCGAGTCGGGAGCGATCGTGCTTGTTTCATCGACCGCCGGCCAACGCGGCGAGGCGAACTACTCGAACTACGCAGCTTCGAAGGGCGGCCAGATCTCGTTCACAAAGGCATTGGCAAGCGAGCTTTGCCCGAAGATCCGGGTCAACTGCGTGGCACCGGGCTGGATCGAGACGGCGATGGTCCGGCCGGTCTTTGAAGACAAGGCGTATGAACAGAGCGTTATCAATTCGATCCCGATGAAACGCATCGCGACGACCGACGACATCGCTCTTTCGATCTGTTTTCTCCTCTCGCCTTGGGCACGGCATATTACCGGCGAGATCCTGAACGTGAACGGCGGTGCCGTGCTCTGCGGATAGGCCCGATTGTGACCGTTAGCACATTTTCGCGGGCTCTTTTGTGGTAACCGATTAACGGACGACCTTACCATGAACACCAACAGCCTAAGCGATTTTCAAAGCCACTTTGCCGCTCTTCCGGCAAGCTCCAATTACGTAGAGAACCTGATCGGCAACACGCCGCTGCTTGCCATCCATTGCCACTACAAGGGCAAACGCCGAACGGTGTTTGCTAAAGCGGAGCATCTGAATCTCTCGGGAAGCATCAAGGATCGAATGGCGTTTCACATCCTTAAGTGCGCCTATCGCGACGGTGCGATCCGCCGCGGCGATGTGATCGCGGAGGCTACCAGCGGGAACACGGGCATCGCCTTTGCCGCCATCGGACACGCATTCGGCAATCCGGTTCACGTCTTTATGCCGGAATGGATGAGCCAGGAACGCATCTCGCTGATGAAGAGCTATGGGGCCGCGGTGACCCTTGTTTCGCACGAGCAGGGCGGATTTCTCGGGAGCATCGAGATGGCCGACGCGCTCAAATATGAGCACGGACGCGTCTTTCTGCCGCATCAGTTCTCGAACCTCGCAAACCCCGAAGCACATTACGAAACCACGGCGCCCGAGATCTGGGATCAGCTTGGGCGGGTCGGGTTTGAGCCCGATGCGTTTGTCGCGGGAGTCGGGACGGGCGGGACGATAATGGGATGTGCCGCTTACTTCCGCGAACGCAACCCCGAGATAAAGCTCTACCCGCTCGAACCGGCCGAGTCGCCGACGCTCTCGACCGGTCACAAGGTGGGAAGCCATCGCATCCAGGGCATTTCGGACGAATTCATCCCGGCGATCTGCGACCTTGCAAAGCTTGATGAGGTGATAAGCGTTTCGGACGGCGACTCGATCCTGATGGCGCAGAAGCTGGCAAAGGACCTCGGGCTTGCGGTCGGCATCTCGTCGGGTGCGAATTTCCTCGGGGCGTTGATCGCTCTCGAAAGGCTCGGCGGTGATGCCATCGTGGCGACCGTTCTCTGCGATGACAACAAGAAATACCTGAGCACCGACCTCGTTCGCGACGAACCCGTAAAGGATGGCTATCTCTCGCCGGACGTCCGGCTTTTCGGGTACCAGACCATCGGCCGCGTCGATCAGGCGGCCGTCCACACGAACGAATGAAAGTCGCCATCAGCCAAACTTGACAATGCCATAAGAAACGGTTGAACTTCTGGTTTGACCGTGAGCGAAAGACAAGCACCGACAGTGATGAAATTTGGCGGGACGTCCGTTGGCGACGTCGCCGCTTTCGAGCGCGTTGTCCACGTCGTTTCGAGCCAGACGGAGCGGCGGCCGGTGGTGGTCGTCTCCGCGATGACGAAGGTGACCGACGCACTTCTCGCCGCGTTCGACCTGGCAAAGGGCGGCGACCTTGCCGGTGCGGTCGCCTCGCTTGAACCGCACTGGGAAAGGCACGTGGAGGTCGCCGGACACTTCATTGCGGCCGATGGGCCGAACCTTTTCGGGACCGAGCTCGACCTTGCCCGCGGTGAGATCTCGGACCTGCTGCTTCGCACATCGCGGCGTTCGCTGCCGCTCTCGATGCTCAAGGACGCTATCGTTTCCTACGGCGAGCAGCTTTCGTCGCGGCTTTTGGCCGAGGTGCTGCGGTCGCGGGGAGTGAACTCGCGGCATTTCGATTCGCGGCGGCTGGTCGTGACGGACGACGAGTTCGGCTCGGCGACGCCGATAATGGACGAGACGGAGGAACTTGTCCGGCTTGAGATCGTACCGGCGACGGCAGCGGGCGAAGTTCCGGTCATGGGCGGCTTCATCGCCGGAAATCGTGCCGGCGAGACGACGACGCTCGGCCGCGGCGGCTCGGATTTTTCGGCGGCGATCGTCGCGGCGGCGATAGATGCCGGCGAGCTTCAGATCTGGACGGATGTGACGGGCGTGATGACCTGCGACCCGCGGATCTGCAGGGAGGCGAGAACGATTCCCGTGCTTTCATATGAGGAAGCGGCCGAGCTTGCTTACTTTGGCGCAAAGGTCCTGCACCCGAAGACGATAAAACCGGCGGTCGACCACGGCATACCCGTACGAGTTTGCAATACGTTCGAACCAGATGCGGTTGGGACGATGGTCGTTGCCGAATCGGGCGAGGCTCCGAACAAGATAAAGTCCATCGCGAGCAAAAAGGGCATTACGATCCTGCGAATAACCTCGGCACGGATGCTTGGGAGCTACGGCTTTATGAGTGCGGTGTTTCAGGTCTTCGACCGATATCGGACGGTGATCGACGTCATCTCGACCTCGGAGGTCTCGATCGCATTGACGCTGGATTCAACCGGCTCGCTCGAGAAGATCGTCGAGGAACTCTCGCGGCTCGGCGATGTGGAGGTCGAGCCGAGCTACGCCGTCATCTGCGTCGTCGGCGAGGGCCTGCGAGCCTCGACCGGCCTCGCCTCAAAGATATTTTCGACCATATCGGACGTCCACATTGCACTCGTTTCGCACGGAGCGTCCAGTGTCAATCTCACGTTTGTCGTAAAGGAAGATCAGATTACTGAGGTGATAAAACGGCTGCATGACGAACTGTTTTAGTGTGCTAAAATCCACGTTTGAGGAAGAAAAGTTATGTCAGTAGTAGTTGAGATCGAAAACCCGATCACTGAAAAGATCAAGAACATTACCGGCGAGACCTCGGACGACAAAGCGATCAAGGCCGCCCTTGAAAGATTTGTTCGAGATTATGAGGTAAAACCAAAAAAAGCGGCGAAATATGCTTCCGATTTGCTTGAAGAGTATTGGGACGAGTTATTTTCGCAGCCGCAGCTTCCCGCAGGCACATTGGAACGGATAATGCGCGAAGAACGTGAGGATAGATTTTGAATGGATTTTGGGACAGCAGTGCGATCGTTCCGCTTTGTGTGTTTTAGCAAAACTCGGCAGCCGCCAGAAGTATACTTCAAAAACCTCACAACGAGTTTTCAGTAATCTTGTTGAGAATCGCTGTACGAAAGATAGATGAGATAAATCGTTGGAGCTGAATACACGAGAACCGGTAGTAGGAAGATGCCCCAGTAAATCGCCGTCTTTAGAACGTTTGATACCGGGAGAATGGCAATCCTCGGTTCTAAGAATGTTGCGGCGGCCGGAAAAAGTATAATGGGAAGAAAGATGCTTACGGCAAAGGCAATCACCCATCGCATTGAACCATCAGTTGAAATCGCCCAGCCGCCGCCAATTCCCATTACGGCTAAAACATTCAATGATAAAAAGGCAACCGCCAGCGAAATCATTAGTAGTATAAGACAAGCTACAAAGACGGATATCAAGACCAACATAACGCTCCCGATTTTATCATTATTAAATGGTTCCACTTAACAAAATTATTTGTGGCTTTCACATCTACACCCTGCGAATAGAAAGCGGCGGTTACTTTTGTGCGACCACTTGGCCTCGCTCAGGCGGAATGGCTAAGTTCTCTCTGATCGGCGAAACACCAACCGGAGCAGAAAACCGACCGCTAGCGTTGAAAAACCCGCACCGATAACGACCCACGGAAGCGATGCGGCCATGGCGATGCAGAACATCAGGCCGAGGATCGCGACCCATTTTGGATACAGCTTATGTTCCTTCGCGAGTCTCAGCGCGCAAATATTTGCGATGCCGTAATAGATGAGGATAGTAAAGGCCGCGGTGGAGACGACGAATTGGAGCGTGCTGAAAAAGGCGAGTAGAATGATGATCGCTCCGGTCAGGATGATTCCGTAGCTCGGTACGGCGTGCGTGTAACTGACATGTTCCAAGAATCCGGGCAGGTCGCGTCGGCGTGCCATTGCGAACATCATTCGCGAGATGCCGACGATCTGGCTGAGCAGCACGCCGAGCATCGCGGTCGCGGCGCCGATCCCAACTATCCAGAAAACGCCCGGAAGCGGGAAGCCTTTTGAAGCCTCCTGCAGCGGTGAAGAGCTGCCGGCAAGTGCCGCGGAACCTACCGAACCGACCGCTACGAGAGCCACCGAAAGATAGAGCACAACCGATACGACGAGCGTGATGATCACTGCTCGCGGGATGGTCTTCTTCGGTTCGTGCACCTCTTCACCGAGCGTGGCGATCCTGGCGTAGCCCGTATAAGCAAAGAAAAGAAGTGCGGCGGACTCGGCGATGCCCAAAAAGCCGGTTGGTGCGAACGGCGTAAGGTTGCCGAGTTCAAATGCGGGAACACCGGCGGCAACAAACGCCACTAGCGAGGCAATGGTCAGGGCGACGATCGCCGTATTGAGCTTGCCTGCCTTTTTAATGCCGAATAGATTCGCTGCGGTCAGCAAGATCGCCGCGGCAACGCCGGCATAGATGGCCGGAACGGCAGGTACGAGCTTTGAAAAATACGCGCCGAAGCCGAGTGCGACCGTGCCGCCCGCCGCAAGCTTACTGGCGAGAAACATCCAGCCTGCGGCAAAGCCGAGCGATGGGCTGAGCAGACGATAGCCGTATTCATAAGTGCCGCCGGACTTAGGATAGGTCGCGGCGAGTTCGGCCGAACTCAAAGCATTGCAGGTCGCGGCGATCCCGGCGATGACGAGGCCGACAAGAAAGGCCGGGCCCGCGACGCCGGCCGCGACTCCGGTCACTACAAATATCCCGGCACCAATGATCGCTCCGAGCCCGATGCCGACGGCATCGACGAGCGTTATGTCCCGGCGAAGGGAACCAGAAAGCTTATTTGGCTTCTCCACTATTTGTGTCTTCGCGGTCTGAGATTGAATGCCCGAACACTCTGAGACTTCGGTCGATATCTGTTATTCTTCAAAAGTTTAACACGCTGCGAATTCGGGACTATGCATCTTTTTGAACTAACTAAGGCACTAATGGCGATCCCGTCCGTTTCCGGCGACGAAGAAGCGGTGGGGTTCTTTCTGCGGGACCACCTAACGGAACTTGGGTGGACGGTCGAGCTACAGCCGGTCTCGGAGACGCAGAACAATGTCATCGCGACGTTGAACGACAACCCGAGGGTTTGGATGTCCACGCACATGGACACGGTGCCGCCGTTCATTCCGCCGACCGAGGATGACGAAAAGATATACGGCCGCGGGGCTTGTGACGCGAAGGGAATAATTGCGGCGCAGATAACAGCAGCGGAACAGCTAAGGAAAGAAGGGATAAGCGACATCGGACTGCTTTACACGGTCGAAGAAGAGCGTGCATCAACCGGTGCGAAGGCCGTAAACGATCATCCGCTGGCCGCCAAATGCGAATATATGATCAACGGCGAGCCGACGGACAATGACCTCGCGATCGGTTCAAAGGGGTCGTTTCGGCTGCTGATCAAAACCTTCGGCAAGGCGGCACACTCCGCCTACCCGGAAGAGGGCGATTCGGCGATCGAGACGCTACTGGATATTCTTGAAGACATTCGGCACACGCATTTCCCGCATGACGATTTCTTTGGTGAGACAACCGTGAACATCGGCACGATAAACGGCGGGCTTGCTCTCAATATCATTCCTCCAAAAGCAGAAGCCGGGCTTCTGATCCGCCTTACAACAAAAAGAGAGCCCATCGAACAGGCTCTCGAAAGTGTCATCCGCGGCCGCGGCGACATCGAAGTTTTGTCGTGCAGCGAACCAGTAAAACTTTTTCCTGTGGAGGGCTTTACACAGAAAGTGGTCCGTTTCACCACCGACATACCGCACATGCCCAACTGGGGCAAACCTCTTCTCCTAGGCCCTGGCTCGATCCTCGTCGCTCATACCAAGGACGAATTCGTTCTCAAGAAAGACCTCGAGACCGCGGTCGAATCATACATGAATCTCACGGAGAAGATAATGCGAATTTGTTGACCCGAGTTCATAAGAATGGATTCATTTTCTAGTGACCAATTCAAAAAATTGCGACGGTAAAAGGCCGATCTGTATAATCAATGGTGGCCCCGGACTCATGCGTTTCGAAAACCGTAACAGAAAGGCTGGTACCTGACGGCTGGTATGCGATACTAACCGGAATAAGTGAGATCAAATTGTCTTGGACTGAAACAACAACAAACCTTGAATTCACGTCGAATCCGAGTGTGATGGTGTAATTCCCTTGTACGGGTCGGGACACAGTAAAGCCACATCCTCCAGTCGTTGATCCGGAGATTCCGTTATAGCAGTTCAGGATCGCTCCGTTGCCATTGACCTTGATCAACGCTTTAGGCAAGCCATGACCTCCAACGTCCTGTGTCACGCGGCCTTGCATATTAATCGGCCCGCCATTCGGCTGGATCGAAAATCGGGTTTGGTTATTTGTTTCATCTCCGATATAAAGCTGATTACCGTTGAAATCCCTTGACGTGCCAATGAACCAACTCTGATTCAAGGTGCCATTCTCATTCACCGAGCGCATATAGTATCTGGCCCACGAGTTTGTTCCGCCCATCGTCTCGGCTACAAATTGAGTCGAGGCGGTGTCGGTCGACCGAACGCCTCCCACGAAATCGGCGCGATAGCCGAGGTGTGGATTTATCGTCCCGAATCCAAAAGTGCCGCCGGTCGTTATCACCATCCTTTGGCCCGCGGTTAGGCTGTCGCCCTCGCCAATATAGAACTGGTCGCCGTTGAGGCCCTGCGAGGTTCCAACAAACCAGTTTCGTGTCGCCGTTTTCATATTAAATCTTGCGCCGTTATTGGTGCCGGAGGTCTCCGCGGTGAAGTTCACGTGCGTGTTGGCGATTGCCCTGACGCTCCCGGCGGTATCAATGCGATAGAAAGGACTCGGGGTGGTGGTTCCGATTCCAAGGAACCCGCCGCCGCTGTTTATAAAAGTGTTCGCGCCGTCTGTGCCGAGATACAGAGGCTGAGCCGTACCGGTACCATAGTTGTACCCGGTTACCTTCATACCGTTGCCGGGACCGCCCTGCAGCACAAGGCTATTACCCGAGACGCTGTCCGTGATCCGTTGTTGGGCGTTGAGTCCCGTTCCCCGAAGTTCGAATCCTGAACCGGGCGTCGGAGTTCCTATGCCGATATTTGTACCGGCCTGGAATATGTTCGAATCACCGAGTGTTGTCGCGGCGCTAAAAAAGGGAATGCGGTTCACGGTTCCGCTGCCGCTGACGCCCGTCGCACCGACGAGGTTGACGTAAGCCCCGCCATTTTCCGAGACGCGAAGCTTGTTCGTCGCTGTGTCGAAATAGAATCGGGTCTTTCCGGCGGGAGCGACTGCGGGCGGCGCAATGCCGGATGCGGTGAAAGAACCGAGGACATTAAGGTCCGTAAGCGAGCCATTCCCGGAAATGTTGAAATTAGCTACGGCCTGTGGTGCGGCGTTCTGGTTTTGGATGTAACTCGTGCTGCCGGGAAGCGGGTTGCGGGCGTCGGTCAAACGCGAGTCATTCGTCTGAACGAACTGATTCGCGTTCACACCGCCGAGTTTTTGCGAATCATCGGCCATGGCGGCGCTCAGGGTCCGAACCGAGTAGGGCGAAGATGTAATAGGTTCGCGAGGACTCAAGGTCACGTAACTTTCTCCGGAGTTACGCCGAACACTGATCTCCAACCATCGGTTCGCGCCCGAAAGCGCCGCCGAGCCGAAATCGAGGGTAACTGTAAAAACGCCATTCGTTGCGGTCGTAGGCACGTCAGTGATGGTCGAGCCCACCTGCGTTCCGCCGCTAAACGCATCGAAAAGCCTGAAACTCATCTGAAAGCTGCCGTTTGCGGGCGAACCTGTATCAGTAAGGCTGCCTTGGTATTTAAATGCCGTTGTTTGCGCAAAAGCTGATGCAACAATCAGCGTGCACTGCAGTAGCCAGAACATCATCTTCATCAATCTAGAATCGCGTTTCATTTTCGGTTTGCCCTCCGTAAGTGAATTTCTGTTGGTGCATTAAAAACGGGCAGCAGACGGCCGTCCGCTGCCCGTTCGTCGGTCTAGTTCAGGCGGACAGCCGTCGCACTTGAGCATCCGGTGCCGATCACAATGCCGGCGAAATTCGTCAGCACGAACGAACCGGAAGAGGTTTGCTCGTCGGAGAATCTCGAAAGTTCACCGACCTGAGTTACACGAAGCCGGCCGATCGGGATTCCTTGTGGCGTCATTGGTATGAAAGAGAAACGTAGTGTGTAGATGCCTCGGCCTTCAGATTTCCAGATGCCGGTGCCCGGTGTGCGATACGGGGTCGCCGGGTTGGCTCCAAATTCTGCGACAGTCCCGCCCTCGTTAAATGTGAGCACGCCCGGAAACGGTTGCCCGATCGGGTCGCCGGTGGTGCAATCGCGGGGCTGCACCATCGTTTCCCATGCTCCGACGATGCGGTTGAATCCCTGTTCGTCAGTGGCGACTATTTGAGCGCTGACACTAATTGCAGAGACCGATGCGATGAACGCGGCGATCAAGGTGAGTTTCACTAGCTTCGAGATATTGTTTTTCATTGTTGTTCTCCTACTTGGTTTTGTTGTCGAATTTCGGCGAAACCTTTCGTTGTGTGGCCGATGCATGCGATAATTGCCCGCATCGATTGTGAAAGTCGTTAGGTTGGGCATGAAAGTTTGTGAAGTTTTCTGAAGATCCGATGGAAACTCACCAAAAGCACATTTTTGATTTCGGCGGATTCAGGCTCGACGCCGGTAAAAGACTCCTGACCGACGGCTCCGGTGCGACCGTCCCTTTAATGCCTAAAGTGTTCGATACGCTGGTTTTTCTTGTGGAAAACGCGGGAAGGGTCGTTTCAAAGGATGAACTTCTCTCGGAGATCTGGGCTGACACAATAGTCGAAGAAAACAATCTGACGCAAAATATCTCGTCACTCCGCCGAGTTTTGGGCGAAAAACCCGGCGAACATAAATTTATCTCCACAATTCCCGGCAAAGGGTACAAATTCGTCGCAACGGTCACCCGGTGCGACCCCGATCCGCGCGAACTCGGGGATAAAAATACTGCCCGTGCGAGTTCCGTCGTAGATCCCGAGGGATCTTTAGGCAATACGTCCCCTATGGTCGGGAATCCGGAGGAGCAACGACGTACCGGCCGTTCAACGATTTTGATCGCGGCATTTGGCGTTCTCGGGGTTGCGTTGATCGTTCCGGCTTACCTGCTAATGTTTCGAAGCCCTGCTAGCGAGTCCGTACGATCGGTGGCGGTACTCCCATTTGCGAATTCGGGTCAGCTTCCGGATACGGAATATCTTTCGGACGGTATCGCAGAAAATGTCATCAACAGCCTTTCTCGCCTTACAGATCTAAGGGTGATGTCCCGCAATTCCACCTTCCGGTTCAGAGAGAATCAAACCGATATCCGCAGCATCGGCACTCAGCTAGATGTGGACGCGGTGGTTACGGGAGATGTTCGGCAGATAGGGACTGACTTTGTTATCAATGTTCGGCTTATCGATGCTCGCGACGAACGGCAGATCTGGGGGAATCAATACGTTCGTAGTTCTGCCGATATCATCGCTGCCCAAAATGAGATCGCACAGGCGGTGGCGCAGAACTTGCGGCTCAAGCTCACCCCGTCGGACGCTCAGCTTTTGGCAATACGCGATACTGAAAATCCTGAGGCCTGGCAACTTTATCAGCGGGGCCGCTTCCACGTCTTCCGATTAACGCCGCCCGAAGTTCAAAAAGGGATCGGATATTTCCAGCAGGCGATCGAGATCGATCCCGGCTACGCCCTCGCATATTCCGGTATCGCCGACGCCTATCGTTCACTTACCCTCAGCATCGAAATGCCGCCGGTAGAATATCTGGCAAGATCGAAAGCTGCGGCGGCCAAAGCAATCGAATTGAATGATTCGCTTTCCGAAGGCCATGCCGCACTTGGAATGACCGTTTTCTGGGGCGACTGGAATTGGCAGGAGTCCGAGAGGCTCTACCGGCGTGCGTTGGAGCTAAATCCTAATAACGCAATGGCCCACCTCTTCTACGCACATTTGCTGTCAAATCTGGGAAAACATACAGAGGCCGCGGCGGAAATGAAGCTTGCCCGGGAACTTGATCCGCTTTTTCCGTTTGGGAACGCCCTTGAGGGTCAATTTATGGTTCACGCCGGGCAGACGGACGCAGGGATAATTCAATTACAAAGAACTATCGAACTTGCGCCGAATTTCTGGATGCCGCACTTGTTTCTCTCGAGCGCGTACACTGAGAAGGGTATGTATGCCGAGGCAATTACATCTGCCCGAAAGGCCACGGAGCTGTCTCCCGCACAAACCGTGTCGCTGGCTTTCGAGGGAAATGCGCTGGCAAGGTCCGGCGATCGCGAAGGTGCCGAGGCAAACGTGGAA
>ERZ1066138.692-NODE-692-length-11095-cov-8.488225_pt1 | contig 11095 bp, 5 predicted proteins | sample MGYA00382785_ERZ1066138 | MGnify/ENA primary metagenome ERZ1066138 (study PRJEB33369, sample SAMEA5778368) | biofilm metagenome | biome: Industrial cooling water; feature: Water cooling tower basin; material: Biofilm | place: United Arab Emirates | collected...
CCTTGGTGCCGACCAGAATTGGCGCACCAAAGCCTTGCGCGAAATAGGTGTTGGCGGCGCGGATCACGGCCGGATCTTCGCCTTCCGCAAAAATCACCCGCTTGGGGTTCTGGCGCACGCTATCGAACGTGGCCTGCAGCCAGCCGGTCACTGGATCGAGGCGACCCTTCAGACGGGCGACGTATGCTTCCATATCGACGATGGGGCGGCGGGCCACGCCGCTTTCCATCGCTGCTCTGGCGACTGCGGGGGGCACATGACTGATGAGGCGGGGATCGAACGGCGCGGGGATGATGTATTCCGGACCGAACGTTGGGCGGCGGCCGTGGAAGGCGGCGGCGACCTGATCGGGGACTTCCTGGCGGGCAAGTTCGGCAAGCGCTTTTGTTGCCGCGATCTTCATCGCGTCGTTGATGGTTTTGGCCTGCACATCCAGGGCGCCCCGAAAGATGAAGGGGAAGCCCAGAACATTGTTGACCTGGTTGGGGTAGTCGGAGCGGCCCGTCGCCATGATCGCATCGGAGCGCACGGCGGCGACCTCCTCCGGGGTAATTTCCGGATCGGGATTGGCCATGGCAAAGATGATCGGATTGGCAGCCATGGAGCGGACCATGTCGGGTGTCACCGCGCCTTTGGCGGAAAGACCGAAGAAGGCATCGGCGCCTTCCAGGGCTTCGGCGAGCGTGCGGGCGGTTGTCTTGGCCGCATAAGCCGACTTCCACTGATTCATGCCTTCTTTGCGCCCCTGGTAGATGACGCCCTTGGTGTCGCAGAAGATGACGTTCCTGCGCGGCATGCCGAGCGCGCCCAAGAGTTCGAGGCATGCGATCCCTGCGGCTCCAGCGCCGTTCACGACGAGCCTGAAGTTCTCGATGGAGCGGCCGGTCAGTTCGAGCGCGTTCAACAAGCCAGCGGCGGCGATGATCGCGGTGCCGTGCTGATCGTCATGGAAGACGGGGATGTCGAGCAGCTCTTTCAGCTTCTCTTCGATGATGAAACAATCCGGCGCCTTGATATCTTCCAGGTTGATGCCGCCGAACGTGGGGCCGAGGTAGCGGACGCAGTTGATGAAGGCATCGACATCCTCGGTCGAGACCAGCAGGTCCGTCGCGTCGATATCGGCGAAGCGCTTGAAGAGCGCGCCTTTGCCTTCCATGACCGGCTTGGAGGCAAGAGCGCCCAGATTACCGAGACCGAGTATAGCCGTGCCGTTCGACACGACGGCGACCAGGTTCCCCTTGTTCGTGTAGTCGTAAGCGAGGGCCGGATTCTCGGCGATGGCCTCGACTGGAGCCGCGACGCCCGGCGAATAGGCCAGCGACAGATCGCGCTGTGTGGCGAGCGGCTTCGTCGGTGTGATTTCGAGCTTTCCGGGCTTGCCCTGCGCGTGAAACTGCAAGGCTTCCTGGGCCGTAACGCGTGCCGGCTGGTTCTTGGGGGCCATGTTGGATGCTTTTTTGTTTGCCGCTTCCGACTCCCCTGCCGGGGAGCCGGCCGGAAGCGGCGAAATGCCATCTAAGTTGGCGCACCGTAGGCCTCCGTGCCGGATTTCTCAACGCTGCCAATCTGCTACTTTCGGTTTAGTGTGACGGCAACCAACGGCCTGCCGCGTGACCTAGCGCCGATCTGCCAGAGCCGGTATGGCTTGCCGGGGCCGGTTGAAGGGTGGGGAATGGCTGCGCGGCGCACGAGCAAAGGCGGGGACGACGGGCCGGCTGACGACGGTGGGATGTCAGCGCCGGCGGAACCGGCAGCTTCCCATTTGCAGCCGGTCGCCGAGGCCACGCCATCGATGGCGCAATTCCTCGAGATCAAAGCGGCCAATCCCGACAGCCTGCTCTGGTATCGCATGGGAGATTTCTACGAACTCTTTTTCGAGGATGCGGTGGTGGCTTCGGCCGCGCTCGGAATCGTGCTCACGAAGCGCGGCCGGCATCAGGGCGCAGAAATACCGATGTGCGGCGTGCCGATTCATCGCGCGGATGAGTATCTCCAGCGCCTGATCCGGCAGGGCTACCGGGTGGCGGTTTGCGAGCAGCTCGAAGATCCGGCAGAAGCGAGGAAGCGCGGTTCGAAGGCCGTCGTCAAGCGCGATGTCGTTCGGCTTGTTACCCCCGGAACGCTGACCGAAGATGCGCTGCTCGACGCGAAGTCGCGCAATTATCTGACGGCCCTCTTTCGCGCTCCGGGTTCCGGTGGAGGACGTGCGTTGGATGCGTCGTCGACATATGGGCTCGCGTCACTCGATATCTCAACGGGCGAAATGGAGGTCGGCGAAGTTGCGGGTCCGGACCTGCCCGGCGAACTCGTTCGATTGTCGCCCAGCGAGATTCTCGCAACCGATGCGCTTGTTGCAGAGGAAGAAATAACGCGCTGGATTGGCATTTCGGGCGCTGCGGCGACGCCGGTGCCTGCCGCGTCGTTTGACAGCCTGGCCGGCGAGCGCGGCCTCAAGGCCCGACTGGGTGTTTTGGATCTGGGCGGCTTCGGCGGATTTTCGCGATTCGAATTGGCGGCGACCGGTGCGTTGCTGCGCTATGTCGAACTCACACAGATTGGAAAGCGTCCGGTTATCCGCCCGCCGAAGCGCGCGGGCGCGGGCGGAGTTTTGATGATCGATGCGGCGAGCCGCGCGAGCCTGGAACTGATGCGGTCGTCGTCGGGCGAGAAGGGCGGCAGCTTACTTGCCGCCATCGACAGAACGGTGACGGCCGCGGGCGCGCGCGAGCTTGCGAACCGTCTTGCGAGCCCGCTGCGGAATGTTTCCTCGATCGAGCTGCGGTTGGATGCAGTTGCGTTTCTCGCGTCGGATGCGGCGGCGCGGGACGTGCTGCGGGAGCGGCTGCGTGGCGCGCCTGACATTGCCCGGTCGGTGGCACGGCTGGCGTTCGGCCGTGGGGGGCCGCGCGATCTTAGTGCGCTGCGCGATGGTCTGGAGGCGGCAAAGGGCTGTGCGGCGTTGCTGGACAAGGCGGGAGCGGCGATGGGTCTGCCGCAGGACCTTGCCCGCATCGCGAAGGACCTGTCGGCAACCGAACCCAAGCTCAGCGACGCGCTTGCATCTGCGCTTGTCGATGATCCACCGCATTTAAAGCGGGACGGCGGTTTCGTTCGCACCGGATACTCCGCCGCGCTCGATGAAGCGCGCCGCCTGAAAGACGACAGCCGCCAGGTCATCGCCAGGCTTGAAGGCACCTACGCCGAACAGACCGGCGTCAAGACGCTCAAGATCCGGCACAACAATATCCTGGGTTACTTCATCGAGGTGACGGCACTCAACGCCAAATCGCTAACTACCCCGCCGCTCGACGCGGTGTTCCGGCACCGGCAGAGCATGGCGAACGCGATGCGGTTCACCACGGTCGAGTTGTCGGAAATCGAGGGCCGGATCGCGTCGGCGGGCGAGCGGGCGCTTGCTCTGGAAGACGAGGTGTTCCAGGAACTGGCGGCGGCAGTTGCACGAAACGAGCTGGCGCTGACCACCGTCGCTGCGGCGTTGGCCGAGATCGATCATCAGGCGGCGCTGGCGGAACTGGCGGTGACGGAAAACTATGTTCGCCCAAAAATGAGTGACGGGTGCGGATTCGAAATCCGGGGTGGGCGGCATCCGGTCGTCGAGCAGGCGCTCAAGCAGACAAAGGCGGGCGCATTCATCGAGAACGATTGCGTTCTGGGATTTGAACACGAGAAGCCGACAGGTTTTGACGAAGAGACGACGGCGCGCATCTGGCTCGTTACCGGACCGAATATGGCCGGCAAGTCGACGTTTCTGCGTCAGAACGCCCTGTTCGTCGTGCTCGCCCAGATGGGGTCGTTCGTGCCGGCACGCGAGGCGCGGATCGGCGCCGTCGATCGGCTCTTTTCGCGCGTCGGGGCTTCCGACGATTTGGCGCGCGGGCGTTCGACATTCATGGTCGAGATGGTTGAGACTGCCGGCATTCTCAACCAGGCGACGGATCGCTCGCTCGTCATCCTCGATGAAATTGGGCGTGGAACCGCGACGTTCGACGGCCTTTCCATTGCTTGGGCGACTGTTGAGTATCTGCACGATGTTGCCAAATGCCGGGCGCTTTTCGCGACGCATTACCACGAGATGACGGCGCTCGCGGGCCGGCTTCAGGACGTCGGCAACGTCACGATGGACGTGAAAGAGTGGCAGGACGAGATCGTGTTTCTGCACAAGGTGCGGCCGGGCGCGGCTGACCGCTCGTATGGAATCCAGGTGGCGAAGCTCGCGGGTCTGCCGCAGACAGTGATTGACCGCGCGCGGGACGTACTCGAAACTCTTGAAAAAAACGACCGGCGCGCGACGGGTTCGGAAAAGCCACTCGACGATCTGCCGCTGTTCGCCGCCGCGCGGCCCAAGGGTTCTGCGACGAAGGCTGGACCAACGGCAGTGGAAGTGGCGCTGGCCAAGTTCAACCCAGACGAAATGACACCAAAGGCTGCGCTTGAGGCACTTTATGCGCTGAAGAAATTGAAGGGCGGAGCTTAGCTAGGATTAGTGACGGAAGTGGCGCATGCCGGTGAAGACCATGGCCAGATTGCGCTCGTCGGCAGCCTTGATAACGTCGTCGTCGCGCATGGAGCCGCCGGGTTGGATGACGGCGGTTGCGCCGGCTTCGGCGGCGGTGATTAGGCCATCCGCGAACGGAAAAAATGCATCCGATGCGACGACAGAGCCCGCCGTCTCGAGGCCGGCCTGCCGGGCTTTCTCGACAGCGATGCGCGTGGAGTTCACGCGGCTCATCTGGCCGGCTCCGATGCCAACGGTGGCAAGATCGCGCGCATAAACCACTGCATTTGATTTGACGAATTTCGCGACCCGCATGGCGAATACCATGTCGGCCATCTCGGAAGCCGTAGGCTGGCGTTTCGTCACCACTTTTAGTGTTTCGGTCAGACCAATATCGGCATCCTGAATCAGAAGGCCGCCGGTGACTTTCTTAAAGTCGCGGCGCGGTGCGCGGTTGGCCGTCCATTTTCCGGTAACGAGGAGGCGCACGTTCTTCTTTTTCGACAGCGCTTCGGCCGCTTCAGCCGATGCTTCGGGCGCCACGATGACCTCCACGAACTGTCGCGCGAGAATGGCTTCGGCGGTCTTCGCATCGAGGGGCCAATTGAACGCGATGATGCCGCCGAAAGCCGACTCAGTATCGGTTCGCCAGGCGCGTTCGTAGGCTTCCGTCAGCGTCGAGGCGACGGCGACACCGCAGGGATTGGCGTGCTTGACGATCACACAGGCGGGCGCGGCCTCATCGAATTCCTTGACACATTCGAGCGCCGCGTCCGTGTCGGCGATATTGTTGTAGGAGAGTTCCTTGCCGCCGATCTGACGGGCCGCCGACACGGAACCGGCCGGCGCGACGGTCTCGCGGTAAAACGCGGCGGATTGGTGGGGGTTCTCGCCGTAGCGCAGATCGAGTGCCTTGTTCAGTTGCAGCGAATATGAGTGAGGGTAGGCGCATGCGGGCCGGCCAGCCGCATCGGGATCAGCCGTCAGCCAATTTGATATTGCACCGTCGTAGGCGGCGGTGCGAGCCAGCGCACGCGCGGCCATCGTTTTGCGGAACGCAAACGTGGTGCCGCCGTTGGTTGATTTCATCTCCTCGCGCAGGGCCTCATAGCCGGCGGGATCGACGATGACGGCGACGCCAGCGTGGTTCTTGGCGGCAGCGCGAATCATCGCCGGGCCGCCGATGTCGATATTTTCAACGCAGTCGTCGTAGGTGCCGCCCTTGGCGAGCGTATCTTCGAACGGGTAGAGGTTGACGACCAGGATATCGATCGGCGCGATACCGTGCGCCTTGGCCGACCGCTCGTGTTCCTCATTGCCGCGTATGGCGAGCAGGCCGCCATGCACTTCCGGATGAAGCGTTTTCAGACGGCCGTCCATCATCTCAGGAAAGCCAGTGTGATCGGACACGTCGACTACGTCCAAACCGTCCGCCTTGAGTGCGGCCGCCGTGCCGCCGGTTGATAGAATCTCGATGCCGCGCGCCGCCAGATCACGCGCAAGTTCGATCAATCCCGATTTGTCTGAAACGGAAATGAGAGCGCGGCGGATGGTGATGACGTCGGGTGCCACTGTTGTCGTCCTTTCGGCGTTATCAGCCGGGCCTTAGCACGAACGCCGGAAGGCGTGTAGCGCCGCACTTGTGCGCGCCGCAGGCCACAAAGTCACGGGGCCTTCGGAATGCGGTTCAGGCTTTAATCCGGGCTTCCCAGGATACGGCGGTATCGCCAAAGGTAGCGGCGCGGAGCACGAATTGGAGTGTGCGGCGCGGTCCGGAGCTATCGGCGAAGTAAGTGCTTTCCTCGATACTGAGCGTTGCGCCGTCAGCCAGAAACAGCCAGACTTGGCCTTCAGGCGTAACGATCTCAGCCATGCCGGGCTCAGCGCACAGACGGCAGCTGACATCGGGATGCAAATGAAAATGAATTGCAAACGGCAGGTCTGCCTTCAAGCGCAGCGCCGTTTCCGTTCCGCTCAAGCGATCCACGCCGCGCACGCAGGATCCGGAGGCGCTTAGCGATACTTGGCGATGATGGATGAGACCGAAGCGGCCGAAGTAGCCATCGTGCGAGGCGGTCCAGACAAGATCGCCGCTTAGCTCTTCCACCCTGCTTTCGACGTGCTGCGGTCCACGTATTGGTGTGCCACCGAGCATGGCTTCGAGGCTGCGGTGGTGAACCAGCCTGGCGGAAGACATCTCACCGATGGCGAGTGCGTTGTGGGATGCCGTCGCTCGGGCCTGGGCACGCCACTCCTGGTCAGCGGGGGCCGGCGCGCCCCCATTGACGAAAATAAGCCGCGCGCCGGCGCTCAACTCGAAAGACAGGCAACCGGCGTGGGCCTCGGTTGCGAACTCGAAGGGGGGAGCTTTGCCGGCGTCAGCGATGAGCGTGGTCGCACCGCGGGCGAGTTGGACATAGCCCGACTCGCGGGCCGCGGCGAGCGGCGTGGAGAAGAGATCGTCGTAGGCCAGAACCGTTGCAAGGCCGGCGGGAGATGCGACGGCGACGCCGTTGAAGCGTGCGAGGCGGCCATCGCCCATGCGCATGTAGCGGAGAAAGGACACAGCGTCGGCGAGACCCTGCATCAAGGCCGGCGGCGGCTTGCGACCGCGGGCGGCGAAGCATTGGCGCGCAGGCAAGAGGTCGAGCAGTATTTCGATGAGTACAGCCGGGTTACGGCTGACGTGGCCGCCGTCGGAAAGTATCTGCCTGTCGATCTCGGCGGCAAACATCTTCTCGACTTCGTCGAGTTGCCGATCATGGCCGGAAACGCAGAGATTGGCGAGGACGAGGCCAGTCAGTGCAAGCATGCGCGGGTAGCCGTCCGGTCCATCGCGCCAAGATGCCGCGAGGCGCACGATTTGGGAGCCGAGGCTGGAGGTGATTGCGTCGTAGGTGGCGACGTCGGCGTCGTCGAGGAGGAAGTTGGCATGGCTTAACCAAGAAATGATGCGGCGGCCGACGACGGCCGGTTCCCACGCCGTTCCCGTCCCGCGCTGCCGCTCGGTCCATTCGACCGTCAGCTTGCGGGCAAGATCGCGGGCTTCGAAGTCGCCGGAAGCCTCCAGATGGCGCAACCAGCCGAAGCCATGCAGAGCACGCTCCCACGCATCGTTCGGAGGACTTAACTCGAAGGGCGAACGTCCACGAAGGTCGGCGCCCGTACCTGCCAGACCCATGTGACCGAGCTTCAATTCCGGCCAGAAACTCGGGTCGGCTGAGCGCAGAGTTTGCGGGACGATCAGCAAATTGCCGAGACTTGCCGAACCGAAGCGCCAGCGCAGCATGGGCGAAAATTGCAGCCGCGCCATCGACGCGCGTTGGGATCGCTTGGCGGCGATGAATGCGATCCGGGATTTTTCGGCCAGACTGAGAGCCGCCATCGGCCGATTGCCTCCCCGCGCTTGAGCCATCAGGCGCCACACCGGCGCCCGTGTCTCGCGGAGGTAGCGCAGCGCTAAGTCCGCGACAAGGCAGGGGGACGCATCAAGTTGTGTGTAGATCGTGCCGCGTCTCAGCCATCGAGGCGGCGCAGCCGCGCCGCGTAGAATCCGTCGAGCCCTAAACCGTTCTCATGGCCCGGAAACCGGTGGCAAGGCAGGGTGCGCATGTCGCCGTCCGGGGTCACCGCTCCGGCAAGTCCGCCGATTTCGGCCGCAGTCACCGGCAGGCGCTCGTAGTCCCGGTGATCCTCGAGGAAACGGGAAATCTGGTGTTCGCCTTCCTCGGGTTCGAGCGAACACGTGCAGAAGACGAGGAGGCCGCCGGGACGAACGAAAGTTGCCGCACGGTCGAGCAGCTTCCTTTGCAGGTCAATGAGTTTGCCGAAGCCCCGACTTTGGCGCACATGCAAAATATCAGGATGGCGGCGGATTGTTCCCGTCGCGGAACAGGGTGCGTCGATCAGCACGGCGTCGAACGGTGCGGGTGGCAGCCAGTCAAGCACGTCGGCGGTGATGCAGTTGGCCGAGACTTGCAGGCGGTCGAGATTGTCCTTCACGCGACGCAGGCGTGCCGCCGAAATGTCGACCGCGGTCACGGTCGCACCGGCGGCCACGAGTTCCGCGGTTTTGCCGCCCGGAGCAGCGCAGAGATCGGCGACGTGCTGTCCCGGTTTGGCATTGACGAGGCGCGCGGGGAGGGCCGCGGCCGCATCTTGGACCCACCAGGAACCGTCATCGAATCCAGGCAAGTCGGTGATGCGGCCGGCTTGCAGGATCCGCACCGTGCCGGTGGGGAGTGCGACACCCTGCAGCTTCGCGGCCCACTCGGCGGGATCGCCTTTGACCGTCACGTCGAGCGGCGGTTCTTCCAGCGATGCGAGGGCGACGCGGCGCGCACGTTCGGGGCCGTATGTTTTCTCCCAGCCAGCGAACAGCCAAGCCGGAACGTTCAGCGCCACGGGGTCGAGATCGTCGAGCGCGGCGCGGCCTTTGTCCGACACCCGCCGGAGCACAGCATTGACGAGTTTGTCGAACCGGCGGGCGTTTGGGTCGGCCTTGCATTGATCCACGGCCAGACCGATCGCGGCATGTGGCGGCGTCTCCAGGAACAGAAGTTGCGCGGCGCCTGCCAGCAATATCTGCCAAACCCAGCCCTGCGGTTCGGGCAACGGCTTCTGGAGATGCGCGCCGACAATGTGCGCCAGTTCGCCATGCCGGCGCAGAACCGTCGCGACGAGGAGGCGGGCGAAGGCCCTATCGCGCGATTCGACGGATGCACGTTCCGGCTTGGCGAATGCTTCTGCGAAGGCGTCCTCGAAGAATGTGCCGCGCTTCATGACGCGCCAAAGCGTTTCGACGGCCGCCTGACGCGCTTCGAAGCCGGCCGGCTTGGGCGGTGGATTTTTCGACTTACTGGGATCGGATCCGCGCTTACCGGACGGCCGAGAAGATTGCGAAGCAGCTTTGATGCCGCGCGGTGGGCGTTTGCCTGTCATCGGCCATGGCTACGGTGGCGAGAGCGCCGGGTCAATGGCGCCATCTCAAGGGCGCGCTGGCTCAGCCCCACGGTCCACGCGGTTCCGAGCCACCCGACCAGGGTCCCGATGCCGGGCGGCTAGTATTGGCGCCGTAATCGACGCCTTCCGCCCGGTCGATGTCCATTGAGCCGGGAAGCTGGCCCATTTCGACCGCCATCTCCTTCAACGCCCGAATACGGTTCTCAACGTTTGGGTGCGTCGAAAACAAGTTGTCGATGCCTTGGCCGGTCAGCGGATTGACGATGAAGACATGCGCGGCGGCGGGCACCCGCTCGGCCTGCCAATTGGGCGTTCGTTTGACGGCGTTGTGGATCTTGACCAAGGCCGAGGCCAGCCACATCGGATTGCCGCAGATCATCGCGCCCATCCGGTCAGCCTGATATTCACGCGACCGGCTGATCGCCATCTGCACCATCATGGCCGCAAACGGCGCCACGAGCATGGCAACGAGGGACGCCAAGAAGCCGGGACCGCTGCCACCCTCGCGATTGCCGCCAAACAACATGCCGAGCTGCAGATATTGGGCGAACATGGAAATTGCGCCGCCAATGGTGGCCGCAACCCCCATCGTCAAGGTATCCCGGTTCTTGATGTGCGCCAGTTCGTGCGCCATCACGCCGGCCAGCTCCTCACGTGAGAGCGTGTCCAAAAGCCCCGTCGAGGCCGCAACAGCGGCGCGGCTCGGACTGCGGCCTGTGGCAAAAGCGTTCGGCTGCGGATTGTCGATCACGCAAACGCGCGGCATCGGCAGTTCGGCGCGCTCGGCCAATTCGCGAACCAGACCGACGTAGCCCGGCGCGGTCGACTCGTCCACCTCACGGGCGCGGAACATCTTCAACACCATCGTGTCGGATTTCCACAAGCTCAGCGCGTTCATGCCGAGCGCGATCACAAACGCGACGATGAGGCCGGATTTGCCGCCCACCAACGCGCCCATGGCGACAAAGATGCCGGTCAGGACAATCAGCAACAAACCGGTTTTGGCATAGTTCATCGGCATGACGCGACAGGGCTCCAGTCTCAAATGCCCCCAGCGGCACCACGCCGCCGGAGACTGCATCCGAATTTGGATGCGGATGGTATATGGGAATGACTGCGGGCGACAACCAGCCACCCGGCGACAATGCGGGCGAAACCGAATGGCGGACAAGGAAGATCACATTTCGGGTTCGATGCCGGAGACCGGAACTCACTCAGAGCCCCGGCGTCCGCTGTCCGATGCGGCGCTGAGAGCCCTGGCTGAAGCGGAGGAGCGCCGCCGCGCCCGGCAAGCCGACGAGCGTCAGGAGCGTCCGGCGGAAGTTGGCGGACGGAAAGGACCCGACCCCGTGCGCTTCGGCGACTGGGAGAAAGACGGGATTACGTCGGACTTTTAGGTTTGCGCCAACCGACTCCCCTCCGGGGAGCCGGCCGGTTGGCGCGGAAGGCGTGGTTTGCGCCAACCGACTCCCCTGCGGGGAGCCGGCCGCGACGCGCGAAGGGTGGGATTGCGCCAACCGACTCCCCTGCGGGGAGCCGGCCGCGACGCGCGAAGGGTGGGATTGCGCCAACCGACTCCCCTGCGGGGAGCCGGCCGCGACGCGCGAAGGGTGGGAT
>ERZ1066138.693-NODE-693-length-11091-cov-7.473088_pt1 | contig 11091 bp, 12 predicted proteins | sample MGYA00382785_ERZ1066138 | MGnify/ENA primary metagenome ERZ1066138 (study PRJEB33369, sample SAMEA5778368) | biofilm metagenome | biome: Industrial cooling water; feature: Water cooling tower basin; material: Biofilm | place: United Arab Emirates | collected...
TAAAAAGCCCGCAATCCGAATCATTGCCCACCCCTAAAATTTCCGGAGCGAGACTAAGGGGAGAGAATTCGGTCACAAGCCGAACGAGTTAAATTTCCGATGCAATCAAGACGTCATCCACAGTTTGACCGGTTCACCTTTACGCTGCTTCCGTCACACTGATCACCGCGCTCTCGAACACGCGCCGCCCATCAGTGCCGCCAAGCGCGGCTTCGTATAGCCGTTCGGGATGCGGCATCATCCCGAGAATGCGTCCGGTGGGGTCGCTGATGCCGGCGATGTTGCGCTGGGCACCGTTGGGCGATGCCGCATCGTCGACTTTGCCCACTTCATCGCAATAGCGGAATGCGACGCGCCCCTCGCCCTCCAGCCGGTCCAACGTCTCGGTATCGGCGAAGTAATTGCCTTCCGCATGTGCGATCGGAACCTTGATCACTTCCCCCGCCCGGTAGCAGCGCGTGAAGAACGTGTCACCGCGCTCCACACGCAAATGCACGTCCTTGCAGATGAACTTGAGCGACCGGTTGCGCATCAGAACGCCAGGTAGCAGTCCCGACTCGCACAGCACTTGGAAGCCGTTGCAAATGCCGAGCACCGGCGTACCCGCCTTCGCCTTCGCGATGACATCCTGCATGATCGGCGAGTGCGCGGCCATGGCTCCGCAGCGCAGGTAGTCGCCATAGGAAAACCCGCCCGGCAGCACGATGAGATCGGAGGACGGAACGCTTGCGTCTCCATGCCAGATCATTCGCGGCGCGTGGCCCGTGATCCGCTCGATCGCAACTTTAACGTCGCGGTCGCAGTTCGATCCGGGGAAGACGATGACGGAAGTTCTGATCATGGTCCGGTCCTGCAGGTGCCTTCTTCCAGGCTGTCGATGTCTTTGCCGCTGAATGTGGTGGCGCGCAAGTCGAGGGATTTGGTTTTCACCACGGCCAAGAGCAGCCGTTCATCAGCGGCCAGTTGTTCCAGACCCTTCGGCGCGGGCGACCACAATTGGATGTCGCCATCCGCCGCGACCGTCAACGGACAGGCCTCCGCGCACGCCTTTGCTTCCCGTTTGCCAAGTGAACCGGCGTGTTGCTCGGCCACAAAGACAATGCGCCATGCCCCCTTGGCGGGATTGGACGTGGCCTCTTTCAGCACAAGAGAGAGCTTGAGATCACCTGTGGTGGCGTTCGCTTCGTTCGTCCTCACGACGACGGATTTGGTCAAACAGCTGAGTTCGACGGGCTTGGCCAGCTCCAATTTGAACGAACCAGACCCCGGCCCTGCCTCTTCAGCAACAGCGGCCCCCATCACCGTCGCGGTGGCGAGCGATAACCATAGTCTCCAGGCGGCAGCGCTCACCATCTGCGGGCGACGCGCAACGCAGGGGCGGCAGTCATGGCACCAGATCGTAGGCGTAGTTCTCGATGACCGTGTTGGCCAGCAGGTCCTTGCACATCTTCTCAACGACCACCTTGGCCTTCGCCTCGTCGGTCTCATTGAGCTGAACTTCGATGAACTTGCCTTGACGGACGTCGCCCACGCCCGCGATTCCAAGGCCGCGCACGGCGCCTTCGATCGCCTTGCCCTGCGGATCGAGAACGCCGTTCTTCAACGTAATGCGAATAAGGGCCTTCATATTGGTCTCCGGCAACCGGCAATCGGCAACCGTGCCCGCACCGAAACACTTCGGTTGCCGGCCATCGGTTGCCCGATGCCGCACGTCAGTTGGGCTTACCCGTGGGATTGGACGCAACAAGCACCGGTCCGGAGCCCTTGGGCCTCGGGTTCTCAGTCAGCACGCCAAGGCGGCGCGCCACTTCCTGATAGGCTTCCAGAACGCCGCCGAGGTCGCGCCGGAAGCGATCCTTGTCGAGCTTGTCGCCCGACGTGATGTCCCACAGGCGGCAGCTGTCCGGGCTGATCTCGTCGGCCAGAACGATGCGCATCTGCTCGTTGTCCCACAGACGGCCGAACTCAACCTTGAAGTCGACGAGCCGGATGCCGATGCCGAGAAACAACCCGACTAGGAAGTCGTTGATCCGCAGCGCGAGCTGCATGATCTCGTCGATTTCCTGCGGCGTCGCCCAACCGAACGCCGTGATGTGCTCTTCCGAGACCATCGGGTCATTCAGCGCGTCGGCCTTGTAGTAGAATTCGATGATCGAGCGCGGCAGCGCGGTGCCTTCCTCCAGACCGAGCCGCGTCGCCAGCGAACCGGCGGCCACATTGCGCACAACCACCTCGAGGGGTACGATCTCGACCTCGCGGATCAACTGTTCGCGCATGTTGAGGCGTTTGATGAAATGCGTCGGCACGCCGATTTCGCCCAGCCGCGAGAAGATATATTCTGAGATGCGATTGTTGAGCACGCCCTTGCCTTCGATGAGGGCATGCTTCTTCGCATTGAACGCGGTCGCGTCATCTTTGAAGTGCTGGATGAGAGTGCCGGGCTCGGGACCCTCGTAGAGTACCTTCGCCTTGCCCTCGTAGATGCGCCGCCGCCTGTTCATTGATCCTGGTCCTTTGACGATCACGCTCATGCTCACTTAACACGCCGGCAAGACGCGCCGCCGATGCCGCTGCCCTTTGATGTTGCAGGTGTATTCTGCTTCTTGTGGGGGTAGGGGTCGGCCGCGCTGATATTCAAAAGCGACGCCTTGAACCCTAGCCGAACCGGGGTGGAGAAACAATCTTAACGACGCCGCACCGCCCGCCAACCAGGGCCGATGGTTCACGCCATCCACAAGCCGTTGATTTGTCATGTGGGACCGGTTAGGCAGCACGCAACGGACACCGCGAAGGGGCGACCTACAACCCATGAAGCCGTCCGAACAATCCATGAACACCCGATTGGAGAGCCGGAATGACGACGTTCGATAAGCGCGAAAAGGCCTACGAAGACATGTTCGCCCGCGACAGCGAATTGAAATTCAAGGCCGAATCACGCCGCAACAAAGCCCTGGCGGAGTGGGCGGGGGGCTTGATGGGCCTCACCGGATCTGCCCTCGAAGACTACATCAAGGACGTCCGAAAGGCCGATCTCGCCGAGAAGGGCGACGACGACGTATTCCGCAAGGTCAAGGGCGATCTGGCTGCGAAGGGCTTGCAGGTCGCCGACGAAGACATCCGCAAGATGATGCACGAGGCCCTGGCCAAGGCCGTCAACGACTTAGCAAAGCCCGCCTGACGGCAAACGATCAAGCGTCCGGTGTGCGTTTGAGCGCCACCGGCGCCGCCGACAGTCGTTGCAGGAAAATGCCGAAAGCGAGCAACCCATCGGGCCACGGACCATGCCCGCTGGCGACGTTGATGTGGCCGACCTCTCCGCTCTCGATCACGGTCGATCCCCACACCCCGGCGAATTCTCGCGCGCGGTCTGCAGAACAGTAAGGATCGTTGCCCGACGCCACGAGGACCGAGGGAAACGGCAAGATCGCGCGGGGAAGTGGCGCAAACCCGGATTCCTGCCCGGCGCCGAATGTCTCGCCCGCGGTCACCGGCCATGAATGTGCGCGATCAACATCGGCAGGAGCTACGAGAAACGCGCCGATTGGCGGCGCGGGCAGCCGCGCGAGCTTTGCACCGGCGTGCGCGATCGCAATCGTCCCGAGGCTGTGACCGACGAGGACCACTGGCCGGACCGACTGCGCCGCGGCCTCCACAATGCGCGCCACCCAGGCATCCTTGTCGGGCCGGACCCAGTCTTGCTGCTCGATGCGCCGCGCGGTCTTGAGATTTTTCTCCCACCGCGACTGCCAGTGATCCGGGCCGGAACTCGACCAGCCAGGAACGATCAGGATGTCGGCCTCGGATGTTTTCATAGGCTGGACTTACCGGTTCTGACCGCCGCGCCGCAAGAGCAGGCTACGCCGCGGCGCCGGCGTCCTGGGCTTTCAAAAATGCCGGACGCGCACGAATGCGGTCAAAATAGGCACGAATGCTGCCGTCGGGCAGCGGCCACTTGATCATCTGAGCCCAGCCGAGGCAATGCCCGAGCATGAGGTCCGGAACTGTAAACGTTGCGCCCATGACGTAGTCGTTGCTGCCCAGTCTTTCTGCGAAAGCCGCCATGGCCCGATCGAAGTCGAAACGGCAGGCCCGCTTCACATCCGCGACCCGAAACTCTTCCGGCAATATGAACGAATGCTTGGCCGCAACCCACAGCGGGCTCTCGACATCATCGACGGCAAATTGCGTGAAGCTGTCTTGATGCGCGCGATCGATCGTGCCGGCCTTGAACGTCAACCGCTCATGCTTGTCCGCCAGATACTGGCAGATCGCCACGCTGTCGGTGACGGGCACGCCGTCGTCGATCAGCACCGGCACCTTGCCGGTCGGATTGATCGCCCTCACTGCGGGATCGCGCGGCGGCTTGGCGTCAAGCACGTAAGGCAACCCAAGTTCTTCCAGCATCCACTTGACGCGGAACGTGCGTGTCTTCGGCGTGCCCATCACGACGTACATGGCAACTCCCCGGCAGCCGGTTCACCCTTTGCCGAATACCCGGTCAAAAATCGTATCGACATGCTTGAAGTGGTATTCGAGGTCGAACATGGCGTCCAACTCCCTGGCCGCGACCTTGGCGGTCACTTCGGCATCCGCTTTCAACTCGGTCAGGAAGTCCTTGCCTTCCTCCCACGTCTTCATGGCGTTCCGCTGCACCATCGCGTAGGCATCCTCCCGCGAAACGCCCGCCTGCGTCAGAGCCAGGAGCACGCGCTGCGAATTATGCAAGCCGCCGAGCTTGTCGAGGTTCCGCCGCATGTTCTCTGGATAAATCACCAGTCTTTCGATCACACCCGCCAGACGGTTCAACGCAAAATCCAGGGTCACCGTCGCATCCGGACCGATCATCCGTTCGACCGACGAGTGTGAAATGTCCCGCTCGTGCCACAGCGCCACGTTTTCCATGGCTGGCACGGCATAGCCGCGCACGACGCGCGCCAACCCCGTCAAATTCTCCGCCAGCACGGGGTTGCGCTTGTGCGGCATGGCCGAGGAGCCCTTCTGGCCGGGCGCAAAATACTCCTCCGCCTCCAGGACCTCCGTCCGCTGCAGGTGGCGAACCTCCGTCGCCAACCGTTCCACCGACGATGCCACGACGGCCAGCGTTGCGAAATACATGGCGTGCCGGTCGCGCGGCACCACCTGGGTCGAAACAGGCTCGGGCTTGAGCCCCATCCGCTCCGCCACGAACGCCTCGACACGCGGATCGATGTTGGCAAACGTCCCCACCGCACCCGAGATCGCGCAGGTACGCACGTCCTCCCGGGCCGCCACCAGCCGTTCCCGCGCCCGCTCGAACTCGGCATAGGCACACGCCAGCTTCAGACCGAACGTCGTCGGTTCAGCGTGGATGCCGTGGCTGCGTCCGATGGTCGGCGTCAAGCGATGCTCGAATGCCCTGAGCTTCAGGGCTTCGAGGAGCCGGTCCACGTCCGCGATCAGAATATCGGCCGCGCGCACGAGTTGAACGTTCAGCGTGGTATCCAGCACGTCGGACGAGGTCATCCCCTGGTGCACGAACCGCGCTTCCGGTCCGACAATTTCCGCCAAGTGGGTGAGAAAAGCGATCACGTCATGCTTGGTGACTTGCTCGATCGCATCGATCCGGGCGACCTCAAACCGCGCCTGCGATCCCTTTTTCCATATGACGTCAGCCGCCTCTTTCGGGATCATGCCCAGGTTTGCCATGGCGGTCGCCGCATGGCTCTCGATCTCGAACCAGATGCGGTAGCGCGTCTCGGGCTCCCAGATGCGCACCATCTCGGGCCGGGAATAACGGGGGATCATGAAATCCTCGTGGTGTCTTGCGGATTGCGGGTGCCGGACCCCTCAGCGGCTGGCCGGTTCGATGTGTGCCCTAACACCCCCCGCGAGCGGCATCAACGTGACCGCGCGCTCAGCCTGTCTTCGTCTGGGGCCGGTAGGGTGATTCGCTCATCCATCGCCCGCACCTGTCGAGGCCGGTTCGGGAAGGCCGCCGAAAGGCACCCTGCGTCAATTCTCACCACGCGAAAAATTACCGGGCGACATGAACAGACATTCACTTCGCAACCGCAAAAATTGAGTGCGCCGGGGCATGCAAGTGCCACCTGCTGCTACGCAATATTGAAGGCCGATGCAGACTGCGGCGGAACCTGGATACCAATCCAATTCCTCAAGTTTATTGCGGCTTGTTTCACCTTTGCCACGCTTTGCTGCAAAGCCGAATTAGCCGCCGCTTTCGAGCCATATTTGAATGGAGGATCGTCAGCGGATCGCAGGTCGGCCCTTCAGCCGGTCTTCAGATTCGATGTTGAAAAAGAGACACGGCTCTTAACGCAGCGGCTTCGTGCCACTTGCAATGACGGGGCGGCAACGCAACTCTGCAGTAACGTCACCGGAGTTACAGTTGTGGGACGAAAGGCACGCTAAAGGGCACGCGCAGCAAACCCGGTCCATTTTGCCGGGTTGCCCGTGAAATAACCGACGAGTGGATACACATGTCCGAGCAGATGCAGTGCGAGATCGCAGAACTCAATTCGCGGTTTGACGAGTTGGACGATCCTCGCGCACAGTACGCGCTTCTGAAAGAGCGCATTAACACCTACCGCTCCCGTGGAGCTTCCGTTCCAGAACCTCTGCAACGCATGGAACGTGTTCTCATGCAGGAGTGCCTCTCCGAGTCGCAGGGCCGTTGATCGGCGAGGCGGCAAGCAGAGTTCAAGGTTTCGCGGCGGCGCCGGCTCTATCGCGAGCCGGCGTTCGCGCTTTTCGCCCAACGCCCTCCCACGAGCGGCACTGCGGCGAATGAAGTCAGACGCGCATCCCCATTTTCGTCGAAAGTAACCGGACCCCCTGCTGTCCCTCTGACCAGAGCGGCTGCGGCATCGCCTTCCGACCGCGCGGCTTTCCAAACTGCGGCGGCCTGCTCGGCCGAAACCTCCAGATCGCCGATACCGTGGCCGCCGGACCCTGGAGCCTGGACCATCACTTTCACCACACCCTTTAGCGTTCCCTCATGCGCTGCTGCCGCGAGCGCGAAGTCATCCGTGGCGTTGGCATCCGATGCGACCAGCGCCGCGTCCACACCGCCGGTCCGCAAACCACGCAGCACGACGGCGGCCTCCGAAGGATAACCCGCAAAGAAGATGGCTTCTGGCGGCGCGGCTTTGAGTTTCGCAAGGTCCGCGTCGTAGTCACGGCGCCCGGCTACAATCGGAATCACAATAGGTGCAGGTAATTTTCGCGTGGCAAGTTCCGCCGCAACTGTCTCGGTCAGCCCGCGCGCATAGGCTGTGCGATCCTGGACGATGGCGATGCGCCCCGTTGGCGCGAGCGCCGACAGGATGGCTGCTGCCTCGCTGCCCTGGCGGTCATCCCGGCCGGCAAGCCGGAATACGGTCGGACCCGCGCGCCTGACGGTCAAATCAGGGTGCCGCACACCCAGCGCGACGAACAAGACGTCGTTGGCGGCATAAATGCGCGCCGCCGCAATGGCCGCCGCAGGGCAGGGGTGCCCGATCACGAGATCCGGCTTCTGGGCAGCGATGACCCGCGCGGCGCCTTCTGCCCGCGCCGCATCGCAACCGTCGTCGAATTCGCGAACCACAATTCCCGCATCTCGCGCCACGCTGCGTGCGCCGGCACCCATGGCAGCCAGGGTCGCCGCATGCCGCCCGGTCGCGGGTCCAGCCACAGCGATGGTCTCTCCGGCCTTTGCCGGAACGGTCGCCAAAACGGTGCCGACCGCAACAGCCACCCAACCGGTCCGCCGCGCAATTGAGAAGAAAGATGCTTTGCCCATGAACTCCCGAGCGGCCCCGTGAACTTGCAGCCGATGGTACTGCACCCGATCTTGCGTCGCACACAAGGGCTGGCCTAGGGTACCCCTTGCATCGAAACAGCGTAACTATTCCTGGTGCGAGGGGCATCAGAATGGCAGCGCGCGGGCTGGGGGGCTTCGACATGATCGGACTGGGACGGCGGTCCGTGACCGCGAAAGACCGCGTCACAGCCGCGATGGCCTGTGGACTTAGCCTCTGCGCAACGTCCGCCTGGGCCGGAGCACCCGCACCAGCCGAGGTGACCATCGATCAAAAAATCAACGACACCGTTGGCACCATCACGGCACCCTTCGTCAATTTCATATTCTCGCCGCTGCCGTTCACGGCCTTTCCCTGGATCGTCCTGTGGCTGATCGTGGCCGCGGTCATCTTCACCGTGTACTTCAGTCTCATTCAAATCCGCGGCTTCGGCCACGCCCTTGCCCTCGTCTCCGGCCGCTACAGCGACGCGCGCGATCCCGGCGAAGTCAGCCACTTCCAAGCTCTCTCGACCGCGCTGTCGGGAACTGTGGGACTTGGCAACATCGCCGGCGTCGCCGTCGCCGTCTCCATTGGAGGTCCGGGGGCGACGTTCTGGATGATCCTGGCCGGCTTTCTCGGCATGGCGACCAAGTTCACCGAGTGCACGCTCGGTGTGAAGTACCGCAATGAATTCGCCGATGGCCACGTCTCCGGCGGACCGATGTACTACCTGTCAAAGGGCCTGGCCGCCCGTGGCCTCGCCGTGCCGGGCCGTATCATGGCAGCCTTCTTTGCCGTCTTCTGCGTTCTGGGCTCCTTCGGAGCCGGCAATATGTTCCAGGCCAATCAGGTCCATGCCCAGTTGGTCAATGTCACCGGCGGCGACGCGAGTTTCCTGGCCGGCCAAGGCTGGCTGACGGGGCTGATCCTCGCCGTAATTGTATTCTCAGTGATCGTCGGCGGGATCAAGTCCATAGCCAGGTTCGCAGAATTCATCGTGCCCATCATGGCCATACTCTACTGCGGCACGGCCCTCGTCATCATCGGCATGAACATCGACAAGCTACCCTGGGCCGTCGGACAAATCGTATCCGGCGCCTTCACGGGAGCAGGCATCGCCGGCGGGATGCTCGGCGCAATCATCCAGGGGTTCCGCCGCGCATCTTTTTCCAACGAAGCCGGCCTCGGTTCGGCGGCGATCGCACACTCCGCCGTCAAAACACGCCACCCCGTCACGGAAGGGCTGGTCGCGCTGCTCGAACCCTTCATTGACACAGTTGTCATCTGCACCTGCACGGCGCTGGTCATCGTCGTGACGGGCGTACTGCAAATTGACCCGGCCACCGGGCTCTACGTCTGGAACGCAGAAGCAGGACGAATTGCGACGCAAGGCAATCTCACCGGCGTCGAACTGACATCGGCTGCCTTCGGAAGCACGTTCTCGTGGTTCCCATACTTGCTGGCCGTAGCTGTCTGCCTGTTCGCGTTCTCGACCCTGATCTCCTGGTCCTACTACGGGCTCAAAGCCTGGACCTATCTTGTCGGCGAGGGCAAGGCGCGCGAGATCGCCTTCAATACGGTCTACTGCGGCATGGTCATCGTCGGCGCCGCGATCAACCTCAGCCACGTCATCGACTTCGCTGACGCAGCGATCTTTTCCATGGCACTCGTGAACATCACTGGCCTCTACATCCTGATGCCGGAGGTCAAGAAGGACCTGGCTGATTACTTTGCCAAACTCAAAAGCGGCGAGATACGCCCGCACGCCTGACCTCTCCCGGCAGGTCGCAACCCTGCGATGATCACCGCAAAGCCGCCGCCTAATCCACGGCGGCCCCGCGCGCACGCACCGTCAGCCCCTGCACATCGCACACCCGCAGGCCGCGCCGCCGTCCCGTCGCAATGACGCCGGCCGCTTTCAGCGCCGCGAACTGCCGGCTGACCGTTTCCAACCGCAGTCCGAGACACTCCGCGATCTCTGTCCGCGACAGCGGCAAATTGAACTCGAGTAAGCCTGCCTTCTGAGCGTGCTCGTCCAAACCGCCGGCCAACTTTCTCGCAATCAGCAGCAAGAGGCTGGCGACCCGCTCTCCAGCCGTCTTGCGCGCAATCATGAACATCCATTCGCGGGCGGCATCGAGATCGTTAAGCGTACGTTTGAAAATGGTCCGCTCCAGATCGGGGTGGGTCAGCATCAGCGTCTCGAAGGCCGGTCCGGAAAACGCGCAGACATCGAGGACCGTCACCGCCTCCGCCATCAACGTCGCACCCTCGCCGAATGGCCGGCCGACGAAATCCGAAGCGAACTGCAGCCCAACGATCTGTTGGCTGCCGTCCGGGTTCACGTTGACGAGCTTGACAACACCCTCCACGAGGATTGAACAGATCTGCGGCGGCCTGACGCCTCCGTAGAGAACTTGCCCGGCCGGGACGCGCCGGCGGTAGCCGATCCGCGCCAGTTCATGCGCGGTCGACGCCGTCAGCGCACCACAAGGAGCGATCTGGCGAACGGAACAGTTCTGGCATCGAATGCGAAGCGTCACCGCCAGCCTCAAATGACCGATACCCGGGAACGGCCGGACCAGGCGACTTCGCGCAGTGAACGAAGCTGGGCCGACGTCATACGGCCAAAGGCTAATCTGTAAAAACTCCGGACGAATTGACGCAAATCAAGCCTTTGCGCCGACCAATCTAGCCTCGGCAGCAAACACGAGGTTGGTCGCGAGGGCCCAAACCACGCACGTCTTCCGCATGACAATATCGTCCTGTTCTGCGCCAGGTGTCAGACGATGCTGAGCGGCCTCTTCACCATCACGCCGCGCTTGTTTCCCCAAGAACAACGAAGCTAAGATACATTTGACATTCAGTGTCATAAACGAGCGCAGTTCTGCCACGTGATACCAGATGAAAGCAGCAGACCATGATTAAGACAGTCGCCATCGCCGCCCTCGCCGTGGTCACGTTTGCCGGGGCAACAGTTTCGTCGCCTCGCGCGGAACCAAATACCGGTAGCTCGAGCCAGAACACCAAGGAGAAGCAGGCCGGAAAAAAGCTCCAAAAGAAGGCTCTACGCGCCCACGAGAAGTTCAAAAGGGACTCGGCTGGCGATCCTGAGGCATTCAAAGCAAAGTGGGGTCCGAGGTGCCAAAAAGTTAAGGCCGACCTCCAAGCTGCAAACTGCGAGGGAAAGGCAACGATGAAGTGCATAAAGATCGCAGCACGTTGTCCCCTTTGACCGTGACCGCTCGACTGCGTGAAAACGGTCGGTGAGACGCCGTTGGTTTTGCTGGACGGTCGAGCAGCGCAATGG
>ERZ1066138.694-NODE-694-length-11087-cov-7.637509_pt1 | contig 11087 bp, 3 predicted proteins | sample MGYA00382785_ERZ1066138 | MGnify/ENA primary metagenome ERZ1066138 (study PRJEB33369, sample SAMEA5778368) | biofilm metagenome | biome: Industrial cooling water; feature: Water cooling tower basin; material: Biofilm | place: United Arab Emirates | collected...
GTATTGCTCGGTGTCAGTGACCTGGCCCAGACCGAGGCGATCGGCCGGGCCACTCGGCGGCGGCGGCGGGGCCATGGCCGGTGCGATGTTGGCCGGCAGCGTGGCGACGGCCTCTGCGCTGCGCATCTGGCCCACGTCCTGCGCGCGACGCTCGAGCTTTGCGGCCTGGCTGGCCGCGGCATTGGCGCTGGGCGTGGGCGCAATCGTGAGGCTGTCCATGCTGGTCGGCCCTTGCGCCTCGGGGCTGGCCGGCTTGGACAGCACCAGCGCGTCTGCTTCGCGCTCGGGCTGGTCACTGGATTCAGCGATGGGCGCCTGGCGTGCGCATGCGGCGAGCGTCAGGGCAGCGGCGATGGCCAGACTCAGGGGCAAACGGTGGGTGTTCATGGCAGCACTCCTCGGGGGCAGGCACCGGCGGTTCCGGTGGTGTGGGAGCGAACGTGCTGCTGCGCGAAATGGGGTTTGCGTCGCCGCTCGGTCACTCGAGGCTGAAGACCTGCCAGCGCTGCGCGTGCGCATTGCGCTGCCCCTGCGTTTTCGCCCGGGACACACCACCGGGGGCCATCCATGTTTCGTCTGTACCGATCCGTCACTGCACTGCTGCTGGCCATGTCGGCCATGCCCGCAGTTGCCGCCACCTTCACCATCAACAGCACTGCGTCCCTGGACGACGCCAATCTCAACGACGGCGTCTGCGATGTGGATCTGGGCAGCGCCGGTCAGCAATGCACGCTGCGTGCGGCGATCCAGGCCGCCAATGCGACGCCGGCAGCGGACACCATCTTGTTCGCTTCCTCGATCACCACGCTGACCTTGACCCTGCCGATTCCGCAATCGACCACGCCGATGGCGATCGATGGCGCCAATGCCAGCGCCGTGGGCGGACGCGTCAACATCAACGGCAACAATGTCGTCGGCAGCTTCGACTTCAATGCCGGGGCGCAAGGCTCGACCTTGAAGAACCTGGTGATCCGCAACTTCAATGATGATGGCGTGGCCATCGTCGGCCATGGCTACACTATCGAGAACAACTACATCGGCGTGACGCCGCAAGGCACGGCGGCAAGCAGGAATACCGGTGATGGCATCAGTGTCACCGGAGTGGCGGCGCCACCGGCCAACATCCCGAACCTCGGATTGCCCAGCGACCTCACCAACATCGCCACCGTCACCGCCGATCTGATCGCCGCCTTCAGTTCGATTCCGCCCAACTACATTCAGAACAATGTGATCTCGGGCAATGACGGCGATGGCATCGACATCTTCAGCGAGAACGCGGCGGTCAACATCGTCAGCAACAACCGCATCGGCAGCAGCGCGAGTGGGCTGAACGCGATCCCCAATGGCACCGGCGGCGGCACCGGGCATGGCGTACGGATCAACTCGTTTTCCTATGCCAATGTGATCGGTCCGGGCAACCAGATCAGCGGCAACAACAGCGATCCCGACAGCCATGGCGTGGCGCTGATCGCCGGCGCGGTGCGCTATCCCAACTTCATCAGCGGCAACATCATCGGGCCGAGCAGCGCCATCGTCACCGGCCTGGGCAATTCGGTGCATGGCATCTTCGTCGACACCCGCCCGCAGACCGCGGCGCCGCCGAACAACCCGACCAACCTCGGTGCATTGATCGGCCCCGGCAACATCATCGGCTACAACGGCGATGCTGCCCCCGGCGCCGATCTCAATGGCCCGGTCGATGCCGGGATCGCAATCAGCGGCAATAGCGCGCGCATCCGGGTGTACGGCAACTTCATCGGCGTGGGCGAGGATCCGGTCAACCAGGGCACTTTCGTCGACATTGGCAATCGCGGCGACGGCATCACCGTCAATACCGCCGACCACGAGATCGGCGGCACGCTGCCGGTGCTGAAGAACGTGATTTCTTCCAATGACCGGCACGGCATCTCGGTGCGCGGCTCCGGTGTGCACAGCCTCAGGATCGTCGGCAATCTGATCGGCCGCGACCCGCTCGACCAGGTGTTCCAGCCCAATGGCCAGGACGGCATCCGCATCTTCGAGTCCAGCGGCGTGCAGATCGGTGGCAGCGCCGCAGGCGAAGGCAACACCATCGCCGGCAACGCGCGCCATGGCGTCAAGCTGGGTTCGACGTCCAGCGGCAGTTCCAACCTGATCAGCGCCAACAGCATCTACGCCAATGGCGACCTCGGCATCGATCTCGATCGCATCGTCGATGATCCCGACCCGATTCCCGATCCGCTGGGGCCGGATCCGAACACCATCTACGCCAACTTCGGCCAGAACCAGCCTGAGGTCTGCAACGGCAACAACATTCCCGGCTGTGTGTTGCCGAGCTACGCGCTGGCCACCGGCGCCACCACCTTTGGCTGGCGCCTGCAAAGTGCTCCGAACACGCCGTACGCCATCGAGGTCTACGCCAGCATCTCTCCGGACCCGTCCGGATCCGGCGAAGGGCAGCGCTTTCTCGGCAGCTTCACCACCACGACGAACGCGCAAGCCGTGGCCAGCGGCACGCAGAGCATCACGCCGGCGATGCCCTTCGACACGCGCGGGCGGTACATCAGCCTGACCGCACGCGCCACCAACACCATCGACCCGCCCGGACCGGTGGCGAGCGGCCCCGCCAACAACAGCTCCGAGTTCTCCAATGCCGTGCGCATTCCATCGCCCGGAAGCCTGCAGTTCAGCCTGGGCGCTTACAGCGTCAACGAGAACGCCGGCAGCATCAGCATCGAAGTGCAACGCGTGGGAGGCAGCGATGGCGTGGTCAGCGTGCAGTACGCCACCGCCAACGGCAGCGCGATCCAGCCGGGCGACTACGCAGCCACCAGCGGCGGGTTGTTCTGGCCGAACGGCGACATCGCGCCGAAGAGCTTCACCGTCAACATCGTCAACGATGCCATCGACGAGAACGACGAGACGCTGAGCCTGATCCTGCTCAGCCCGGGCGGCGGCGCCACCGTGGGCAATCCGTCCAACGTCAACCTGAGCATCATCGATGACGATCTGCCGCCGGTGATCAGCATTGCCGATCTCAGCCTCGCCGAAGGCCAGTCCGGTACCACCGCCTTCAACTTCACCGTGTCCTTGTCGGCCGCCAGCGAAAGACAGGTCAGCTTCCGCGCCACGTCCGCCGATGGGAGTGCCACGGTGAGCAACAACGATTACCAGGCACTGGGCCCGACCCTGTTTGCGATCGATCCGGGCCAGATCAGCCGCCAGGTCACCGTGAATGTGGTGGGCGACACCACGCCGGAAGCCAACGAGACCTTCCTGGTGAATCTCGGCACACCCTTCAACACCACGATCGGCGATGGCCAGGCGGTGGGCACGATCGTCGACGACGACAGCGCCGCATCGAGTGTCAATGTCAGCGATGCCAGCACTGTGGAGGGCACGGGCAGCAACAGCACGCTGCTGTTCACGCTGATGCGCACCAGTGGCGTTGGCAGCGCCGCCGTGACCGTGCAGACGGCCGATGTGCTGGCGACGCTGGCCGACAACGATTACGTGCAGATTCCGCCCACGGTGATCAACTTCCTCAATGGCGAGACCAGCAAGCAGGTGGCGGTGACGGTGATCGGCGACGCCAAGTTCGAGGGCAACGAGACCCTGCAGCTCAACCTCAGCAACCCGGTCAATCTCAGCCTGGGCGATGCCTCCGGCAGCGGCTTGATCACCAATGACGACAGCCAGCCCAGCATCAGCATCCGCAACGTCAGTCTGTACGAGGGCCAGTCCGGAACCACCGCCTTCAACTTTGCCGTGCGTTTGTCCAACCCCAGCGTGCAGGCCATCAGCGTGAGCGCCAGCACCGCCAATGGCAGCGCCACCGTGGCCAATAACGACTACCAGCAACTGCTCAATGTGCCGGTGAACTTCCTGCCCGGCGAGACCGAGAAGATGCTGACGGTCCAGGTGGTCGGCGATACCAGCTTCGAATCCGACGAGACCTTCTTCGTCAACCTGAGCGCGCCCTCCAATGCGACCGTGGATGACGGCCAGGGCATGGCGCTGGTGGTCAACGACGATGGCGTGATCCTGGCCAACGGCTTCGAGTGACAGCGGGCGGGGCGCGTTCTAGGGCGCGCCCCGCCATCGGCTCAGGGCAGGTATTCGATGCGCAGCGTGGCCTGCGTGCCGCTGCCGATCCACAGGTAGTGCGTGCTGCCCGGTTGTTGTGCGAAGCGCAGACGCAGTTGCGTGCGGGTGGTCTTGCTGATGGCACCGAGCCCGGCGGCGGAGAAGGGCAGGGCGCTCTGCGTGCCGCTGGTGAAGCGCGGCACATTGGCGACCGCCGACTGACTGGCTGCAGCGCTGAAATCAGTCGCTTCCAGCGTGCAGCTGCCGAAGCAATCGCTGCGCACATCGATCAGCAGACTGTTGCCAGCCGGGTTGGCCCAGGGATCGCCCGAGGCGCCGCGGTGGGTCAGGATCAGCGTGGCCGCGGTGATGGTGGCGTTGTCCGGCAGCGTGGCAGTGTCGAAGGACAGGATGGCGCGGTTGGCCTTGCCATCGGTGCCGCGCCCCAGCGCCAGTCCCAGCGTGGATTCCAAGGTGCCCAGGGCCGGCGCGCTGCCGTCGGCATTGGCCTTGATGTAGCCATCCAGAGCGGCCTCGCTGCTGAAGTTCACGGTCACTGGCGCACTGCCCGAGTTCTGCACGTTGACGCTGGTGTCGTCGTCGCTGCCCATGTTGCCGGCGGCATCGTAGGCACGCACCAGCAGGGCATAGCTGCCATTGGCCACATCGGCGCTGTTCCAGCTCAGGGCATAGGGCGCCGTGAGATCGACGCCGATCAGGCTGCCGCCGGCATAGAACTCGGTCTTCACCACACCGACGTTGTCGCTAGCGCTGGCCAGCAGATCGACCACGCCGCTGACCACGCTGCCATTGCTCGGGGCCGTCAGATTCACGCTGGGCGCGCTGCTGTCATCGGCCTCGCTGGCATTGGCGATGCGGATGTCATCGACACGCGCCTTGGCCCAGGCCTCGATGCACACATTGCTGTTGGCGGCCGCCTCGAAGCGCAAAGTCACTGTCTGTCCGGCCCAGGCGTTTAGATTGAGACCCTCAATGGACTGCCAGCTGCTGTCGACCTGATTGGCATTGGTGAGCACACGTTCGTCCACGATGCTGCCGTTGACGCTGACGCGGAAGCGCGCCGATGTGAGGCTGTTGATCTGCGCGCGCAGATCCAGCTTGCGCGCGTAAGAGAGACGCGGGGCGCTGCCCAGGGTGACGCTGCGCTGCAGGAAGCGGGTGCGCCAGCCGCCCACACAGGACAGTCCCGAAGAGGCGTAGCCGTAGGCCGATTGGCTGGGGCCGGCGCCGGCGGTCGCGTTGTCTGCATCGGCGACGAAGTCGCCGCTCCAGCCGCTCATGTCATACACATCGCCATTGCCGTCGCGATTGGAAAAGCGCTCGTCCACCGCCGGCGGATTCTGGTTCACATTGACGCTGGTGTCGTTGTCGATGCTCTGATTGCCACGCGCATCGCGCGCCACCACGCTCAGCGCGCGCAGGCCCGGCGCCACTGCCGTGCTGTTCCAGTCCAGCGTCCACGGACCCGCCTGCGCACTGAGATTGCCCAGGCCGATCGACTGCCCGTCAACGAAGAACTCCACGCTGGCCACGCCGGTGTCATCGCTGGCGCTGGCCGCCAGCTGGATCGTGCCCGCGACGCTCGCGCCATTGCCGGGAAAGACCAGGTTCACCGTCGGCGGCGTCACATCCTCGATGCCACCGCTCACGCTCACATTGCGCGGTGCGGAGGTGCTCGCATTGCCGGCGCCGTCGATGGCGCGCGCGCTCAGCACGCGCTGGCCGTTCGGGCCGGCCGCGCTGTCCCAGTTGTGGCTGTAAGGCGCCGTGCTGTCGGTGGCCACCAGCACGCCATCGATCAGGAACTCCACCCGCGCCACTGCGAGGTTGTCGCTGGCGTTGGCGCTGATCGTCACCACGCCGGATACGCTGGCGCCATCGGCCGGTGCGCTGAGCTGCACCGTGGGTGGCGTGGCGTCACTGTTGTCCAGGCCGAAGAACTTGCTGATGTACCAGCTGGAGCACAGGTTGACGTCGAGGATGTAGGCGCCGGCGGAGCCGCACTGGCGCTCGCCGCTGCCTGGATCCACCGGCGTGCCATGGCCCATGCCGGTGATCGACCAGGTCTCCACCACGATCTGCCCGGCGGCATTGTGGTACTGCCGGCGCGGGTAGCCGCCGACGCTGTCCTGCACCTCCGGCGTCTGATCGGCGCCGTGCACGTTGGTCCATTGCTCCATCGATTCCTGCGCATTGGCCGGGCGCACCGTGGTGTCGGCATCGCCATGCCAGATCGACACCCGGGGCCAGGGCCCCGCATGGCTGCTGGCCGCACGCACTCTGTTGCCCCATTGCGTGGGGCTCAGATCGCTGCCCGGATTCATGCAGGAAAAGGCCTGCGTCAGTCCGGTGCCGCATTGGTAGGGCACGCCCGCAATGATCGCGCCGCCTGCGAAGACGTCCGGATAGGTGGCCATCATCACCGCCGTCATCGCGCCGCCAGCGGACAGGCCGGTGACATAGATGCGCGCCGGATCGAGCAGATGATCGCTGCGCACCTTGTCCACCGCCTGCTTGATCGACAGCGCCTCACCCGCACCGCGCGCGATGTCGCCGGCCTCGAACCAGTTGAAGCAGCGCGAGGAGTTGTTGGCCGTGCTCTGCTCCGGCAGCAGCAGCGCAAACTTCCAGCGATCCGCCAGCAGCACCCAGCCGGTTTCCGCATCGTAATTGGAAGCGCTCTGCGCACAGCCATGCAGCGCCACCACCAGCGGCGCACCGGCGGGCAGGCCGCTGGGAATGTACTTGAAGGCGCTGAGCGCGCCAGGGTTGCTGCCAAAGCCGGTCACCGGCGTCAGCGTCTGCGCTGACGCCGCCTGCATCAGGAGCCCCGCGGCCCCCACCACGATCCCCTTCCACGCTTGCATGGCCTACCCTCCCCAGGGTCCACGACGATTGTGTGCATGCAGTAGATCGCGGCGGGATCGCGGTCACCATTGGTCGAAGGGGCAGGGACTGCGGTGGTCAGTCGCTGGGGTGGGGAGTAAGTGGTCAGTGGTCAGTGGTCAGTGGTCGGTGGTAAGTGGTAAGTGGTAAGTGGTAAGTGGTAAGTGGTAAGTGGTGGCGGGTGGATCGGGCGGCGGGTGTTCGATCGCGCACGGCAGCGTGCGGATGCGGACAGATCGATGCTGCTTAGCCCTGCCGGGGAGCGGCTGCTGCGACGGCCCTGACTCGCTGTGGGCGCTGGCACGGGGCTTGCTGCTTTGGCGGATCTTGAATCGAGACGCCCGCATGTACATGGACATTCTGTTGCAGGCCTTGCGTCAGCTGCTGCGTGAACGTGCGTACGCGGTGATGGTGATCGCGGTGATGAGCCTGGGGCTGAGCGTGGCCATCGTCATGTACTCGGTGCTGCGTGCCGTGGTGCTCGCCGGATTGCCTTATGCCGATGCCGAGCGCGTGGTGGCACTCTCGACCTACAACGCGCGGCTGAGCAGCGAGGGTGCGCTCACCACGCTGGAGGCACGTGCGCTGGAGGCCGAGCCAGGGCCCTTCGAGGTGGTTTCGCGTTACTACTGGGGCGGTGCTACCGTGGTCGGTGGCGAGCGGCCGCGCGAGATCACGGTGAGTCGCGTGGCCGCGGGCTTTTTCGATGTGCTGCGGCCCACGCTCTTGCTCGGACGCGGCATCAGCCCCGCCGATGTGGCGCAGGATCGGCCGGTGATCGTGCTCTCGCATGCCGAGTGGCGACGCCAATTCGGCGGCGATCCGGGCGCGATCGGGCGACAGGTCAAGCTCAGCGATGGCGAGTTCGAAGTGATCGGCGTGCTGCCGCCCGAGTTCCAGTTTCCCGCGGCCAGCGTGGGGGCCTGGATGGTGATGCCGCCGCGCTTTGAACTGGGCCTGGATGTGCCGCAGTACCGCTATGCACGCTTCGTGGCCGCGGTAGGCCGCTTGCGTCCAGGCGTGGATGCCACGCAAGCGCTCGCCCATGCCGATGCCTTGTGGCAGCGTCTGCGCGTTGAGCAGGGTGTGGAAGACGAGGGCTGGGCGCTGCGCCTCGGCGGCATGCTCGACGACTTGCTCGGTGACTCGCGTCAGGTGCTGTGGACCTGCTTCGGCATCGCCCTGCTGGTGCTCGGCATTGCCTGCACCAACACCGGCCTGCTGCTGCATGCGCGATTGCTGGCGCAGAGCCGTAGCCATGCGGTGGCGATGGCGCTCGGTGCCTCGCGGCGGCGCCTGGCCTGGCAGAGTGCGATCGAAGTTCTGTTCCTATGCGGCCTTTCGGCGGTGCTGGCCTTGGTGCTGTCGAAGGCGCTGCTGAATCTCTTCGGCGAAGGCTTCGGCATGCATCTGCAGCGCGGCGAGGCCATCGCCATCGACGCCGGCGTGGTTCTCGCTGCCGCCTTGTTCTCGCTGCTCGCGGCCGTCCTCGCCCTCGCTTTTGGCCTGCGCCTGAACGGCCAGGCGAGCGCAGCGACACGTTCCTCCCGCAATGGTCTGGGCGAGCGCCGCGCGTGGTTGCGCGTCGGGCCGACCCTGGGCGTGGCACTGTCCACGGTGGCCCTGGTGGCGGCCGCGGCCCTCGGCCTGTCGGTGCACTCGCTCACCCAGGTCGATCCGGGCTACCGCACCGAAGGCGTGCAGGTCGTGCAGCTGTTCCGCGACGGCGAGGCCGACGAGTGGCGCCGCTTTGCCGAACTCGTCCATGCCGAGATCGCGCGTACGCCGGGCATCGAGAGCATTGCCCATGCCACCGCCGCACCCTTGTCGCTGATCGGCAGCATGGTCACCGATGTGGCAATCGAAGGTCGCGGTGAACCCGAGCCGTATCAGATGAGCTTGCATCGCGTCTCGCCGGAGTACGCGGACGTCCTGCAATTGAGCACGCGCCGCGGGCGCTGGCTGCAGGCCCAGGACAGCGCCGAGGCCGAGCGTGTGGTGGTGATCAACGAGACTCTGGCGCGGCGCAGCTTTGCCGATCGCGATCCGCTGGGACAGATCCTGCTGCTGCCCACTGGCGAGGGGCCGCGTGAAGCCTGGCGCATCGTCGGCGTGGTCGCCGACATCCGCAATCAAGGGCCGCGCGAGGCGCCAGAAGCGGAGGCCATGATCCCCTTCGCGCAGTCGCCGTGGATGGGCATCAGCTTCATCGCGCACAGCCGCCTGCCCGCCGCGCAGGTGCAACAGGCGATGGAAGATGCGGTGCTGCGAGTCGCGCCGGAAGAGGCCGTCACGCGGCGCTACGCACTGGTCGAAGATCTGCACCGGCGAGGCAGCCTGACCTTGTGGTTCAGCCAACTGCTGCTGGGTTTCGGCGTGGCTGCGGTGCTGCTGGCCGCCTTCGGCGTGTACGCCCTGCTGCGCTGGCTGGAACGCAGTCGTCGTGCGGAAATGGGCTTGCGTCTGGCCGTGGGCGCCGCGCCCGTGCGCCTGGTCGGCTCGATGCTCTACTCCGGTCTGGGCCTCAGCCTGCAAGGCTTTGCCATCGGCGGCTGCCTGGCCTGGTTCGCCCTGCGCCTGCTCGACTCACAGCTCTACGGACTCGGCGCCGAGCCCGGCCTGGCATTCGCCACCGCCGGCCTCGCCATGCTCACCGCCACCATCCTCGCCAGCCTGCGCCCCAGCCTCGCCCTGCTGCGGCTAGATCCGACGGTGGCGCTGCGTGGGGAGTGAGGTGGGCGGTGCGGGGTCTTGCCTCACACCGAGCCCAGACCCCTATCGCGCCCAAAGGGATCTTTTGGAGCGCGCTTGCGCGCGATCAGCCCCGCATTGAGGCCAGACCCTATTCGCGCCCAAGGGCGCTCCTACAGGGGCTGCCTTACACCGAGGCGAGACCCCCAGCCCCGCATCCGCGAACGCGACGCACAAAGGCTGCTGGCACAAACTGGCGGAGGCGGTGAGATTCGAACTCACGAACGGTTTCCCGTTGCCGGTTTTCAAGACCGGTGCAATCGACCACTCTGCCACACCTCCGTGGCGGACTCGCTGGACCCGGCGAGGGCGGGTGTAGGCTGGCGCCGCGCAAGGGCGGCGCGCGGGTTGTGCAGGGCGCGCAGTATGGCGCGCTCGGCGGCAACTTGCAGCTCAGGCGGCGCCGCTGGCCACTCGCGGTCGCGCGCCGAGAAGATCCGGCCAGCGTCGCAGGATCGCCGCCTTGATGCCGGGTGTATCGAGCCCGGCCATGGCCAGCAATTCTTCGCGCGCGGCGTGCTCCATGAACACATCCGGCAGACCCAGGTGCAGGATGTCGACGCGCAGACCCTGGACGCTGAAGAACTCCGCCACACCAGCGCCGGCGCCGCCAGCGATGGCGTTGTCTTCCAGCGTGACAAAGCCGGCGTGATCGCGTGCCAGTTCCAGCAACAGGCTTTCGTCCAGCGGCTTGACGAAACGCATGTTGACCAGCGTGGCGTCCAGCTCTTCGGCCAACTTTTCCACCACCGGGACCATGGCGCCAAAGGCCAGCAGGGCGATGCCATGACCGCGTCGGCGCAGCTCGGCCTTGCCGATCGGCAGCGACTTGAGTTCGCTCTGCACCTTGACGCCGGGGCCGCTGCCGCGCGGATAGCGCACCGCCGCAGGGCCTTCGTAATGGAAGCCGGTGGTCAGCATCTGCCGGCACTCGTTTTCGTCGGCCGGCGCCATTACCACCATGTTGGGAATGCAGCGCAGATAGCTGAGATCGAAGCTGCCGGCATGCGTAGGGCCATCGGGCCCGACCACGCCGCCGCGGTCGATGGCGAACAGCACATCCAGGTTCTGCAGCGCCACATCGTGGATCAGCTGATCGTAGGCACGTTGTAGGAAGGTGCTGTAGATCGCCACCACCGGCTTGCCGCCCTCGCAGGCGAGTCCCGCTGCGAAGGTCACGCTGTGCTGCTCGGCGATGCCCACGTCGAAGTAGCGCTGTGGGTGCTCCTTGCTGAAGCGCACCAGGCCCGAGCCCTCGCGCATCGCCGGCGTGATGCCGTACAGGCGCTCGTCGGCCACCGCCATATCGCACAGCCAATCGCCGAAGATCTGGGTGTAGGTGGGCTTGCTGGCAGGCTTCTTGA
>ERZ1066138.695-NODE-695-length-11063-cov-7.516897_pt1 | contig 11063 bp, 7 predicted proteins | sample MGYA00382785_ERZ1066138 | MGnify/ENA primary metagenome ERZ1066138 (study PRJEB33369, sample SAMEA5778368) | biofilm metagenome | biome: Industrial cooling water; feature: Water cooling tower basin; material: Biofilm | place: United Arab Emirates | collected...
CCGGCCCGGTTGCCCCCGGCAGCACGCTTGCAAGCGTTCTGGAACGCCACCCTTCAGGTGAACCGGTCGTCCTCGACCAGCCAACCGGCATCACTCAAATGCACGTTATGGCCGCCGCCACGTTCCGCGACCGCAACGCGCGCTTCTGCCGGGAAGTCGAACTCTTGGATTCGACGCTGGCTCCACGCAAGGCTGCGGTAGCCTGCCGGGACGCCACGACCGGCTCGTGGACAGTTGAAGGGACCGTCGTCATTGCGCAGCAGGACCCTGCGGGGGGGTCGAAGTTCGCACCGGCAGGAGCACCGGCAAAGGACGCACTGGCAGCACTTCTGTCGATGATGGGAGCTGAGAAGACTCTACCGCCGGATGACGAGCGCCGGCTGCTCGACAGCGGCTGGAAATGATCGGACGAACCGCGGTGCCAGCGGGCGCGATGCGAGCAGCCGCCTGGTCTGGGTTCGCTCTTTGCATTGCGGCGATCTGGTTCGCCACGTCATCGCTGGAGCCGCCAGCCCGCTCAGCTCTTTTGATTTCGGGCGCGGCGATTCTGGCGTGGTGCTTTGCAGTTGTCGATGAGTGGCAAACCGGTTGCGCCGCTGCTGGCGCGTTGTGGGTGACCGGCGCTATCGCCACCCCGCAGATCGTCTCGGCAGCCACGCACGATTTGATCGGGCTCCTCATCGCTGCCTACGTTATCGGGTTCGCGGTCGCACGCACGGGCCTCATGGACGCCATCGCCGCCCGGCTGTTGCAAGGATCGATGACGGTCGCCACACTTTTTCGCCGCGTGGCCATCGTCGTCGCGGCAACAGCGTTCTTTATACCCGCAACGTCCGCCCGCGCGGCCATATTGTTGCCCATTCACCGGCTCCTCGAAGCATCCCTGCCGGACGCAAAGACGCATCGCGCGCTGGCCATCCTAATTCCCACCATCATCCTGCTTTCGGCTGGAGCCGTGCTGACAGGCGCCGCAGCGCACTTGGTCGCCGTGGAATTGCTTGCGGCAGCTGGCGGACGGCAACTCGGCTATTGGCCATGGTTGATCGCCGCCGGTCCGGTCGCCCTGCTTTCATGTTTCGCTGCCGTGCATCTCGGTCTCTGGCTTTTTGTCGACCATGATCGCCAGCAGCAGCGCGTCGCTGCCAAGAGCATGGTGTCGCGGCCGCTCGACGGGATCGATTACGCCATGATGGCAACGATCACCGCAACCATCGCCGGCTGGATCACCAACAACTGGCACGGTACCGGGCTGGCAACCGTCGGTATGGCTTCGGCTGTGATCGTGTCCGCATTGGCGCAATGCCGGGCACCTGCTTCAGGCGGATCATATATCCGGGCGGTCGACTGGAAGATTCTGGCGCTCCTGATTTCGACGGTCCTGATTGCCGAGGCTCTGCTCTCCTCAGGTGCCGTGGCCGTCCTGGCAACGGCCTTTCTGCACATCGTGCCGCCTTTCATACTCCGCAGCGATGCTCTCACCATCGGAATGACCGCGGCCATCGCGATGCTTGCTCATCTCGTCATACCTTCACGAAGCGCAAGGGCGGCTGTTCTCATCCCGGCGCTTGCGTTGCCAATCGCGAACGCCGGCCACGACGTGACGACGCTGACGATGGTGATAGTATTGGGCACGGGATTCTGTCAGTTGGTGCCCTATGGTGCCAAGCCATTGCTGATATTTGCCGGACAATCCGGCGGAAGAGAATTCAAGCACGATCTGATCCGGCTCGGCCTGCCACTCATGGCGATATATTGGATTGGTCTTGTAGGATCGGCGCTGATGTTCTGGCCTGTCCTTGATTTTTTTGCCCAGACTCGCGGGAATGCGAATTGAGGCCCGGCGTTTAGTTCGTGACAGTCAAAAAACTGACAGGAACCCGATGCCACTCAACATTCTGATCGCGCCCAGCGGATTCAAGGAAGGTCTAGATGCGCCTACCGTCGCAGCGGCCATCGCACGCGGCGCTCGGCGCGCGATCCCGGACGCCACAATCGTACAGTTGCCGATGATGGACGGCGGCGAAGGGTTTACAAAGTCGCTGGTGTCATCGACCGCCGGTTCGTTGCATACGGTCGCAACGACGGACCCGCTTGGCCGCCCAATCGCGGCCGAAATCGGCTTTCTCGGCCGGACGAAAGAGAAGACGGCGGTTATTGAAATATCCGCGGCGGCAGGCTTGCGTTTGGTCGCCCCGCACGAACGGGATTTAGCCAGGGCGTCAAGCGCGGGCGCCGGCTCACTGATCCGTCATGCTCTTAACCTGGGCGCGCGCCGGCTCCTCATAGGCTGTGGAGACAGTGGCGTGAACGACGGCGGAGCCGGACTTGCCCGCGCGCTCGGTGTTCGCTTTCTGGATCAGGCCGGAGGCGAACTCGCCGACGGAGCCATCCCGTTAATGCAGCTCGCACGGATCGATAGGTCGCAGATCGATCCACGGCTGGCGACGACCAAAATCGAGGTCGCGGTCAATTGGCAGAATGCCCTCACCGGTTCCAACGGTGTCTCACGCACGTATGGCCCGCAGAAGGGCGCCAGCGCCTTACTCGTCGAGGAACTGGATGCCGCCATGGTGACATTCGCCGCCGCGGTCCGGCAGTGCACCGGTTGCGACGTGGCCGCAATGCCGGGCGCTGGTGCGTCCGGTGGAATTGGCGCCGCGCTCGCCGGCTTATGCGGTGCCCGCCTCATCCCGCGATTTGATATCGTCCGCCGTCATCTGCCGTTCGACGACCACCTCCAGCGAGCCGATCTGGTTCTTACCGCTGAGGGAACGATCGATTCGCAAAGTGCGCGTGGCAAAATTCCGGCCGAAATAGCAGCTCGGGCGCGCGCCAAGGGCATTCCGGTCATTGTGCTCGCTGGAGCCATCGGCTCCGGTGCCAACGCCACATTGGACACTGGCGTATCGGCCTACTTTTCCGTCGCCCAGGGGCCGATGACACGCGAGGATGCGATGGCCGAAGCACCGCAGTTGATCGCGTCGGCCGCCGAACAGGCGGTGCGATGCTTTCGCTCCGGCTTTGAGCTACGAGCACGCCCGGAAAGCGAGGCACTCCCTTTTCGCAGAATGAGGCAAGGTTGCGCCGCGTAACCGAACTTTGAGCGGTGCCTTGGCCACTGGCCCCGAGCGGCTGCATCCTCCCCTCGCGCGGGCTTCAGGTTTAGGTATAGATGTGACCGCATTTTGAATGACGGCGACGGACCACGGAGCAAATTGCAATGGCCCCCACTGCCAAGCCGACGGGCCTCCTTCTTGCAGGCGGCCGGTCCAGCCGAATGGGAAGTGCCTTCGCCGGTGGCCAAGGTGACAAGGCCTTGCTGGAATTGGCAGGCCGCCCGATGCTCAGCCATGTCCGCGAGCGGCTCGATCCTCAGGCCGGACGCCTCGTCATCAGTGCGAACGGCGATCCGGCTCGGTTCGCATCATTCGATCTCCCCGTCGTCGCCGACACTATAACGGACTTTGCCGGACCGCTGGCTGGCATCCTGGCCGGACTTCGCTGGTCGGAAGAAAACGCGCCCGGCGCAAGGCACATCGTAACCGCTTCGACGGATGCGCCGTTCCTGCCGGTAGATTTGGTTGCCAGGCTGACCGAGGCTCTGACTTCAAGCGACGCACGCATCGCACTTGCGCAGTCTGCGGGCCGTGTCCATCCGGTTATAGGGCTCTGGTCCATAGATCTAGCAAACGACCTTGAGGCCGCACTCAACGCAGGCTGTCGCAAAGTCGAGAGCTGGACCAATCGGCATCCGACTGTCACGGTCGATTTTCCGGGATTCGAGCATCACGGACGGACGATCGACCCGTTCTTCAATGTCAATTCGCCAGACGACCTCGCCGAAGCCCAGCAAATCCTTTCACGCTAACCCGAAAGACTCTCGATGACGCCGTCACGGCTGCATACCCCCGTCATTGGTCTCGTCGGATGGAAGAACTCCGGCAAGACGACGTTGGCCGTCCGACTAATTGAGGAATTCACGCGCCGTGGACTCGCCGTTGCGAGCATTAAGCACACCCACCACGAGTTTGAGTTTGGCGATCCAGGCACGGATAGCGCTCGCCACCTGCGGGCTGGTGCCGGCGAGGTCGCTTTGGTTGGCAAAGAGCGATGGGCGATTGTCCACGAATTGCGCCCGGAAACCGAACCTGCTCTCGACGAAATCCTAGCTCGGCTTTCGCCTTGCGATCTGGTGATCGTCGAAGGCTACAAGAGCGCAAACATCCCGAAAATTGAGGTCCGCAGAACCGCTCAACCGGATCGCCGTGTTCTGGCCCCCCACGACGGCATGATCGTCGCGGTCGCGGCCGACCATGAACCGGAACATGCCAGTCTACCGCTCTTCCATCTCGACGATATTCGGGGCATTGCCCGCTTCATCGTCGAGACCGTGGGCGTTGCCGTTCACGCCAAACGATAACGGCACCGCAGCCGCAACTGCCAAGACTGCCGTATTGCGTCACGTCTCACGGAAGGCGTGTGACATGCTATCCCGCAACGGCTTCAGGATGTAATCGGCGAAAGTCCGCTGCTCCGTCTTGATGAAGACGTCGGCGGGCATCCCTGGGCCGGGACGGAAATCCCTGGCCTTCGCCTTGAGATCGGCCATGTCGATCTGCACGCGAACGACGAACGCGCCGTGCGAAATCTGAGCCGCACTGGCCATCCTCCGCGGATCGCTTTCCACGACGGCGTCGGCGGACACATACGTCACCGTCGCATCGATCATCGGCACGATCCTCTGATTGACGCCGGAGATGCGGACCTGCGCTTTCTGCCCCTCTTTCACTTGCGAAATGTCGGAGGGCAGGACGCGCGTCTCGATGATCAGTTCATCGTTGATCGGCAGAAGTTCGAGTAGCGTTGCACCCGAGGCAACCACGCCGCCCGGTGTGTGATGGTGCATCTTCACGACGATACCGCGCACAGGCGACACGATTTCAGTCCGCTCGACGATATCCTTGGCAGCGCGGATTTGCTCACTGATGTCGTCGAGTTCTGTTTCCGTCGCACGAAGCTCTTCGATGGCTTTCTGGATCGCCGCCGATCGCATCTGGGCGATCTGCTGCTCGGCGCGCGACACGCGCTCTTGCGCATCGGTCACGCGGCTCATCAATTGGCCGAGTTCGCCGCCCAGCCGGGCTTCCGACCGCTCGAGCCCCAAAAGTTCGGCCCTCCGCACGAGCTGGCGCTCGTAGAGTTCCTGCTTGTCCTTCAGTTCCGATTCGAACAGCGTCAGCTGCCTCTGCGTTGCGTTGGCCTGCGCGCGGAAACCCTCGATGGTTTCGTTGAGGCTCGCAATTTCTTTGCGAAGTACGCTCTCTTCGTCCTGGCGCTTCGAAATCCGCGCTTGAAGCTCCGCCACCTGACTGTCGACGACTTCTTTCACCTCTTCATCGGTGAGGCCATAGGGCTCGTCCGGCAATCGCCATTCAGTGTCGCCCTTGGCCTCGGCCGTCAGGCGAGCCTTCATGGCCGACAGGCGCAGCGCCCGCAGTTGGAGCCTGCGCAATCGCGCCTTGGCTGCCGTATCTTCGAGCTTGAGCAGGGACTGCCCCGGTTCGACGAGACTGCCTTCCGCAACCAGTATTTCACGTACGATCCCGCCTTCCAGGTGCTGGACCTGCTTGTTCTGCCCCGTGGCGACGAACGTGCCTTGCGAGACGACGGCACCTTCCAAAGGCGCGAGCGTCGCCCACATTCCAAAGCCTACGCCCCAGAAGAGGATCAGCGCGATGCCGAGCCTGACCGGCCAATTCGCGTTGCTGGGCACATCTTTGTGCCACTCCCGCGCGCTCGGAACGTTATGCAGCATGCATCAGGCTCCCTGAGTTTGCGGTCCGGCCGGCGGCGCTGCCAGTAACGCCTCCGCCGATGGCCGCTGCGGCTCGCTGGCCCGGATCACACGGTGCAGCACCTCCTGCGGCGGCCCGAACGCTTCGATCCGCCCACCGCGCAGGATGAGAACTTTGTCGACGCAGTTGAGCAGTGCCGGTCGCTGGGTCACGGCGACGAAGGTGATCCTCTTCTCTTTCGCGCGGCGCACGGTGTCGGCTAACGCCTGCTCTCCCAGCGCGTCGAGATTCGAATTCGGTTCGTCGAGCACGACGAGCGCCGGATTGCCGAAGAACGCCCGCGCCAGCGCAATGCGCTGCTTCTGACCGCCGGAAAGCGGCGCGCCGCTGCCATCGATGACCGTTTCATAGCCGTTCGGCAACCGCGTAATCATGTCGTGCACGCAGGTGAGCGATGCGGCTTCGTAGATCGCCTCATCATCCAGGTCGTTCCGCATCCGGCAGACGTTTTCTTTGATCGTGCCTGGGAAAAGCTCGACCTCCTGCGGCAAATACCCGGTGAATTCGCCGAACTGTCGCCGGTCCCAGTGCTTCAGTTCCGTGCCGTCGAGACGAACGCGGCCTGCGGTCGGCGCCAGGCATCCGACCAGGATTTTTGCCAGTGTCGATTTACCCGCACCCGACGGCCCGACGATCGCCAGCGACTCGCCGGGCAGTAGTTCAAAACCCAGCCCGTTTAGCACAGGCTCTTTGGAACCCGGCGGAATGTAAAGCACCTTGTCAGCGATCACGTGCCCTTGCGGCTTGGGCAGCTTCAGGCGCGGTGTGTCGTTCTCGATCTGCTGCGCCAGTTGACAAACGGCGGCATAGGACGCCCGCGCCTGCACGAGGTTCTTCCAACCCTCGATCATACCTTCGATAGGTTGCAGGCCACGCCCGGCTATGATCGACGCCGCGATCATCGTGCCGCCCGTGATCTCGCCGTGCAGCGCGAGATAAGCGCCCCAGCCCAGCATCGCCACCTGCGTAAAGAGCCGCAAAAACTTCGACAGCCCCGAGACCCAGAAATTGCGCTTCTGCGCCGACGACTGCAGTGTGAGCGCGCGCGCCTGCGACCGGCCCCACTGCCAGATACCCTGGTTCAACATACCCATGGCGTTGATAACCTGGGAATTGCGCGCCAAAGCCTCGGCCTGCGCGTCTGCTTTTGCGGCGTGCTGCCCGGCTTCCTTTAAAGCAGCCGCCGTCACCTTCTGATTGAGGATAGCCGTGGCGAGCAGCGCGAACCCGGACGCGACCGCAATGATGCCGAGATCCCAATGGATGAGAAAGACCGCTGCGAAATAGAGAGGCGCCATCGGCGCGTCGAACAGCATAAGCATGACGGGTCCGGATATGAACCCGCGCACCTGATGCAACTGACGCAGCGCTTGGCCCGTCCCCTGGTCTTCCCGGCGCCCGTGCGTGACGACGCCAGCGAGGATGAGGCCACCGAGGATGGTCTCAAGCTTCAGGGCAACCGTACCCAGCACCTGACGGCGCAGAACGTCGAGCACCGACATAACGACGAGAAACGCCAGCGCGAGCACTGACAGCATGATCAGCGTATCGAAACTCCGGCTGGTCAGAACGCGATCGGACAACTGGAACAGGTAGATCGGAATCGTCAGCATGAGAAGATTGACGACGACCGAGAAGAGACCGACGACGATCAGATAGCGTCGGGCAACCGCGCGCCATTCGGCAAGTCCGCCGGGCGAAGGATCGGTCGCTTCACCCTCACCGCTGGCCGCCTGCGTGACTTGCCCACCGCCAGCCGGCTTGCCGCTGGCGAACGCTCCGCGCAACTTGGCGGCCACCCAGCGGGAATAGGACCATCCAGTCTCGAGTTCCGCGGAAACAGCCATTGCTTAACCACCGTCCCAGATCAAGCCGTGACAGGCTCAGTAAGTCGGTGCGACCGCATATCCGCAGTCGGACGAGCGGGCGCGCAGGTCCAGCGCCTCAAAACGACACGCCGGCCACCGAACTCCGGAACCCGATGCAGAAGCGGTGCCACGCGCATCCGTGTCACGGCATCAGATCGGATCCGCGCACGCCCAGATCACCGAGCATGGCCGGGGTGAACATGTTGGCGCCAATGCCGTCCAGCCCCGCATCGCCAATCATGCCATCCAGATGCAAGTCGAGGCCGTTTGCCGTTCCACCCGGACCGCCCGGCAATCCAATCGATTGGAAAATGGTGTCGCTGTCATCGATCGCGTTCAATTGCAGCACAAGGTTGTATTCGCTGTAGCTTCCATGAACGAACAGGTAGTCGAGGTTGTCGGCCTTCTGGATTTGCGCGAAGTTGAACTGAAGGTTCCCGCCCGATGCCATCACGCCGTTTCCTTGCGAAGCGCCAGGCGGGCCCCACTGCGCCATTGCATCGGTGATGACATCGTCGTCGTAGAGAACATTGACCTGAACGATCGTATTAAACTCATAGTAGTTGCCGCTGATCGTCGTCGTCAGCATCGGACCGTTGACATTGATCAGGTCCTTCAGGCGTCCCAAGCCCAGAGGATCGGCAGCAGAACTGTCGATCAGGCTGTCGTTGGCCTGACTGGCGCCCGCCGCCTTCACGTCGGCAAATACGCCGAGATCGGAGCTGAGACCAAGCTCCGCAAAAACGTCCGATGCATTGAAATCGATCTTGTCCACATCGACGAGCGAATTGATCTGCATGACCGAGAAGTATTCGGCCTGGCCGCCGGCGACGACTTGATAGGGAGCGGCCGCCTGACCGGCATCGACCGAAAGAAGGGCGTCAAGCTCTGAGGTGTCCGGCCCGACGTCCGGCTCTAGAATGACCGGGTCGAGAATGCGCGCTTCATTGATCTGCTCGTTGCCGCCGGTATCAATGACATGATTTGCACCGCTCTCCGGAGCCGCGGCGTTGTTCAGCGTCACCTTATCGCGGTCCCAAACGACGTTGATTTGGATGACTGTATTGAATTCGTAGTAGTTGCCTTTGACTTCCAGCAACCCGGTCCAGTCCTGGCCGTCGACCACCGAGGCCACGTTGCTCTGCGAGGCGATGCCGGACGAGAGCGTCTCGTTCTGGATGTCGCCCGCCGAAAAGCCACGCGCTTCATTGACACTCGTGACTGTATCACCGAGATGACCGTTGGCCTGCACCAGCCATTCGACACTCAGTCCGTCGGTCGTCAGCGGAACCGATGTGAGCGCCAGATCACCGGACGCCGCCCAGAAGCCGAGCGTCGTCATCGGCGTTTCGGCAAAGTCCAACGCGGCCGAGACAGGACCTTTGGCAGCGCCCAAACCCTCTGAGTCGAATGAGGTGGTGGTACGCCCCAATCCGTAGCCGTCCAGAAATGTCGTCAGTCCGTTGAAGCCCGGCAGGACCGCGATCTGCGGAATGACCGGAGGCGCAGCGGGGATGGGCGCGACGGGAGACCCGGCATCGACGTCCAGAGATTGCGTCGAATTCAGTGAAACATTGGCCGGGGCGCCCGTCAGCTTCGTTTGGACGACAGGCGCCGACATGACAGCGGACTGAAATCCGCCTTCCGCGGAAATGCTGTTGACCCGTTCCAATCCGGCCAACACTTGCGAGGCGCTCGCCATGGCGGCATCGACGGCGTCCGCCCCATCGAACGTCATGCCATCGAAGGCCGAACTCGCCTGCCCATCGCCGCGTGCCGTTGCCGGCTCGATGTCGATGCCGTCCGTTCCGGCTGCTCGCGCGCTGGAGAAGAACGCTGCCAGCTTGTCGATCTCGTGCGACAGCAGGAAGCTCCACGCCATGAACTCGGTCATGCGGCGCGTACGCGTCGAACGGTCTTCATCACGCGGGTTTTGCACCCGGGCCGCCTCTGTCAGGCGGGCCAAAAATCCCCGCGAAGGTGTCTGCCATCCCGCCATGCTGCAATCCCCATGGCCATGGTCCCGCCGTCCACGGCTTGCCAGTTTGCTTTTCGTAGAAGCGTAGGTGCGATTCCGGCAGCGGGTAATTTGCCCGCTGCCGGAACCGTCGTCATTGTCTTAGGCGGCCGGCTGGAACTCGTTGCCGTCGATGATCACCGAGGAGTTGTCCTGGTGATACGGCATGTCGAGTACCGGCGTGATGTAGATCGGATCGATCGTCTGGATCAGGTCCACGCTGCTTTCGCCGCCGTAGCCGCCCGCGCCGCCGTCCGCATATCCGTAGACGTAGGCAAGAGAGTTCGCTTCCGACTCGTTGAGAGACAGCGAGTTGCCACCCAGCGATTGGGCGTAAGCGCTGCCGCCGTCCGCATAACCGCCTTCCGAGATCGAGTAAGGCGCGACAGTGTTGTAGTTCGCCGCAGCGCCATACGCATCCGAGCTGGTGATCGTGTCGTTGTTCTGCGCCGCACCGCTCGTTGCGTAGCCGCTGTAGGGATCCTGATCGATCCCTTCGGTATCGGCAGCGGTACCGGCGTAGCTGTTCAGCGGCGTCGAAACGTCTCCGCCGTAGGCATTGCCGCTCGGAGCGCCGATTGACGTAGCCGTGCCCGGCGTTGCGGATGGCCCACCATTGGCGGAGGCCGTACCACCGTTCATCTTGAACTCGCCACTGGCGTCCACAAAGCCGAAGAGGTCCGCGCCGCCTGCGCCGCCGCTGCCGCCGAGAGCTTTGGCCGTTCCGCCATCGCCCGCGATGCTGCTGCCGCTGACCGCCGGCCCGTTGTTTCCGCTTGCACCGGTGGTGGCATTGCCTGCCAATAGCGAGTTGCCGGACATGAACGACGAACCACCCGTCGACGTACCCGTCTCGCTATCGCCATTGGCGGCGCTTCCGGAAGCCGCAGCACCTGAGGTGAACGCTGCGATCGCGGCACCGGTGATCGCACTGCCGGCAATGTTGGTACCGGAAGTCGAACCGATGCTGGCGAGGCCGCTGTTGGCAGATGCGGTAGCCGAACCACCGGCTGCGCCACCTGCATTCGATGTCGCCGAAGCGCTTCCGGTCTTGGCGCCGCCGCCGGTTGCACTTTGGCTGCCGCCATCGCCGCCGTCGCCGCCTTCACCACCGCGCGAGCCGACATCAGCATAAATGGACGGCGACGCCGTGAACGACATCTCTGGCGAGGCAATCATGTAGTTGCCTTGCGCCACATCGTAGCTGTCGTTATCCGACAGCGTCATGTTGAGCGGTGTCACACCGGCCTTCGCCAGATCGACGAACCACTCCGACGTGTACTCCGTGCCGTCGTAGATTTTGGACGTGTTGTTCTGGTCCAT
>ERZ1066138.696-NODE-696-length-11059-cov-10.368321_pt1:0-7500 | contig 11059 bp, 11 predicted proteins | sample MGYA00382785_ERZ1066138 | MGnify/ENA primary metagenome ERZ1066138 (study PRJEB33369, sample SAMEA5778368) | biofilm metagenome | biome: Industrial cooling water; feature: Water cooling tower basin; material: Biofilm | place: United Arab Emirates...
CGGCCTGCATGAAGAACACCAGCGCGCCGGCGGCGATCAGCCAGACCATGTCGGTGCCGGCCTTGAGGGTGTCGAGCGCGGCCGGGTCGGCGGCCTGCGCCGCGGTGGCGCCGAGGGCGAGAGCCGAGGCGCCGCCGCGCAGCGCCCTTCGAAGGATCGAATTCAAGCAAGCTCCCGAAGTGTCGTCGTCGTCGGGGGGCAAGACACATGCCATCCGGGGCGCTGCGCGCCCGGCACGGCGGCGTCGCGGTTCCGCGCGTGCGGTCGTTCACGTCGGCGGACATGCCTGGCCACGGTGGCACGGCGGGCACGACCATCGCCGCCCCGCGCCAGGCGGCCCCCGACCGGTGCGCGACCCGCCTGACCGCACCAAGATCGGCCCCGACGTCCACGCACGCGGCATGGCGCACCATTCTGGGCAAGCCAGGCCCCGGCGTTAACATGACCGTTCCGGGTTCCCGCACCCGCGCCCGAGAGTGACCGATGCCGTTGATCGAATCCATCCTCGCCGAAAGCGCGGAAGTCGCCGCGATCCGCCGCGACCTGCACGCCCACCCCGAGCTGTGCTTCGAAGAGCTGCGCACCTCGGACCTGATCGCGAAGGCGCTCGCCGACTGGGGCATCCCGGTGGTCCGCGGCCTGGGCCGCACCGGCGTGGTCGGCATCGTCAAGCAGGGCGACTCGCCGCGTGCGATCGGCCTGCGCGCCGACATGGATGCGCTGCCGGTCACCGAGCACAACCGCTTCGCCCACGCCAGCCGCCACCCCGGCAAGATGCACGCCTGCGGTCACGACGGCCACACGGCGATGCTGCTCGCCGCCGCCAAGCATCTGGCGACGCACCGTCACTTCGACGGCACGGTCGTGCTGATCTTCCAGCCGGCCGAGGAAGGCGGCGGCGGCGCACGCGAGATGATGCGCGACGGCCTGCTCGAGCGCTTCCCGATGGAGGCGATCTTCGGCATGCACAACTGGCCCGGGCTGAAGGCCGGCCAGTTCGCCGTGCGCGAGGGCCCGGTGTTCGCGAGCAGCAACGAGTTCAGGATCACGATCCGGGGCAAGGGCTCGCACGCGGCGATGCCACACCTGGGCGTCGACCCGGTGCCGGTGGCCTGCCAGATGGTGCAGGCCTTCCAGACCATCGTCACGCGCAACAAGCGGCCGATCGACACCGGCGTGATCTCGGTGACGATGATCGAGGCCGGCGAGGCCACCAACGTCGTGCCCGACCACTGTGTGCTGCAGGGCACGGTGCGCACCTTCACGACCGAGGTGCTCGACCTGATCGAGCGGCGCATGCGCACGGTGGCCGAAGCCACCTGCGTGGCCTTCGACGCCGGCTGCGAGTTCGTCTTCGAGCGCAACTACCCGCCGACGATCAACCACGCCGCCGAGACCGCTTTCCTGCGCCGCGTGATGACCGAGGTGGCGGGCGCGGAGAACGTGCTCGACTTCGAGCCGACCATGGGCGCCGAGGACTTCAGCTACTTCCTGCAGGCCCTGCCCGGCGCCTACTTCGTGATCGGCAACGGCGACGGCGCCCACCGCGCCGGTGGCCACGGCCTGGGGCCCTGCATGCTGCACAACCCGAGCTACGACTTCAACGACGAGCTGATCCCGGCCGGTGCGACGCTGTGGGTGCGGCTGGCCGAACGCTGGCTGGGCACGCCGCGCTGAAGATCGTTCTTGTGCGGTCTTGGCGCGCCCATGCTCGCGCCGGGGCCTGCACGCACGACAGCGGCCGAAGTCAGCCGCGCAGCCGTCCGATCAAGCCGGCCGTCGAGCCGTCCAGCCCGGCCGTGTCGCCGCTGACCATGCGCGGCAGCAGGTCCTTGCAGAGCCGCTTGCCGAGCTCCACGCCCCACTGGTCGAAGCTGTTGATGCCCCAGACCGCGCCGCTGGTGAAGACGCGGTGTTCGTAGAGCGTCAGCAGCGCACCGAGGTGCCAGGGGTCGAGCCGATCGAGCAGCAGCGTCGTGCTCGGGCGGTTGCCGGGGAAGCCGCGGGGGCCGTCGGGCTCGCCGCTGCCCTGCATCAGCGCCTGCGACTGCGCCAGGCAGTTCGCCAGCAGCATGCCGTGCTGCTCGGCCAGCGCGGCCTGCACCGCCGGCGCGAGGTCGAGCCGCTCGTGGCTGGTCTCGCGCACCGCGATGAACTCGACCGGGATCAGGTCCGTGCCCTGGTGCAGCATCTGGAAGTAGGCGTGCTGGCCGTTCGTGCCGGACTCGCCCCAGACCACCGGGGCGGTCGCGTAGGGCAGCGGCGCGCCGTCGCGGTCGACGCGCTTGCCGTTGCTTTCCATCTCGAGCTGCTGAAGGTAGGCCGGCAGGCCGCGCAGGCCCTGGTGGTAGGGCGCGACGCTGCGGCTCGTGCAGCCGTGGAAGTTGCGGTACCAGACGTCGAGCAGGCCCAGCAGCAGCGGCAGGTTGCGCGCCGCCGGCGCCTCGGCGAAGTGGCGGTCCATCGCGTGCGCACCGGCCAGCAGCGCGCGGAAGTGCGCGGGCCCGACGGCGATCGCCAGCGGCAGGCCGATCGCGCTCCACAGCGAGTAGCGGCCGCCGACCCAGTCCCAGAAGCCGAAGGTCGTGCCGATGCCGAAGGCCGCCGCGGCCTGCGGGTTCGCGGTGGTGGCGACGAAGTGCTTCGCCACGTCGGTGCCGCCGGCGGCCTCGAACCAGGCCTTCGCGGTGTGCGCGTTGGCCATCGTCTCCTGCGTCGTGAAGGTCTTGGACGCGACGACGAACAGCGTGCTCTCGGGCGCCAGCCATTCGAGCAGCGGCGCGAGATCGTGGCCGTCGACGTTGGCGACGAAGTGGCTGCGGATGCGCGGGTGGGCGTAGGCGGCGAGCGCCGGCACCGCCATGCGCGGCCCGAGGTCGGAGCCGCCGATGCCGAGGTTGACCACGTCGGTGATGCCGCTGCGTGCCACGTCGCGCACCTGCTCGGCGTAGGCGAGCATCGCGTCGAGCGTGGCGTGGACCTCGTCCGACCAGGGCGCGGTGCCGCGCGGCGCGCGCAGCGCGGTGTGCAGCACGGCGCGGCCTTCGGTGGCATTGATGGGCTCGCCGGCGAACATGGCATCGCGCCGCGCCTCGACGCCGCATTCGCGCGCGAGGTCGAGCAGGAAGCGGAGCGTGGCGAGGTCGACCAGGTTCTTCGACAGGTCGGCGAAGACACCCGGCGCCTCGAAGCCCAACGACGCGACGCGGTTCGGGTCGCGGGCGAAGGCCTCGCGGAGGTCGAGGTCGCGGCCGTGCGCGCGGTGGTGACCCTGCAGCGCCACCCAGGCCTCGGTGCGGTCGCAGCGCGGGCCGTCCATCAGAGCGCGCGGATCATCGCGTCGAGCTTGGCGGCGTCGGCGGCGAAGGCGCGGATGCCCTCGGCCAGCTTCTCGGTCGCCATCGCGTCCTCGTTGAGCGCGTAGCGGAAGCTCGCCTCGTTGTAGCTGACGGCGTGGACGTCGCAGGCCAGGGCCTCCTGCAGGTCGAGCGCGCGCGCGACCGGGGCCTCGCTGGCCTGCAGCGCGGCGAGCAGCTCAGGGCTGATCGTCAGCAGGTCGCAGCCGGCCAGCGCGAGGATCTGGCCGGTGTTGCGGAAGCTCGCGCCCATGACCTCGGTCTCGATGCCGAACTTCTTGAAGTAGCGCCAGATCTGCGCAACCGAGCGCACGCCGGGGTCGTGGGGGCCGGCCATCGCCGCGTCGTCCCAGGCGGCGCCGGCAGCCTTCTTGTGCCAGTCGTGGATGCGGCCGACGAAAGGCGAGATCAGCCGCACGCCGGCCTCACCGCAGGCCACCGCCTGGCAGAAGGCGAACAGCAGCGTGAGGTTGCAGTGGATGCCCTGGTGCTCGAGCGCCTTGGCGGCCTGGATGCCTTCCCAGGTGGCGGCGACCTTGATCAGCACCCGCTCGCGGCCGATGCCCTCGGAGGCGTACAGCGCCATGATGCGCTGCGCCCGCGCGATGGTCGCGGCGGTGTCGAAGCTCAGCCGCGCGTCGACCTCGGTCGAGACGCGGCCCGGCACGACGTTGAGGATCTCGCAACCGAAGCGCACCAGCACGCGGTCGACCACGCCGTCGAGCGGCTGGCCGCGGTGGGCCTGGACCGTCTGCGCCAGCAGCGGCGCGTACTCGGGCTGGCTGACGGCCTTGAGGATCAGCGAGGGGTTGGTGGTGGCGTCGCGCGGCGCGTAGGCGCCGAGCTGCTTGAAGTCGCCGGTGTCGGCGACGACGGTGGTGTAGGCCTTGAGCTGGTCGAGCTGGCTGGGCATGGGGGCGGTGGCGGGTCGGCGGCGCGTGCGTCGATGGTAAACCCGCGACGTGACCGCCCCGCACGCGGCCGCCGCACGGCCGGCCTCAGGCCGCGGCGTCGGTCGCGGGTTCGGCCGCCGGGACGAGCAGGACCTCGGCCATGCCGTACAGGCTCGCCAGTTCGGCCAGCTTGGGCGGCAGCGCGCGCAGCTCGAAGCGTTTGCCCCAGGCCTGGGCGAGGCGACGGCATTCGAGCAGGACCGCCAGCGCGCTGGAGTCGAAGCGCTGCAGCTGCGAGCCGTCGACCACCAGCAGCGGCTCGGTCTCGCGCTCGAGCGAGACCTTCAGCAGGCGCAGCACGTCGCGCGCCTCGCGCAGCGTCAGCGTCTCGGGCAGCAGCAGCATCTCAGCTCTTGGATGCGGCGGCCTTGTTGCGCTCGGCCAGCTTGGCGATCAGGCCATCGATGCCGCTGGCCGAGATTTCCTGCGCGAAGCTGCTGCGGTAGTTCTCGACCAGCCAGACGCCGAGCACGTTGACGTCGTAGATCTTCCAGCCCGAGGCCTGCTTCTCGAGACGGTAGTCGAGCTGGATCGGCTCGCCCTTGCCGCGGACCTCGGAGCGCACGACGACCTCGGTGTCCTCGGGTTTGGCGCGCAGCGGCTTCATCTCGATGGTCTGGTCGCCGACCTGGCTCAGCGCGCCGGCGTAGGTGCGCACCAGCAGGGTCTTGAACTCGGTCTGAAGCTTGGCCTGCTGCTCCGGCGTGGCCTGGCGCCAGTAACGGCCCACCGCCGAGGCCGTCATGCGCTGGAAGTTCACATGCGGCAACACCTTGCTGTCGACCAGGGCCATGACCCTGGCGATGTCACCCGACTGCAGGGCCTTGTCGGCCTTGACGGCGTCGAGCAGTTCGATCGAGACCTGCTTGACGAAGGCATCGGCCGGCGTCGCCTGCGCCATGGTGGGCGCCTGCGAGAGCATCAGCACGGCCAGGCCGGCGGCGAGGAAATGTCGTTTCAGCATCTTGTCCTTTCTGTCGGGAGCGAGCTTCCCATGCCAACCGCCATTGGAACCGCCCCGGCGCGGCGCGGTTCGTGTCCAGGCGTTTCAGGATCCTTCAACGCCGCAGGCACCGCCGCGGTGCACCGGGCGGCGCGGCCTCAGCGGGCCGGCGCCGGCGCGGACTCCGGCAGGTCGTAGCGCTCGGTGTCCTGGTCCGGCGGATCGCCATCGTAGACCAGGCTGCGGCGGCGCTGCAGGTAGGCGTCGCGGACGAAGCTGTACTTGTCGAGCGCGACGTCGTCGACGAGGTCGGTCGCACCGAGCAGCTTGGCGCGCTGGTTGACGACGCGCAGCACCATCCCGCTGTTGCGCACCGCCACCGACCCGGCCCACTGCTCGGGCGAGGCCGCCACCTCCAGCGGCAGGCCGAAGGAATCGCGCACCGACGACGGCCCGAGGATCGGCCAGACGATGTAGGCCCCGGGGCCGAAACCCCAGACGCCCAGGGTCTGGCCAAAGTCCTCGTTGTGCCTTTCCATCCGCAGCTCGGTGGCCCAGTCCATCAGCCCGCCGAAGCCGAACACGGTGTTGGTCGAGAAGCGCATCAGGCTGCCGACGCCATCGCCGACGCGGCCCTGCAGCATCAGGTTGAACGCCGAGTACACGTCGCGCAGGTTGCCGAAGAAGTTGTCGACGCCGGTGCGCACCACGCTCGGCACCACGTCGCGGTAGACGGTGGCCGGCGGCTTGATGACGTACTCGTCGACCGTCTCGTTGAAGGCGAAGACCTTGCGGTTCATCGACTGCAGCGGGTCGGGGTTCTCGGTCGTCGCGCAGCCGGCGAGCAGCGCGGCGGCGATCAGGGCACCGGACGTCTGCCGGCGGGTCGGGCTGGTCACTTCTTCGCTCCCTCGTCGCTGCCGGCCTGCGACGCCTGGTTGAACAGGAACTGGCTGATCAGGTTCTCGAGCACCACGGCCGACTGGGTCGAGGTGATGCGGTCGCCGGCGGCCAGCAGCTTTTCTTCGGCGCCGGGCTCGATGCCAATGTACTGCTCGCCCAGCAGGCCGGCCGTGAGAATCTTGGCCGAGCTGTCCTTCGGGAACGTGAAGCGCTTCTCGACATCGAGCTGCACGCTGGCCTGATAGGTCGTCGCATCGAAGCCGATCGCCGCGACGCGCCCGACCACCACGCCGGCGCTCTTGACCGCCGCACCCTTCTTGAGGCCGCCGATGTTGTCGAAGCGGGCCGTCACCTCGTAGCTGTCCTCGAAGTTCAGGCTCAGCAGGTTGCCGGCCTTGAGCGCCAGGAACAGCACGGCGGCCGCACCGACCATCACGAACAGGCCGACCCAGAGGTCGTGCTTGGAGGCTTGCATGGGTCGTCTCCTCAGACTGAGAACATCATCGCGGTGAGCACGAAGTCGAGCGCCAGCACCGCGAGCGACGCGATCACCACGGTGCGCGTCGTCGCGCGCGACACGCCTTCGGGCGTCGGCTGGCAGGTGTAGCCCTGCAGCAGCGCGACGAAGCTCACCGTCAGGCCGAACACGAAACTCTTGACGATGCCGTTGCCGACATCCTTGAACACGTCGACGCCGCCTTGCATCTGCGACCAGAAGCCGCCGGCGTCGATGCCGATCAGCGGCACGCCGACCAGGTAACCGCCGACGATGCCGACCGCGCTGAACACCGCCGCGAGCAGCGGCATCGCGATCACGCCGCCCCAGAAGCGCGGCGCGAGCACGCGCTGCACCGGGTCGACGGCCATCATCTCCATCGCGGCGAGCTGCTCGCCGGCCTTCATCAGGCCGATCTCGGCGGTCAGCGAGGTGCCGGCGCGGCCGGCGAACAGCAGCGCCGTGACCACCGGGCCGAGCTCGCGCACCAGCGACAGCGCCACCAGCAGGCCGAGCGCCTCGGCCGAACCGTAGCGCTGCAGCGTGTAGTAGCCCTGCAGGCCGAGCACGAAGCCGACGAACAGGCCCGACACGGTGATGATCGCCAGCGAGTGGTTGCCGAGGAAATGCACCTGGTCGACGATCAGCCGGCCGCGCTGCAGCGTCGTGCCCAGGCTCGCCAGCAGGCGGACGAACAGCCGCGCGCCGCGGCCGAGGTCGACCAGCAGCGCGCGGGTGGCGCGGCCGACGTCGGTGGGGTTCCACCAGCTCATGGGGCGCGCACCCCGAAGTCCTCGTCGGCCGGCACCGCGGGGTAGTGGAAGCGCACCGGACCGTCGGGCTCGGCGT
>ERZ1066138.697-NODE-697-length-11058-cov-10.469690_pt1 | contig 11058 bp, 11 predicted proteins | sample MGYA00382785_ERZ1066138 | MGnify/ENA primary metagenome ERZ1066138 (study PRJEB33369, sample SAMEA5778368) | biofilm metagenome | biome: Industrial cooling water; feature: Water cooling tower basin; material: Biofilm | place: United Arab Emirates | collected...
TCCAGCATCGCGCCCTCCCTGCGTCCTTGCCTCGCTCGGTTCTCGCGGCAGGACGGCCGCGTCTCATCCTGAAAGACCTTCTAACGCTCCTCCAGCTGGGGGCCGAGTCCCCCGCGGCCGCCCAGCGCGTGGGCGCCGCAGCGCGCGCCCAGCGCCAGGGCGTCCTCCAACCCCAGGCCGCGCGCGAGCCCGGTGGTGAGCCCGGCGGCGAAGCTGTCGCCGCAGCCGTAGCTGTCGACCGGGGGGCCGGGCGGCGGGACGGCGCCCCAGCGGCCCCGCGCGCCGTCGGCCCGCAGGAAGCGCCCGCCGCGCCCGCCCTCGGTCCAGACCGTCGCGGCGGGCGTCGCGGTGACCAGGCGCGGGTCGATGGCCTCGGCCGGGTCGCCGGCGCTCGCGATCAGCACGTCGGGCGCCACGCCGCTGGCCGCCAGGGCCTCCTGGCGCCGCGTCGTCACCACCAGGACAGGCGCCCGCCGCGCCGCCGCGAGCGTCGCCGGATCGTGGCCGGTGAAGTAGACCGCGTCGCAGGTCGCCAGGTCGTCCCACGGCAGGGGGTCGTCGATGCGCGCCGAGGTCGGAGCGCCGAGGACCACGATGGCCCGGTCGGCGCTCGCGTCGACCGCGCTCACCGCCCGCGTCTGCGGACCCGGGCGCTCGGCCGCAAGCACGGTGACGCCGATCCCCCCGAGCACCTCCGCGACGGCCCGGCCGGCCTCGTCGGTGCCGAGGGCCGTGAAGAAGAGGCACTCGGCACCCAGCTTCGCCACCTGGGCCGCGGCCACCCCGCCGCCCCCGGCCGGCTCGTCGAAGGGGCGGGCGAGGTAGGTGATCTCCCCCGGCCGCGGCATCGTGCCCACCCCGTGCGTGAGCCACTCGACGTGGCCCACCACCGCCACGCGCGGGCGGCGCCCGGCGCTCACCGCGGGACGATCTCCGCCGGCGCCCCGTGCGCCCGCAGCGCCTCGGGCAGCGTCACGCCGCCGTCCTCGCGCTGGTGGTTCTCGAGGACCGCGATGATCATCCGGCCCACCGCCACGGCCGTCCCGTTGAGCGTGTGCACCATCCGCGTCTCGCCGTCGCGGCGCACCCGGCAGCGCAGGCGCCGCGCCTGGTAGTCGGTGCAGTTCGAGCAGGAGGTGACCTCGCGATAGGCCCCCTGGCCCGGCATCCAGGCCTCGCAGTCGAACTTGCGCGCGGCCGACGCCCCCAGGTCGCCGACGGCGATGTCGACCACGCGGTAGGGCACCTCGCAGGCGCGCAGGATCCGCTCCTGCACATCGAGGATGCGCAGGTGCTCGGCGGGCGAGTCCTCGGGGAGGACGAACGAGAACATCTCGACCTTGTCGAACTGGTGCACCCGGAAGATCCCGCGGGTGTCGCGCCCCGCGGCGCCCGCCTCGCGCCGGAAGCAGGTGGAGATGCCGCCGTAGCGCAGCGGCAGGTCGTCCTCGGCGAGGATCTGGTCGCCGTGCAGGCCGGCCAGCGGCACCTCCGAGGTGCCCACCAGGAAGAGGTCGTCCGCGGCGGTCTCGTAGATGGAGGCCCGGTCGGTGGGGAAGAAGCCCGTGGCCCACATCGCCTCCTCGCGCACCAGCACCGGCGGCACGACCGGCGTGAACCCGGCCTCCTCCAGCTGGGCGAGCGCCAGGCCCACCAGCGCGGTCTGCAGGCGCACCAGCGGCCCCAGCAGGTAGGCGAACCGGGCCCCCGACACGCGGGCCGCCGCCTCGAGGTCGAGCCCGCCCGCCGCGGTGGCCAGCTCGACGTGGTCCCGGGGCGGGAAGCCGAGGTCGGAGGGCTCGCCCACGCGGCGCACCTCGACGGCGTCCTCCTCCCCGCCGGGCGGGGCGGCCTCCTCGGGCAGGTTCGGGAGCGCCCACAGCAGCTGGTCGCGGGCCTCCTCAAGCTCGCGCAGCTCCGCCTCCCCGCGGGCCAGCTCGTCGCCCAGGCGGCGCGCCTCGGCCTCCTCGGCGGCGCTGTCGCGGCCCTCCCGCCGGGCCGCGCCCACGGCCTTGCTGATGCGGGCCCGCTCCGCGCGCAGCGCCTCCACCCGCGCCCGGGCGTTGCGGGCGGCCGCGTCGCGCCCCAGCAGCTCGTCGAGCGTGTCGGCGGCGCCCCGGCGCGCGAGCGCGGCGCGCGCGCGCTCGGGCTCGGAGCGGCTCAGCCGCAGGTCGAGCAGGGCGAGGTCAGGCCTGGGCGGCTTCCGGGCCGGCCTCGGCCCGGAGCGCCTCGCGCACTGAGTCGAGGTCGTCGCCGAACACGAACGCCCGCCGCAGCCCGGTGATCTCGAAGACCCGCCGCAGGCGGCGGTGCGGGCAGATCAGTCCGAGCTTGCCCTGACCCGCGCGCGCGCGGTTGAGCAGGCTCACCAGGGCGCCGAGGCCCGAGGAGTCGAGGAGCGTGACGTCGGTGAGGTCGATGACCAGCGGGGTCGCCGCCGGGTCGACCTGGTCGAGGTCCTGGCGGAAGCTCGCCACCGTGTAGATGTCGAGCTCGCCCCCGAGCGTCACGAGGGTGACGTCCTCGCGCTGCTCGGTCGTGACCTCCAGGCTCATGGCCGGGATGCTACCCGCCACCCGGGGCGGCCGCACCCCGGGTCGGGGCTACTGCAGGCTCAGGACGTAGGCGACGACGTTGTCGAGCTCCGTGCCGCTGACCAGGCCGCCGGGCATCGCGCCCCGCCCGTTGGTCACGGTCTCGCGGACGAGGGCCTCATCCAGCCCCTGCCCCGCCAGCTGCGGACCGACGCCGCCGGCGCTGCGCCCGTTGTTCATGTGGCACGCCGAGCAGGTCGAGGCGAACAACTGCTGCCCGGCCGCCGCGTCGCCGGCCGGGGGCGGCTGGCCCGGGGACCCGCCGGGGGTGGAGGGCTCGCCGCGCGGGGGGGTGGCCGGCGCGGTGATCGTGTTTCCCTCCGCGTCGGTCTGGACCGCGGTGTTGGCGACGGTGGCGGCGCTCTCGGGGGTTCGCGCGTCCTCCGGGCTGCTCTCCACGCAGCCGGCGGCGAGGCCCAGCGCCCCGAGGAGGGCCATCAGCGCAACCAACCCCCTGAGCCGTCTCACCTCGCCACCTCCGGTCGCCTGCGGACGCCCGGAATCCTATGCGGCCGCCGGGAAAAGACAACACGGCCGGCGGCGGCCGGGGTCATTGCGCCCGCGGCGGGCGGGGCGCGCTACCCTGGTCGGGCGGTGATCCGATCCCTGAACGGCCACCGCCCCGACGTGGCCCCCGGGGCGTTCGTGCACGAGGCCGCCGAGGTCATCGGGCGGGTGCGCCTGGGATCCCGGGCGTCGGTGTGGCCGCGGGCCGTGCTCCGGGGCGACACCGAGGAGATCGAGGTCGGCGACGAGACGAACGTGCAGGACGGCGCGGTCCTGCACGCCGATCCCGGCTTCCCGTGCCGCCTGGGCGCGCGGGTCACGGTGGGCCACCTGGCCTGCGTGCACGGATGCGTCGTCGAGGACGGCGCCCTGATCGGCATGGGCGCGATCGTGATGAACGGGGCCCGCATCGGCGCCGGCTCGATCGTGGGCGCGGGGGCCCTGGTGCCGGAGGGCGCCGACGTGCCCCCCGGGTCGATGGTGCTCGGCGTGCCCGGCCGCGTCACCAGGCCGACGTCCGACGGCGAGCGCGAGGGGGTGCTGCGCTCCGCCGCGCGGTACGTCGAAATGATCGGGCTGCACGGTGGCGAGCGGCCAGGCTGAGCGCACGCCCGCGGCGCTCGACCCGGGGCGCTGGTTCGGCCGGCTGGCGTCCGTCGCCGAGGCCGAGCTCGGCCCCGCCCTCGACGAGATCGCCGAGCGCGTGCGCGAGGCGTTCCCGGCCGACGTCGTCGCGGTCGAGCTCGTGGAGGAGGCCTCCCCCGGCGACGTGATCCACGGCTACAGCGTGGGCGACTCGCCCGCGGCCCGGGCGCTGGCCCCGCTCCTCACACCGGACGGGCTCGACCCGATCGGCCTCGGGGAGGCGGCGCGCCGCGCGGGGCGGCCGGTCGTGTGGCCGCGGCTGGTGTCGGAGCCGGAGGAGATCGAGCGGCTCGCCCGGCTCGCGCGCACCGGAGGCCCGGCCGGGACGCTCCACCGGCTGATGCTCGATGCCGGCGGGCTCGCGGTGCCCTTCGGCACCCCCCAGCATCCGGGGCTGGGGTCGATCGCGCTGGTGAGCCTGGCCCGCGACCGGCCGGTCCCCGAGGCGTGGATCCCCGAGCTTGAGGCGCTCGCGGCGCCGATCGCCATGGCCGCCCGCACCCACCAGCTCGCCGCCCGCACCCGGCGGACCCGCCAGACCCTGGAGGGCGTGGTCAGCTCCAGCCGCATGGGCGTGCTGGTGTCCGATCTCCGCGGGCGCCTGTCGATCGCCAACCGCGCCGCCGGCGAGCTCCTCGGGCTCGACCCGGAGCCGCTGCTGGGGATGCCGGTGCGCGAGCTGCTGGCCGAGCGCGTCAAGTGGCGGTTCACCAACCCGGACGAGTACGAGGCGCGCATGCTCGCCCTCTACGACGACCCGGCCCGCGAGGACGAGCTCGACGTCGAGACCGTCGACGGGCAGACGATCGTGCACCACACCGCGCCGGTGCGCGACGTGTCGGGCGCGCTGATCGGGCGGGTGGAGATCCTCACCGACGTCACGCCGGCCCGCCAGGCGCTGGCCGACGCGCAGCGCCTGGCCGCGGAGCGCGCCGAGCTGCTGGCGCGCGAGGAGCGCCGGGCGCAGGAGGAGGTCGCCCTCACCCGCGCGGCGCACATGATGGCCTCGGCCTTGACCCGGGCCGACATCCACGAGCACCTGCTCGACCAGGCGATGCGGCTGGTGCCGGGCTGCGAGAAGGCGGCCGTCCTCACGCTCGAGCGCAGCGGGATGGTGGTGCCCGTGGCGACCCACGGGTTCGCCGACGACACCGTGCGCCGCATGATCTTCAACGCCGCCGGGGAGGGCGTCATCGGCCGGGTGCTCGCCTCCCGGCGCCCCTTCATCTGCAACGACTCCGAGACCGACGCGCGGGTCTCGAGCCGGATCGTGCGGCCCGAGGGCATCCGCTCGTTCATGCACGTGCCGCTCATCCTGGGCGAGCGGGTGTACGGGCTGCTGTCGGTGAACAGCGCCCGGCCCCGCGCCTTCGGCGAGCGCGAGCTGCACGTGCTCACCGAGCTGTGCCGCCACGCCGCCGCGGCGCTGCAGAACGCGCTCCAGTACGAGCAGGAGCGCCACATCGCGGAGACCCTCCAGCAGGCGCTGCTGGCCGAGGAGCTGCCCGAGGTGCCGGGCCTGCAGCTGGCGGCGCTGTACCAGGCGGCCGCGGGCGCCGAGGTGGGCGGCGACTTCTACAACGCCTGGAGGCTCCCCGACGGCCGGCTGGCCCTCCTGGTGGGCGACGTCTCCGGCAAGGGGGTCGAGGCGGCGGGCATCACCGCGATGGTGCGCTACATGGCCGAGGCGCTGGGGCAGCGGGTCGGCGACCCGGCGGCGCTGGTGGCCGAGCTGAACGAGCTGCTGGCGGCGCGGCTCCCCGAGGCGTCGCTGGTGACGCTGCTCCTCGCCGTCGTCGACCCGGCGCTCGACGAGCTGGCGTGGTGCAGCGCCGGCCACCCGCCGGCGGTCCTCATCGCCCCGGACGGGGCGCTGCGGACGCTGGAGGACCCGGACCCGCCCTGCGGGGCCTTCACCGGGCTGCGCTTCCGCACCCACCGCGATCGCTTCGCGCCCGGCGACGTGCTGGTCGCGTACACCGACGGGCTCATCGAGGCGCGCCGCGGCATGGAGGAGTTCGGCGAGGAGGGGCTGCGCGCCGCGCTCGCCGAGGCCGCGCGGGAGGAGCCCGCCAGCCTGGCGCGGTCGGTGTACGGGGCCGCCCGGGCGTTCGCGGGCGGGCGCCTGAGCGACGACGTCGCGATCGCGGTGGCGCGGCGCACGGGCCGCTGATCGCGTGCGGCACATGGCCGGCACGAATGTGTCCACGTTCGTGATTGAATGTGTCCACAATGGCCGACGTGGGCATCCGTGAGCTGAGGGCGCGCCTCTCCGAGTATCTCGATCGAGCCGAGCGGGGCGAGGTCGTCACCGTGACCGAGCGCGGCCGGCCGAAGGCGGTGCTGGGGCCGGTCCCCGGCAGGGCCAGGATCGAGGAGGGCGTCGCGGCCGGCTGGATCACCCCGGCCGCGGGCGGCCCGCTCAACCCGGTCCACCGCCATCCGGGGCGCATGGCGGTGACGGACGCGCTGGCCGAGGATCGCGGGGGGTGAGCCTCTACGCCGACTCCAGCGCCCTGCTGAAACGCTACGTCGACGAGCCGGGGTCGGAGATGGCGGACGCGCTCCTCCGCGGGGATCCCCTGCTCGTGACCGCCCGGCACACGATCGTCGAGGTGCGCCGCAACCTGCCCCGGCTGCTGGACGGACGCCGGGCGGCCGAGGCGCGGGCGGCCTTCGCGCGCGATCTCGACGCGTTCGCGCTGGTCGAGCTCGACGCCGACACCTGCGAGGCGGCGGCCTCGATCGCCGAGGCCGCCGGCGTCCGGACGCTCGACGCGCTCCACCTGGCCGCCGCCCGGCGCCTCGGCGACGGCGTCACGTTCCTCACCTTCGACGCGCGCCAGGCGCAGGCCGCGCGGGCGCTCGGGCTCACGGTCGCCGGCGCCTGACCGGGCGGTCAACCGGGAGCGCGCTCGCTGAGCACCTCCTCCACGATCCGGGCGGTGGGCGCCCCGCTCAGCAGGGACGCGGCATCTGCAGGGTCGGCATCCGCGCCCTCCGGGGGTCCGCCCGCGAGGGCTACGCCGCCACCTCGGTGGCCGAGGTGGCCCGCGAGGCCGGGGTCTCGCCGCGGACGGTCCACCTGGCCTTCGGCACCGAGCCGGGACTGCTGCGCGCGCTCTGCACCGCGCGGCTGCGCGGCGACGATCCGCGACGCCGCCCCGGCGGACCCCGAGATCGCGGATCTGGGGGCCCGCATCCAGCGCGAGTTCCACGACAACCAGCGGGCGGTGGTCGCGGCGCCGCACGAGCGGGGGCCCTCCGCCCCGGGCTCGGGCCCGCGCGCGGCCGGCATCCTCTGGGCGCTGAATCATCCCGGCGTGCACCGCCTGCTCGTGGGGGTGGACGCCGGCCGAGCACGGGCGGTGGCTGGTGGACGCCCTTCGCTGCGCCCCGCTGGGGGCGGGCTCCCGGCGGGAGCTGATCCGCCCGTCCGACGGCCCGTCAGAGGGCCTCGGCCAGCCCCTCCACCAGGAAGCGCACGTGCGCCTGCACGGAGGCGGCCTGCCCGATCCGGTTGACCACCTCGGGGCTCGCGACCGCGTCGGGGCCGCCGCGCTCGATCTCCTTCTCCTTCGCGCGCCGGTCCATGGCGAAGATCGTGTCGGCGAGCTGCGTCTGGCGCCCGGCCATCCAGGCGACCACCGCCGGCGCCACGGGCGCCGCGGGAGCGCGCGCGGCGTCCAGCCCGTCGAGGAAGACCCGGATCCAGGCGGCGATGCGCACGCGCCGGTCGACCATGGCGTGCACGCTGGGATCGTCGGCGGCCTCGTCGCCGAACTGGCGGTCGACCTCGAAGGCGGCCGCCTCGCCCACCCGCCGCATCTCCTCGTCCAGCAGGCCCTCGCGCTCGGCGAGCAGCGCGGGCAGGCGCGCGGCGAAGCCCTCCAGCGCCCCCTGCCCGGTCGACGACGCGTTGGCCGCGAGCGCCTCGGCCACGAACCGCAGGTGGGCCCGCACCGCGGGGTCGCCCGCGGGCGACAGGTCGTCGGCCCCGGCGGCCTCCTCGTCGAGCAGCGCGCGCAGCCGGGCGCCGTTCGCCTGCATCCAGCCGAGCAGGCCCTGCGCGGTCGGGTGGACGGCCCGCGTCGTCAGCGCGCGGACCTCAGGTGATCGTGTACTCGGGGCCGCTGCCGCCCTCGGGCGGGGTCAGCCGGCCGCCCTTCGCGGTGATCGCGCCGCACTGCACGCAGTTCGACGGGTTCACGTGCACCGTGACCATCCCGTTCTGCGGCTCCTGGTCGGCGATCTCGTAGACCTTCGCGGGGCACATCCACTCCCAGGCCACGGCCAGCTCGCGCGGCACCTGGGTGCGGATGCGGATGTGGCTCGGCTGGTCATCGCGGGTCTGGTTGCCGCTGGCGAAGACGCTCGAGAGCTTGTCGAAGATGTACTCGCCGTCCGGCTTGGGGTAGCGGCTCGCGCGCGAGCCGATGAACACGGGCTCGCGGACGTCGGGCTTGAAGCGCACCCGCTTGCGCGGCATCCGGCCGAACGAGGCCGTCGCCATCCCGTGGATCATCCCGCCGTAGACGTAGCCCTTCTGGAACGCGGGGCGGATGTTGCGCACCTTCCAGAGGTCCCTCCAGATCTCCGACTCGCGCACGCGGGTGGTGTAGCCCCACAGCCCGGCCGGGGTGGTGGCCTTGCCGGCCTTGAGCGCCTCGTAGATGGCCTCGGCGGCCAGCATCCCCGATCGGATCGCGTAGTTCACGCCCTTCAGGGCGGCCATGTCGACGAATCCGGCGCTGTCGCCCACCATCACGGCGCCCGGCACGTGCATGCGGCTGGGCAGGCCCCAGAAGCCGCCGCCCGGGATGGTCTTGGCGCCCCAGGCCACCCGCTCACCGCCCTCGAGCAGCGAGCGGATGAAGGGGTGGGTCTTGAACTCCTGGAGCACGTCGTGCGCCGAGAGCGTCGCGTCCGCGTAGTCGAGCCCGACCACGTAGCCGATCGACACCATGTCGTCGCCCATCGGGTAGATCCAGGAGCCGCCGTACTCGCGGTACTTCGTGGCCAGCCGCAGCGGGAAGCCCAGGGTGTGGATCACGTTGTCCAGGGGCTTGGCGACCTTCCAGACCTCCTTGACCCCGAGCTCCCAGATCTGGGTCGACTCGCGGTCGAGGTCGAAGTGGCTGCGCAGGACCTGGGTGAGGTGGCCGGGGGTCCCCTCGGCCAGCACGGTCACCTGCGCGTGCAGCTCGGCGCCGGGCTCGAAGGCCGACAGCTCCTCGCCGTCCTTGCCCCGGCCCTTGTCGCCGGTCACCACGCCGCGCACGCGGCCCTGGTCGACCAGCAGCCGCTGGCAGTCGGTCTCCGGGAGCATGTAGGCGCCGAGCTCCTCGGCCTGCTCGCTCATCCAGCGCGCGAGCCGGCTCACCGAGACCACCCAGTTGCCGTGGTTCTTCATCTGCGGCGGCGTGGGGATGCGGACCTTGCCGCGCCGCGTCATGAAGTAGACCGCCTCGCCCGAGACGACCCCGTAGTGCGGGATCTGGTCCTCGGGCGTGTCGGGGAAGAGGTCCCGGATCGGGCCGGGGCGCATGACCGCGCCCGAGAGCAGGTGCGAGCCCGCGGTCTTGCCCTTCTCGGCGACCGCGACCGGCACCTCGCCGAGCTGCTCGGCCAGCTCCGAGTCCTCGCCCAGGAGCTGGCCCAGCCGCACGGCGGTCGCCAGCCCGGCCGGCCCGGCGCCGACGATGAGGACGCCGACCTCGATGCGCTCGTCCTCGCCCGCCGCCGGGCGGGCGACGTAGTCGGAGCTCGCGAAGGGCGGGGGGTAGTCGGCCGGGAGTGTGCTCATGCGGTGGCTCGCTGGGACTCGGGATCGCCTGTCCCAGCGAGTCTACCCACCGCGGATCGGGCCGGGCGTCCCTACTTCTTCGCGCCCGCCGGAGCCGGCCCGAGGTCCCAGATGCCCTTCGCCTGGGGAAGGTCGGCGGCCGCCGTGCCGCGCGGCGCACGGATCCAGACGATGACGCGGTCGCCGGCGGCCAGGTCGGCGAACGTGCCGGCCCGGCGCACGCTGCCGTCGGGCTCCTCCACCTTGCCCCGCCCGACGAGGCGGATGCGGGTGTCCGCGCCGATCTTGACCGTGACCGTGCCGGCCCCGTCGAGCGCGCGGCGCATGTGGCGGTTCGCCCGCCTCACGTCGACCCGGACGGAGTCGGCGGCCGCGTCGGCTGCCACCACGCCGCGCAGCACGTGCGCCACGGGCTTCGGCGGCGGCTTCGGGCCGAGGTCGTGGATGCGGGCGGCGGGCGGCAGGTCGGCGGCGGCCGTGCCGCGCGGGGCGCGGATCCAGACGACCACGCGGTCGCCGGCCGCGAGGTCGGCGTAGGTGCCCGCCTTCGGGCCGCGCGCCTTCGGGCCCGCCGCGGCCACGAGGCGGGCGCGGCCGTGCAGGCGGATCCTCGTGGACTCGCCGATCTTGACCTCGACCGAGGTGGCGCCGGCGAGCGCCGTCCGCATGTGCCGGTTGGCCCGCTTGACGTCGACCTGCACCGCGTCGGGGGCCGCATCGGCGGCGACCACGCCGGTGGCGGCGTAGACGACGCCCTTGGGCGCCTTCGGCGCGTCGGCCACGCGGGCACCGGGGGGATGCGCCGCGGCGAGCGGGGCGGTCGCGGCGACCGCGACGGAGACGGCGAGAGCGACGGTGGTCCTGCGCATGGGCCGGATCCTTTGTCGAGGGATGGGAGAACGCGGTGTCATCGACAGAATCGACCGCAAACGCCCCCGGGTGGGGCCCACACACAGAACCTTCACACGCTTCTCCCAGGTTCCCCCGCTGCGTGATGAAGCCGGGAGCGCCCGGATGGCCCCGGCGGCCGGGGCCTGCGGCTCAGACGCTCAGGCGGCGGCGGGCGCCTCGAGCGGCACGACGTCGACCTCGGTGACGATCTCGATCGCGGGCATCACCGAGCGCGCGTTGGGGCAGTGGCGGGCGTGGTGGGCGCAGGCGCGCTCGGCCGCCTCGCGCTTGGCCGGGTCGGCCTTCAGCGTGTAGCGCACGGTGATCTTCCGCAGGCGCAGCACGTTGTCGTCGTCGACGACGACCTCGCCCTCGGCCGTGGCCGTGAGCTTGTCGCCGTCGGTGGGGATGTCCCGGGCCCGCAGCGCGCCGCCGAACGTGCCGATGAGGCAGCCGGCCACGCTGGACACGAGGTGGTCGAGCGTGCCGGGGTGCTTCGGGAGGCTGTCGGGCTCGAACCCGTAGTGCTCGGCCTGCCAGCCGGGAAGGCCGTAGGTCACCTCGTCGCCGGTCGAGGCCAGGGTGGCGTTCCGGATCGGAGGCTTCTCGCGGCGG
>ERZ1066138.698-NODE-698-length-11053-cov-7.975086_pt1 | contig 11053 bp, 8 predicted proteins | sample MGYA00382785_ERZ1066138 | MGnify/ENA primary metagenome ERZ1066138 (study PRJEB33369, sample SAMEA5778368) | biofilm metagenome | biome: Industrial cooling water; feature: Water cooling tower basin; material: Biofilm | place: United Arab Emirates | collected...
CCGAAGGCAACGCGGTCGCCAAGGCCATCATAATGATGGGCGATTCGCTCAACCTCCGAACCATCGCCGAAGGCATCGAACACGACCACCAGATCACCGAACTCAAAGGCCTCGGCTGCGAATCCGGCCAGGGCTTCCACTTCGCCCGCCCGCTCCCAAGCGACGCGATGGAAAATTTTCTCAAAGAGCTTGACTGAATTTCCACACCAGGCGGGCAATGATAGGGGGCGTTCGTCGATCGCCCCTTTTTCGTTAACTGTTTTGGGCATTTTCGGTTATCTTCTTCCCGTATGCCCAATTCGCTTTTTAAGGCCCTCGCATTCCTCGTTTGCATAGCGTCAATTTCCGGTTCTCTTTATGCGGCAGAGTTCATCTCCGTTAAAGGGGATCGCATGTATGCCGGACACAAACCCTATTACTTCGTCGGAACGAACTATTGGTACGGCAGCCTTCTGGGCCTGGAGAAAGATCGAAAGCGCGGGATCGAGCGGCTGCAAAACGAACTCGATTTCCTAAAGGCAAACGGCGTAACGAACCTTCGGCTGATCGCGGGGGCCGAGGGCCGTGGGATGCTGAACGGCATCACTCGCGTCGGCCCGCCATTGCAGCCGGACCTGGGAAAGTTCGACGAACGCGTGCTCGAAGGCCTGGATATTGTCCTGAACGAAATGCGAAAACGCGATATGCGGGCCGTTATTTTTTTCAGCAACAACTGGGAATGGAGCGGCGGTTTTCAGCAATACCTTATCTGGAACAAGGTGATCTCCGACGAATGGCTGACGAAAAAGCCGACATGGGATGAGTTGCGCGACCTGGTCGCGAAATTCTATTCATGCGAGCCATGCAAGAAAGGATACGCCGCTCAGATGGAGCTTGTGCTCGGCCGGTTCAATAAATTGACCAAGCGAAGGTATATCGAAGACCCAACCGTAATGGCGTGGGAGCTCGCTAATGAACCCCGCCCGATGAGGCCTGCCGCAAACGAAGCTTACAAAAATTGGATAGCCGATACGGCCGCTGCGATCAAGCGTCGTGCTCCGAAACAGCTTGTTACGATCGGTCACGAGGGGTGGATCGGGACCGAGAGCGTTGAGCTATTTGAGGAGATACACCGCGATGCAAACGTCGATTACGTAACGATCCATATTTGGCCGAAGAACTGGGGTTGGCTCCCCGGGGGCAAGCTCGCGGAGGGCTATCAAAGTGCCGTCGAGAAAACGATCCAATATATTAACGATAATGGCCGAATTGCTGAAAAGCTGAGGAAGCCGATGGTGATCGAGGAGTTCGGGCTTCCACGCGACGGGCTTTCTTTTGATCCGGCAGCGTCCACAAAGTACAGGGATGATTATTTCAAAACCGTACTTTCGTATGTGCGCGAAAAGCCGTATATCGCCGGTGCGAATTTTTGGGCATTCGGCGGGACGGCACGTCCGATCAAGGGCCAGCTTTTCTGGAAGACGGGCGACGAATATATGGGAGATCCGCCAATGGAAGAACAGGGCCTATATACTGTTTTCGATTCCGATATCAGCACGCTCGAGGTGATCCGGAAGAAAGCTCGCTCCTTATAAAAGCGAAAAGGCTATTTGACCGGAAGCGGGGCGGTCATTGCTTTGCGAGTTCTTTTTTCACTTCGTTTAACGGGGACTTTTTCTTCCCATTCAGAGCCTCAAGAATCGCATTGGCGGCTTCGGTTATGAACGCGGCCCGCTCGGCTGAGATGTGCTTGCCTGTTTGGGCCCGGACGTGATTGAGGAAGGCGGTCAGCTTCTCGACGGCTCCGGCCGTATCGCCCGCATCGAGGTCTGCGACGGCATTCTCAAGCTTTGCCAAAAGGCTGCGGGCGATGCCGCGTTTGAGCGGCGGGTCGAACGCTTCGATCGCTGAAATGAGCTGAAGTATCATTTCGCCGGGCGGGACCTCCGCCGGTGCGATCGGTGCATAGACCGTCATTCCGACGAGCCTGCCTGTCGAGCCGAGCGTGTTGGCGGGCTGCGTGCCGAGGTAGCCAAGTGCCGCTCCATTCGCCGAAACACCAAAGACGGCAAGGTTACGGCTGTTGCTGTTTGCCGCGAGGAGAATGCTGCCCGAGCGATCAAGTGCGACCATGTTCGGGATGCTGCCGAGCGTCGGAAATGAAGCTGAAAGTCCGGCCGTTGTTGAAGTGCCGTCGCCTGCGAGAGTGAATTGAGCAAGCCGCTCGGTCGCCCGTCCGGCAACGTAAAGATACTGGCCGCTCGGATGAAGGACCGAGTCGATGCCGCCGCCGATCCCGGCGAAAGGACTGCCCGGAACCGCGGCCGGGATGCCGCTCAGCGTTGTAAATACCCTTATCCTGCCGACGTTATCAACAAGAAAAATGCGGCCCGCGGAGTCGGTCGAGATGCCCGCCGGATTTGATCCACCCGTATTAAAGGGCGAGCCCGCGAGCGGCGATATCGAGGCCGTTGCTGCGTCCACCGAATAGCCGGCAAGCGACAGCGAGATCGTAAAACCACCGGTGTAAAAGTATTGCCCGTCCCTGCTGAATGCGCTTGAAAAGGGCGTTGCCGAACCGGTCGCGGCGGGGCTGCCGGAGCCTTCGGCGATGCCGTTCTCCGTTACAAGAAAACTCCGAACAATGCCCGATGACGCTGTAAGCATTCCGCCGACGATCACTTGTGCTCCCGCCGGGTTGACCGCAACCGTTGACCAGTTTGCCGTGCCGAGAGCGACCGGGCTAAAGGGCATTTGCGTCAGTGCTCCGGTGTCCGGGTCGATAGCATAAATTGATAGCGTGTTCGGGCCGTCGTTGACAACGAAGAGCAGGCCCTCGCGCTCATTGACGGCAAGCGTCTCGCTCAAGGCGAACGACGTTCCGGTCCCGCCGGTGCCGACGGGAAAGCCCGCGAGCGGAGCGAGTTCGCCGGTCGCGGCATTAAGCCGGTAGCCGAAGATCGCTTCCGAGCCGCCATTAACGACGTTGTGGACATAAACAAATTGAGCGAAGGCCGCGTTCGCAGATATCGCGAGCACCGCGGCCAGCAGGAAAGTCGTGCAGATCTGTTTCATCGTTTACTCCGGGGGTAAGAGTGGATGCCCGTCGCTTTTCCGGAAGCTCGATCCTCGCCCGGCCGCCCAACTGCGCCCGGCGGAAAAGACACCTGTTCATTTAAAGAAGACCGCTATTCGAATCCCGATTCCAGATTCTCGAAGAAGTCCGTACTTTCGCTCGGAAGATACCGGGCCATGCGAGCTTTTTAAGGAGATTGGCGGGTAAAACGGGTAGTTAATCGTTATTTTTGAGGCTCGCGAGGAGATCGCGGGCCTCGTTTAGTTTGTCGAGGGGGATCTCGGCGAAGGCGCGGGCGATCTCGGCGGCGTCACCCTCGCGGATGAGCCCGCGGAGCGGATGCCCCTCCGCCGCGGACGCCCCGCCCTCCGGCGTCCAGGCGTAAAGGTCGTTCGGGGTGCACCGCAAATACTCACAAATCGCCTCCAGATGCCGATGTTTGACCGACACGACTCGCCCGCTGAGCAGGTTGTACGCAGTGCTGTGCGAGATACCCAAACCCCGAAGCACCTTGAACGGATTCCTAACACCCCGAACGGCAAAAATACGCGGCAGATCAAGCTTAAGCATAGCCATTCCTTCAAAACATACAACCATTCGTTAAAAACATACCACTATATATTAATAACATACCACAAATAATTAGAAACATACCACACTGTGTTAGAAACATACCACTAACTGTTCAAAACATACCACTGAACATGCAAAACATACAACTGACTATTGAAAACATAAAACCCGACGTTCGAAACATGCGACCATGAAGCCATTCCAAAGTCCCGGCCACACAAACTGGCCAAGCTTTGGCGATGCCACGAAGAATATTTGCTCGTTACTTGGTTTTTGTCGATCGAAGATGTGGTAAAGAAGATGTGGATCTACAACAATGATTTCAAGGGTTTCAGGCTCGACGTCTCACGGCTCGACCCGACTCCGCATGAGATGGTTCAAACACACGAAGAAATCTGGAACTCTCCAGTTTAGGCCGGTAACAATGCGGGGAGGCTTACAAGTAGCTTAAAAATCCTTTGGAAGCCGAAACTCTTTGAAATTGATTGGAAACAAGAAGGGAGGGGATTTCACATCAGGTATTAGGTCAGACAAACTCAATTTCCACTGAAAGTAGATCAAGCGAGAATATTACTAATACCAAATGAGGTCGCACAATCACATATAGAACCGATAACTTTTTTCCGGCTCAGTGTCATCGTGAGCATCGAATGCCTTTAACACCTGGCCAACATTTTTTGCAAATCCAATAGTAATAGGTAGTCCACTACAAAAATCCGCAGTATTCCAGTTCAACTTTGTAAGCGCAAGAATCTCTTTGCAAACTTCCTTGTAAGATGAGTCACCCACGGCGCGAATAACTTCTAATGGAGCCGGAACATGCGACCCGGGGTATGTTTTGAGCTCAGGAATGTAGCCCTTAGTGTATAGATAATACTTCTCTGCAACTGAAAAAAAACTTCCACGTGGAACCGGCATCTGGCCATATCGAAGCAGTCGAAGCCCCGATTTACGAAGCGTAATCAAATCGCACATGATGCCGGCCGCGTTCAGCGTTTCGCTAAATCCCCGTATTTCCTCGTCGCGAAATCCGGATGTCTTATGAACAACCACTCGCTTTGGTTTCGCCTCGCGGAGCTTGTCAAAGAGGGCCAGAGCATCCTCTACCAAGCTTTTAGACTTTTCATAATCGAGATATGGTTCACCAAGTGATTGATCGAACTCTACTTTTCGACCGCGGAGAATCACATCCTCAAAATCGTTCATGAACATATGCGCCATCGACGTATAAACAGCGTCTTCGTAACGACTTTTCTTGTGGTAAAAGCTCACCCCTAAGAAACACGTTCTAGTATCGATGTCATCCAGGATCCAAGGATGACGCCCGGATTTGTAATATATTCCAGTGGCAAAGTTCCACGCCTTTGTTGCTGCATTCTGGGTAGTCTTATCATGTGGGTCGATGCTAGAAGGTCGCATTATCTGGACTGGCACGCCGATCTTCATCGCAATCTTTTTCATTTCGCTTCGAAAGTTGATATAAAACGGATCGTCGTCTTCAGGTTCAGGAAGCGAAAACTTATCAAGGTCCGAAAAAAGGTTGATTTGGTTCGGGTCAACATCATTCCTCTTTTTGAGTTTCCGGTGATAGTCGCCTGCGATGTGCCCCAGTTCGTACATCTGATCGCTAAGAACGCAAATAATTACGTCGGGTTTCAGGTCGCCACTGGTCTCGAGCATAAGTGCAATTTTGCTCTCAAACATTTGTAAAAGGCCCTTTGTAAATTCGAACTCGTTGGTCCGATCTAGCCGACCATATTCACCTACGAGGATGTTCTCGATAAATCTTTTCTCCGGTGCGAGGCTCGCGTCGAACGCGATACTGCATCCAGGGAAATCTGGGAAGAGTTCTTTATTGATAGCGGTTTTAAGATTATGAGGGAGACTTTCGATGTAGTCGTTACACAATTCCACCCATTCAACTGTTTTTTCAACAAGCTCCTTTAAGCCGATCACCCCAAGCGTAATCTTGTTTGTGTGCCCCGGTTTAGTAGCGTCGTACGGTCCGCTCGACCCTAGTCCGAACTTACAATATGTATTGTTCTGGTCTTTGAAGCGCAATTCTGGCTCAGGAAGCCGATGTAGCTTACTCATCCTCCAACTCCTTTGGGCCCATGTAGTCGTTGAACAACGTAAAATTTGTTTCGAAGGAAGTGTTCTTCACGCTTACGGAAGCCGATTGGGCCCCCGACATCTCATCGCTTGGGAGAACTATTGTTTCGGTGTTTTTCGACAAAAATTGTTTCCATGCGTGAAGAAGGTATAAGTATTGTTCGTTGTACATCCCCGCCTTTTCACGAATTATGCGAATCCCAATATCCCTCTTTGTTTTGGTTTGATCAAATGGATAACTGAATTGCCAATCTGGGTTTATTTGCAGAAACCAATCGGAACCTTCCTTTAAGAATGCCAGTCGGACTGCCATATGCTTATATTCAGTATTCCTTCCATTGCCATATATATAAATCTTTGAGCGGGCCGTCTCCTTTGAACGCTTCAACGGCACTATGTTGAAACGACTGTTCTCGCCCTCGTCTAACACGGATCGTGGAAAGTAGTACCGATTTTCACTTACAGACATTCCGTGTATACGAAAGAAGACAAAAATTAGTCGGTTTAGAAGTTCCGCATACCATATCGCCTGAATTTGATCGGCTTGAATAGTTTTGATCACTCCATTATCGACCTCACAAAACCCCCGAAGTTCACAGTTTGGGTTTGTTAAATCAGAAAAGGAGAAAATCTGTCTTTCTTTTACAATAAAAGTGTAATAATTATTCAGTTGTTTACCGATATCACCATGCGATGTATATATTGTCGGTGCTACGTAAATCGTTTGTGGCAGCCGATCTACAGGGAACCAGTTTGACAATACTTCCTCATGTGAGTCCTCTGCATAAATTATCCGTTCGTACTCAAAAGTCCCCTCCACAACTGATCGAAACGCTGAAATTGTGTCCTGGGTCAGGACATCGCGATGCTTGTCGAAAGGAATCACTAACGTTTCAGTGTCTTTCTTAACCAATGTCGGGTCGAGTTGGAGGAAGTGGTGGATGCTTTTCCAATATACCGTGAGGGTGTCGGGGTGGTAAAAAAAGAGAATTACGGGCAATTCTACTGTAGACCAGTATTCGACGTAACGCTTTTCCACCTTTATACGTACGTAATCACTAGTCTCAGAGGAAATATAACTTTTACCGGCCTTCAACTGGAACTTAAGAATCTTTCCTTCGAAATGACCGCTTTTGACCAAATCAATTTCTCCGTCTAATCCCGCATTGTCCGGGTCGTGATGCCGAAATTCGCAGTTCATCGAGTTCACAATAGACTGTACGGCGGTGAAACTCTCGACCTGGAGTTGTTGCGTGGCTGGTCGTTTAATGGCCATGATTAAAACAAGTTTGGTGTCCGTTGTGTGCTAAACCATAGTTCTATAACGGTTGGGTTTGGGTCGGAAAAAGTCTACGGAGAAATGATATCGTTGATTTCACGGTTTTCAAAAGAGAGCGCTCGGTTTCGCGGCGAGATTAAGCCGTGTCTAAAATGGTTGCGAAAAGCATGCTTTCGACGCATTTTGGGTTCAGAGTGGTGGAGGCGGTTGGCTTGGTTGTCGGTTTTCGGTTGTGGATCGTCAGTTATGGAGGCGGAGCCTCGGCGGGTTTAGGTGGGCATTTCGGAGAGGCGAGCCTCTCCGCTCTGCGATGCGGCGGAGCCGCGGTGGGGGATAGTGGGGAATGGTGAGTGGTGAATAGTGAATAGTGAATAGTGAGTAGTGAGTAGTGAGTAGTGAATAGTGAATGGTGAGTAGTGAGTAGTGAATAGTGAATGGTGAGTAGTGAATAGTAAATAGTGAATAGTGAGTGGGTAGTGGTCGGTGGGTACTTGGGGGTGACGCGGGTGGGAGTCCGCGTTGTATCTATCGGCCGGTGGGGTTAGAGCTTGTAGCGGGTGAATTCGAGGCCGGAGACTTGGGCGTATTGGGGGGAGTCGGTGCCGTAGAGGGATTTGACGTATTTTTTGACGAGGAGGGCGAGGTCCACGAGGCCGGTGCCTTCGGCGTAGAGGGTATTGTTTCGGGCGATGCGGGCGTTGCTGAAGGGCACGGCGGCCGCGGCGACGTTGGCGTTTTGGGTCTTTAGGTCGGCGGAATAGGCGGTGAGCGTCGCGGTCTGGAGCTCGGTCTCATTGGGGTTATAGAAGCCGGAGCCATTGACGACGGCGATCAGGTTATCGAAGTGCTCGACAAGCTGGGTGTAGCTCTGGTGCGAGACGGAGTTGCCCTGGCTCTCGTCCTCGGGCGTGTTGGGGTCATCGACGAGGGCCTGGGCCCGGGCGCCGTCGAGCTTGCGCTTGAAGGTGCGGGCGTCGTCGATGTCTTTCTGCGAGGCGCCGGAGGCCTCGAGGCTATTGACGATGCGGGTAGCGAGCTTGCGTATGCCCTCGAAGGCCTCCTGGCGATCATTGACGGCCATCTTCCATGTGGTCATCTCGTCGGTGACGGTGTCCATCTTGGTTTCGGCGTCGGTCTTTTTGGCGTTGAGCGCGGCAAGGGCGATGGCCGGGTTTGCGGGGTCGTAGTCGGTTCCGTAGCTATCGACAAAGTTAATAAGCTGAGCGAAACGTTCGATATTGCGAGCGTGTCCGGTTTCAGACATAGCAGGTTAACTCCTTTGATTTGATTATTTTGAGAGTGCGGGGCAGAAGGGCTTTCGCAGGCAGGCTGTGAGAGGCCTTTGTTCCCGAACAAGGGAAATATAAGCAGAAGTCCGGGGGATGTCAATTGGGAGCGGTGGGAGCCGCTTGATGATCGGTAAAGGCGCCTTTAGGCGGCGGTTAGGAATTGGTAATCGGCGTCGGTGATGCCGGCGATGGCCTTGTTGATCTGTTCCCAGGTGAGCCACATCTCGGTGCCGCGGTGCATCGGCTCGGGGTCATTGATGAGAACTCCGGTATCCGCGACGCCGAAGATGACGACGACGTGGCCGTGGCTATGGCCGCCCCAGTTTTTGCGGAGCCCGGTCCAGATGGGGCCGTGGGTCGGCAAGAAGCTATTAAGCCCCGAGAGCGACATATCTACTTTTGAGTGGGTCTTCATCCCAAAGGCCGTGGCGAGCATGCCGTTTTGCCCGGACCACCAGTCGCGGTTGGTCTCATATCGCCACTTGAAATCGGCGACGGACATCGGGTCTTTCATCGAGCCCTTTCCGGTCGCCTTTGACCAGGCATAGACCATCTGTGCCGACTTGAACCAGCAGACTCCCGTGGACGGCTGCGAAAGCAGCGGCACGTTCTTCAAACGAGTAATTGACATTGTTAATTGTTCCTAAATTAATGTGATCTAAATACTGCAAAACACCGACGAAGCTTTACGACAAATTTGCAGAATTGTTCATGGGAAAGTTGAACCCGTGCGGAGGGTTGAAAGGTAAGAACAACTTGATCGAATGAACCGCCTCTTCAGTCAGGCTATGCCTGTCTATTTGCGGTGAAGCTCGGCTTCACCCTCGCGGCTGCAACATCATTTGAGGCTCCGCCGCCGGCGGCATAGCCAGGCTTTTCCGCACGTCTTCACAGTAAGCCAAGCAACGGTTGCGCAAAGCGTAACACGGGTATAACGTATTCCTGTTTCGTTCCAGGAGGCGAACACATGAAGAAAATGATCACCATTTTAGGTTTTCTCTTTTTGTTGAATTTGCCCCTATTTGCTCAGGAACCGTGCAAAAGGCATATCGAAACGGCCGGCAAGTTTTCGTATTGCCCGCCGGCCGGAGGCGTAACACAAGATTCCTCCGGCAAATTCAACGAGTTACTGGGTAAACCGCCTGAGGCCGCTTTTATTTGGCACCTTAATTTTGGTGATGAGGTTACGACTATTTCAAACAGTGAATTCTTAGCCGCTGGCATCAAGCTGATTTTTTCGGGCGAGGTGGACAAGAATGTTAAAGATACAAAATTGATCTACTGGAAGGATTTCACCACAAGCACAAACATCGGGGGCAGTAAGTTGATCTTTGAATCGGTTCTTGTTAAAAACGGCAGCTCACTTATCACCATTCAATACGTATTCGATCTTCCGGGAAGGAAACTGGTAATGACCGCAACGACGACTGCTGCAAATAAAGAAAGTGCAGACAAACTCTTCGACGCCGTCGCGAAATCGATACAGATCGTCCATTGAACCAAACTCAGCATTTGCCGTTCGCTAAAGGAAAGGAAAGCCTTCCGCAAACAGAGCGGCAAAGCCGCCTGAGCCCGGGCAGGTTTGCCGGGGTTCGGGGTTTTTAATATGATTCAAGACGAACCCGCGGACTTTAGAATCATCAAAGAACACATTATGAGACGACCCTTTTTGCTTGCGGCAGTTTTGTTTGTTTTGGTTGGGGCGGCGGCGGCGCAGGACAAGCTGCTTACGCTTGACGCGATCTTTGGCCCGGACCCGGCGGTTCAGGTCCAGTTCAGCGGAACGCCGAGCTTTTTGCAATGGGCGCCGGACGGGCGTTCGTTCAAGCGGGTCGAGAACGGGCGGCTGGTCCGCGTCGATGCGTTGACGGGCGAGTCGCGGCCTTACTTTGATACGATGCGGTTCGTTTCGGCGCTCGCGACCGTCGCCGGCATCGGCGCCCGCGACGCCGACCGGATAGCCAATTCGCCCGGCCTGCTCTTCAATAAGGGCGAGACGGCGATACTGCTCAACCACAACAACGACCTCTGGCACTACGACATCGCCGCCGGAATGCTCAAGCGGCTGACAAGCAATGCCGATGAGGAACTTGAGGCCGACTTCAGCCCCGATGGGCGGATGGTCAGCTTTGTCCGCAAGAACGACCTTTATGTTGTTGATATCGCAAAGGGCGGCGAGAAGCGGCTGACCCGCGATGGCTCCGAGCGGGTGCACAATGGCTATCTCGTCTGGGTCTATGAAGAGGAGCTTTACGGACGAGGCCAGAACCGCGGCTATTGGTGGTCGCCGGATTCGAAGCACATCGCTTTCCTCCGGCTTGATGATTCGCCGCTACCGGAGTTCGTGCTTTCAAATGAGCTGACGAACGATCCTGTCCTCGAGAAAACACGCTACCCGAAACCCGGCGACCCGAACCCGCTCGTCCGGCTCGGCATTGCGGATGTGACGCGGTCAACCATCGTTCCGCCGGTCGGCCGCGTTCCGGGCGTTGGGCGGCGGCTGCCCGCCGGAGTTCAGCGGCTCGGCGATGCGGTCAAGTTTGCCGACCTCGGCCGCTATAAACCCGAAGACCTGCTGATCGGCCGCGTCGGTTGGACGCCGGATTCGAAGCAGGTACTCTTTCAGGCGCTCAATCGCGAGCAGACCTTTTTGGACGTAAACGCCGCGACGCCCGACGGGAAGACGAAGAAGCTCTTTACCGAGACGACCGCGGCCTGGGTCGAGGTTTATGACAACCCGGAGTT
>ERZ1066138.702-NODE-702-length-10988-cov-8.830970_pt1 | contig 10988 bp, 9 predicted proteins | sample MGYA00382785_ERZ1066138 | MGnify/ENA primary metagenome ERZ1066138 (study PRJEB33369, sample SAMEA5778368) | biofilm metagenome | biome: Industrial cooling water; feature: Water cooling tower basin; material: Biofilm | place: United Arab Emirates | collected...
AGTCCCCAGTCCCCAGTCCCCAGTCCCCAGTCCCCAGTCCCCAGTCCCCAGTCCCCAGTCCCGAGTCCCGAGTCCCGAGTCCCGAGTCCCACCAGACTCGCGCCCCAGCCCCCGACCCCCAGCCCCCGACCCCGCTTCACCACCCGACCCAGCTAGACTGCGTGCCACTCCGGTCATCCAGGCGAGAGCGCATGCACGAGGGCTGGCCTTGCCTGCGACTGGTCCTGCTGGGGCTGGCGGCCTTGGTTTCCGTGCCGGCGGCGGCGTGCAGCGGGCCCTTTGCGATTGGTGAGGTCACGCGCACTCTGGTGGATCCGGCGCGCGGCAATCGCAGCGTGGGGGTGGTGATTCGCTATCCGGCGCAGGCGGCCGGCGTGGCTGCACCGCCGGTCGCCGACTGCGCCTTTCCGGCGCTGGTGTACGGCCATGGCTTCACCATTTCGCACCTGGCCTATGGCTACCTGAGCCAGGCTTTGGTGCCGCAGGGCTTTGTGATCGCCTTTCCCAGCACCGAGAGCGGCATTGCGCCCAATCATCCACAATTTGGCGCGGATCTGGCCTTCGTGGCGCGCCAGCTCGCGTCCGATCCTCTGCTCGGCGCCAGCCTGGGTTCGGCGCGTGCGCTGGGTGGGCACTCGATGGGCGGCGGCGCAGCCTTTCTAGGGGCGGCGCAGAACGCGGACGTGCAGGCGCTGTTTGCGATGGCGCCGGCGGAGACCAATCCCTCGGCGATCGCCGCTGCGGCGAACATCAGCATTCCGACGCGCATCCTGATCGGCTCGCGCGACTGCGTCACGCCCGCCGCGCAGCATGCGCAGCCGATGTTCGCGGCGCTGGCCACGCCGGCTGCAGACAAGTCCTTGCTTGAAATCGCCGGCGCCAGCCATTGCCAGTTCTCGGACGGTGCACTGACCTGTTCGATCGGCGAATCCAGTTGTGGCGGCAGTGCCACGATCACGGCCGGTGCCCAGCACGAGGCCAGCCTCAACCTGCTGCGCGAGTGGCTCGCGCGGCGCTTGTCCAACCGCCTGACCGAGGATGGTTTCGAATGAAGGCTCTGCTCGCTCTGTGGATCGCCGCCGCGCTGTGCTGCGGCATCGGCGCCGCGCATGCGCAGGCCCCCGTGCCTGCTGCCGAGACACCCGACGGCGCGCTCGCCGCTGGCGATGAGCGCCCGCCCAGCGCCCTGGAAGCCGAGCTCGCGCAGAGCCTGGCGGCGCAGGACGATGCGCGCTTGGGCGCCTTCGTCGATGGCGTGGTCGAGGCGCATCGGCGGCGCGACGATGTGGCTGGTGTGATCGTGGCCATCGTGCAGCGCGGCCGAGTACGCCTGGCGCGCGGCTACGGCTACACCAGCATGGACCCGCTCACCGCCACCGATCCGCAGCGCAGCGCCTTCCGCATTGGATCGATCTCCAAGACCTTCACTTATGTGCTGATCCAGCAGCTGATCGAGCAGGGCCGAATGGACCTGGACACGCCGATCAATTCGCTGCTGCCGGCCGAGCTGGCGATCGCCGACGAGGGCTACGATCCGATCCTGCTGCGTCATCTGCTGACCCACAGCGCCGGTTTCGAGGACACCGCGCTCGGCCATATCTTCGAGCGCCGCGCCGAAGACGTGCTGACGCCAGAGCAGTATCTGATCCGTCATCGCCCGGCCCGCGTGCGACCGACCGGCGCCGAGGCCAACTACTCCAACTACGGCGTGGCGCTGCTGGGCGCGATCATCGCCCACGCCCACCAGCGGCCTTATCTGGAGGTGGTGGAGCAGCAACTGCTGGCGCCGTTGCAGATGCGCCACAGCACCATGCGCGAGCCGCTCGCCGCGGGCGATCCGCGCGCCCTGCCCACGCCCGATCCCTATGCGATCAGCAGCGGCTTCAGTGTCGTCGGCGGACGCTGGCAGGCGCAGGATTTCGAATACATCTCGCATGCGGCGGCGTCTGGCGGGATGTCGGCCAGCGCTGCGGACATGGCGCGTTGGATGCTGATGCATCTGGCTGGCGGCACGCTGGACGGCGCGCGCATCCTCAGCACCGAGTCGCTGGCGGCCCTGCACGAGGATCTGTTCCGCAATGCGCCGGGCGTGCCGGCCATTGGTCGTGGCTACCTCACGGATCGCGTCGGCCGCTATGCCGCCTATGGCCACGGCGGCACCACGCTGTACTCGCATTCGCGAATGTGGATCTATCCCGAACTCGATCTGGGCGTGTTCATCTCCAGCAACACCGACACGGGTCGCGCACTGGTCGATGCGCTGCCGGCCCGCGTGATCGAGTTCCTCGATCCCACCGCCGTGCCCACGGTCGTCAGCGCCGCCGGCGGTGCCGGCACCGATCTGAACGCCTATGCGGGGATGTACCTCAGCAACCGTCGCCCCTACACCGGCGTCGAACAATTGCTGATGAGCATGGGCGGCATCAGCGTGGTGAGTGTCGAGGATGGCGCGCTGGTGGTCAGCGGTGGCGAGAGTACGACGCGCTTCCTGCCACAGACGGATGGCAGCTTCCGCGAGTGGGACGGCCATCGCCAGATCGACTTCCGTCGCGACGCCGCCGGTCAGCCCGTGTCGATGGCATCCAGTGTGGGCATTGCCATGGCCGATCGCCTGCCCGCCTGGCGCAGCCCCAATCTGCTGTTCGGCATGTTGCTGCTGCTGTTCGTGCTCAGCGTGTTGAGTCTGCGCGCCCTGTGGCGGCGCCGCGACCGACGCCCCGCACCCCGCCCCGATCTGGCCGTGGCCTCGATCGTCGAGAGCCTGTGCGCCCTGGGCTGGCTGGCCTTCCTGATCGTGCTCGCGGGGGCTCTGGTCCAAGCCACGGCCGGCGGCAATGCCATCGTCTTCGACTACCCTGGCCCATGGCTCAGCCTCAGCCTCATGGCGCTATGGCCACTCGCCGTGCTCAGCCTCTTGCTCGCCATGCTCTGGCTGCCGGTCCTGCGCAGTCGCTGGCGCTTCGGCGCGAAGAGCTTCTACAGCCTGTTCCTGCTGAGCCAGCTCGCCGTATTGCTGAGCTTCTGGTCATGGGGATTGTTTGGTGGGGCGTATTGAGGCTGGGACTACCAGTCCAGGGCTCAAGGATCGAGGGTGTGCGTCTTGAATTCTTCGTCCAGAAAAGGATTGCGAATGATCAGCCCGGAGCATTTTCGGTGGTGGGCGAGGTCCTCGCTGTAGAGCACATCGCATCCACTCCGAATTGCAGCTTCAACGATCAAGGCGTCGAACCAGCCAAGTTGCTCTCGCTGGGCCAGCACGTGCGCATCCAGTACCAGCGGGGAGTCGGTTGAGACCACTTCGAATCTGGCCACGGACAGGAGCACGCCGTGAGCCGCTTCGGCGCTCACGGGAGGCTTCAGCTTTCGCGTCAGCACTGATCGCAGTTCAATCAGGACTTGGGTGCTGACCACGATCTCGTTGTCCGCAGCTAGCTTGCGCAGCCACTGCTTGATCCAGCGCGATTTGTCCGGCTCGCGCTGATCGAAGCAATACACCCAAAGATTGGTGTCGACGAAGGCGCGCACGCTCAGTCAGCACCGCTGCCGCGTTCATGGAGCTCTTCGCGAGTCCATCGCTGGGAACTGGCCGATGTGATTTTCGACGCTGCGGCGTCGATGGCGTCGAGCGCTTCGAAACGCGAGCGCTTGGCATCGGCGTAGCGTGTCAGGTACTCACGCACCAGTGCATTGACGGTGGTTCGATCGCGCACCGCCGCTTCCCTTGCGCGCTGCAGCAGATCTTCGTCAATGCTGAGCGTCAGATTGGCCACGAATGTCTCCCGGGTTCACAACACGGGATCAGTGTAGCACGGATGTAAGTGCCGTCATCGAAGCAGCGTTTTGCAAGCGCTACGAGGGAACTTGCAAGCTCGATCCCCACCTTGAGCCCTGCCACCGCCGCAAGCATCAGGAACCGCCCAGCACCACCGTCGCCGCCGCAACCGGCTGCGCCTCTGCCGCGGCCGCAAAGCGGTGTCGCCCGTACTTGAAGTACGCGGCGCAGGCGCCTTCGTCGGAGACCATGCAGGAGCCCAGCGGGGTTTGCGGGGTGCATTGCTTGGCGAAGAGCTTGCAGTCGGTGGGCTTGGCGGCGCCGCGCAGGATCTTGGGGCAGGCGCAGGCCTTGTTTTCCAGAGCGCGCGTGGCGCTCAGCGCGAAGCGCACTTCGGCGTCGTAGTCGCGGTAGGCGGGACGCAGCGTGAGCGCGCTGTACGGCACTTCGCCCAGACCGCGCCATTCGAAGCTGCGACGCAGTTCAAAGACCTCGGATACCATCTGCTGCGCGTGTTCGTTGCCGTAGCGGCTCACCGCTCGGGTGTACTGGTTCTCCACCTCAGCGCGTCCTTGATTGAGCTGGCGGACCAGCATCAGCACCGACTGCATCACATCCAGCGGCTCGAAGCCGCTGATCACCACCGGCTTGTGAAACTCCTCGGCAAAGTACTCGTAGGGCTCGCTGCCGATGACCACGCTGACGTGGGCCGGGCCCAGAAAGCCGTCGATCGCAACCGTGCCGATCTCGCGCACATCCGGGGCTTGCAGGATGTGGCCGATGGCGGCCGGCGTCAGCACGTGATTGCAGTACAGGCTGAAGTTGCCGATGCCCTGGGCCTGGGCAGCCAGCACCGCCGCCGCACTGGGCGGGGTGGTGGTTTCGAAGCCGATGGCAAAGAACACCACCTGCCGTTGCGGATGCGCCCGTGCCAGCGCCAGCGCGTCCAGCGTGGAGTACACCATGCGGATGTCGGCGCCTTCGGCCTTGGCGCGCAGCAGACTCTGCTTGCGCGAGGCCGGCACGCGCATCAGGTCGCCGTAGGTGCACAAGATCACTTCCGGGCGTCGCGCCAGTTCAATGGCCAGATCCAGCCGCGCGATGGGCAGCACGCACACCGGGCAACCCGGGCCGTGCACCAGCTCCACCTGCTTGGGCAAGAGATCCTGGATGCCGTACTTGAAGATCGCATGGGTATGGCCGCCGCAGAATTCCATCAGCCGGTAACTGCGGCCGGGTTGCACTTCGGCGTGGATGCGCGCGGCGATGGCGCGCGCCAGACGTCCGTTGCGGAATTCTTCGATGTACTTCATGGCAGGGCCTCGTCTTGCACATCCAGGGCGCGCAGGGCGGCGAGTGTGGCCTCGGCCGCCGCCGGGTCCATGCGGCCCAGCGCATAGCCGACGTGGATCACCAACCACTCCCCGGGCTCGACCGCACCCACCAGCACGGTGGAAATCTCCTTGCGCACGCCGCCAATGTCGACGCGCACCAGCGCAGCGTCCACGACCTCCACCACACGAGCCGGAATGGCGTGGCACATGCTCAGGGTCCTCCGTCGCGCAACAGTTTGAGACCGGCGTACCAGGCCTGGCCCAGCGACAGGCCGCCGTCATTGGGTGGCAGGCGCAGCGCCGTCAGCAACTTGCGCCCGCGCCTCGCCAGGGCGGCGCGCAGCGCCTGCAGGAACGGGCGATTGACCGCGCAGCCGCCGCCCAGCAGCACGCGCCGATCGGCAGACGAGCCGCTGTCCACCAGTTCGGCCAGGCCAGCCGCCAGGGTGCCGTGAAAGTACTCCGCGCCGAGTTCGGCACGAGCGTGACCGAGTTCGGCCAGTTGCGCCCACAGCGGGCGCAGATCAAGCACACCGCCCTCGATGCGATAGCCATCGGCACTGACCCGCGGCACGCGCACCAGGGCCTCCAGACGCATCGCCGCCTCGCCCTCGAAGCGTGAGCGCGTGCACACGCCGAGCAGTGCCGCGGCGGCATCGAAGTAGCGTCCGCAGGACGAACTGCCGGCGACCGGCAAGCCTTGCTGCAGGCAGCGCTGCAGGCGGCCGGCGTGTGGCTCTGCGGCGTAGCGAGTGCTGATTTCCGCGCCGCGCCCGAGTTCGTGCAGAAGCGCGGCGGCCACTCGCCAGGGTTCGCGCGCCGCGCGATCGCCGCCCGGCAGTTGCAGCGGGCGCAGATGACCCAGGCGCGCACAGTGCGTGGAATCCAGCCGCAGCCATTCGCCGCCCCAGGCCGCGCCATCCTCGCCATAGCCGTAACCATCCAGCGCCAGCCCGGCGACGGGCAGGTCCAGTCCGTGTTCGGCCGCCACCGCCGCCAGGTGCGCCGCGTGGTGCTGCACCGCCACCGTGGGCAGGCCCCAGTCGCCTGCGATGCGCGTGGACAGGAAATCCGGATGGGCATCGTGCGCCAGCACCTGCGGCTTGAGATCAAGCACGCGCAGCAGGTGCTCCAGGGTCTCGCGGAAGAAGCTGGCGCTGGCGACCTGATCGAGATCGCCGATGTGCTGGGACACGAAGGCCTCGCGGCCGCGCACCACGCAGAAGGTGTTCTTCAGATGGCCACCCAGGGCCACCAGCGGCGGCAGTTCCTGCGCCAGTTCGATCGGCTCGGGCACCAAGCCGCGGGCGCGGCGCAGCCAGCAAGGCGCGCCGTCGATCACGCGCAGCACCGAGTCGTCGCAGCGCGAGAGGATGGCGCGATCGTGTCCGACGATGCGATCGGCGATTCCAGCCAGGCGTTGCGCGGCCTCGCTCTCGTCGATGACCAGCGGCTCTTCGCTGCGATTGGCGCTGGTCATCACCAGGCACAGATCCGGTGGCGCGCCCTGTAGCCAGTCACTGCCGCTTGGCCGGCCGGCGGCTTCGTGGAAGAGCAGGTACTGGATCGGCGTCGAGGGCAGCATCGCGCCGATCTGGCCAAGCCCAGGGGCAATCCCTGGCGCCAGTCCGGCATCGGGGCGCAGCGGCAGCAGCACGATCGGTCGCGCCGCGTCTTCCAGCCAGCGGGCCTCGGCCGCGTCGACTTCCGCCACGCGGCGCCAGGCCGCCACGCTGGCTGCCATCACCGCAAAGGGCTTGGCCTCGCGTCCCTTGCGCTGGCGCAGCCGTGCCACGGCCTCGGCATTGCGCGAATCGCAGACCAGATGGAAGCCGCCCAGGCCCTTCAGCGCCACGATCTCGCCTGCGCGGATCGCAGCGAGGATGCTCTCGATCGACGCTGCCAGCTGCGGCCCGCAGTTCGGACAGGCAATGGCCTCGGCGTGGAAGCGCCGATTGCGCGGATCGGCGTACTCGCGAGCGCAATCCGCGCACATGGCGAAAGGCGCCATCGAGGTCTGTGCGCGGTCGTAGGGCAAGGCGCGCGTGATGGTGTGGCGCGGACCGCAATGCGTGCAGTTGATGAAGGGATGTCGGTGGCGCCGGTCGCCAGGGTCGAAGAGTTCCTCCAGGCACTCGGCGCAGACCGCGCGATCGACGCCGATCAAGGTGCGCACCTCGTGCTGGCGCTCGCTGGCCAGAATGCTGAAGGCAGCATCGCCGAGCAGCGGCAGCGGTGCCTGCGACAGCGTACGGATGCGCGCGGTGGGCGGCGCTTCCTGCTGCACGCCGCGCACGAAGGCATCGAGGGCGCAGCCCTCGACTTCGATCAGCACGCCGGTGCTGTCATTGCGCACGAAGCCGCTCAGGCCGAAGCGCTGGGCCAGCTGATAGACAAAGGGCCGAAACCCCACGCCCTGTACCTGGCCCTCGATGTGGATGCGCCGCCGCTCGCGCGCTGGCGCACCGGTGGCGCACGAGGTCGGTGCGAGTTCGGCGCTGGTCATCGCCTCGCTGCCGCTGTGCCGTGTCGACGCTTGGTCCATGCGGCGGCCTGCCGGATCAGTCGTGGCTCGGCGCGCGGCGCTCGCGCAGCCAGGCCAGCCACGGCGCCAGGCCTTCGGCCGAGCGACTGTCCACGCACAGGATCTGCACCTGGGGTCGGATGCGTCTGGCGTTGGCGATCAGCGCTTCCACGTCGAAATCCAGATGCGGCAGCAGATCGCACTTGCTGACCAGCACCAGATCAGCCACCGCGAACATCTGCGGGTACTTGAGGGGTTTGTCCTCGCCCTCGGTGACCGAGGCCAGCACGACCTTCACGGCCTCACCCAGATCAAAGGCGGCCGGGCAGACCAGATTGCCGACGTTCTCGATGAACAAGACGCCGCGGTCGACCGCCGGCAGATGATCGATCGCCTCGCCGACCATGCCCGCGTCCAGATGACAGCCCTTGCCGGTATTGACCTGGATCGCCGGCACGCCCGTGGCGCGGATGCGCTCGGCATCGGCGCGCGTCTCCTGATCGCCTTCGATCACCGCCAGTGGCAATTGACCGTAGAGCGCTTGCAGCGTGCGCACCAGCAAGGTGGTCTTGCCGGCGCCGGGGCTGGACATCAGATTCAGGGCGAGGATGTCGTGTGCGCGGAAATGCCGGCGATTGCGCGCCGCCAGCGCGTCATTGCCGGCGAGCAGATCCTGCTCCACCTGCAGTAGGCGCGTACCCGGCGTGGTGCCGCCGCCCAGCCCGAAGCGCAAGCAGCCATCGCCATGCACGTGGGTCGCCACACTCAGCGCGGTATCCGCGCCATGCTCCTGCGAGGCCGGCGCCGCGGGAAGCGCGTCCAGCGCGATGAACTCGGCGCCTTCCGGCAAGGCGCTGCGTGGCGTCATCGCCAGCAAGCTGGGCTTGCCCTCGATACGCGCCTCGCCACTGCCACATCCGCAGACCGTGCACATGCGACACCCTCCCAGCGTCCGAGCCCAAGGATTGCCGGAACGGAGGAGCGGCGCCTTGATCTGGCGCAGGCATTGCGTGAGGGGGATTGCGGAGAAAGATGGCCCCGGACGCTAGGGGGACGTCCGGGGCCTGGGGATGGAGGTGGTCTGGGGAGGACCGACCTCCGAGGGTTCACTTAGGGGAGGAGTGAACCGGGCCGAGCTGTGTCAGCCCGAACCCGTAGATAGGTTCGCGCAAAAGAAGTTCCAGGTGTTGTGCCGAAGGTCACCTGTTCAGTTTAGGGCGGGTTAACCAGCGTGCTGCGAACGCGCGTCCAAGTCATTGAAAGGCAATGTCTTTTCCAGTGAATCGGGCGCTGCGGAGCGCGTCTTTGCAGTGCGCCTCGGCCCGACTACGAAGACAGTCGTTGTGCTGCGATTCAGCCTCGCGAGCAGGCCGTGAGGACAGCCCTGCTGCGCGGCCCACCCAGCCTTCACCGAGCTGGGCTTCAGCCGCCGCCGGCCGGCGGCACCGGACGCCGCTCTGCCAGCATGCGTTCCACGCGCGTGAAGTGCTCCAGCATCTGCGTGTAGAGGCGGTCGGTTTTCTCGTGCAGGTGCGCCACTTCCAGTTCGGCCTTGACGTTCACCTCGTACTCGATGTCCGAACGCACACGGTCCTTCTCGGACTGGCGCTGCTGGCTGAGCAGCACGAAGCAGGACAGGAAGATCGCCTCCAGCGAGACCACCATGGTCAGCAAGCCGAAGGGAAAGGGATCGAAGGGCTCGATGCCTAGCGGCAGGGTGTTGAGGCCGATCCAGGTGGCAAACCACAGCGCGTGCAGGGCCAGGAAGGCGACGCTGCCGGCAAAGGCGCTGATCGCATCGGCGGCACGCTGAAAGGCGGTCTGATGCTCGATCACCTCGGTGTTGGCGTTGCGCGAGACACGCGTGCGCAGCAGTTCATCCGCCTGCCGGGTCATGTGGCCGATGCCGGCCAACAAGCTGAGCGCTGCCTTCGGCTGGCGCTGGAACAGCAGCAGGAGATCGTCGCGATCCAGTTCCAGCAGTTCGCAGTCGCTCAAGGCCAGCGCAGTGGCGGTGCGTGGGCCGCGATCGAGCAGGGCCAGCTCGCCGAAGATCTGCCCGGGCCCGGCCACGGTCAGCGGAATCTTCTGGCCAGCCGTGTCCTTGATGTAGAGCTCGATTTCGCCGGACTTGACGATGAACAGGCTGTGCCCTGGCTCGCCGGCGTTGAACAAGATGCTGCCGGCGGTGAGCGCCGCCATGTCGATGGCCTCGGCCAGGATTTGCCGATCCTCCAGGCTGAGGTGTTCAAACAGTTCCACATCGGCCAACAATTCCACAGCGCAAGGCATGGCGTCCCCCTGGACCACAGCTACGCGATGCCCAGTCGCGAGGCGGGCGATGCCGGATCGCGGTGGGTCAATGCGCGGTGAAGATAGCTACTTCCAGAACGGAATGATCCAGTCCGGCAGCGCCTCTTCCTCGTCTTCCTCCTGCGGGCGCGCAACACGCAATTCATGGCGTCCCGGCGCCAGCTCGCGCAATGGCACCATGGCCTGGAAGCCGCGCAAGCCCGTGGTGGGGTCGGTGGCAATGTCGAAGGTGTACTGGCGCAATTCGCCGTTCAAGCGGATCGGATGCAAGCTGGCGATGCAGTCCAGCAGCCTCGCCACCCGCTGCTCTTCCAGGGCGGCCACTTCGGATGCCTTGGCGTCCTCTTCCTGCGCTTGTGGCAGTGCTGTCGGGCACTCCTTGCGCAGGGCTGGTTCGATGCGCTTGGCCACGTAGGGAATGAACAGCGGCAAGTAGGCGCCGCGCGGCTGCATCGTGGGAATCACCGGGCGGCCTTCGCGGGCCTCATCCTCGCTGCGCTTGTCGCTGTAGAACACGGCTCGCAACTCGCGGCTGGTCGGGTCCCGCGGCAGCATGCTCTCGCCGGGCATGCTGACCAGATCGTGGCGCAGGAAGGTCTCCACCAGGATCACCGCCATCACGCTGTACAGGACGCCGACCACCAGCAGGTTGCCGCGCGTGGCGCCCAGGCGTGACATGAAGGTCAGCATGAAGGGATTGGTCAGCCGCGCCAGCATGAACCAGCCGCTGAAAACGTAGATTGCCCGGATGCTGCGTCCCAGGCGACTGTCTGGCGCGATGCGGTCGCCGTAACGTCGATCGATCAGGCTGGCGATGATGATCGGTGCCACCAGCAGCACGATGCAGACCAAGGCCAGCCAGCCGAAGTGGTCGGTGTCTTGACCGAAGATCTCGATCGCACCGCTGATCATCAAGGTCAGGAAGGTCGCGCCACTGACGGCGATGGACATCAGCACCACCAGCATGCCGGTGGCGAAGACCATGCTGGCCAGATTGTCGAAGCGGTCGATGACGCCCTTCAGGCTCGCCGTCTGGGTCTTGGCG
>ERZ1066138.703-NODE-703-length-10975-cov-8.749725_pt1 | contig 10975 bp, 7 predicted proteins | sample MGYA00382785_ERZ1066138 | MGnify/ENA primary metagenome ERZ1066138 (study PRJEB33369, sample SAMEA5778368) | biofilm metagenome | biome: Industrial cooling water; feature: Water cooling tower basin; material: Biofilm | place: United Arab Emirates | collected...
CCTCGTGCACCGCCTTGTGCGCCAGCATCGGCTGGCCGACGATGTCGCCGATCGCGAAGATGTGCGCAACGTTGGTGCGCATCTGCTTGTCGACGTTGATGAAGCCGCGGTCGGTCACGGCCACGCCGGCCTTCTCGGCGCCGATCTTCTTGCCGTTCGGGCTGCGGCCGACCGCGACCAGCACCAGGTCATAGACCTGCGGGCTGCCGGGGGCCTTTTCGCCTTCGAACGTGACTTCGATGCCGGCCTTGGTGGCCTTCGCACCGACGGTCTTGGTCTTCAGCATCACATGGTCGAAGCGCGAGGCATTGACCTTCTCCCAGACCTTGACGAGGTCGCGGTCGGCGCCCTGCATCAGCCCGTCGAGCATCTCGACCACGTCGATGCGCGTGCCCAGCGTCGAGTAGACGGTGGCCATCTCGAGCCCGATGATTCCGCCACCGACGACGAGCATGCGTTTGGGGATGCTCTTCAGCAGCAGCGCGCCCGTCGAGTCGACGACGCGCTCGTCCTCGGGCATGAAGGGCAGCCGCACCGCTTGCGAGCCGGCGGCGATGATCGCCTTGGCGAACTTGACCACTTTCTTGCTGCCGTCGATGGCGACGACTTCAAGGTGGTGCGGATCGAGAAAACTGCCGACGCCGGTGAGCACCTCGACCTTGCGCGCCTTGGCCATGCCGGCCAGTCCGCCGGTCAGCTTCTTGATGACGCCGTCCTTGAAGCCGCGCAGCTTGTCGATGTCGACCTTGGGCGGGCCGTAGCTGATGCCGTGGTCGGGCAGGTGCTTGACCTCGTCCATCACGCTGGCCGTGTGCAGCAGGGCCTTGCTCGGGATGCAGCCCACGTTCAGGCAGACGCCGCCCAGCGTGGCGTAGCGCTCGACCAGCACGGTCTTCATGCCGAGATCGGCGCTGCGGAAGGCGGCCGAGTACCCCCCGGGGCCGGCGCCGAGCACCAGCACCTCGCATTCGACGTCGGCCTTGCTGACGTAGGTGGCGGCGGCGGCCGGAATCGGCGTTGCCGGTGCGGCAGGGGCCGCCGCCTTCGCCGGCCCCGCGGCAGCGGGCGGTGCGGAGGCTGCCGCACCCGCGGCCTCGACCGTCAGGATCACCGAGCCTTCGCTGACCTTGTCGTTGACCTTGACCTTGATCTCCCGGACCACGCCGGCATGCGTCGACGGGATCTCCATCGAGGCCTTGTCCGACTCGACCATCACCAGGCCGGTGTCGACGGCGATGGTCTCGCCGACCTTGACCATCACCTCGATGACGGCGACATCCTTGAAGTCCCCGATGTCGGGAACCTTGACTTCCACGAGTTGTGCCATGGCCGAGGGTTCCTTAGAACATGATCCGACGCATGTCGGCGAGCAGGTTGGCGAAGTGCACGTTGAAGCGCGCGGCGGCGGCACCGTCGATGACGCGGTGGTCCCAGGACAGCGACAGCGGCAGCGTCAGACGCCAGCTCGAGGTCTTGCCGTCAGCCGAGTGCTGCTTCCAGTAGCTCTTGCACACGCCCATGATCGAGACCTCGGGCGCGTTGATGATCGGCGTGAAGTAGATGCCGCCGATGCCGCCGAGCGAGCTGATCGTGAAGGTGCCGCCCGACATCTGGTCGGGCTTCAGCTTGCCGTCGCGCGCCAGCTTGGCGAGCTCGCCCATCTCCTTGGCGATCTCGGGAATGCTCTTCTTGTCGCAGTCCCGGATCACCGGCACCACCAGGCCGTTGGGGGTGTCGGCGGCAAATCCGATGTGCCAGTAGTTCTTCAGCACCAGCGCGTCGCCGTCGAGCGAGGCGTTGAACTCCGGGAACTTCTTCAGCGTCGCGACCGCCGCCTTCATCATGAAGGGCAGCATGCTGACCTTGACGCCGGACTTCTCGAGCTCCTTGTTCATCTGCACGCGGAACGCTTCGAGCTCGGTGATGTCCGCCTCGTCATGCGTGGTGACATGCGGGATGACGACCCAGTTGCGGTGCAGGTTGGCCGCCGAGATCTTCTTGATGCGCGACTGCTCCTTGCGCTCGACGGGACCGAACTTCGCGAAATCGACCTTCGGCCAGGCCAGCAGGTCGAGACCACCACCGCCGGATGCCGCCGCCGCTTTCGGCGCCGGGGCCGCGGCCAGGTCCGGGGCCGCACCACCGCCCTTGGCAAAGGCCTGCACGTCATCGCGCACGATGCGGCCGTGGGCCCCCGTGCCCTTGACCTTGCCGAGATCGACCCCCGTTTCACGCGCCAGCTTGCGCACCGCCGGGCCGGCGTAGGCCAGAGCGAACGCGGCCTCGTCGATGCCGGCCGCAGCGGCGGAGGGGACGGCACTGGCGACCACCTCAGGAGCCGAGGCGGCTGCCGGGGGCGGCGTCGCAGCTGGCGCATCGCCGGTCGCAAGGGCCAGGATGACGCTGCCCTCGCTGACCTTGTCGCCGACCTGGACGCGGATTTCCTGAACCACGCCGCCCAGCGGCGCCGGCACGTCCATCGTCGCCTTGTCGGATTCGAGCGAGACCAGCGGGTCCTCGGCCTTCACGGTGTCGCCGACCTTGACGAAGATCTCGATCACCGGCACGTCCTTGAAGTCGCCGATGTCGGGCACGCGAATATCGATGCTCATGGTGCTGTGCCCCTGTTCAGACGGTCCACGGCGCGGCGCGCTCGGTGTCCAAGCCGTACTTGGCGATGGCTTCGGCCACCACGCTCGCCTTCAACGTGCCTTCGTCGGCCAGCGCCTTGAGCGCGGCAACGGTCACGTAGTAGCGGTCGACCTCGAAGAAGCGGCGCAGCTTGACGCGGTAGTCGCTGCGGCCGAAGCCGTCGGTGCCGAGCACGACGTAGCGCCGGCCGGCCGCCTGCACCGACTCGCGGATCTGGTCCGCGTAGTTGCGCATGTAGTCGGTCGACGCGATCACCGGTCCGTCGTGACCGTCCAGGCAGGTCTCGACCCAGCTCCGGCGCCGCGGCTCGGTGGGGTGCAGCAGGTTCCAGCGCTCGGTGGCCATGCCGTCGCGGCGCAGCTCGTTGTAGCTGGTGGCGCTCCACAGGTCGGCGCCGACGCCCCAGTCGTCCTTCAGCAGCTCGGCCGCGGCGATCACCTCGCGCAGGATCGTGCCGCTGCCCATCAGCTGGACCCGCAGGCCCTTCTTCGCCTTGCCGCCGGCCTTGAGCCTGTACAGGCCTTTCAGGATGCCCTGCTCGGCACCGTCGCCCGCCTCGGCCAGGCCGGGGTGCGGGTAGTTCTCGTTCATCAGGGTGACGTAGTAGTACACGTCCTCCTGCTGCTCGTACATGCGGCGCATGCCGTCGCGGATGATGGCCACCACCTCGTAGGCGAAGGTCGGGTCGTACGAGATGCAGTTCGGGATGGTGCCGGCGATGATGTGGCTGTGACCGTCCTCATGCTGCAGGCCCTCGCCGTTCAACGTGGTGCGGCCCGCGGTACCACCCAGCAGGAAGCCGCGTGCGCGCATGTCGCCGGCGAGCCAGGCCAGGTCGCCGACGCGCTGCAGGCCGAACATCGAGTAGTAGATGTAGAACGGGATCATCGGCACGTTGTTCGTGCTGTACGAGGTGGCCGCCACGATCCAGCTGGACATCGCGCCGCCCTCGTTGATGCCCTCCTGCAGCACCTGGCCGTCCTTCGACTCGCGGTAGTACATCAGCTGGTCGGCGTCCTGCGGCTTGTAGAGCTGGCCGACCGACGAGTAGATGCCGAGCTGGCGGAACATGCCTTCCATGCCGAAGGTGCGCGATTCGTCGGGAACGATCGGCACGATGTGCTTGCCGATGGCCTTGTCGCGCACCAGCGTGCCGAGCATCTGCACGAAGGCCATCGTGGTCGAGACTTCGCGCTCGCCGCTGCTGTCGAGCAGACGCTGGAAGGTGGCCAGCGGGGGGATCGCGAGCGACGTCGACTTGCGACGCCGCTGCGGCAGGTAGCCGCCGAGCGCGGCGCGCCGCTCGCGCAGGTACTTCATCTCCGGGCTGTCCTCGGGCAGCTTGATGAAGGGCACCTTCGCCAGGTCATCGTCGGAGACGGGAATCTGGAAGCGGTCGCGGAAGCCGCGCAGCGCATCGGCCGTCATCTTTTTGGCCTGGTGCGAAATCATCTGGCCCTCGCCCGATTCGCCCATGCCGTAGCCTTTGACCGTCTTGGGCAGGATCAGCGTGGGCTGGCCGGTGTGCTTCACTGCCGCGGCGTACGCGGCGAACACCTTCTGCGGGTCGTGGCCGCCGCGGGTGAGCTTCCAGATATCGTCGTCGCTCATGTCGGCGACGAGCGCCCTGGTCTCCTCGTAGCGGCCGAAGAAGTGCTCGCGGACGTACGCGCCGCTCTTGCTCTTGAAGTCCTGGTACTCGCCGTCGACGCATTCCTCCATCAGCTGCAGCAGCTTGCCGGTCTTGTCCTTGGCGAACAGCGCGTCCCAGCCACCGCCCCAGAGCACCTTGATGACGTTCCAGCCGGCGCCGCGGAACACACTCTCCAACTCCTGCACGATCTTGCCGTTGCCGCGCACCGGACCGTCGAGGCGCTGCAGATTGCAGTTGATGACGAAGACCAGGTTGTCCAGTCGCTCGCGGCCGGCGAGCGAGATCGCGCCCAGCGACTCGGGTTCGTCCATCTCGCCGTCGCCCATGAAGGCCCAGACCTTGCGCTGCGAGGTCTCGGCCAGGCCGCGGCCCTGCAGGTACTTCAGGAAGCGCGCCTGGTAGATCGCCATCAGCGGACCCAGGCCCATCGACACGGTGGGGAACTGCCAGAAGTCCGGCATCAGCCAGGGGTGCGGGTAGCTCGACAGCCCCTTGCCGGCGGTTTCCTGCCGGTAGCCGAGCAACTGCTCCTCGGTGAGCCGCCCCTCCAGGAACGCGCGCGCGTAGATGCCCGGCGAGCTGTGCCCCTGGATGAAGAGCAGGTCGCCACCGTGGGTGTCGGTCGGCGCGTGCCAGAAGTGGCCAAAGCCGATGTCGTACAGCGTGGCTGCCGACTGGAAGCTGGCAATGTGGCCGCCGAGCTCCGAGCTGTCTTTGTTGGCGCGCAGGATGATCGCCAGTGCGTTCCAGCGGATGATCGAGCGCAGCCGGTGCTCGATCGCTCGATCACCTGAAGCCTGGGCCTCTCGCTCCGGCGGGATCGTGTTCTTGTAGGCGGTGTTCAGCGACCGAGGGACGTACAGGCCGTCACGGCGCGCCTGATCGACCAGGCGGTTGACCAGCGCGTTCGCCCGCTCGGGTCCGCGATGGACCTCCACGGCCTTGATTGCGTCGAGCCACTCGCCGGTCTCGGCGGCATCGGCATCGTCATGCGTCGTCATGAAGCCTCCTGGCGCCGGCGCCACCGTTCGACGGCGGGTCCGGCGTGTCTCCCCAGCGTTTTGTGGTCTTGTTGGTCATGCTGGTCTGACCAAACAGGCCGGAGCATACGATGATCGATTCGTGGTTCCATCCGGGTTGCCCCTCATGGACGGAGGCGCGAACCGATCTACGCGCTGCACGAGCGTCCGCGCCACGACCCCTACAACAATCGAAACGCGAGCACCGCCGTCAGCGTCGCCGGCAGCGCAGCGACGAACAGGCCCAGCGGATGGATGGCTTCGTCCTCGAACTTGCCGCGCAGGATCGCGAAGCCCGCCGGGTTCGGCGCGTTCGCGATCACGGTCAGGCCGCCGCCGGTGACGGCGCCGGCCACCAGCGCGCGCTTGAACTCCTCCGACAGGCCCTCGACCTGCGACCCCAGGTAGGTCAGCGCCGCGTTGTCGGTGATCGCCGTGAGGGCGGTCGCACCGAAGAAGACGGTGTCTGCCGACATGCCGAGCAGCAGCGGCTCGATCCACCACTGCTGCTGTCCGCCGAGCACGATCAGCCCGGCCAGGAAGAAGGCCACCAGCAGGCCTTCGCGCAGGATCAACCGATCCTGGAACTGCGGATAGGCCGTGGCGAAGCCCATGAAGAACAGGAACAGGCCCATGAAGACCGGTGGATGGTGGGCCCCGACGACGATGCCGCACAGGAAGGCGAGGTGGACCAGCACGACGGGCCCGGGGACCTCGGCCTTGCCTCTGCCGCTCGAACTGCCTCTGGGCAGCCGGGCCAGTTCCTCGCGGAAGACGGCGGCGGTCACCAGCGCGTTGATCACGACCGCGATCCCGGCCTTCCAGCCGAAATGGCTCACCATGTACCAGAGGTCCCAGTCCCATTTGGCGGCCACCATCAGCACGGGCGGCGCGGCGAACGGCGTGAGCGTGCCGCCGATGGAGATGTTGACGAACAGCGCGCCGAGCGTGGCGTACTTCAGCTTGTTCGACACGGCCGCGCCGAACACGCGCTCGCGCAGCATCAGCGCGCCCAACGTCATGGCGGCCGGCTCCGTGATGAACGATCCGAGCAGCGGCACCAGCGCCAGCGTCACGAAGTAGAAACCCATGCCGCCGGCCAGAGGCACGAACGCGCTGACCGACTCGACCGTCCGGCGCGCCGCGTACAGCACCGCGCGGCTGCCGGCCACGACCATGATCGCGAACACGAACATCGGCTCGGTGAAGTTGCGCGAGTCCAGGTACTGCATGGCGGGTTGCGTCCCGGTCATCAGGACCATCACCACCACCAGCACCATGGCCCAGAAGCCGAACACGGCCTCCACTTCGCCGAGCAGGTGAAAGACGCCGGCATGGGCCGGGCGCCGGTGCGCAAGCCGCTCGAAGAACTTGGTGGAGAAGGTGTGCACGAGCGCCACGGCAAAGATCGCGCCGGCAACCCATTGCAAGGTCGTGGGGGTCATCAGCTTTGGCTCCCCGCGTTCACCGCGGAACAGCGCTGCGCCGAGTCGCCAGCGAGATCGACCCGCCCTGCGCAGGCACGCCGAGGGCGGCGGACACGACCGCGACCGTCGCCTTGGCAACCTCGCCCCGTGCATGCATGGCGATGTCCGTCGATGGACGGACCTCGAGACACCGTCGAACCGCCGACACCCGAAGGGAGGGAAGGCTCACCGCAAAGCCGGGCACGATGTTGCAATTCAACCCCCATCTGGCTAGGTTGGTCATATTGGTCTTACCAAGCCGACCGGATAATATGGGGCCTCGCCCATCGCTCCATGCGGGTTGCCCCGCATGCCAGTGGCCGTACCTGCAGGAGTTCCCGTGGCAAGCCCGCCTTCCTTCCGAGCCGTCCCGCATGTCCGACGCCCGCGCCTCTCGGACACGATCACCGACCAGATCGAAGACCTCATCGCCAGCGGCAAGCTGAAGCCCGGCGACAGGCTGCCCCCCGAACGCGACCTGGCCCAGCAGCTCGACGTGTCCCGCCCGTCGCTACGCGAAGCGCTCCTGATCCTGGAAAGCCGTGGCCTGCTGCAGGCACGACGCGGTGGCGGCTTCAACGTCACGGACGTCACCGCGCCGACGATCACCGACCCGCTGGTGCATCTGCTCCAGCGTCATCCGGAGACCGTCGACGACATCCTCGAACTGCGCCACGGCCTCGAATGCGTGGCTGCCGAGTTCGCGGCGTTGCGCGCGACCGAGGCCGACGACAAGAGGCTGCGCGACATCGTGACCTCGATGAAGCGTCGACGCGGCGCGGTCGACCCGCTCGAGGACACCGACCGCGATGTCGATTTCCACATGGCCGTCGCCGAAGCCTCGCACAACGTCGCCCTGGTGCATGTCATGCGGGGCATCTTCAACCTGATGCGCATCAACATGCTGCGCTCACGCGAGGCGATGTGCCACCAGCCCGAGAACGTTGCGCTGCTCGACGAGCAGCACGCCCAGATCGCCAAGGCCATCGCCGCGCGCGACCCCAATGCAGCGCGCCATGCAGCGAACATCCACCTGAGCTTCGTGCAGGCCAGCCTGCGCGAGGCCGCGGAGAAGGCGGGGCGTAAAGGCACGAACGGCGCTGCGGCGCCGGCCGCGAGCCGGCCCCGTGGCCGCAAGCGCGATGACACTGACAACGGCGTCTGAGCCAGCAGGAGGAATCATGTCGAGCAACGCGATGGATACGTCTTCCTCCTACGACCCCACCCAGAAGCAGAAGAGCCAGGCCAAGACGGCGCGCATCCCGATCAAGGTGGTGTCTGCGGGGGAGGTGCTGAAGAAGCCCGAGTGGATCCGCGTCAAGGCCGGGTCGCCGACGACGCGCTTCTACGAGATCAAGCAGATCCTGCGCGAGCACAAGCTGCACACCGTCTGCGAGGAAGCCTCGTGCCCGAACATCGGCGAATGCTTCGGCAAGGGCACCGCCACCTTCATGATCATGGGCGACAAGTGCACGCGGCGCTGCCCCTTCTGCGACGTCGGCCACGGCCGCCCCGACCCGCTGGACACCCAGGAGCCCGAGAACCTCGCCAAGACCATCGCGGCCCTGAAGCTCAAGTACGTCGTCATCACCAGCGTCGACCGCGACGACCTCCGGGACGGCGGCGCCGGCCACTTCGTCGAGTGCATCCGCAAGACCCGGGAGCTGTCCCCGCAGACCCAGATCGAAGTCCTGGTGCCCGACTTCCGCGGCCGCGACGACCGCGCGCTCGACATCCTGAAGGCCGCGCCACCGGACGTGATGAACCACAACCTGGAGACCGTGCCGCGCCTGTACAAGGAAGCGCGCCCGGGCAGCGACTACCCGTTCAGCCTGAACCTCTTGAAGAAGTTCAAGGAGCAGGTGCCGGGAGTGCCGACCAAGAGCGGGCTGATGGTCGGGCTGGGCGAGACCGACGAGGAGATCCTCGAAGTCATGCGCGACATGCGCGCGCATGGCATCGACATGCTGACGCTCGGGCAGTACCTGGCGCCCAGCGGCCACCACCTGCCGGTCAGGCGCTACGTGCACCCGGACACCTTCCGGATGTTCGAACGCGAGGCCCAGGCGATGGGCTTCAGCCACGCGGCCGTCGGCGCGATGGTCCGATCCTCCTACCACGCCGACCAGCAGGCGCATGCAGCCGGGGTCGTCGCTTCTGAGGCTGCCTGAACGCAGCGGCTGACCGTCGAAACGACACCATCGGCACGACAGTAGAAGGCTGCTGGTGCCGCGGCTCGGTCCCAGCCTGGACCAGCCGATGATTCCGCGGACGAAGTCATCGCCTGGTCGGACGCAGCGGTCGCCTACGCTGTGTACATGCGCAGCTCACGCACCGCCATCGAGGCTCCACTCTGCCGGCCGCCCCCACGGGGCGGTAGCAAGTCACGGGCCTCGCCCGACCTGGCCGCCTGGACGATGACGCCGGCGCGGGCCGACTACGTCACCATCCCGATCGCGGCGGCGATCACAGGGTATTCGGTCAAGGCCATCCGTCGCAAGATCGAGGCCGGGGTCTGGCTCGAAGGCCGAGAGTTCCGCCGCGCCCCTGACGGCCATGTGCTGATCAGCGTGAAGGGGTATGAGCTGTGGGTCGAAAAGGGCCGTGCGTAGCGACGTGTGGCGATTCGAGCCGCGCCCCGCCCACCTCCCGTCGAAGCACGACCGCACCGTGCGCCCAAGGTCCGGTCGCTGGCCCATGTGGCGCAAACCGATGCCGCGATGATTCCGGGACCGAAGTCATTGCAGGCATGCCCACCCGCAGGACCTACGCTGGAGGCACGCCACCCGAGGAACCCGGTCCTTGATGCCGTCGCCCGATGAACACGTTCACGCTCGCTCAAGCTGCAAGCTTTCTCAAGATGCACCCCGAAGAGGTGCGCAACCGCGCCAAGCGCGGTTTGATCCCGGCGTCCAAGCCCGGGCGTCGATGGGTCTTCATCGACGATGACCTTGCGGCCTTCCTGCGCGGCCGCTACCCTGCACCTCGGCAAGCGTTGCGGGTGGCCTCCGAGAAAGGAAGTGCACCATGGGCATCCGCAAACGAGGCTCAGTCTGGTGGATCGATTTCACGACTCCATCCGGCGAGCGAGTACGAAGAAGTGCTGAAACCGGCAACAAGGCCGAAGCGACGGAACTCCACGACAGGCTGAAGGCCGAGGCGTGGCGAAGAGACAAGCTCGATGTCGCGCCGCGACGAACCTGGAACGACGCCGTCGTGCGCTGGTGCCAGGAGCAGTCGCACAAAGCGACGGCAGAAGAGGACAAGTCCAAGCTGCGCTGGCTCGACCCCTACCTCGGCGGCAAGGAACTCGACACCATCAACCGCGACATGATCGAAGGCATCACACGGGCGAAGCTGGCGGACCAGTGCAGCAATGCAACGGTCAACCGGACGCTTGCGCTGATCCGTTCGATCCTGCGCAAGGCGGTGCGCGAGTGGCAATGGCTCGACCGTGCGCCGTCGGTCCGAATGCTGAAGGAGCCGACGCGGCGGGTTCGCTACCTCACGCACGAAGAGGCGGACCGGTTGCTCGCCGAGCTCCCGCCGCACCTTCGCGACATGGCGGCGTTCAGCCTGGCTTCAGGCCTGCGGGCAGCCAACGTGACCGGCCTCCGGTGGTCGGCCGTCGATCTCGAACGACGGCTGGCCTGGGTTCATCCCGACGAGGCCAAGGCACGCAAGGCGATCCCTGTCCCCCTCAACGGCGAAGCCGTGTCGATTCTGCAGAAGCAGATCGGCAGGCACAGGGAGGTCGTGTTCACGTTCAAGGGCAAACCTGTCGAACAGCTGAGCACGGCGGCTTGGTACAAGGCCTTGAAGCGGGCAGGGATCGAGCGATTCCGCTGGCATGACCTGCGCCACACCTGGGCGAGTTGGCATGTGCAGAGCGGCACCCCGCTGCATGTGCTGCAGGAACTGGGTGGCTGGGCGAGCTACACGATGGTCCAGCGCTATGCACACCTGGCGGCCGACCATCTGGCACCTTGGGCAGACCGGCTGGCAACAGCAGTGGGAAACCGCGGCACAAATCCGGCACAAGGACCGGAAGAAAAACGGGTTGCAGAAGCCTCAGCTTCTGCAACCCGTTGACTCACAAGGAGTTTTTGGTGGGCCCTGAGTGACTCGAACACTCGACCTACGGATTAAGAGTCCGCTGCTCTACCAACTGAGCTAAGAGCCCG
>ERZ1066138.704-NODE-704-length-10975-cov-5.726099_pt1 | contig 10975 bp, 9 predicted proteins | sample MGYA00382785_ERZ1066138 | MGnify/ENA primary metagenome ERZ1066138 (study PRJEB33369, sample SAMEA5778368) | biofilm metagenome | biome: Industrial cooling water; feature: Water cooling tower basin; material: Biofilm | place: United Arab Emirates | collected...
ACCGTGAGCTTGTCATCCTTGAAGACGAACTTGGTCCCCTTGAATAGCTTCGGATCGACCTTCTTGCCGTAGGCGACGAGCTCGGTGACCTCCCAGCTTCCCTGCAGGCTCTTTGCCTCGGGAGCGCCGGTGAGGACCATCGCGCCTGGAAGGGAAACGAGAAGGGTCGCGATCCATCTCATGGAGGAGAATCCAAGATTTATTGCCGCTTGCGGCGTAGCAAGATTTGCTACGCCGCAAGCGGCATGGACTAGCGTGGCTTCTTGGCGCTGGATGTTGTCGCCTTGTGTTCCTGGCCGGTGGGGCAGTGGCTGCGCAGCGGACAGCCGGGGCAGCGCGGCGCGTCGTCGAGGCAGTACGCGTCGGCGACTTCGCTCAGGAACTCGACGAACTGGCTCCCCTTCGCCTTCGCCACCTGGCTCTCGAGCGCCGCACGCACGGCGTCCGGATCGGCGTCGTCGTCGATCAGCCCCATGCGCTTGAGCGTCCGCAGCGACGCGCCGTCGAGCGGCATCGCATGGCCGTTGAGGCTGTGCTGAATCACGAACGCGACCACGTAATCGCTGGCCGCCTGATAGCGCGACAGTTGCTTCGCCGCCTGCTTGAGCCCCTTCTTTTGCAGCACTTCCAGGAGCGGTTCGAGGTCGAACGAATAGGTCGTCTCGAAGATCTCTTGCAAGAAATCGACGATGCGCTGCGCCCGCGTCTCCGCGTCGGCGAGGATGCCGTCGAGCGCCTCGACGATCTCCAGAGTCGAGCTCACGCGCACCTCGTTCCAGTCGAAGAAGCGCTCGACCAGGCTGTTGAACGCGAGGTCCGCCGACTCGCGCGTGGCGTTCTCGCGCAGGATGGCGTAAATGAATTGCTCGAGAATCGGTCGCGCTTCCACCGGCTTGGTCTTGCCGTTCTTGCCGAACGCCGTGAACAGATGGTTGACGATCTTCTGCTTGTTGATGGTGGTGGCCATGATGTGCATGCTCGCTCCAGGGAAGATTGAGTCCAGTCATGATGAGCGGCGCCCGAGGAATTCCCTCCATCCTCGCTGTTCAGCCGCTTGCGGCTTGGCGTCGCTCATCCTTCCTCCGTTGCCTCGTCCGCTGCTTCGTCGGCCGGGTTCCCCGTGTCCGGGCGGGGTTGAGCCAATGCTTCGTTGATGAGTTGCGATACGGCGATGCTCTTCTTGACGCCTTCGTCGCGAATGAACGTCACCGTCGGCGTGTAGCGCGTCTGCAAGCGCGACGCGATCTTCGACTGCACATACCCGGCCGAGTGCTTCAGGCCATGCATGCACAGATCTTGCTCTTTCTGCGTCCCCATGATCGAGACGTAGATCTTGGCCTTCTGCAAGTCGGCGGACACCTCGGCGCGCAAGACGGTCACGTTCTTGATGCGCGGATCCTGCAACTCGAACAGGATCGTCTCCGCCGCCACCTCGCGGATGGCCTCCGACACACGGGCGATACGGTGCTGTTTCATGATTGCGTCCTGCCGCTCGCGGCTTAGCGCTCGCAATGTCGCGAGCGCTAAGCCGCGAGCGGCTAAACTTCCATCTCGTGATCCACGAACTCGGCGACCGGGTGCGCCTTGAGGGCACTCACGATCTCGCCAAGCGCCATCTTGATCGGGTGGGCCTCGTTGCAAACCATGGCAAAGCCGAGCGTTACTTGCCGGGGCTGATCCTGGTTCTCGATCTCCGCGACGGAGACGTTGAACGATTGTCGCAGACGGTCCTTGATGCTCTGGACCACCTGCCGCTTGTCTTTCAGAGTGCGCGCTTCGCGGAGAAGCAGCCGCACGATGAGGGTGCCGACGATCATGGCAAATTCGGGCCGCTTGCGGCTTAGCGCTCGCTCCAGCGCGCCAGCGTGGCGCCAGACGAGCGCTAAGCCGCAAGCGGCGGGTTATTCCAGCGTTCGTTGCACGTGCTCGACGCGGAAGGCCTCGATGACGTCGCCGACCTTGATGTCGTCGTAGCCGGCGACCTTGATGCCGCACTCGAAGCCTTCGCGGACCTCGCCGACATCGTCCTTGAAGCGCTTGAGCGATTCCAGCCCGGCGCTGCGGTCGGGGGGCGGATAGATGACCACGCCTTCGCGGATAACGCGAATCTTCGCGTTGCGCTTGATGTTCCCCTGCGTGACGTAGCAGCCCGCGATGGTGCCGACCCGGCTGATCTTGAACGTGTCGCGCACGATCGCGCGGCCCAGATGCACGACTTCCTCGCGCGGCTTGAGCTTGCCTTCGAGGGCAGAACGGATGTCGTTCGTCAGATTGTAGATGATGTTGTACTCGCGAATCTGCACGCCCCGATCCTCGGCGAGGGCGAGGGCGCGATCGTCCGGCACGGCGTTGAAGCCGACGATCATGGTGTCTTCGGGGGACGCCAGCGCGAGCCAAACGTCGTTTTCCGTGATGGCGCCGATGCCCGCTTCGAGCAGGCGCACGCGCACCTCGGCGTGCTGCAGCTTGTCGAGCTCCTTCTTGATCGCCTCGATGGAACCGCGGAAGTCGGCCTTGAGGATGACCTTGAGCTCCTGGATCTTCGTCTCGGTGAGCCGTTCGAGCGTGAGCGGCTGGCGCTTGGTGACGCTTGTCTCGCGCATCTTTTGGCCACGCGTTTCGGCGACCGAGGCGGCGATGTTGAGATCGGGGACGACCTGGAACGGATCGCCGGCGTTTGGAACTTCGTCGAGGCCCGTGATGCGCACCGGGACGCTCGGGCCGGCCTCATCGATCGGCTTGCCCATGTCGTTGTACATTTGCCGAACGCGACCGTGCGCGGCGCCGCAGAGGACGACATCGCCCTTGCGGAGCGTGCCGTCGCGAACCAGGACGGTGGCGCGAACGCCTTCGCCCTCGCTGAGCATCGCCTCGAGGCAGGTGCCGCGGGCGTGCTTCTTCGGATTCGCTTTCAATTCCTTCAACTCGGCGACGACCGCGAGTTGATCGAGCAGCTCGTCGATGCCCTTGCCGGTCGCGGCGCTCGTCTCGACGAATGGGGTATCGCCGCCCATGTTGTCGGGGAGGACGCCCAAACTGTAAAGTTGTTGCCGGGTGCGATTGATATTGGCGCTCGGCATATCGATCTTGTTGATGGCGATGACCAGCGACACGCCTGCCGCCTTCGCGTGGTTGATCGCTTCTTCGGTCTGCGGCATGACGCCGTCGTCCGCCGCGACGACGATGACGGCAACGTCGGTGACCTGGGCGCCGCGGGCACGCATCTGCGTGAACGCTTCGTGGCCCGGCGTATCGAGGAACGTGACGGGACGGCCGCCGTGCTCGACGCGCCAGGCGCGGAGCACCTGCGTGATGCCGCCCGCTTCGGTATCGACGATGTTCGACTGGCGGATCTTGTCGAGCAGCGACGTCTTGCCATGGTCGACGTGACCCATGACGGTGACGATCGGGGCTCGTAGCACCAGATCTTCTGGAGTGTCCGCGTCGTTCAGGGTGTCCAGATACTTTTCTTCTTCCGACCTCGGCTTCTCGACTTTGAGATCACAGCCGAAGTTCGTCGCGACCAGCTCGGCCACATCATCGTCGATGACGGAGTTGATCGTGAGGTTCGCATTGACGCCGTGCTCTTTCATCTTGAAGATCAGCTCGACGGACCGGATGCCAAGCTCTTCGGAGAGCGTGCGGACGGTGAGCGGCCCTTCCAGCACAAGCGAGGTCGGGCGCTGCTTGATGACCTGCTTGTGCTTCATCTTGATGCGGTGGGGACTGCGCCGCGCCCGCAGCTCTTCCTCGTCCTTGTATTCGACCTTGCCGTCGTGGATGCCGAGGACCGCGACCTTGGCCTGGGCCACCTGGCGCTCTTCCTTGCGGATGTTGCGCTTCTTCTGGCGTTCCTCACGGCCGGGGATGACCCGCTTCTTGTCCTTTTTCGCTTCTTCGTCTTCCTCGGCCTCAACAACGGCCGTCTGCTGCTGCGGGCGCAAAAGGTCCTCGGCCCGGCGAATGCCCTGATCAAGGTGTTCCTTGGTCATGATGGCAATGGGCGTTTGCGTCTTTTCCTTGGGCTTCTCGGGCAGCTTGGGTTGCTGCTTCAAGCTCGGCGGCGCGATTGGCTTGAGGTGCTGGAACGGCGACGACGGCGCGGGAATCGGGCGGCGCGGCTCGGGCCGACGCTCGGGGGGCTTGCCCGTTCCCGTGTCCTTGGCCGCCGGCGCAAGCGAGGGGGGCTTGCTCGGCACGAGCGCGGGTCGCACGGGCGGTTTCGCGGGTGTCGGCGCAGCAGGCGTCGGCGCGACAGGCGCTGTGACAGTCGGCGGCGGTGCGGCGGGCGTCGATGGCGCCGCGGTCGGCGCGCTCGGCTTGGGCGCGGCCGGCTCGGGTGTCGACGTGCGCGTCGTTGGAATTGTCGGCACCCTGTCTTTGATGATCGGCACCACCGGCTTCGGCGCAACCGGCGCGGCAGGCTCCGGCGCTGCCTCGGCAACCGTCGGCATCTCGACCGGCGCGGCAGGTTCCGGCGCGGGCGGCTCCTCGACAGGCACCGCCCTGGGCGCGTCCTCGCGCTTCGGAACGCGCGGCGCCAGGTTCGGCACGACGCGCTGCTCCGGCGTGATGACCTTCGTCACGGGCTTGGCCGGAGCGGGCGCGGCGGCAGGCTTGGTCCCCTTCTTGACCATTTCCTGCAGCTTGGCCTGCTGCTCGGGTTCAAGGCTGCTCAACTGGTTCTTGACATCATAACCCGCTTGCTTGCACAGGCGCAGCAAGTCCGTGGTGTCGATATTCAGTTCGCGCGCCAGGATGTAGACACGAACTTTTTCTTTTTGCACCAAACGTAAGATCCTTTCGTCCCTGCATTTAGGGACAATACACCTGTTCACCAGCCAACGCCGGTTGACGATTAGTCTCATTTTACCCGATTTGCGACTCTGGCGAAAGAGCGATCATCGGGAAAGCTGCAAAATTGTGTCGGTTTTGCGGGGTTCGCCGCGCTTCCGCCCGGCGGTCTGCGGATCGGTGTGATTACGCTTGGGGCGCTTGCTCCTCGGTGGGGGTGGGATGGACTTCTCCGTTCACCGGCGCCTCTTCCGTTGCGACCGCAGCGACCGGCTCCTCCGCCGGCGCCTCTCCATCGACGGATTCCGCCGGTGCTTCGGCGGGCGCCTCCTCGGTAGTCGCCGTTGCCTCGGTCGCCTCGGCGGGCTCCCCCGCGACGGTGCGGCCCGCCATCGCTTCCTCGTCCGCGGCCGGCGCGTCTTCGGGCTTCTCGTTCTCGATGCGCTCGGCGGCTTCCTCGGCGTACGCGATCATCTCCTCGGCCTGCTCGACCGTAACCCCGCCCAGCTCCGCGAGATCGGTTGGCTCGATGAACGTCACGTCCGTGTACGACATGAAGCCTTCCGTGATAAGGAGCTCGATCAACTCGTCGGTGATCCCCGGAATCTGGCGGAACCAGGTCTCCGCCCGCTCGATCGACTCGTTCATCTCGTCGATCGTCATGATCTCGATGTCCCAGCCGACCAGCTTGCTCGCGAGCCGAACGTTCTGCCCGCGTCGGCCAATCGCCAGCGAGAGTTGATCCTCTTTGACGAGCACAATGGCCCGGCCCATGCGCGGATACAGGAAGACCTCGTCGATCTGCGCGGGCTGCAGCGCGTTCGGGATCATGACCTGCAGCGACTCGTTCCAGCGGACAATGTCGATGCGCTCGCCGCCGAGCTCATCGACGATGTTCTTGATGCGGCTGCCGCGCACGCCGACGCAGGCGCCGACGCAATCGACCTTCATGTCGACCGACGAGACGGCGATCTTGGCGCGATAGCCGGCCTCGCGGGCGATCGCCTTGATCTCAATCGTGCGTTCCTTGATCTCGGGGATTTCGCCTTCAAACAAACGACGCACGAAATCGGGATGGGTTCGCGACAAAACGATTTTGACGCGATGTCCCTGCTTCTTCACCTCGAGAATGACCGCCTTGATGCGCTCGTTGATGTGGTGCGACTCGCCCGGAATTTGCTCGCCGCGGGGAAGGATGGACTCCGTCTTGCCCAGGTTGACGATGCACGCCCCGCCGTCGTTGCGCGTCACCGCGCCGTGGACGAGGTCGCCCTTCATGGCCGCGTATTCGTTGAAGACGGACGAGCATTCCGCCTCGCGAATCTTCTGGATCATCACGTTCTTCGCGCTCTGTGCCGCGATTCGGCCAAACTCCGCGGGATCGATCTGTTCCTCGCCGCGCTTGGCGACGATATCGCCGTTGTCGCGGTCGATGCTGACGACGACGCCCGACTCCTCGCCGTACTTTTTCTCGGCGGCGAGCTGCAGCGCGGACTCGATTCCCTGAAAGATGATCTCGCGATCGATGTTCTTCAGATGTTGCATCTCATCGATGATGCGGATCAGGTCGGAACCCTTCATGCGTACACCTCTGGCCGTTTGCGCGACTGCGAAGCCGCAAGCGGCAAATGGAAACAAAAAAAGTGGGCTCCAGGCCCACTTTGGCTTCAGCGCGCGTGGCCTCGCGCAATATCTCCGTCAACCGGTCGGCGCCACCAACGTGCGGCCGGTCAATGCGTCAAACCAGTAAGCGCGTGACATCGAAAACGTCATCATCACCACCTGGCCTCGCTCCAAACGCTCGTCCGCCTCGGGTCGCCCCGTCCAGCGGACTTCATGTCCCGCAAGCACCCATGTGTCGGTCAGCGATCGTTCTTCGGTCTGCATCGGCAGCTGCAGACATACATCCTCATCGGACCGCACGAGCTGGCTGGTGCAGCGCACGTCGTTGGCAGCAATCCCTACTATTATAGGAACTTTTTCGGTCTGCGCCTCAAAATTCTTCGCCTCTACCAAATTTGCGGAATCCGCCGCGCCCTGCAAGATTTTGCTGCTTTGCAACGATTCGTGCAAGGCCGAAATGGTCTGCGCGGGCATGGGCCAGCGCCCGAGCGGATTCTCGAAATACGTGTCCAGCCCGTCCTGTCGTACGAATCCCGCGACGACATTCAATCCGCCGCTTGGCTGATGCATCAGCTCGGCGACGAACCGATTGGCCGGCGCTTGCATCAAGCGCTCCGGCTTGTCGAGTTGCACCAGTGCGCCATCGTTGAGGACCGCAATCCGGTCGCCCAGCGCCATCGCCTCATCCGGGTCGTGCGTGACATGCAGCGTCGTCGCTCGATGCTCCTCGATGAGAGCGCGCAGCAATCGTCTTAACTCGACGCGCAACGGCGCATCGAGATGTCCCAGCGGCTCATCGAAGAGCCGAATCTTCGCGGGACGCAAGAGACACCGGCCCAGCGCGACACGCTGCTGCTGCCCGCCGGAAAGCTGACCGACCGGGCGGTCGAGATCGTTCGCCAGGCCCAGGCGGTGCGCCATCTGAATCAACTCTGCCTCGCGCGGGCTCGAGCGCCACGGCCAAAGGGAGCCGAAGGTCCACGCGGAGCGCAGATGTCGACGAACGGTGTGCTGCGGGATGAGAGCGGGCCGCTGAAAGTGCATGGCGACGCGCCGGCGATGGGGAACGACGTCGTTGACGCGCGCGCCGTTGAAGCGGATCTCGCCCGACGTCGGCGCCTCCAGTCCGGCGATGACGCGCAGCAGCGTCGTCTTGCCGCAGCCGGAAGGACCGAGGATCGCGAGGCACTCGCCGGGCGTCAGCGTGAAAGAGACCTGGTCGAGCGCGACGCGTGCCGGCGCGAACGTCTTGCTGACATCGACCAGTTCCAGCTCGACCACGGTCGTGCCCCCGCGACTATTCCGTCGTATCCGCCGGCCCCACGCGCACCGTGCGTCGCTTGGGCGGGGTCACTGGCTCGTCGTGCAGGCTTGCGGTCCACTCGACACCGCCGGGACCTGGGATGGTGTCGCCGTCCTTGATGACGTCGCCCTTGTCATAGAGGTAAAGCGACAGATCGCGCAGGAATTCATCGACTTCGCGGTAATCGAAACGCTTGGCGGGGAAGACCGCCTCGATGTCGCGGAGATCGTCGAGGCCGCCGGCGCTGACGATGGCGTTGAGTTGCCCGTTGCCGACGGTGTCCATCAGCTCGCCAGCGGGGTCCATTTGATAGATGCGGACATTCGCCCACAGCTCGATCGGGATCGGATCATCCGGCGAACTCGGAAGCTGGGACTCGAGGGAAGCCTTGTCGCGCAGGACCTCGCCGTTGGGATTAAAGTAGCACAGCGCCTGAGGCAAGCCGAGGATGGCGTGGGCGACCTTTGTCAGGAACTCCAGCTCGCCGATGGTGTCCCAGCCTGGCGGAAACAGCGGCGCGTCCGGCCCTGCGTTGAGCGCGTACGTTATTCGCGCCCGCACGAACGCGCGATGCTGCAAGACAACCTCGCGCCCCGCCTTCCATGCCCATGCTTGCTGCGACGCTCGCAAAAGGCTGCCGGGATACGTCGTCGGCCCGAAATGCCCCTGCGACCATGCCGTGAATAGCTCGGTCTCGTTCTGTGGATCGCCCAGCGCGTCGGGCCAGGGCTGATCGACGACATCGACCATCGCGACACCGTTGACGTCGGGCCGATAGTCGAGCGTGACCGCAGGGCCACCTTTAGCCCAGTGGTCGGCCGGCGCAAGGCGATCACGGATCGGGTACGCCTTCAGCGCCTCCGCAACGGCGTCGATGCCGACCGGCTCCTGGAGCAAAACGCACACACATTGCGTGAACAGGCCGCGCGGCATAGACGCCTCCTTCCGAGGGGAAAATCGTTGCTCCTGTCATATGGGATTCGCACCGCCGGGACAGACGCGGGCTTTCTTGCCGCGTATATAATAGAGCCATGAACCACCCTCGTACTCTCGGCGAACTCAAGCAATCCGGCTATCAAAGTCTTTCCGTCAAGGAGGAGATGCGCAAGAACCTCCTCCGCAAGCTCCAGGCGGGCGAGCCGATCTTCGACGGCATCCTCGGCTACGAAGATACCGTCATCCCGCAGGTGCAAAACGCCATCCTTTCCAAGCACGACATGCTCTTCCTCGGCCTGCGTGGCCAGGCGAAGACGCGCATGCTTCGGCAACTGACGCGGCTGCTCGACGACGCGCTCCCAATTATCGCCGGCAGCGAAATCCACGACGATCCGCTCCGCCCGCTGAGCCGCCATGCAAGAGACCTGATCGCCAAGCACGGGGACGACACGCCGATCGAGTGGATCACCCCGGAGCAGCGCTATCACGAGAAGCTCGCGACACCGGACGTGACGATTGCGGATCTCATCGGCGAGATCGACATGATCAAGCACGCGGAGGGACGCTATCTCTCCAGCGAGCTGACGATGCATTTTGGCTTGATCCCGCGCTCGAACCGCGGCATCTTCTGCATGAACGAACTGCCTGATCTCAGCGCGAAGATCCAGGTCGGCCTGTTCAACGTCCTCGAAGAACGCGACATCCAGATCCGCGGCTATCCCATCCGGCTCGATCTCGACCTGTGCCTCGTCTTCAGCGCCAATCCCGAGGATTACACGAACCGCGGCCGAATCGTGACGCCGTTAAAAGATCGCATCGGCAGCGTCATCCGCACGCACTACCCGCTCACGCGCGAAATCGGCGTCGCCATCACCGACGCCAACGCCTGGACCGACCGCGCAAAAGCCCAGGGACAGCGTTCCCTGGGCCCGTTGGTCCTCACCCCCCTCTTCATGAAAGAAATCCTCGAAGAAACCGCCCGCCTCGCGCGCACCAGCCCCGCGATCAATCAGCAATCCGGCGTCAGCGTTCGCATGTCGATCGCCAACATGGAGAACATGATCTCCAATGCCGAGCGCCGCGCCCTGACCCTGAATGAGAACCCGACGACGCCGCGCATCAGCGATCTCGCGTATTTGGCCGCCAGCACACGCGGCAAGATCGAGCTCGCCCTCAGCGAGGACGACGGCGGCGAGGAGAAAGTGCTCGCGAAGCTCCTGGGCGAGGCGATCAAGAACCTCTTCGAGGCCAGCTTCGACCTCAAGCAATTCCGCGGCCTCGTCGAGTGGTTCGAGGGAGGCAAGACACTCGTCACCGGCGACCGGATTCCCGCCAGCGACTACGTCAAGAAGCTCAACGAGATTCCGGTTCTCAAGAACGCGGTCGCCAAGTTCCTCGATCGGCCCGAGCTGAAAGAAATCCGCGCCCAGGCGGAAAGCCCATTGACAGCGAGCGTCCTGGAGTTCATCCTGGAAGGGCTGCATGTCGAGAATCGTCTCAACAAGAGCACGAAAGCCGGCGAGAGCAGCTATCGCCGTTAATGCAGGTCCGGCCATGCGCACGTTCGCATCTTATTTGCTGGTCACGCTTGCCCTGATCCCAGTGCGACCTGATCGCGCGCCGCCTGCGCCGCCGGACCTGGAGCGCTTGCAAGGGACGTGGGAGGTTGTCGTGTTCGAGACGCCCGACCAGAAGCTGGATGCGCAGACGCTGAAGAACTATCCCAAGCTCATCATCCAGGGGAACACCTATCGCTGGTCCAGCGGCGGCGGCGGAACGCTCAAGCTCGATCCGAACCAGCGACCCAAGGCTGTCGATTTCGGCCAATCCGAAGGCCCCGGCGGCATCCGCGAGGGCATTTACGAAGTCGAAGGCGACACCTTCCGCGACTGCATCTCCCCGCAAGGCCAGCCACGCCCGACGCAGTTCAGCACGCCGCCCGGCTCCGGCTACATCCTGCAGGTCTATCGCCGAGTTACAAAGTAGGTCAGGCTTTCCAGCCTGACACGTTGGATCGTGGCCGGGGTCGGTACTCCGACCCCGGAATCTCACGAAAAACCGAGGGAACCGGGGTCCGAGTACGGACCCCGGCCACGATCCACCTTGGATGAATCGGCCTTTAACTAAACGGCCTTGCGCATTCCGTCCATCAACATCTCGTTGCTCGGCCGATCGGTCGCATTGGCGCTGGGATACGCGAAAACCACCTTCCCCTCCCGATCGACGATGAAGTCGCCACCCAGCTGCCAGAGGTCGGCCTGCGCGCCTGGCTTGCGCGGCTGCCAGCCCGCGAACATCAGCTTGAGGTAACGCCACAGG
>ERZ1066138.705-NODE-705-length-10955-cov-7.421009_pt1 | contig 10955 bp, 10 predicted proteins | sample MGYA00382785_ERZ1066138 | MGnify/ENA primary metagenome ERZ1066138 (study PRJEB33369, sample SAMEA5778368) | biofilm metagenome | biome: Industrial cooling water; feature: Water cooling tower basin; material: Biofilm | place: United Arab Emirates | collected...
GCGCGGACGCAGCCGGCGAAGTAGCGGAAGTGGTCGATGGCGAGGGGCACGTCGGCGGCGGTGGTCTCGCGGATCGGCTTGCCGTTGTCGAGGGTTTCGGCGAGCGCGAGGAGCTTCAGGTTTTGCTCCATGCGGTCGGCGATCTTGAGCAGGAGGCCAGAGCGTTCGGCGGGCGACGTGCGGCCCCACTTTTCTTTGGCGACGTGGGCGGTGTCGAGGGCGGTCTCGATGTCCTCGGCGGTCGAGCGGGCGATTTCGCAGAGCGGCTTGCCCGTGATCGGCGTGATGTTGGTGAAGTACTGACCCTTGGCCGGGGGCACCCAGGTGCCGCCGATGAAGTTGTCGTACTTGGCCCGGATGCGAATTTGCTGGGCGAGTTCATTCAGCGCTTGCTGAAGCATGGGGGTTCCTCCTCGGCGGCTTGATTGCAACTGGCCGTGCCCGCTCCGCTGAATTGGGCCGGCCTTTCGGTAGTGCTGGCATTCCTATATCGGCTCAGGAATGGGGCTGCCAGTTGTCCTTTGGTCGAGCGGTCGCACGATGTTGTGTGTTGCGGCGCACAACGGACCGGGTGGTGTCAGTTGTGTGACGGCGGAGGTTATTCGGCGGCGGCTTCGGCGGATGGGGGTGCGAGCCATTGGGCGAGGTCGGCGAGCGCGCGGCGCGACTGTAGTTTCTTTTTGGCCAGACCGCGTTCGGGGCCTTTGAGGCGTTTGCCCTCGGGGGTGGTGAGCGGGGCGTCGTCGAGGGGGGGCAAGAGGCCGTAGTTGATGTTCATGGGCTGGAACGAGCGCGGGGAGGCGGGTGTCGTCTCGTCGGAGACAAGATGGCCGCCGGTGATGTGATCGAGAAGCGCGCCAAGCGCGGTGGTGGGGGGCGGCGGGATGGCGGCGACGCCGCGGCGTTCGGCTGCGGCGAAGCGGCCGGCGAGGAGACCGATGGCGGCGCTTTCGACGTAGCCCTCGACGCCGGTGATCTGGCCGGCGAAGCGCAGGCGCGGCATGGCGTTCAGCCGCAAGGCGCGGTCGAGGACGCGCGGCGAATTCAGATAAGTGTTGCGATGGAGGCCGCCCAGGCGCGCGAACTCGGCGTTGGCGAGGCCCGGGATCATGCGGAAGACGCGGACCTGCTCGGCGTGTTTCATCTTGGTCTGAAAGCCGACCATGTTCCAGAGCGTGCCGAGGGCGTTGTCCTGGCGGAGTTGGACGACGGCGTGGGGCCAGCGGCCGGTGCGCGGATCGTCGAGGCCGACGGGTTTCATGGGGCCGTAGCGCAGCGTTTCGCGGCCGCGCTCGGCCATGACTTCGACGGGAAGGCAGCCATCGAAATAGGGCGTATTCGCTTCCCACTCCTTGAAGACGGTTTTTTCGGCGGCAAGCAGCGCGTCGATGAAGGCTTCGTATTCGGGCTTCGTCATCGGGCAGTTCAGATAGTCGGCGCCGGTGCCGGCGGGGCCGAGTTTGCCGTAGCGCGAGGCGCGCCAGGCGATGGTCGTATCGATCGTATCGACGTGAATGACGGGGGCGATGGCGTCGAAGAAGGCGAGTTCGGTTTCGCCGGTGAGGGACGCGACGGCGGCGCTGAGGGCGGGCGACGTGAGCGGGCCGGTGGCGACGACGACGCTGTCCCAATCCGGCGGCGGGAGACCGGCAATCTCGCCGCGCGATATGGTGACGAGCGGATGGGCGTCGAGGCGCGCGGTGACCTCGGCGGAAAATGCGTCGCGATCAACCGCCAGCGCGCCGCCGGCCGGAAGTTTGGTTTTGTCGCCGGCGGCCATGATGAGAGAGTTGGCGCGGCGCATCTCTTCGTGGAGTAGGCCGACGGCGTTGGTTTCCCATTCGTCGGAGCGGAAGGAATTGGAACAGACGAGTTCGGCGAGGCCTTCGGTTTTGTGGGCGTCGGTCATGCGCACGGGGCGCATCTCGTGCAGGATGACGGGAACGCCGGCGGTCGCGATCTGGAAAGCAGCTTCCGAGCCGGCCAAGCCGCCGCCGATGACGTGAATTGGGGTGAGGGTTGTCATGGTGGCGAGCCTATCCCATGCGCGGCGGCAAGGGTCAATCGACGAGGAAAAGCGGCGTTCAGGGAAGAAAGTAATGCAGTGCCCGTTCTAGGTCGCGAGGGACAGTCTAAGTCGCATGCGAACAACTTCACTTGGGAGCGCTCAGCATGATGGACACGGTGTCGCCCAAACGTGTTGCCCCCGGGCCTGCTTGTGTCATTCCGGAGGACAAGAAAATCTTCCGCGTGACGGCCGATGAGGCCGACGCTCAGGTGGCCGTGCGGGATGGTTCAGACGATAAACTCGGGAGCGATGCGCCGCCACCTTGGCCCGTGCCGCATATGTACTCAGCCTAGATTCGATATTCCAATCGCGTGCCGCGTTCGCCCGGCGAGGTCAGTGATATCCCTCGCCGGGTTTTACTTTGCCGCGGAAGGTCCAGTACACGAACGCCGTGTAGCCGAGGATCATCGGCAGAAGTGCCGCCGTGCCGATCAGCATGAACAGTTGCGATGAGGGATGCGCCGCTGAATCCCAGATGGTGATGGTGGGCGGTACGAGATACGGCAGCGTGGAAATGGCAAGCCCCGCGAAACCCAATAGGAAGAGCGCGACGGTGCCGAAAAATGGCGAGCGGTCGTGGCCATTTTCCAGGCCGCGCCAGACGGTGAACGCGGCAAGCCCTGTCAACAGCGGGATTGGCGCGAGGTAGAAGAAGTTCGGCAGCGTGAACCAGCGATCCCAGATGCGGGCTTCGCTGAGCGGTGTCCACAGGCTGACGACCGCCATTGCGGCGAGGACAACAAGGAGAAGGCTGCGCGCCTGTTGACGCGCCTCGGCCGCGACCTCGCCTTCGGTGCGCATGACGAGCCAGGTGGTGCCGAGCAGCGCGTATCCCGCGACGGTGGCGAGGCCGACGAAGAGCGGGAAGGGTTGCAGCCAGTCGAGCATGCCGCCGGCGAAGTGGCCGTTCTCGACGGGCAGTCCGTGGAGGAGACCGCCGAGGATGATGCCCTGCATAAGCGCCGCCGTAATTGAGCCGCCAGCAAACGCGATGTCCCAAAAGGCGTGGTTGGGTTTGGCGACCCAGCGGTATTCGAACGCGACGCCGCGGAAGACGAGGGCGAGAAGCATGATGATGACCGGCAAATAGAAGCCAGACATGATGATGCCGTAGGCGAGCGGGAAGGCGACGAACAGGCCGCCGCCGCCAAGGATGAGCCAGGTTTCGTTGCCGTCCCAGAACGGCGCGACGGAGTTCATCATCACGTCGCGGTCCTCTTCCTGGGGCGAGAACGGAAACAGGATGCCGATGCCCAGATCGAAACCGTCGAGAACGACATAGAGCGCGACCGCCGCGCCGAGCAGGCCGATCCAAATGACGGGCAGCCAGTAGGCCATCGCTTCGCCGCTTGCCAACTCGACCATCTCAGTGGGCTCCCATCGCTTCGCGCGCTGCATCCTCGGCGGCTGACAGGGGACGGGTCGGTTGGCCGTGCGGCGGGTCCTTGGCGGCGCCGGCCGGACCTTTGTCGATGAGGCGGTTGATATAATAGACGCCCATGGAGAAGACGGCCGAATAAACGATGACGAAAAGGATCAGCGTCGTGAGGACGGCATTGAAGGTGATCGCGGGTGAAACGGCGTCGTAGGTTTTGAGGATGCCGGTCGCGAGCCAGGGCTGGCGTCCGGTCTCGGTGACCCACCAGCCGGCGAGGATGGCGACGAAGCCCATCGGCCAGGTGTGCTGGACGATCTTGAGGTAGCCCATCGATTGGAAGAGGGTGCCGCGAAACCAGAGCCACGCACCGGCGAAACCCATCAGGATCATCAGTAGTCCCAGGCCGACCATGACGCGGAAGGCGAAGAACACCGGCGCCACGGGCGGCCGGTCTTCGGGTTTGAAGTCGTTGAGGCCCTGGAAGGTGCCCTCGAAATCGTGGGTGATCACGAAGCTCGCGAGGCCGGGGATGGGGATTTTCACTTCATAGTCGTTGCCGTTCTGCTCTTTGTTAGGCAGCGCGAAGATAATGAAGTCGGCCGGTTCGTTCGAATTCCAATGGCCTTCCATGGCGGCGAGTTTCGCGGGCTGATACTCCTTCGTGTTGAGACCGTGCAGATCGCCGATGACGAGTTGGAGCGGGGCCAGGATCGCGACCATGCCGAGGCCCATGCGGATCATGGTGCGGGCTTCTTCCTCGAAACGCTTCTGGACGAGATAGCGCGCGCCGACCGCCAGCACGACGATGGATGTCGTCAGGTAGGCGGCGGTGAACATATGGGAGAAGCGGTAAGGGAAGCTCGGGTTGAAGATGATGGCGAGCCAGTCGACGGGATAGGCAATGCCATCGCGGATCTCGTGACCCGCAGGTGTGTGCATCCAGCTATTGGCGGCAAGAATCCAAAAAGCGGACAGCGACGTGCCGACGGCCACGAGGACGGCGGAGAGGACATGCAAGTTCGGGGAGACGCGGTTCCAGCCGAACAGCATGATGCCGAGGAAGGATGCTTCGAGAAAAAATGCCGTCAAGACTTCGTAGCCGATGAGCGGCCCAAGGACGTTGCCGGTGACCTTGGAGAAGCCGGCCCAGTTGGTACCGAACTGGTAAGAGAGCACGATGCCGGACACGACGCCCATCGCGAAGCTGACCGCGAAGATCTTCGTCCAGAATTTTGCCAGCCGGTAGAACCGGTCTTCGCCGGTCAGGCGCCAGCGGACCAGGAGCGTGGCGATGAAGGCCGCGAGGCCGATCGTGAAGCTGGGAAAGATGATGTGGAACGAGACTGTGAACGCAAATTGGATGCGGGCCAACAGTACGGCGTCGAGATCCATGGCGCTTCCGGCTCCGTCGCGGTCTATGAGCTACGACTATGAGCCAGTTCGGCGGTCCGCGTCGAGAAGCCAGGCTTGTAGAAAATGCGAGACAAACGGCAACGCCGGGCCGCCGGGCCAAGGTGACCTCGAAGGTCTGGTCAACTTCCGTCAGATCACCTATGACTGCATCGTGACAGTTTTCGCAAACACAGTAACCATCACTGGAGACGACGATGGGCCGAGGCCTCACACTCATTCTGCTCGCGGCTGCGGCCGCAATCCTAGCGTACGTGCTGGTTCTGCCGCCGGCGCCCGTGCCGACGGCGGATACGCCCGCTCCGGCGGCTGCTCCCGAACCTGCTCCGGCGCCTGCCGCTGAGCCGGCACCGGCTGCCGAGCCCGCTCCCGCACCGGCTGAGCCGGCTCCGGCCGATCCGGCACCTGCCCCGGCTCCGACGCCGTAAGCGGTTGGTAGAATTTAAGAAAGTGGAGAGCGTGGGGCTTCGGCCTCGCGCTCTTTTTTGTGATCGCTGGCCAGATTGGTTGCTGTTCTGGTTCTGCCTTGAACATAGTTCAAGGCTGTGATATGGATAGCTGAAGGCCGGTTTTTGCCGGTCCCTGCTTGTCCCGCGCGGCCGATGCCAGCTCTGAGTGCAACGGTTCGCGGACTTGGAGTTTCGGTGGCGGCCTCATCTTGGGAGCGGTCGATGTGGGGTTATCAGCAGAAGCTGAAGACGGATCTGGAGCGGTGGCGGGCGGCCGGGTGGATCGATGACGCGGGTGCCCGGGCGATCCAGGCCGACGTGGCGTCGCGCCGGCGCGGGGTCGGCCTGCCGGCCGCACTGGCGATTCTGGCGGCGGTGCTGATCGGCTTTGCCGTTATGAGTTTCGTCGGCGCGAACTGGCAGGATATGCCGCGCGTCCTGCGGCTCGGCTTGCTGACGGGGCTGCTTTGGGGAGCCTATGGCCTTGCAGCCGAACTGTTCCGGCGCGGGCTCGATACTTTCGGTCATGCGGCGGTTCTGGCCGGGTGCGCGATCTTCGGCGCCAACATCATGCTCGTTTCGCAGATGTATCACATGGACGGCAACGCGCCGGACGTCGTGCTCGTGTGGGGCGCAGGGACGCTGCTGGCCGGCGTGCTCCTGCGATCCAATCCAGCGCTGGCCTTCGCGCTCATTCTCTTTTCGGTCTGGGGGATGTGGGAAACCGGACAGCGCGAAGCGGTGCATTGGCCGTATCTCGTTCCGTGGGCGCTTGTGTCGACCGCGTTCTACTGGCAGCGCTGGGAGCCGGGCGTGCATCTGTCAGGTCTGGCACTGACCGGCTTCATCCTGACCTACGGCGCCATCCATCACAGCAGCGGCGGTTACGAGACGGTCGTGCTGATCGGCGCGCTCATCGGTGCGCTATCGGCGCTGGGTTTGGTGACGTCTCCCCGGCTCACCCCGGTGTGGCGAGGCGGCATTCTCTATGCGCTGTTCATCGCGTTCGCGGGCCTGTTCGCCTTGCAGTTCATGAAGTCGCCGGAGCTTGGCGAATTCCTCGTTTTGTCCGTCCTCGCGCTGGCGCTGACTCTCGGCGCGGTGTGGTGGGGTCTAACGGCGGACGACCGCCGCGCGCTCTGGCTCGGCTACTTCGGCTTCTCGCTGCAGATCCTGTGGGTCTACGGCAAGACCGTGGGCACGCTGCTCGGCTCATCCGTATTCTTTCTCACGGCAGGCTTCGTCGTCGCGGGGCTCGCCTATTTCGCCTATCGCCTGCATCAACGGCGTGACATTCAGGAGGCCATGTCATGAGCGCGCTTGCAAAGCCGTCGTTGCTGACGGCGATCGCCGTGGTCGGGCTGGTGCAGAGCCTCGTCATCGGGTGGATGGTTTGGGATCGCGTGTCGCTGCTATCGACGGGTCGCGAAATCCGCGCGGCGGTGGTGCCGGTCGATCCGCGCGATATTTTCCGCGGTGACTACGTGACGCTCGGTTACGGCTTCACGACGGGTGCGGATATCGCACTGCCGGACGGCGCGCGGCAGGGCGATACGGTTTATGCGGTGCTGGCGAGCCAGGGGGCGTCGGAATGGTCTCTGTCGGGCGTGACGGATGAGGTGCCGGCGAAACTGGCCGAGGGCAATGTCGTGCTGAAAGGCATCGTGGACAGCGTGCGACGCGGCAACGCCTCCGGTCCATCGACGGTGGGGCGGCTTCGCTTCGGGATCGAGCGGTTCTACGTGCCGCAGGGCGAGGGTGTCGCGATCGAGCAGCAGGTGCGCGACAAGCGCATCGTCGCCGTGCTCGCGGTCGGCAGCGACGGCAAGGCCGCGCTCAAGGGACTGGAAGCGGACGGCAAGTGGATTGCGCAAGAGCCGCTGCTATAGGGCCCACACTTCAAAAATGGGGGTCAGACCCCTGACGAGGGGTCTGACCCCGGACCGACGAATTCCGGACTGACGTGAGCTGCTCTGGTTCTCTTCGTGACGGCCTGATAGAGACGCTCGCGCAAGGGTCCGGCACAGGGGTGGCGGGCCTTTCGAATTGCCAGGAGCGCCACGTCCATGCAGATCATTCGTCACGAAGCCAACGCCGTCTATGCCAAGGCCGTGGAGGCCAACGGCTTCGTTTTTACCGCCGGCATTGTGCCCGCCAAACTTGACGCCGATGCCAAGGGGCAGGCGGCGGAAGTGCTGGCCGAGATCGACCGTCTGCTGGCGCTGGCCGGCACGTCGAAAAGCAAGGTCGTGTTCGCCAACCTGTGGCTTGCCGATGTCCGGCATCGCGAGGCGGTGAACGAGGCGTGGTCGGCGTGGATGGGCGGCAAGGACGCGCCGGCGCGGGCGACGGTCGAAGCCAAGCTCGTCGATCCGCGGATGCTCGTCGAGATCGGCGTGATCGCCGTCAAATAATTGTTCCGTGGCCGGAGGTTACGGGTGGTCGGAGTTGATGCAACTCGTGTTGCAGGTTTGCCGCGGAGAGGGGATTTTTGAAAAGTCTGACGTCCGGGTCTCGAATGCGAAGGATGAATCTGTCACGTTCGAAATCAAACTTGCAGTTTTCCACGGCTTTCGAAGGGGCGACGGCTTCATGTTGAAATGTCTATCCTTTCTGGCCGGGTTTTGCGGGTTCGCCGTTGTGTCGGTGATGCCTGTTTCGGCTGACGACACGGGCATGGCGCAGTCGCTGCACGATGTCCGGCGCGAGGGCCGCAAGCTCTGCATCGTCGATCATTGGCATTATGGCAGCGGTGTGGGTGCAACAAAAAAAGCGGCCATGGCTGACGCTGTCGGGTCATGGCAAAGTTTCACGGCGTTGGAGTACGGAACGGATTGGGCCCGCTTTCAGAAGGCCAGCAGCCGGACCGTGTCTTGCGCGAATAGCGGTGGCGGCGGCGTGAGCTGCTCCATCGACGCACGGCCCTGCCGTTAGAGCCTGCACGTCGTCTTTCGTTGCCTACCTACTTCTCACTCTCTCTTTCACTCGCCTGCGCATAAAAAATCTCTCTCTTTCGACTTCACGTCCACGAACACGCACACAAACAGACAGCCTGAAGGCTGACACACATGTAGAGAGCCGGAGCGCTGCCCACGCTCCGGCTCTCTTTTTATGTTGCGCGAGGCGACACGCCTGCGGCGCGCCGGCCGCCACGCGCGGGACTGGTGGGGTATCTTATGCGCGTGGTGACACGCCTGCGGCGTGCCGGCGGCGACGGGTGGAACGATGCTCAGCGACCACCAAGCAGGCGGCGCAGGATCGACTGGATGAAGTTCCAGCCCCAGCGGACGAGGAAGTAGCGGATGATCCAGCCCAGGATGCCTTTGCTTTGGAATCCCGCGGCGCCGCCGAGCAGGTCACGGATGATCTTGTCGAGGCTGCCGCCGCCTTGCGGCAGTTGGATCTTGCCGCCGTTGCCACCCGAGGGCGCGCGCGGCGCAGGGGTTGATCCGCCGTCCGGGATGCGTGTGCCGCCGCGCCGGATGATGTCGGAGAGGTCGCCGTAGGGGTTGGTCTTGCGCGCCGGGCCCGGCCGATCACCGGGGACGGGCAAGGGTCGCTGGTCGCCGACGTCGATTTCACGCGCGCGCGGTGTGGGTGCCGCGCCGACTTCACCGGCGATGGCCTGAAGGGTGCCGCCTGTCTTGGAGTCGATGCCGCCAAAGACAAGTGCGGCGATGGCGGGCAGCATCTGCTTGATGAGGTTTTCGTCGACACCGGTTTCGCGGGCGGCGCGATGGGCGACGGTGCGGCTGCGGTCCTTCGACCATAGGACCGTATCCAGCGCCTCGATGCCGGCTTTCTCGACCGCAGGCGAGGTGAGGGGCGCATCGGGGGCCAACGTCTTTTCGTAGTCGGCCCGGCCAAGGGCCGCGACCAGATCCGCGATGCCGCCGCGATTAAAGGATTGGCGCTCCATGTTATAGGACAGTTCGGGGACGACCGCGGCCAGCACGTCCGCCGTCTGCTTGCGGTCGAGCCCGAAGCTCTGGGACAGATTGCCGACGACCCGTCCGCCCTGACCTGCCGTCAGTATTTCCAGGATGTTCACCGTGTTCTCCTCGATGGCGCGGGACCCTGCCGCCGGGTTCGCGGGCATGGGCCGAAATGTTGTCCTACAGCAACCGCGCACGCCCTGCCATCTGCGGCACTTTCGAAATCCTCAAAAAACGAGCGGGATTTACGACTTAAGTCGGCTGTTTGACACCTGTGCCTCAGTTGCACCGCCGCGTCACTTTTGGCATGGTCCGGCCGCGACTCGGGAGGGCTCCCAGGCTTCTTCAGGTTCAACAAGACCGGCGGCGCGCCCGGCGCCAGCCGCGTCCGGTACTTCATTCGGGATCACTCGGCACCGTGCCGTAGGGGAGGAAACACTAATGACGGAAATTCTTTGGGCGATCATCGCCTGCGGACTTCTGGCGTGCGTCTACGCCGCCGTGACGATCCGCACCGTGATGGCCGCCGACGCGGGCAACGCCCGGATGCAAGAGATCGCCAATGCCGTCCGCGAGGGCGCGCAGGCCTATCTCGACCGCCAATACAAAACCATCGGCATCGTCGGCGTGGTGATCTTTGCGCTGGCCTGGGCTCTCCTGGGCGCGACGGTGGCGGTCGGCTTTCTGATCGGCGCCGTTCTTTCGGGTCTTGCCGGCTATATCGGCATGAACGTGTCGGTGCGCGCCAACGTGCGCACGGCGCAGGCTGCCACCCAATCGCTCGCCGCGGGTCTCGACATTGCGTTTAAGGCCGGTGCGGTGACGGGCATGCTGGTTGCCGGTTTGGCGCTCCTCGGCGTGGCGGTGTACTTCTACATTCTCACCAACACTCTGGGTTACGAACCCGCCAGCCGCAACGTCATCGATGCGCTTGTCGCGCTGGGCTTCGGCGCATCGCTGATCTCGATCTTTGCGCGTCTGGGCGGCGGCATCTTCACCAAGGGTGCGGACGTCGGCGGCGACCTCGTCGGCAAGGTGGAGGCCGGCATTCCGGAAGACGATCCGCGCAACCCGGCGACGATCGCGGACAACGTGGGCGACAACGTCGGCGACTGCGCGGGCATGGCGGCCGACCTGTTCGAAACGTACGCCGTGACGGTCGTCGCGACCATGGTTCTCGCCGCGATCCTGTTTGCAGGACAGCCGAACCTGCTCGCCCTCATGGTCTATCCGCTGGCGATCTGCGCAGCGTGCATCGTGACGTCGATCATCGGCACATACTTCGTGAAGCTCGGGCAGAACGGCTCGATCATGGGCGCGCTCTACAAGGGCTTCATCGCCTCGGCCGTGCTTTCGGTCGGCGGTCTTTGGGTGGCGACACAGTACGTGCTCGGTGGATACGAACTCGTCGGCAATGCCAAGGGCGTCGATATCACGGGCATGAACCTGATGCTGTGCGGACTTGTCGGCCTCGGCGTGACGGGTCTCATCATCTGGATCACCGAGTATTACACCGGCATCGGCTATCGTCCCGTCCGGTCGATCAGCCAGGCATCCGTCACGGGTCACGGCACGAACGTGATCCAGGGCTTGGCGATCTCGCTGGAAGCCTGCGCCCTGCCGACGCTCGTCATCGTGGCGGGCATTCTCTCCACCTATAACCTTGCCGGTCTCTTCGGCACCGCAATCGCCACGACGACCATGCTCGGTCTCGC
>ERZ1066138.706-NODE-706-length-10945-cov-8.177410_pt1 | contig 10945 bp, 11 predicted proteins | sample MGYA00382785_ERZ1066138 | MGnify/ENA primary metagenome ERZ1066138 (study PRJEB33369, sample SAMEA5778368) | biofilm metagenome | biome: Industrial cooling water; feature: Water cooling tower basin; material: Biofilm | place: United Arab Emirates | collected...
CGTGCCGGTGATCTCCCTGCGGCGGAGCGTCAGGGCGGCATCGAACACGCGGCGGCCGGCGCGCCGGTTGACCATGTGCACGCCGAGCGTCGCGCCCGGCGGCGTGAAGCGCCAGTCGTAGTCCATGTCCATGGGCATGAAGGGCGACACGTGGAAGTCCTTGGCGAGCTCGAAGCGCAGCAGGCTGCGGCCGGGCGCAGGCGCATCGGGCGCACGCAGGACATAGGCATGCCGCTCGTTCCACGGCGTGTTGGTGATCTCGGCGACGATCGCCTCGACGCGCGTGTCTTCGGCGTCGTAGCAGTAGTAGAAGCTGACCGGGTTGAAGCAGAAGCCGAAGCTGCGCAGGTGGGCCAGCATGCGGATCGGGCCCGAGGGCCGGCGGCCGGTCTCCTGCGCGACACGGTCGCGCACGGCGGTGTCGAGCGGAATGCCGGGGTTCCCGAGGTAATCGGCGCGCCGGAAGCGCACCGGCGCCGGCCGGCGCGTGGACCAGAACCACCGCCCGCGGAACACCTCGTCCAGCTCGGCGAGGTCGAGCCAGCACAGCGTCATCCGGTAGCTGAACGCGTGCGGGACGGGCTCGAGCCGTCGATGTTCAAGCCGACCGGTGTAGAGCGCGCTCTGCATGGTCCCACTCGAAGTGCGCGACGGCTTCCTCGGCGCTGACGACGCCGTCCTCGTGAAAACCGTTCCGCCACCAGGCGCCGCAGTAGTAGGTGCGCAGCGCACCGTTCACTTCCCGGTGTCGCGCCTGGGCCGCGACCGACCGGGGCGTGAACAGCGGGTGTTCGTAGCTCATCCTCGCCAGGACCTGGGCAGGGTCGATCGCCTCGGTGCGGTTCAGCGTGACGAGCAGCGGCACGGGGAGGTCGAGTTGCTGGAGGATGTTCATGTGGTACGTGAGCGCGACCGGGCCCTGGCCGCCGGGCAGCACATGATAGTTCCACGCGGCATGGGCCAGCGGCCTGCGGGGCAGCAGCCGGGCGTCCGTGTGCAGCACGGCCTCGTTGCGCTGGAAGGGGATGGCGCCGAGCACCTCCTGCTCCGCGACGCTGGGGTCCGCGAGCAGCCGCAGCGCCTGGTCGGCGTGGCAGGCGAGGAACACGGCGTCGAATCGCTCCGCCTCCTGCCCGCGGGGCTTGACGATGACCGCGCCGGGCAGCCGGCGGACCGATTCGACCGGGGTCCCGAGGCGGATCCGGTGGCGGAACGGCGCGACGAGGCGATCCACGTAGCGCGCCGAACCGCCCGTGACCGTACGCCACACGGGCCGGTCGTCGACCGTCAGCATCCCGTGGTTGTGCAGGAAGCGCACGAAGAAGCGCGCCGGGAACTGGAACATGGAGGCGGGCGTGGTCGACCAGATGGCCGCGCCCATCGGCAGGATGTAGTGCTCCCGGAAGGCCTGCCCGTAGCGGCCTTCCTCGAGGAACCGGCCGAGCGGCAGCTCGGGACCGGGCTGCACGAGGAGCCGCGGCGCCTCGCGGTGAAAGCGCAGGATGTCGCGCACCATGCCGAGGAAGGACGGCTTCAGCAGGTTGCGACGCTGGGCGAACAGCGCGTTCAGCGAAGTACCGTTGTATTCGAGATCCGCGGCCTCGTCGCGGACCGAGAAGCTCATGCGGCTTTCCTGCGTCGCGACGCCGAGCCCCGCGAGGAGGGCGGTGAAGCGCGGGTAGGTCCGCTCGTTGTAGACGATGAATCCCGTGTCCACGGCGACGCGGCGGCCCGCGATCTCGAGGTCGTGCGTGTGGCTGTGTCCGCCGGCGTGCGATCCCGCCTCGAAAACGGTGATCTCGTGCGCGCCGGCGAGGCGCGACGCCGCGACGTTCCCGGCGATGCCGGCGCCGACGACGGCGATCTTCACGGCCGGCCGCCGGGCTGCCGGTCGCGGTGCGAATCGCGGATCGCCGCCGGCACGGGCCGCAGCCCCTCCACGATCCCGAGCCAGCCGAGCAGGCGCAGCCCGTACCAGGACAGGTCCAGCTCCCACCAGTAGAAGCCCTGGCGCGCCGACGCCGGGTAACGATGGTGGTTGTTGTGCCAGCCCTCGCCCAGCGTGATCAACGCGAGCCAGGCGTTGTTGCGCGAGTCGTCGCGCGTCTCGTAGCGGCGCCGGCCGAAGCGGTGGGCCAGGGAATTGATCGTGAACGTCGCGTGCCAGAGCACGACGGTCGAGATGCAGAATCCCCACACCAGCAGCTGCCAGCCGTCGGTACCGAGGGCGGGCAGGGCCGACTCCAGCCATTCGCCCGCCACGAACAGCAGGGCAGCCAGGGCGACCGGCACGACGACATCGTAGCGGTCCAGCCAGCGCAACTCCGGGTAGCGCGCGAGGTCGCGCACCAGGGCGGCGCGCGTCGGGAAGTTCTCGCGCGCGAGGAACCAGCCGACGTGGCTCCAGAAGAAACCGTGCTCGGTCGGCGAATGGCAGTCGGCCGGCCGGTCCGCGTGGGCGTGGTGATGACGGTGATGGGCCGCCCACCACAGCGGTCCGCGCTGCACGGCGCTCGCGCCGAGCAGCGCAAAGGCAAATTGCGCCGCACGCGAGGTCCGGAACGCGCGGTGGGCGAAGTAACGGTGGTAGAACGCCGTGATCGCGAACATCCGCAGCACGTAGAGCGCCACGGCAACGGCAATGGCCGTCGCGCTGTATCCGGTCCAGAACGCGCCGAGGCAGCCGAGATGCACCGCGACGAACGGCACGACCCGCGGCCAGTCGACGCTGCGCGGCAAGGCCTCCGCTGCCGGGTCCGGGACCGCGCCGCTGTCCACCCAGCGCCGCAGGGCCAGGCCGATCCGGGAGCCGGTCACGGTGCGCCGCCCCATTGCTGCGGCACCTTCTGGATCCGCGTGGCGTCGTAGCCCTGGCTGACGGCGAACGCGACCAGGCGCTCGTAGTCCGCGTCCGGGATCTGCGGCGTGCGGGCCATGATCCATACGTAATCGCGCGCCTCGCGGCCGATCACGGTCTGCGTGTACGCGGGATCCACGTACGCGATCCGGTAGTCCGCCTTGACGGGCCAGATGAACCGCATTCCCCACACTGCGTTGCTGTTGCGGTCCATGACGAAGCCGCGCGGCGTGTAGCGCTTCTCCGCGCCGTCGAAACCATCCTTCCGGAACGTGAACGTCGTCGCGATCGTGCCGTCCTCGGCGAGGCGATAGGACTCGACCGCGTTGTGCGCGCCTTTCTCGATGGCGGTCGGGATGTTGGCGATGACGTACCAGTCCCCCATGAAGCGATCGATGTCCACGTTCTCCGCGAGCGCGAGCGGCGGATGCGCGGACTCACGGCAGCCCGCCAGCAGCAGGGCGGCCGTCGCCAGCAGGCGCGCCGGATGCCGGATGCGCTGCTTCATTGCAGTTCGTACCGCAGGCGGCGCCCGCCGTCCGTGAGCGCCTCGAGGCCGACCCAGTCACCGTCGGCGTACCAGACGTCGATCTGCAGGTTCGGGCCGCTGATCCGGTAGCGCGACGCCACGCGCTCGTCGCCGCGCACGCGCACGCGCTCCTGTCCCTGCGGGGTCACCTGCACCGGCACGAGCTCGCCCGTCTGGCTGTTCAGCAGGCGGTCCGATTCCAGCAGCTGCCGGTCCCAGTACGCGAAGCTGCGGATGCACCCGGGGTGGACGTCGCGGCCTTCGGGCCGGGCCACCGCAAGTCCGTCGTTTCCGGCGACGGCATTGACCGCGACGACCTCGCCATTGGAGTCGGTGCGCGAGTCGAGTGCGCGCAGACAGCCGTCCTGCCAGCGCTCCACCGCCTCGTGGTCGTACCGGTAGGCGGTCACGAACAGGAGTCGGACGTCGAAATCCGCCTGGCTGCGCAGGACCGTGCCCTGGCCGCCGGGCTCGAGCGTATAGCGGTGGCTGCCGATCTCGCGGCCGTCGAGCGTGACCCGGAAGTTCCAGTCGCCGCCCGCGCTGGCATGGCAGGGCAGGGCGATGGACAGCGCAAGAGCGATGATCGCACGTCGCATCATGCCTCCTTCGGCGGACCGGGGAAGAACGCGGAAGTCCGCCTGACGTAGTCGCGATAGGCCGGCCGGCGCTCGCCGATGTCGCGCTCGAGCAGCGTCACGCCCGAGATCCGCAGCAGCAGCAGCGACATCAGCAGCGGCGAGAACACGGTCCACCAGCCGCCGGCGTCGGCGGCGAGCAGGAAGAAGCCCCACCAGACGCAGAACTCGCCGAAGTAATTCGGGTGGCGGCTGTAGCGCCACAGCCCGCTGTCCAGCACGCGACCCGCGCTGTCCGCCCGGGCCTTAAACCGCGCCAGCTGCCAGTCCGCCACCGTTTCGTAAGCGATGCCGAATGCCGCGAGGCCGGCGCCCGCCCAGCCGACGATACCCGGCGCGCCCGGTTGTGAGATGGCCGCCACCAGCGGCGCCGACACCAGCCAGGCGAGCACGGCCTGAAGCCCGAACACGAGGTACAGGCTCTTCCAGGCGAACCCGGGTTCGTTGCGCGCGCGGATCGCCTGGTAGCGGCGGTCTTCCGGCGCATTCCAGTTGCGGACCGCGAGATAGGCGGCGAGGCGCAGCGCCCAGGCCGCAGCGAGCGCCAGCGTCAGCCAACCGCGGAACGTGGCAGGCGACTGCAGGAAGGCGACGATCGCAGCCAGCAGCAGGAACAGTGACCAGAAGATGTCCACCAGCCCGGCATTTCGCCGGGCCGTCGCAATGGCCCACGCGGCCACGCCCAGCACCAGCAGTGCGGGCAGGGCGGCCAGCCATTGCGTGAGCGTGCTGCCTGTCATCGCGCGAATCCGTCGAAGCGCCGTGCCGCGAGGAAAAGGACCGGCGTCAGCAGGGCCCAGCCGGCGGCGATGGCGGCGACCGCCGACGCGGGCTCCAGGAACTGTACCGCGCCGAGCTTCTGGCCGCCGACGTAAGCGAGCGGCGCCCCTACCGCTCCGAGCAGTGCGGCGGCCAGGAGCCGGGATCGCAGCGCGCGCAGCGACACGTTGAGCGTGGTCGCGAAATTCGCCCACAGCGCGACCATCCAGACCGGCGCGGTGCCCGCGAGCAGCGCGCCGCCGTCGAATCGCAGGAATCCCGCCTGCACCAGCAGCGTCTCGAAAACAGCGCCTATCGCCAGCGCCAGGGCGACCAGGCCGATCTCCCGCGCCGGCTGCCGGGCCCTCGCGAGGTGCCAGGCCACGACCCCGATGACCGCGATCACCCCGAGCCACGGCAGGCCGCGCGCGGCGGCCAGGACGGCACCGAACCAGGCGATCTGGGACAGCAACACGTTCATCACGAGGGCAGGCAGCGGCATGGACCGTCTCCGATCAACCGGACCGGCGCGACAGCAGGTAGTGGGAGACCCACCATTCCTGGCCGCCCCGGTAACCGAACAGTTCTGCGCAGGCCATGAAGAACACCCGCCACCGCTGCAGCCAGATCGCGGCATCGGCCGGGCCGTAGACCTGCGCCAGCACCGCCAGTGCCTCGGTCCGCCGCGCGTCGAGGTTGGCGAGCCAGGCATTGGCGGTGCGCTCGTAGTGCCGGCCGCTCCAGCGCCACTGGGCGCGCACCGTGAGCCGGTCCTGGAACCGCAAGGCGAGGCCGTCGGACGGCATCATGCCGCCGGTGAAGAAATGGCGGCTCATCCAGTCGCCCGGGCCCTGGTCCTCGAAGGCATAGGGCACGTCCCGATGGCAGAAGACGTGCATGAAGAAGCGGCCGTCGTCGTCGAGCCAGTCGTGCACGCGCGCGAACAGTTCGCGCCAATTGCGCATGTGCTCGAACATCTCGACCGACACGATGCGGTCGAAGCGGCCCGGTGCCCGGAAATCGTTCATGTCGGCGGTCACGACGCGCACGTTCCCAAGACCCCGGCGTGCCGCTTCCGACTCGATCCAGGCGCGTTGCGAGTGCGAGTTGGAGACGGCGGTGATCCGGCTGCCCGGATAATGCGAGGCCATCCACAGTGTCAGCGAACCCCAGCCGCAGCCCAGTTCCAGGACCGACTGTCCATCCTCGAGACCGGCTCGTTCCGCGGTCACGGCGAGCGCGGCTGCTTCGGCGTCCGCCAGGCTGGACACGCCCTCCGGCCACCAGGCCGAGCTGTATTTGCGGTGCGTACCCAGCACGAGGCCGAAGAACTCCGCCGGCACCTCGTAATGCTGTTCGTTGGCGCGCTCCGGGACCAGTGCGACGGGCGACCGGTCCATGTCGGCTGCGAACCGCGCCGTAGCCTCCGATGCCCGCTCGCAATCGTCGGCGTGAATGTCCTGTAGGCGGCTTTCGCACAGGCGACGGATGCCGGAACGGATGACCGCGTCGGGGACCAGCCCCTGGTCCACCCAGCCAATCGCGGTTCGGGCGAATGCGCTCACGGCGAGCCCCCGGCCAGGGCGCGCGGGGTCAACGAAGCGGCGGCGATCACGACCTGTGCCTGGCGAATCGACATGAGCCACACCTGATCCTGAGAGTGGAGCGATGAGATTGAGCGTTGGCCCGTGAGCGTCTCGTGAGGACGACGTGAACCCATCGTGAATTTACCGCGAAGGCTCATGGCGCGTCCCCGGCCTGATCGAGCTGCGTCTTGAGCAGGCGCACGCCTTCCTCGATCGGGACCCACAGCGGCGTCGCGCCGGCGGCGGCAATCTCGCGACGCCGCGATTGCGCGGTGTCGCCGCCGACGAACACCGGACAGCCGGCCTCGCGCACCAACCGCGGCAGACCGCCGGACAGGAAGTCGTCCGCCGGCGGCAGGGACGATGACAGGACCACCGCCCGCGCCGCGCTGCGCTGGCGGGCGATGACGATCTCGTCGAGCGGGGTATCCGCGCCGAGCAGCACCGTCTGCAGGCCGGCGGCATGCGCCTGCAGCGCGAACAGCAGCAGACCGATCTCGTGCTGCTCGCCGGGCGCGCAGCTCGCGAGTACGCGGGGACCCGCCGCATAGCGCATGCGGTGTTGCAGGCGGGCGCCGAGCTTGCTGCGCAGGTACATCGAGAAAAAGTGCTCCTCGGCGATGCCGCCCGGGAGGTCGCGCCAGCGCTCCCCCAGGTGGGCGAGGAGCGGCAGGAGCAGTCCGCGGGTCACCTGCTCGACTGCATAGACGCTGAGCGACTCGTCGTAAATGCGGTCGAGCTCGGGTTCGTCGAAGTTCGCGATCGCCGCCGCCATGCGCTCCTGCGATTCTCGCCAGTGGCCGGTGGCGCTGGTCGCTTCCGCGGCGGGTTCGGCATCGATGAGGTCGCGAACGCGGCCGATCGGCACACCGCGATCCATCAGCGCCAGGACGCGCCGGATCCGCTCGACGTGCTGATGGGAGTAGAGCCGATGCCCCTTGGGAGTGCGCGCGGGTCTGACCAGCCCGTAGCGACGCTCCCAGGCTCGCAAGGTGACGGCGTTGACGCCCGTCAGGGAGGCGATCGTGCGGATCGGCAGGTTTGCGGTCGCTTTGGCTATCATGAAAATGCTCGGAAAATAACTGAGCAAATCTTATACAAATAAGCCATAACACGCAATAAACTTGTATAGTACTTATACAGCACTTTGACAAGGAGTTAGAGGTTTGAGCGCCGCCCTGGTCTGGTTTCGACGAGATCTGCGCCACTACGACCATACCGCGCTGGCGGCCGCGATGGCCGGTCACGACGCGGTCCATTGCGCGTTCGTGTTCGATACCGCGATTCTCGACCGGCTGCGGAATCGGGCCGATCGCCGGCTCACCTTCATCTGGGACAGCGTGCTCGAGCTGCATGAGGCCCTGCAGGGCGTCGGCGGGGGGCTGCACGTCCTGCATGGCGACGCACGCCGGGAGATTCCCGCACTGGCGCGCTCGCTCGGCGTCGAGGCCGTGTACGCCAATCGCGACTACGAACCCGAGGCGCTCGCGCGCGACGGCACCGTCGCGGCGGCGCTGCGCGACGCCGGCATCCGCTGGCGCGACTGCAAGGACCAGGTCGTCTTCGAGCTCGACGAAGTCCGCACGCGCGCCGGGGAGCCATTCGCCGTCTTCACGCCCTACCGCAAGGCGTGGCTCGCGAAACTGACTGCGGCGCATACCGCCGCAAGATCCCCCGGCCCGTCGCCGGGCCGCCTGGCGCCCGCCGCGGACGCCCTGCCTGCGCTGGAGACGCTCGGATTCTCCCGGCAGGAGCTGCCGATCGCGCCCGGCATGTCCGGCGCCGCGCGGGCCTGGACCGCCTTCCAGCGCCGACTCGAGTCGTATGCAGCGCGCCGCGACTTTCCTGCGCTCGACGGCACGTCACGGCTCTCGGTTCACCTGCGATTCGGGACGCTGTCGATCCGCGAACTGGTGCGTCACGCCGCGGCGCAGGCCGGCGAGGGGGCGGCGACCTGGCTTTCGGAACTCGTCTGGCGCGAGTTCTTTTTCGCCGTCCTGTCCGCGCGACCGGACGTCACGGACCACTGCTACCGCCGCGAGTTCGACGCGCTCGAATGGATCGAAGACCCCGATCACTGGGCGGCGTGGCGCGACGGCCGTACGGGTTACCCGCTGGTGGATGCCGCGATGCGCGAATTGCGGGCGCAGGGCACGATGCATAACCGGCTGCGCATGGTGACGGCCTCGTTCCTCACCAAGGACCTGGGCATCGACTGGCGTCGCGGCGAACGCCATTTCGCCGCCGAGCTCCTCGACTACGACCTGGCCGCAAACAATGGCGGCTGGCAGTGGAGCGCCTCGACCGGCTGCGATGCCCAGCCGTGGTTCCGCATCTTCAATCCGGTCACGCAATCGCGGCGGTTCGATCCTTCCGGGGAGTACATCCGCCGCTGGCTGCCCGAGCTCGCCCGCGTCCCGGACCGCCTGATCCATGCGGCCTGGGAGATGACGCCGATCGAGCAGCAGGCGGCAGGTTGCCTGATCGGCCGGCAGTATCCGGCACCGATCGTCGACCACGACGTGGCGCGGCGGCGTACGCTAGCGCGCTTCAAGGCCGTCACGGGCGAGGCAGTGCACGGGTGAGCGTGGATGAACGGTGGATGCGGCAGGCGCTGCAACTTGCCGCGCGGGCCGAACAGATGGGCGAGGTGCCGGTCGGGGCGCTCGTCGTGCGCGACGGCCGGGTTCTCGGCGAGGGGTGGAACCAGCCGATCGCGACCCGTGACCCGACCGCGCACGCGGAAATCCTGGCGTTGCGCCATGCGGCCGCCGCCGTCGGGGATTACCGGCTGGGCGGCGCGACGCTCTACGTGACGCTGGAGCCCTGCCCGATGTGCGCAGCCGCGATCGCGCATGCCCGCATCGCCCGGCTCGTCTTCGGCGCCTGGGATCCGCGCCAGGGCGCAGCCGGGAGCGTGTTCGACCTCGTCGCCTCCGAGGCGATGAATCACCGCGTCGATGCGTTCGGCGGCGTCCTGTCGGAGGAGTGCGGCGCGCTACTGCGCCGGTTTTTCGCCGGGCGCCGCTGAGGGCGTGTCATCGTCCAGCATCCAGCGCAGCAGCTCGGCGTAGGTCTGCACGTTGCGCACGAAGCCGACCGGTTCCCAGCCGCGGGCGTAGCCGCGTTTCAGGGTTGCGTAATGGCTCTCCTGGGCCAGGAGCGGCAGGTTCTCGCGCACGTCCGGCCAGCGATCGGGGTCCTGGCCGCGACGCTGGGTGAGGATCCTGGCGTCCTCGAGGTGGCCGTAGCCGACGTTGTAGGCCGCGAGCGTCATCCAGGTCCGGTCCGGGTCGGGAATCCGCTCCGGGATCGTCTTGCCGATGACGCGCAGGTAACGCGCGCCGCCCAGGATGCTCTGGCGCGGATCGGTGCGGTCGGCGATGCCGACGCGCCGCGCCGTTTCCGCGGTGAGCATCATCAGTCCCTGGACGCCCGTCGGCGAGACCGCAGCCGGGTCCCAGCGTGATTCCTGGTAGCCGACGGCCGCGAGCAGCCGCCAGTCGATGCCCGTCTCGGCGGCCGCTTCCTGGAACCAGGCCTGGTAACGGGGCAGCCGCTCGCGCACCCCGGCCACGAAGCTGGCGGCGTCGACCCGGTCGAATCGCACCAGCGCGCGGCGATTGCGCTCGAGGATGTCGGCGAGGCGGCCGTCCGACTCGATCTTCGCGAAGAAGCGTTCGAGCTCGGGCAGCAGGTCGCGGCCGTGCGGGGTAATCGCCCAGGCAACGGCCTCCGCCTCGGCGATCCGGAAGGCCGGACGCAGGTCCGGAAAGAAGTGCCGGGCCAGGGAGAACTCGATGGAATCCGCGATCGTCAGGTCCGCTTCGCCGCGCGCGACGCGGCCGAGCACGTCCAGGGCATCGGCGGCGCGGACCTCGGTCCAGGCGAGGCCCGGCACCTGGGCCGCGAGTTGCGTCAGCGCCGCCGAGTGCGGGGAATTGCGCTGGACGACGACACGCCGGCCGGCGAGCTCGGCCGGCGTCCTCGGGAGCCGGTCCTGCACCCGGTAGATGACGTACTGGTCGATGCGCTGGAAGACCGGGCCGAAAAGCACGCGCCGCGGGTGTTCACCGCCGGTCACGATTCCGGCGGCGGCGATCTGCACGCGGTTCCTGGCGGCCGACGACAGCGCGGCCGCGGCGGTCGGAACCGTCCGCAATTCGAGCCGCACCCCGAGGTGCTCCGCGAACGCCCGTGCGAGTTCGTATTCCGGCCCCTCGGGGCCGGCAGCACCTTCGTAGTAGGCGAGCGGACTGTTCCGTGTGGCGACCTCGACCGCACCCTGCGCGATGATCAGTTCCAGCGCGCCGGGCATGCGCGAGCAGGTGCCGATCATGAGCGAAGACAGCAGGATCGCCGGAACGCCGAACCGGCTGCGGAGTCGCCGCCAGGGCGATGCGGCGGGCGCGGATTCCGGCTGCATTGATGTAGAATAGCGGTTCCGGTCCGGCCCGCGACGACGGCCGCCGGAACCCCGCACGGAGAGGTACCGAAGCGGTCATAACGGCACCGACTCGAAATCGGTTGAGGGCATTACGCCCTACGTGGGTTCGAATCCCACCCTCTCCGCCAA
>ERZ1066138.708-NODE-708-length-10937-cov-11.014152_pt1 | contig 10937 bp, 6 predicted proteins | sample MGYA00382785_ERZ1066138 | MGnify/ENA primary metagenome ERZ1066138 (study PRJEB33369, sample SAMEA5778368) | biofilm metagenome | biome: Industrial cooling water; feature: Water cooling tower basin; material: Biofilm | place: United Arab Emirates | collected...
CTCCAGCAGCGTGTCGTGGGCGTAGCCGCGCACGGCGATGCCGTGGTTGGCGAAGACATGCGCGTCGTACTTGACGTTCTGCCCGAGCTTGGCGCGCGAGCCGTCCTCCAGCCAGGGCTTCAGCGCGGCCAGCACCTCGTCCAGCGGCAGCTGGTCGGGCGCGCCGGGGTAGCTGTGCGCCAGCGGGATGTAGCAGGCCTCGCCGACCCGCACGCTGAAGCTGAGGCCGACGATGCGCGCGCACACCGGCTCGAGCGAATCGGTCTCGGTGTCCAGCGCCACCAGGTCGGCGGCGCGGATGCGTTCGAGCCAGCGCTCGAAGGCCTCGCGCGTCAGCACGGTCTCGTAGCGGCCCTCGACCGCCGCCACGCCGGGCGCGACGGGCGGGGCGTCGCCCGCCGCGGCCCCCGCCCCGGCCGCGTCCGCGGCCTTCGGCGCGTCGGCCGCCGCGCCGCCCTGGAGCTCCTGCCGCCAGGCGCGGAAATCGTTGCGCGTGTAGAAGGCGAGCAGCGCCTCGCGGTCGATCTCGCGCCAGGCCAGCGCGTCCCAGGCCGCGTCGGCCGGCCAGCCGGGCAAGGGCAGCTCGCAGTCGGTCTTGACGGTGACGAGGCGTTTCGCGGTCGGCAGCCAGTCCAGAGCCTTGCGCAGGTTCTCGCCGGCCACGCCCTTGACCGACTCGGCCGCCGCCATCACGCCGTCGAGCGAGCCATGCTCGGCCAGCCACTTGGCGGCCGTCTTCGGGCCGACCTTGTCGACGCCCGGCACGTTGTCGACCGCGTCGCCGACCAGCGTCAGGTAGTCGACGATGCGCTCCGGCGGCACGCCGAACTTGGCCTGCACGCCGGCGGCGTCGAGCCGCTCGCCGCTCATCGTGTTGATCAAGGTGACATGCGCATCGACCAGTTGTGCCAGGTCCTTGTCGCCGGTCGAGATCAGCACCTTCTGGCCGCGCGCCGCGGCGGCGCGCGCCAGCGTGCCGATCACGTCGTCGGCCTCGATGCCGGGCACCTCGAGCACCGGCCAGCCGAGCAGCCCGACCACCTCGTGGATCGGCGCGATCTGCTTGGCGAGGTCGTCCGGCATCGCCGCGCGGTGGGCCTTGTACTCGGCGTACCAGTCGTCGCGGAAGGTCTTGCCCTTGGCGTCGAACACGCAGGCGGCGTGGGCCGAGGGGTACTGCTCGCGCAGCTTCTTCAGCATCGCGACCATGCCGCGCGTGGCGCCGGTCGGCTCGCCGGCCGCGTTGCGCAGGTCGGGCAGCGCGTGGTAGGCCCGGTAAAGGTAGCTCGAGCCGTCGACCAGCAGCAGCGCGGCGTCTTGGGGGTCGCTCATGCGGGCATTGTGGCGCGGGGGTCGGGCGCGGCGGGCTGCGGGCCGGCGCCTACAATCGCGGCATGCCGTTTCGAGCCCTGCCCCCGGCCCTGCTGTGCCTGGCCGCCCTGCCCGCGCTGGCCCAGCAGCCTGCGCCGGAGGCTTCGCGCCGCCATGCCGAGCCGGTCGTGCAGCGCAGCGTGATCGAGGACGACAACGCCCGCATCGAGGAGCTGCGCGTGCGCGGCGCGGTGCGCAGCGTCAGGGTGCAGCCCAAGGGCCCGCTGAAGGCCGAGTACGAGGTGCTGACGCCCGACGCCGGCCGCGACATCTCGGACGGCCCGAACTCGGCCAAAGGAACGGCGGGCCAGCGCGTCTGGCGCGTGCTGTCGTTCTGACCGGGTCGTGGCGGTCTTCACCGAAGTCGGCTTCGACGAGGCCGCCCAACTGGTGTCGCGGCTCGGCCTGGGACGGCTGCAGGCGCTGACGCCGATCGCCTCGGGCATCGAGAACACCAACTACTTCGCCAGCGCCGAGCGCGGCGAGTACGTGCTGACGCTGTTCGAGCGCCTGAGCTTCGGGCAGCTGCCGTTCTACCTGCACCTGATGAAGCACCTGGCGCAACGCGGCATCACGGTGCCCGAGCCGCAGGCCGACGCCTCGGGCGAGATCCTGCACACGCTGTATGGCAAGCCGGCGGCCGTGGTCGACCGTCTGCGCGGCGGCCACGTCATGGCGCCGGGCCCGGTGCACTGCGCGCAGGTCGGCGCCGAGCTGGCGCGCATGCACCTGGCCGGCACGGACTACCCACGCCGCCAGCCCAACCTGCGCGGCCTGGCGTGGTGGGACGAGACGGTGCCGGTGATCCGGCCCTTCCTCGGCGAGGCGCAGCGCGCGCTGATCGACGCCGAGCTCGCCTTCCAGCACGGCGTCGCGGCCTCGGCCTCGTACAAGGCGCTGCCGCAGGGCCCGATCCACGCCGACCTGTTCCGTGACAACGTGATGTTCGAGCGCGACGCCGCCGGCCACCCGCGGCTGGCGGGCTTCTTCGACTTCTACTTCGCCGGCTGCGACACCTTCGGCTTCGACATCGCCGTCTGCCTGAACGACTGGTGCATCGACCTGACCAGCGGCCGCCTCGACGAGGACCGCGCCGCCGCCTTCACCGCCGCCTACGACGCGGTGCGGCCGCTCAGCGGCGACGAGCTGCGGCTGATGCCGGCGCTGCTGCGCGCCGCGGCGCTGCGCTTCTGGGTCTCGCGGCTTTGGGACGTGCATCTGCCGCGCGAGGCCAGCATGCTGACGCCGCACGACCCGAGCCACTTCGAGCGCGTGCTGCGCGAGCGCGTGGCCCAGCCCTGGCACCCGGGGCGCGCCTGAGGCCGGCTCGATGAAGCTCAAGACCGTCCGCGCCCGCCAGGGGCTGCAGTGGGTGCGCGAGGGCTGGCGCGTGTTCCTGCGCCAGCCGCTGGGCTTCAGCGCGCTGTTCGCGCTGGCCGGGCTGGCGGTGCTGATCCTGCTGCAGCTGCCCTTCGTCGGCGCGCTGCTGGCGCTGGCCGTGATGCCGCCGGCCACCGCCGGCTTCCTGCTCGCCAGCCGCGAGGCCGTGGCCGGCCGGCCGGTGCACCCGGGGCTGATGATCCGGCCGCTGCGCGACCCGGCGGCGCGCCGCGCGCTGCTGCAGCTCGGCTTCGTCTACGCCGCGGCGGCGATCGCGGTGGTGCTGCTGGCGCATGTGCTCGACGGCGGGCGCTTCGTCGCCGCGGTCGAGGCCGCCGCCGAGAACAAGCTGACGCGCGAACTGCTCGACGACCCGCTGCTGGAGTTCGGCGTGATCCTGCGGCTGGTGCTGCTGACGGCGCTGTCGCTGCTGTTCTGGCACGTGCCGGCGCTGGTCTGGTGGCACGGGCTGCCGCTGCCGAAGGCGCTGTTCGCCAGCATGGTCGCCTGCGGCCGCAGCCTCGGCGCCTTCGTCGTCTACGCGCTGGCGTGGTTCGCGCTGCTGGTGCTGTTCGTGCTGGTGACGCAGTCGTTGTTCGCGGTGCTCGGCCTCGCCCAGGCCGCAGCCCAGGCGGCGCTGCCGGCGGTGATGCTGTTCTCGACGGTGTTCTACGCGTCGCTGTACTTCAGCTACGTGGATGCGTTCGAGGACGAAGAAGCAGGCCCCTGAACATGACGAAGCCGGCCCTCGGGCCGGCTTCGCAATGTGTTGCGTCAAGGCCGGCTCGCGCAGGCCTGTGAGCTGCCTCAGGTACCGATGATCCCGCCGTCGTCCTTGGTGATCACGACCACCGCCGAACGAGGGCGACCCGCCACCAACGCGCTGACGCCGTCGGCACGCACCGCGAACTGCGACTGCGGCCAAGCCGAGAACTGCGTGGGGTTGGCCGCCGGCGAATCCTCGCCCGGGTGCTGGATGCCGACGAACATCGAGCGGCCGTCCGGGGTCATCACCACACCGGTGACCTCGGCGTTCGGCGGCGCGGTCAGGAAGCGGCGCGTCGCACCCGTCGCCGGGTCGGCGCAGACCATGCAGTTGCTGCCGATGTTGACGAAGTCGCCCTGGGCGTTGCCGGCCTGGTCGGTCTGCACCCACAGGCGGCCGTAGTCGTCGAACCACAGGCCGTCCGGGGCGCCGTAGTCGGCACTGCCGTTCGGGTCGTCGACGATGTTGCCCTTGTAGTCGTTCGTGGGCCGCGACGTCTTGGCGGTCTTGGTGTCGCCGTTCTGCACGAAGATATCCCAGGTGAAGGCGAGCGCCGCGACCGACCGGCCCGCCTCGCGCCAGCGGATGATGTGGCCGTGGACGTTGTCCTCGCGCGGGTTGGCCGCATCGACCGCCGGGCGCGCCGAGCCGGCCGCGGTCGAGCCGTCGGCCGCGTTGCGGGTGGGCGCGGCCGAGCTGCCGCGGCGGTTGTTGTTGGTCAGCGTGCAGTAGACCTCGACGTCCTGGAAGCCGTTGATGCGCGGGCGCACACCGGTCCACTCCGGGCGATCCATCATCGTCGCGCCGACGGCATCGGCCGCCATGCGGGTCTTGATCAGGATCTTGGCCTGGACCTCGGCGTCGTCGGCGCCGGCGAAGTTCGGGTTGTCGCGCAGCGCGACGCCGTCCATGCCGAGGGTGCTCGGCGCGAGCGCGATCCAGCTGCCCGTGCCGTCGGCTTCGAAGCGGGCCACGTAGAGCATGCCGTTGTCGAGCAGCTCGCGGTTCGCGGCCTTGCGCTTGGCGTCGTACTTGCGATTGGCGACGTACTTGTAGATGTACTCGTTGCGCTCGTCGTCGCCCATGTACATCGCGAGGCGGTTCTGCGCGTCGACCACGTACTGCGCGCTCTCGTGCTTGAAGCGGCCGAGCCAGGTGCGCTTGACGGGCACGCTCTTGGGGTTGAAGGGGTCGATCTCGACCACCCAGCCCTGCAGGTGCGGCTCGTTGGGGTTCTTGTTGAGGTCGAAGCGGTCGTCGGTTTCGTGCCAGCGGTAGCCGAAGCCGCCGGAGCTCAGGCCGTAGCGGTTGTTCAGCTTGCCGACCTCGGTGGCGACGTTCGCATTCACAGGCGTCGTGCTGCCGAAGTAGCCGTTCCAGTTCTCCTCGCAGGCGAGGTAGGTGCCCCAGGGCGTGTAGCCGTGCGCGCAGTTGTTCAGCGTGCCGAAGGCAACCTTGCCGTTGGTCGTGCCGCCGGTCCAGACGCTGCCGTTGTCGGTGATGTCATAGGCCTTGGCCTGCATCAGCGGGTGGCCGGCCGCCGGGCCCGACACCTTCATGAAGGTGTTGCCGGTGATGCGACGGGCGTACGACGAGTTGGTGAACACGCTCCACTTGCCACGGATGCGGCGGATCTCGACGACCGCCACGCCATGCGCCGCCTGCGACTTGCGTGTCTTGGCGATCGTGTAGCCGTTGCCGACCTGGCCGTCGGGGTAGAGCACGTCTTCGTGCGTGTACTCGTGGTTCACGACCAGCAGGCCGCGATCGACCGCCGGCACGCCCTGGGCGTTGCCGAGCGGGAAGTAGTGCATGCCGTCGTTGTGCTCGCCGAACTGCATGGCCTGATCAGCGGCCGTCTCGGAGGCGTCACCCTTGAAGACCGGCGCACCCGCCATGATCGGGTCGCCCCAGGCCACCAGGACCTCGGCGGTGTAGCCGGCGGGTACCGTCACCTTGTCAGCCAAGGGCGCGACGCTGGCCGGCACACTCTGGAATCCGATGCCCGGCAGGCCCGCACGGCGGATCGGCGCCGCTTCCACGGTGCTGACGAGGCCACCGAGCGTCAGACCCCCCGCGGTGGCGAGCGCCGTGGCGCCGACGCCACCCTGGATGAAGCGACGGCGGCTCGGATCGGTGCGGCCGATCACGTCGAAGATCGATTCGTTGCGCGACGGGTTCAGCGTCACGTCGTTGGTCGGGTGGGACTTGCCCTTCATGGCGGACTCCAGACAGCTAGTAGGGTGGGATGGCGAAAGACGCCCCCCGCAGACCGAGATCTGCGTGAGCGTTGCCGCACTGTCCGTGCGCTTCGTGAAAGCTCGGTGACCCGTCCGTGACAGCCGCCCGAGCGCGGGGGGGCCGGGGCCTACTCGATCGGCGTCAGCTTCGCCACCGACAGCGCCAGCCACTTCATGCCGTGGCGGCCGAAGTTGACCTGGGCGCGGGCGTCGGCGCCGCGCCCTTCGAGCGTGACGATCACGCCCTCGCCGAACTTGGTGTGGAACACACCCTGGCCCGAGCGCAGGCCGCCGGGCGTGGCGCGCGCCGCGGCCTCGAAGGCCGCCGGCGGCTCGGCCTGCGCCACGCGGCCGGCGCCGACCATCGAGCCCAGCCCGCTGCCGCGCTGCCAGGCGGCCTGGTAGTCGCGCGCGAAGCCGGAGCCGAAGCCCTGGTTGCGCGGCGTCAGCCAGCGCAGCGCGCCCTCGGGCAGCTCGTCGAAGAAGCGGCTCTTCAGGTTGTAGCGGGTCTGGCCGTGCAGCATGCGGGTCTGGCTGAAGCTCAGGTACAGCCGCTTGCGCGCGCGCGTGATCGCCACGTAGGCGAGGCGCCGCTCCTCCTCCAGCCCGTCGGGGTCGGTGGCGGCGTTCTCGTGCGGGAACAGACCCTCTTCCAGGCCGGTGATGAAGACCTGGTCGAACTCCAGCCCCTTGGCGGCGTGCACGCTCATTAGCTGGATCGCGTCCTGGCCGGCCTGGGCCTGGTTGTCGCCGGCTTCGAGCGCGGCATGGGTCAGGAAGGCCGCGAGCGGGCTCATGATTTCGCCGGTGTCGGCATCGGGCTGGGTCTCGGCCGGCGCCACCGCGACCGGGAAGCCCTCGGCGATCGCGCCGGCCTGCTCGTCGACCGGCAGCGCCACCGCATCCTTGCCGAAGCCCTCCTGGGTGACGAAGGCCTCGGCGGCGTTGACCAGTTCGTCGAGGTTCTCGAGCCGCTCGGCGCCTTCCTTCTCGGCACGGTAGAAGTCGCGCAGGCCGCTGGCATCGAGCATCTGCTCGATGATCTCGCGCAGCGTCAGGCCCTTGGTGGCCTCGCGCATCGCGTCAACCAGCGCGTTGAAAGCGCCGAGGTTGGCGCCGCCCTTGCCCGGCACCGCGCCGACGCTCTGCCACAGGCTGCGGGCACTCTGGCGGGCGGCGTCCTGCAGTTGCTCCAGCGTGCGCGCGCCGATGCCGCGGGTCGGGAAGTTGACGACGCGCAGGTAGCTGGTGTCGTCGTTCGGGTTCTCGATCAGCCGCAGGTAGGCCAGCGCATGCTTGACCTCGGCACGCTCGAAGAAGCGCAGCCCGCCGTAGACGCGGTAGGGCATGCCGGCGTTGAAGAGCGCGCTCTCGATCACGCGGCTTTGCGCGTTGCTGCGGTAGAGCACCGCGATCTCGCTGCGCGGGCTGCCGTCGCGGATCAGCTGGCGCGCCTCGTCGAGCAGCCACTGCGCCTCGGCGAAGTCGCTGGTCGCCTCGAAGACGCGCACCGGCTCGCCGGGGCCGGCCTCGGTGCGCAGGTTCTTGCCGAGGCGGCGCAGGTTGTGAGAGATCAGCGCGTTGGCGCTGTCGAGGATGTTCCCGTAGCTGCGGTAGTTGCGCTCCAGCTTGATGACCTGCTGGACGCGGAACTCGCGCTCGAAGTCGGCCATGTTGCCGACCTGGGCGCCGCGGAAGGCGTAGATGCTCTGGTCGTCGTCGCCGACGGCAAAGAGACTCGACTCAGGCCCGGCGAACATCTTCAGCCAGGCGTACTGCAGCTTGTTGGTGTCCTGGAACTCGTCGACCAGCACATGGCGGAAGCGCCGCTGGTAATGCGCGCGCAGCTCGGCGTGGTCGCGCAGCAGCTCGTAGACGCGCAGCATCAGCTCGGCGAAGTCGACCACGCCCTCGCGCTGGCACTGGTCCTCGTAGGCCTGGTAGATGGCCTGCTGGGTGCGGGTGAGCTCGTCGCGCACCGCCACGTCCTTGGGCCGCAGGCCCTCCTCCTTGCAGCCGGCGATGAACCAGGCCACCTGCTTGGCCACGAAGCGCTCCTCGTCGAGCTTCATCGCCTTGATGACGCGCTTGACGGCCGAGACGCTGTCGGTCGCGTCGAGGATCTGGAAGCTCTGCGGCAGGCCGGCGAGCTTCCAGTGCGCGCGCAGGAAGCGGTTGCACAGGCCGTGGAAGGTGCCGATCCACATGCCGCGCACGTTGATCGGCAGCATCGTCGACAGCCTGGTGAGCATCTCCTTCGCGGCCTTGTTCGTGAAGGTCACCGCCAGCACGCCGGCGGGCGAGACCTGGCCGGTCTGGATCAGCCAGGCGATGCGCGTGGTGAGCACCCGCGTCTTGCCCGAGCCGGCGCCGGCGAGGATCAGCGCATGGCCGCGCGGCAGCGTCACCGCGGCGAGCTGCTCGGGGTTCAGGTTCGCGAGTAAGCGCGCGGGGACCGGGGCCGACAAGGGGGCATGAACATCGTCAGAATCGGCCGTATGCATCCGTGGATTCTAGGAGCCGGGTTTGCGCTGGCTCTCTGGGCTGGCGCTGCGCCGGCGGCTGCGGCGACGCGGTGCGAAGCGCCCAAGCGTGTCCACGAGCGCTTCATCGACGCGGGCTGCGCGAGCTGCTGGGCGGCCGGGCTGGCCAAGCCCTTGCCGGCGTCGACCTGGATGCTGGACTGGATCACGCCCTCGGCCGAAGGCCCCGATGCCGCGCTGGCCGTGGCCGCGCTGCCGGAGGCCGCCGAGCGCCTGGCCCGACTCGGCCCCGACCGCCGGCCGGTCGATCGCAGCTTCGACGCCGATTGGCGCCTGCCGGCGCGCCCGGCGCTGCGCCTCACCGTGTCGGCCGGCCCGGCCTGGAACGGCTACCTCGGACTGCAACTGACGGCGCGCGGTGCGGCACCGAGCGGGGCCACGGCTTACCTTGCGCTGGTCGAGCACATCCCGGCCGGCGCGGAGGGCAATGCCGCGCCGCGCCGACTGGTGCGCGCCGTCGTCGGCCCGCTGGCCCTGCCGGCACAAGGCCTCGACGAACTGCGCGCGCTGCGTATCCCCGAAGGCGCGAAGCCCGAGCGCTTGCTCGGCATGGCATGGTGGCTCGACGCGGCACAGAAGATCGGCGGCATCGCCGCCGAGGGCTGCCCGCGCTGAACCCCGCCCCCAAGGTGCTCGCGGCCTAAAATCGCGCACTTCGGCTCGTGCGGCGTCCTGCGGGGCGCCGCGCGCGTTTTCAGCCCCACCCTGCCACGGCCCCGATGACCGAACTCGCCAAATCCTTCGACCCCGCACCCATCGAGGCCAAGTGGGCGCCGCTGTGGGAGCAGCGCGGCCTGTTCGCGCCGACGCTCGACGCCGGCAAGCCCTCGTTCGCGATCCAGCTGCCGCCGCCGAACGTGACCGGCGTGCTGCACATGGGTCACGCCTTCAACCAGACCATCATGGACGCGCTGACGCGCTACCACCGGATGCGCGGGGAGAACACGCTGTGGGTGCCGGGGACCGACCATGCCGGCATCGCGACGCAGATCGTCGTCGAGCGCCAGCTCGAGCAGCAGGGCCAGAGCCGCCACGACCTGGGCCGCAAGAATTTCGTCGCGCGGGTCTGGGAGTGGAAGGAGCATTCGGGCTCGACGATCACGCAGCAGATGCGCCGGCTCGGCGCCAGCGTCGACTGGGGCCACGAATACTTCACGATGGACGAGAAGCTGTCGAAGGTCGTCACCGACACCTTCGTGCAGCTCTACGAACAGGGGCTGATCTACCGCGGCAAACGGCTGGTCAGCTGGGACCCGGTGCTGAAGTCGGCCGTCTCCGACCTCGAGGTCGAGAGCGAGGAGGAGGACGGCCACCTCTGGCACATCCGCTACCCGCTGAGCGACGGCTCCGGCGCCGTGGTCGTCGCGACGACCCGGCCGGAGACCATGCTCGGCGACGTCGCGGTGATGGTGCATCCGGAAGACGAGCGCTACACCGCGCTGATCGGCAAGACCGTGCGCCTGCCGCTGTGCGACCGCGACATCCCGGTGATCGCCGACGCCTACGTGGACCGCGCCTTTGGCACCGGCGTCGTCAAGGTCACACCGGCGCACGACGCGAACGACTACGCGGTCGGGCAGCGGCACGGGCTGCCGATGATCGGCGTGTTGGCGCTGGATGCGACGGTGAACGATCAGGCACCGGCGGCCTACCGCGGGCTGGACCGCTTCGTCGCGCGCAAGAAGGTCGTCGCCGACCTCGAGGCCCAGGGCCTGCTGGTCGAGGTCAAGAAGCACAAGCTGATGGTGCCGCGCTGCGCGCGCACGGGCCAGATCGTCGAGCCGATGCTGACCGACCAGTGGTTCGTCGCGGTCAGCAAGGCCGGTCCGGATGGCAAGAGCATCGCGCAGAAGGCCATCGACGCAGTCGCCTCGGGCGAGGTCAAGTTCGTGCCGGAGAACTGGGTCAATACCTACGACCAGTGGATGAAGAACATCCAGGACTGGTGCATCTCGCGCCAGCTCTGGTGGGGCCACCAGATCCCGGCCTGGTACGGCACGGGGGGCGAGCTGTTCGTCGCGCGCAGCGAGGAAGAAGCGCAGGCCAAGGCTCAGGCCGCCGGGTACACAGGCGCCTTGGCGCGCGACCCCGACGTGCTCGACACCTGGTACTCGTCGGCCCTCGTCCCCTTCTCCTCGCTCGGCTGGCCCGACAAGACGAAGGAGCTCGACCTCTTCCTGCCGTCCAGCGTGCTCGTCACCGGCTACGAGATCATCTTCTTCTGGGTCGCCCGGATGATCATGATGACGACCCACTTCACCGGCCGCGTTCCGTTCAAGCATGTGTACATCCACGGCATGGTGCGCGACAGCGAAGGCAAGAAGATGAGCAAGTCCGAAGGGAACGTGCTCGACCCGGTGGACCTGATCCAGGGCGTGGACCTCGACACGCTGGTCAAGAAGAGCACCACGGGTCTCCGCAAGCCCGAGACCGCGCCCAAGGTCGCCGCGCGCGTGAAGAAGGAGTTCCCCGAAGGCATGCCGGCCTACGGCGCCGACGCGCTGCGCTTCACGATGGCCAGCTACGCCAGCCTGGGCCGCAACATCAACTTCGACACCAAGCGCTGCGAGGGCTACCGCAATTTCTGCAACAAGCTCTGGAACGCCACGCGCTTCGTGCTGATGAACTGCGAGGGCC
>ERZ1066138.709-NODE-709-length-10933-cov-5.489336_pt1 | contig 10933 bp, 6 predicted proteins | sample MGYA00382785_ERZ1066138 | MGnify/ENA primary metagenome ERZ1066138 (study PRJEB33369, sample SAMEA5778368) | biofilm metagenome | biome: Industrial cooling water; feature: Water cooling tower basin; material: Biofilm | place: United Arab Emirates | collected...
GGCTTGCAGAACGAAGTCCGAATCCGGTTCGTCGAAGGCTTCGGAAACCCGCGTAACCTTTGCCAAACGCAAGCCCGAACTTCCGGCAAGTTCGGCCTCCGCAACCGATAGGCCCGCTACAGCCGAGCCTTCGCGAACCGTGACCGTCCGCGAATCAAAGCAGCCTTCGCCGGTCTCGCAGGCGAATTCCGAGCCTTCCATTCGGACCGTTTCGGCCATCAATGCGGCATAGCCGTCGCGGCGGGCAAGGTCTTCGAACCGGTCGATCTCCGCCGCCTCAACACGGTACTCGCGGAGCACCTCGCCAAAGAGCTGAACGATCGACTCGAACTCCTCGGAGACGACCTCATCGGCACCGGCCTCGATCAGGTGCTCGGCATCGGCCGAATATCGCGTGCGGACGACGATCCGACGTGTCGGATTTAACTGCCGGGCAACGGAAATGATCTTATGTGCTGTTGCCGGGTCGTCGTCGGCTATCACGACGATCTTCGCTTTGTCGATGCCAACGTGCCTTAGCAAGAACGGCCGCGAAGCATCGCCGCGGACAACGGGCAGGCCTTCGGATTCGGCCTCATTGGCACCGGTCGGGCTAAGCGTCGTTATCACGTAGGGAATGCCGGAGCCGGCGACCACACGGATCAGCGACCGTGCCGCCTGGCCGTATCCGGCAACGATGAGATGATCCTCAAGGTCAAGCTGGTGCTCGGCCTGGTGCTCTTCGCTCTCGGCCGAGACCGGCAGGCGATCGATCTTGCTCGCAGCCTTTGCCGATGCCTTTTCACCGAGCCGCATCAAGAGCGGCGTCACGACCATCAGGCCAACGGTCGCTGCAATGAACGCCTGCGAACCCGATTCCGCACCCGCGGGGAAGAGCCCGACCTCGCGGCCGGCTCGCTCAAGTACGAACGAGAACTCGCCGATCTGTGCAAGTGTAAGTGCCGAGGCCGCCGCGATCGGCGTTGCATAGCCGAGGGCCTTGACGCTGATCCACGTTGTAGCGGCCTTGATGACCAGAACCGCAACGATCACGCCCGCAACCAGCGGCAAGTTCTGGAGAAGGAACGAAACGTCCAGAAGCATTCCGACCGAGATGAAGAACGTGGCCGAAAAAAGTATCTGAAGCGGGAGCGTTTCGCTGAGTGCGTGCTGCGAGAAGCGGCTCTCGCTGACCATCAACCCGGCGAGAAACGCACCAAGCGAAAGGCTGACGCCCGCGAGACTTGTTAAATATGCCGTTCCGAAACAGATGGCGATAACGGTCAGAAGAAACAACTCGGGCGAGCAGGTCAACGCGACCAATTCGAGGATCTTCGGCATCACGCGTCTCGCGACGACGAGGACGAGCAGTATTATGCCGATGGCGGTTCCGAGTGCGGTCGCTATCTGCCCGAGCCCGCCTTCGCTGCCGCCTGCAAGTACCGGTACGAGCAATACCATCACGACGATGGCGAGGTCCTGAAAAATTAGAAGCCCGAGAGCGACCTGGCCTGGCTCAGAGTTCGTTTCGCCCTTGTCTGCAAGCAGCTTCAGCACGATCGCCGTTGAGCTCAATGCGACCAGCATTCCGGTAAAGATCGCGGCAGGAAGGCTGACGCCAAATGCATAAAGCACAACGCCGACCGCCGCGATCGTCAGCCCGACCTGCAGGCTGCCGCCGCCGAAGATGAGCTTCTGGATGCGGGCAAGCTTTTCGAGGCTGAACTCAATGCCGATGGTGAAGAGCAGAAGTATCACGCCGATCTCGGCAGTTGCATCGACGAGTTCGCGATCCTGGACCAAGCCGAGAGCGTTCGGCCCGATAAAGACACCGGCGATAAGAAAGCCCACTATCGGAACCAGCCGCAGCCGGAAACATACGTATGCGATCGCCGCACCGGCGACGATCAGGGCTACAGTTTCGGTCAGGAACTGCGGAACGGCTCCCGCGGCGAGTACAGGTTCGATCAGCATAAAGATGGTGTGGTCAGGACGAAAGAAAACGCGACCCCTGCCGTGCCTTTGCTCTTATCGGCGAATTAAGTAAAAATCCCATTTTGGCGAACGAAGTGCAAGACACGAATCAAACGAGCGGATCGACAAGATCGGCCATGAACCCGGTAGTGCTGGTCGTAATTGCGGTGCTGCTTTGGAGCACGGGCGGGCTGTTCATCAAGCTGACGACGCTCGACGCGTTCTCCGTCAATTTGGGCAGGTCGCTTTTTGCGGCCATCATTGTCGCTGCCTTTACGTATAAGAAGGGCCTGCGGCTTGACCGCTACACGCTCTTTGCTTCGTTCCTTTACGCGGCGACGCTAACGTCTTTCGTTTACGCGACCAAGAACACCACCGCTGCGAACGCCATCTTCCTGCAATATACGGCCCCGATCTACGTGCTCGTGCTTGCACCGTTCCTGATCCGAGAGAGTTTCCACATACGCGACCTTGTTACGGTGCTGCTCTGCATCGCCGGGATGACGCTTTTCTTTCTCGATAACGCGAGTTCGGTTACGGCTCCGGATCCATTCTCCGGGAACGTCGCAGGGCTCGTTTCCGGTGTTTGCTTTGGGCTTTATTTCATCTTCCTTCGGCACCCGAAGTCCGAACAGAGAAATCCTGCGGTCTCGGTCTTTTACGGCAATCTGATCATCGTACTGGTGATGCTACCGCTCATCGCCCAATCGCCGCCGGCCGCGATCACAACCAACGACCTTCTTGCCATCGCCTTTCTCGGCATTTTTCAGATCGGCATCGCGTATATTCTTTTCACAAAAGGAGTTGCGGCGGGTGTCCGGCCGCTTGATGCGAGCATTATCGGCTTTATCGAGCCGCTGATAAATCCCATTTGGGTGCTTCTTTTTGTCGGCGAAACACCGACCATTTGGGCCGTGATCGGCGGAGCGGTGATCATCGCCGCGGTCGCCGTTCATACCGTCCGCCAATACACGCGAAAAGCCGTCTCGGCCGAGGCTTGATGCGGCCCGGAGTGCGAAACCCCGAAACCGCTCCAAAGTGTTGCCCGAAAGTTAACTTTTGCGCTTATCTTATGATAATCTTTTGAAATACTTCCAAAAGCGGCAGGTTATTGTCCGTTTTAACTTTAGACCTGAAGATTTAATAACGAATTAAGACAAAGAGAGCTACATTTATGGCTAAATATACGATTCCCGAAGATATCAAAAACCCGGAACTCCTCCGTTGGGTCACGGATATGGCCGAGCTTTGCGAACCGGATGCGGTCTATCTCTGTGATGGCTCGCAGGAAGAATATGTCCGGCTTTGCGAAGAGATGGTCGCAGCCGGCACATTCATCCGGCTCAACCAGGAGAAGCGGCCGAACAGCTTTTTGGCCCGCTCGCATCCCTCGGACGTTGCCCGCGTCGAGGACCGCACCTATATTTGCTCGCTTTCGAAAGGCGATGCCGGCCCGACCAATAACTGGATGGCCCCGAAGGAAATGAAGGCGATCCTGACGCCGAAGTTCCGCGGCTCGATGCGTGGCCGGACGATGTACGTCATCCCGTTCTGCATGGGCCCGATCGGTTCGCCCATCTCGCAGTTCGGAGTTCAGCTCTCCGATTCGCCCTACGTCGCCGTCAATATGAAGATCATGACGCGGATGGGCAAAAAGGCTCTTGAAGCACTCGGCGACGGCGAGTTCGTCCACTGCCTCCATTCGGTCGGCATGCCGCTGGCAGAAGGCCAGCAGGATGTGCCATGGCCGTGCTCGCCGGACCCGAAGGACAAATACATCGTCCATTTCCCCGAGGAGCGTTCGATCATTTCTTACGGTTCGGGTTACGGCGGAAACGCCCTTCTCGGCAAGAAGTGCCTCGCTCTCCGCATTGCCTCGACCCTCGGCCGCGAGCAGGGCTGGCTTGCTGAGCACATGCTCATCGTCGGTGTGAAATCGCCGAACGGCCGCAAGGATTACGTCTGTGCCGCGTTCCCGTCCGCCTGCGGAAAGACGAACTTTGCGATGCTCATTCCGCCGAAGGAATTCCGCGAAGAGGGCTGGGAAGTCACCACCGTCGGTGACGACATCGCCTGGATCAAGCCCGATGAGACCGGCAAGCTCAGAGCGATCAACCCCGAGTACGGATTCTTTGGTGTTGCCCCCGGCACGAACTCGAGTTCGAACCCGAACGCGATGGATTCCATTCGCGAGAACACCATCTTCACCAACGTTGCCTTGACCGACGACGGTGACGTTTGGTGGGAAGGCATGGACGGCGAACCGCCGGCACACGCCATCGACTGGCAGGGCAATGACTGGACACCGGCGAGCGAGAAGCCGGCCGCTCACCCGAACGCCCGCTTTACCGCACCGATCACGCAGTGCCCGGTGGTTGATGAGCACTTTGATTCGCCGAAGGGCGTGCCCGTATCAGCGTTCATCTTCGGTGGCCGCCGCAATACGGTCGTGCCGCTTATTCAGCAGTCGTTCAACTGGGCATTCGGCGTCTATATGGCCGCGACGATGGGCTCCGAGATGACCGCCGCCGCCTTTGGAAACATCGGCGAGGTCCGCCGCGATCCCTTCGCGATGCTGCCCTTCGCCGGTTACCACATGGGCGATTACTTCTCGCATTGGCTCGACCTCGGCCGCAATATCCCCGAACCGCCGCGTATCTTCTCGGTCAACTGGTTCCGCAAGGATGAGAACGGCAAGTTCCTCTGGCCCGGATTCGGCGAGAACTTCCGCGTTCTGAAGTGGATCGTCGAACGTTCACACGGCAAGTCGAAGGGAACCGAGACACCGCTCGGCTGGATGCCGCGTTACGAGGACATGGACTGGCGTGGGCTCGACTTTAGCCGTGAACAGTGGGACACGGTAATGAAGCTTGACCGCGATATGTGGATCAAGGAAATCTCGACCCACGACGACCTCTTCTTCAAGCTCTACGACCGCCTGCCGAAGGAGATGACCTTCATCCGCGAGCTGCTTGTCTCAAACCTCTGGCGTTCGCCGGAGCTCGGGCTTGCAACGCCGCGTCCGGAGGAAGAACTCCCGACCAAGGCCGTCGCCAAGGGCGAATAGCCGCCGGTTACAAACAAACGAAAAACGCGAGGTGCAGCAACGCCTCGCGTTTTTTTGTTTCTTTTTTTCTTATTCCGTGGTCTATTTTCCGCAACCGACCGAACAATCATCTGATCAACCACCAATGCATGAGGGCGGCCTCAATTGCGTAAGCCCGCGCGTCAGCAAGGGCTCCAATGCGTAAGCCCGCACGTGAGTAAGGGCGGTTCATCCAACGTGAATTTCACCCGCCCGTCAACCACACAGGCAGAAACCCGACCGGTAGGGAGGGGGTCTGTTAAAGGATGAAGGATGAAGGATGAAGGATGAAGGATGAAGGATGAATCCGAGATCCCGCGTTTTCTTTGTTTCTTTTTTTCTTATTCCGTCGTTTTTTCCTCAACCGACCGAACAATCATCTGATCAACCACCAATGCATGAGGGCAGCCTCCATTGCGGAAGCCCGCGCGTTAGCAAGGGCTTAACATCCGCTACGGCCCGCCGGAACCGTCGAAGACGGTAGCATTCTGCGGATCAAATTCTCCAAACCACGAAAGAAGAAAAAAAGAAGATCGTAACCTCGGCGGCGTAGCCGCTCTCGATATGAGCCAGCCGCCGGAAAGTCCGAGCCTTTCCGCACATCGGAGAGCAAAGCCCTTGGAACTACCGCCGCTTTGCGGGGATAAACCAGTATTCGATCCCCGACATCCAATCCTTTTGCCGATGAACGTAGTAAAAGCTGATCCGATCGGCAGGGAGTTTTGTGTAGCTTTCAAATATTTCCCGGACTCCCTTGGCCATCTGTAGCCGGGACCTTACTGTAGGGCCGGCGATGACGACCCTCGCCATCGATCCCGGATTGTCCAGAATAAGTATGGCAAAAAGATCAGGGGAGAACCCAGGGCAAATACCGATGCTATCATCGCTACCGTACTTGAAGGGTTTGGTCAGGTCCGGTTCCGGACGGGCAATGGGCATAAAACCCGGAGCTTCTGCCCCAAGAGGCACCCGCCAAAATTGGCCTTCCGAGCCCATCTCTTTGCCGACCAGCACAATGGAGATCCGTTCGCGATCAAATCCCCTGGTGAAGAAACTCGCCTCAACGATACTCTGAAACGCTTTCGGATTTCGTTTCGCTTCAGAGATCAAAACATATCCTCGGTCACCGGGGTAATTCTGCAGCTCCACCATAAACGCGTCCAGACGAGCTAAAAGGTCGCCGCACTGAAGAAAACCAAACTCATCGACCAATACCGCCTGCGGCGTTGCCTGACCCGGCGTCGACCCGAAGAGCGAGACGGCAATGATCAAAGCGAAAGCAAAACGCCGCACCATATCAGCACGCTTTCTGAGGACGTCAACGCAATAAGGTTTGGAAAACACAGCCCGATTATACCATCCAACTCTGATCGAACGGGAAAATGTGTCTTCACCCGTTTGGATCGATGTTTAGGCCGTGACTCTAAGACCGATACACGAACTTCCTCCTGTTTGATCAGATTTCAAAGCAGCCAAAAGCTCTCGCCGCGTTCTGACCCGAATGATGAATGATGAATTTGGAGTCTGGAATCTGAATGCGGAAGCCCGCACGTAAGTAAGGGCGTTCTTCGAATGATGAACGATGAACGATGAATGATGAATGCGGAATTCCGTGCCAGAGGCCCGCACGTGAGTAAGGGCTCCAGTGCAGAAGCCCGCACGTAAGTAAGGGCGGTTCATCCGACATAAATTTCACCCGTCCGTCAATCACACAGGCGGAAACCCGACCCGTAGGGAGGGTGTCGTGTAAAAGGAGAAAGGAGAAAGGATAAAGGATCAAGGAGAAGGGAAAAAGTCGATCAGAATGCCGATTTCTTGTTTTCTTCTTCCGTGGTTTAGAACTCTAAAACGGCCGAATACGACCGTCTTCGACGGTTCCCGATTCACTTAGGGGAACGCAACCGACGTCTTGCGACGTGGGCTACATTAATCCCGTCGTCTTCGACGACTCCGGCACGCCGAATCGGATGTTAAGCCCTTGCTGACGCGCGGGCTTCCGCATTTGGTTACGCCTAAAGGCGTAACTCTTACGGCCGGCTAAAGCCGGGACTCAAAACGATGGGCTGAAGCCCGCACTCTGAACTCTGCAACTCTGCAACTCTGCAACTCTGCAACTCCGCAACTCCGTAACTTCGCAGCTATCCAAACCTTCCATATCTTACGTTTCTCCCGTTTCTCACGGATCGTCGTTCACTTTGGTCTGAAGGCCTAAGAAAATGGACAGCGGAGGAAAGTGAGCGGTGAGCAGCGAGCAGCGAGCAGTGAGCAGAGGCCGAATATTTTTAACGATCAGCTCTAAGCTATTAGCCGTTAGCTGTAAGCCGGAGACCAAAGTCCAAAGGCCGGCCCGTATGTTCCATTTGTCCCATCTGTCCCATTCGTCCCATATGTTCGCGATGTTTCCAATGTTTCCGTTGTTCGCGATGTTCGCGATGTTCGCGATGTTTCCGCGAACGCCCGATGCCCGAAAAAAAACAGAACACGCCCAATTGCAGAAGCCCGCGCGTCAGCAAGGGCTTATCTTCGAATGCGGAATTCTCGAAAGCCGTTACTCAGAACCGAAGGGCGTTTCACGCGCTTCAACCGTTTCATCTGTTTCGACTGTTTCAGAAACTAATGCCTCCTTTAATAAATGAAACACCCGGCGATCGGGACCCCGAACTCCGGGTGCAGTGGCACAAGCCCGGTTGGCGGACAGGTACGGCGGCACAGCACAGAGAAAGGCCCCGCGGAGCGCGTCCGCGAGGCCCTTTGTGTGTGCTTTATGCGTTAATTTACCTCCTACTTATGGTCTCTTACCGTGTCGATCGGTCCGCCGGTGCGGTTCGGCCCGACGTTGGTCAGGTAGATGCCGCCCCAGCTAAATTCTTCGTTGCCCATGGTTGCCGTGATCGCCAGCATATTGCCGCGGAAGGCTTCGCGTTCGAGGCCAAATCCAAGGATCGGCAGCGTTCCGCGATAGGCTTCGGGAATGCCCGGGTCGATCAGGGCTCCGTCCATACCGGTCTCAATGATCGTCTTGAGCGGGTCGCCAACCATCGGGTTTGCCATGTAAAGGCCGTCGATCGGGTTGATGTATTCCTTGTTGCCGGTCAACTCGGAGATGCGGCCCTTGAAGACCACCCAGCCATTGTCGCCGGCGACGAATGCGGTCGAACGCCATCGCGGCGGTTCGGCATCGGGTTCATCGGGAGCGGGAACGTGGCCCGAGTAGGTCCAGTAAACAAAGTCCTTGATGTAGCCGGAATTGTCGGCCGCAAGGTAGCCCGTTCGTGTCCACAGGTCATAAACGAAGATGCCCTGATTGACGGGAACTCTGCCGTATTGATACCAGCTATCGGTGTTCGGGTCGTAGATGCTCTTCGGGTCAACGCCGTTGCAGTAGTTGCGGATGTCGGCATTGCCATCGACGGGGCAGTTAAGCCGGATGGTGTTCCATTCATCGCCCCAAGCGGCCCAGAAGTAAACGAAGCGGCCGTCAAAGGCAAGTGCTTCGCCTATTCGGGTCAGCGGCGGCATTTTGAGCCCGTCGACCGGTTTTCCGATCTCGACGACCGGATTCAAGTCCGCGTTTGCCTTGATAAAGGCATGGTAGATACCGCCGGCATGCGGGTCGTCCTCGTTATCGAGGCCGAGGAAAACTACGCGGTCGCCAAAGGCCGAAGGCGGAGAGGTCGAATCAAATACCGCCGGTGCAAAAGCCGAAGGCGGCATTCCGGGTATCTCGGTGTCCGAGCTTGCAATCATTTCGGTGTTTGTGTAACCACCGGCTTGCGAATTCGCAAGCCTGCGGAAGAATATGCCGGTCTTTCCGATACCGTCAACGGTATAGTTCGCCTTAAAGACGATGTCGCCGTCGTCTGTGATCGCCGGTGCTCCCGGGAATACGTCAAACACGAGTTGCTTGAAGCCGGGGACGCCGTAGAATTCGAAATCCGGGACGTTGCCAAGCTTCGAGGCTCCGGTAACGAGCTGATCGGTGCCAAATTTTACGTAGATGCCGTTGGTTCCCGAGCGTGTCTCGGTCCCATCAGGAAGGATAAAGCGATACACCGGCTGGTGAAGGCCAAGCGTCGCCATCAAAAGCGAATTGGGAGCGATCCTCGGAAATGCCGAAAACTCGCGGAACTTGCTGTTCAGGTTGTTCGGATACGGAACTTCGGTCTGCAGGTCTGCAATGGTGATGATCGGCGAGTTGAGCGAGGTCCGGTAATAAATGCCGGTCGCACGCTGTCCGCCGGTGCTGCGTGCCCTAAAAACAACAGAGCCGTCGAAGTTTACCGACGGCTGGCCGTAGCTGCTGAATTTTGTGTTGCCCGTTCCCGGGATCGTATAGCCATTGTTGGCTACGGTCTGCCACTGGAAGAATCGTGGGCCCGGGATGTCGGTCTCTACCGCCTTTGCGGGCTGGTCTGTTACTTCAAATGTCTTTTGTCCTCTTTTCTGGGCGTTTGATACGCCAAATATCAATGTGATCGCCAATATTGTACAGCCGAGGATGCAGGTTAATGATTTCAATGCTTGTGGCCTCATGGTCCACCTCCTCGATCTGGCCGATCATAGTGCGGTCGGTCGATCATTCAAATTGTCAAAATGTTCACTTATTGCGCTGAAAGGAACTTTCGTGAACTTTCAAATATCGCGGATGGTCATACAGGCCATCTTACTTATTTCAGAATGCATTTTTCATGCCTATGCGATACAGGCGGAAAACGCCCATTTTTCGGACCGTCGGAAACGAATCGCGGGGAAATCTACGCACCGAATGCGAAGAAATCAACGGTTCATTTTTGTCGCCGGTTAGGGTACAATCTGGAGAACGGAATTAGGCATACATTTTCGAGAATTGGGAATCTAAGAACAAGGAAATATGAACGAATACACCACTTCATTTGGAGCATCGGCGGCGGAGGCCTTACCGGCCCACCGTGCACAGTTCATCCGCAAGACCTATATGCTTCTTGCGGCGGCAATCTTAGCGTTCGTCGCGGTCGAAGCGGCGTTGTTTATGACCGGAGCGGCTTACGCGATCGTTTCGGTAATTTCGATGGGCGGCAGCATGGGTTGGCTGGTCGTGCTGGGATTGTTCATGGCGGTCTCGTTTCTGGCGAACCGCTGGGCGATGTCGGACACTTCAACGGCGATGCAGTATCTCGGGCTCGGGATATTCATTATCGCGGAGGCGATCATCTTCGTCCCGATGATCTTCATCGCGGCGACCTATTCGGACGCTACGGTCATTCCGAAGGCGGGCATCGTCACACTCGGGCTTTTCCTTGGCATCACGGCGACGGTCTTTATTACAAAGGCTGATTTCTCGTGGCTTGGGCCAATCGTTGCCATCGGCGGATTTGCTGCAATGGGCTTCATCGTGGCGAGCATCATCTTCGGCTTCTCGCTCGGAAGTATCTTTGCTTTTGTGATGGTAGCGTTTGCAGGCACGGCGATCCTCTACAATACGTCGCAGGTTCTGCACCAATACAACACGAGCCAGCACGTAGCTGCTGCTTTGACGCTCTTTGCCGGAATTGCATTGCTTTTCTGGTACATCCTGAGCATCTTCAGCTCGCGTGACTAAGCCCGTTGTTTGATTCATCAGAGTATCCCGCTGTGCTGTCTTAGCTGCAGCGGGATATTTGATTTGGGAGGAAATGATATGAAGATCAGGGTTATGCTGATCGCGGCTCTCTTAGTTTCGTTTGCGGCCGCAGCCAGTTCGCAGACCCCGGCTGCACCGACCACGCACCTGAAGGTCGGGGATACAGCACCGGATTTTGAACTTACCGACACGACCGGCAATAAGGTGAAGCTCAGCGATCTGAAGGGCAAGAAGAATGTCGTTCTGGCGTTCTACGTGCTTGCCTTTACCGGTGGCTGAACGGCCCAGATGAAAGC
>ERZ1066138.713-NODE-713-length-10916-cov-5.206887_pt1 | contig 10916 bp, 6 predicted proteins | sample MGYA00382785_ERZ1066138 | MGnify/ENA primary metagenome ERZ1066138 (study PRJEB33369, sample SAMEA5778368) | biofilm metagenome | biome: Industrial cooling water; feature: Water cooling tower basin; material: Biofilm | place: United Arab Emirates | collected...
GTGTACGACGACTCGCCGACGTTCCAGATGGCGCTGCAGCAACTGCGCTCCGTCGCGGCGATCATCGATCTCGATCCGAACATCCTCGAACGCCTGTCGAGCCCCAAGCGCGCCCTCGTCGTCAGCGTTCCCATTCGCCTCGACGATGGCAAGACGACGAACTTCACGGGCTACCGCGTCCAGCACAGCTTGACCAGCGGTCCCTCGAAGGGAGGCCTTCGCTATCACCCCAGCGTCGACCTCGGCGAAGTGGCCGCCCTCGCGATGTGGATGTCGTGGAAGTGCGGCATCATGAATCTCCCCTTCGGCGGCGCGAAAGGCGGCATCGCCTGCGACCCGGACAAGCTCTCCCTCGGCGAGAAAGAACGCCTCACGCGCCGCTTCACCGAGGAGATCCTCCCCATCATCGGCCCACGCATGGATGTCCCCGCGCCCGATCTCGGCACCGACGAGCAGACCATGGCCTGGATCATGGACACCTACAGCATGTCCGTCGGCTATGCCTGCCCCGAGATCGTCACCGGCAAGCCCGTCGAGCTCGGCGGCTGCGTCGGCCGCCGCGAGGCCACCGGCCGCGGCGTCGTCTACTGCGTCATGCAAGCCTTGCAAGAAATCAACATCTCCCCCGCCAATGCCACCGCCATCGTGCAAGGCTTCGGCAACGTCGGCGCGATCACCTGTCAAGAACTCGCGCGGCGCGGGGTCAAGATCGTCGCCATCAGCGATCGCTACGGCGCCATCGCCAACGCCCAGGGCATCGACATCGCCACACTCACGCGCCACGTGGCCGCCGGCAAGCTTCTCAAGGACTTCCCCGGCGCTCGCCCCTGCGATCCGCAAGAGATCCTGACCATGTCCTGCACCGTGCTCGTCCCCGCCGCCCTCGAACGACAAATCACCGAGAAGAATGCCGCCAAGCTGCAGTGCCGCATCCTCGCCGAGGGGGCGAACGGCCCGACGACACCGGAAGCAGACGTCATCCTCAATCAGTGCGACATCTTCATCATCCCCGACGTGCTCTGCAACGCAGGGGGCGTGACCGTGTCGTATTTCGAGTGGGTCCAGGACATGCAGCAGTTCTTCTGGGACGAGGCCCAGGTCAACCAGAAATTGGAAACGCTGATGCTGAAAGGCTTCCACCAGGTCCGCCACCTGGCGAAAGAACGCGCCATCCCGATGCGCATGGCTGCCCTGACGCTCGGCGTGCAAAAAGTGGCTCAGGAAAAGCGCCGCCGCGGATTGTATCCGTGAGGGGATGGCAGGGATTCGTTTAGCGCCCGCAGTGAAGCTCTGGCAACATGCCTCCGATGCTTTACGGCGGGCGCTAAACGAAGAGAGATGCTACTTCTTCTCCACGATCTCGATCTTCGACTTCGACTTGTACGCCGTCAGGACGGCCTCGCGCAGGCGTTCGCCGTAGACCTCTTGCACGAGCGGCTTGACCTGCTCGAACTTCACTTCCTTGCCGGGGCGGTAGTCGATCGCCAGGATCACGTGGCAGCCAAACTCGGTCACGACCGGCTCGCTCATCTGGTACGGCTTCAACGCGAATGCGGCCCGGGCGAACGGCTCGACCATGTCGGTGACGCGGCGGAAGTAATCGAGGTCGCCGCCGTTCTTCGCGCTGGGGCACGTCGAGTACTTCTTCGCCATCTCGGAGAACGACGACTCCAGCGCCTTGGCCCGCTCCTTTTCGCGCGTGATCACATCGGTGGTCGGGGGCAGCTTCGCCAGCACCTGCGCGACTTCCGCTTCGACTGCTTTCTTGATCGCGGACGCCGACGCCTGCGCCTCGGCCTGCTTGCCATCCTTCACCGGGATCAGGATGTGCCGGGCGCGCATCCGGCTGCCGTTGAACATGTCGACGTTCTTGGTGAACATGTCTTCAAGCACCTTGTCACTTCCTTGCTGCAGGACGAACTTGTCCCAGCGCAACGCGCTGACCAGCTCGGCCCGCAGCTCGTCCTCGGTGATGTAAAGCTCGCCAAGCATTTTCTTGAAGTCTTTCTTTCCCTTGACGGCTTCTTCTTTCAGCTTGGCAATGTGATCCTCAACCTCTTTCTGGTCGACGGGAATCTTGAGCTGGATCAGGTATTGATCGACGATCGTGTTGTCGACGAGATAGTTGATGACCTCGGGCCGCGCCTCGGCCCGGCGATCCGCCCGCACTTGCAACAAGGCGCGAAACACCGCAATCTCCCAGACCGCCTGCCCGTTGACGCGGGCCGCGATCACGTCGCGCGACGGCGGCACGGACGACGACGTCGGCTGGACCGGCGTCTGCCCCAGCGCCACGCCGACGAATACCAGGGCCATGAAGCTCAACACGACAGCATGCAAACGTGCGATCATGATTCCATTCTCCTCGTCATCGCTCGGGTGCGGGTGACGGCATTCCGGGAAGGGCGCGACCCCCAGGAAACCTCCGTGTGTGCGCGAAAGTGTAACGAATCCATTTCAACGAGTCGAGACGAACCTGCCTCCCTCGCCACTCTCGACGCGGCAGGATGGGAAGCCTGCGGGGGTCAGGGGTCAGGGGTCAGGGGTCAGGAGTCAGAGGTCAGGAGTCAGAGGTCAGGAGTCAGGAAGGATCTCAAGTTAGGCCGAGTACTGCGTACTCAGTACTCCGCTTGACGCCATCACTACAGAGCACCCATGGCGCGCCGCAGACTCCTGACCCCTGATTCCTGACTCCTGACCCCTGATTCCTGACTCCTGACTCCTGATTCCTGACTCCTGACTCCTGACCCCTGACTAAGCGCCGAACAGGTCGCCGAGCGGCGGGCAGGGGAGGTGGCGTTGCCAGTGGGCGTCGTCGCGGTCGGGGAAGTCGCTGCGGAAGTGAACCCCGCGCGACTCTTGGCGGGCGAGGGCGGAGTGAATCATCAGGCGGGCGATCGTCAGCAGGTTTTGCAGCTCCCAGCCGGCACGATCGCCAAACGCGCTCGGCAAGACATAGCGGCACCAGAAGGCGACGTCATGTTCCGCTTCGGCCATGCCGGCCTGGTCGCGCACGACGCCCATGTGGCGCACCATGACGCTGCGCAAGCTGTTCGTGATGTCGGCGACATCGAGGCCTACGGCTTTTGGCTTTGCGCTCGCGCGGCGCCCAGCGAGCGCTAAGCCGCAAGCGGCGAGTTGATCGGGCAATCGCGCCGCCGCCTCGACGGCGCCGCGGGCGCAGCTCGTGCCGAAGACGAGCCCTTCGAGCAGGCTGTTCGACGCGAGCCGATTGGCGCCGTGCAGCCCGCTCGACGTGACCTCGCCGGCGGCCCACAGCCCCGGAATGCTCGTGCGCCCCTGCGCGTCGACCGCGACGCCGCCGATCATGTAATGCGCGCCGGGCCGAATCGGGATCAGATCGCTCGTGATGTCGAGCCCGAAGCCCTGGCAAACCTTGGCGATGCCGGGGAAGCGCCGCCGCACGAGGGCGGGATCGAGATGGCGCAGGTCGAGATAGACGTTGGGATGCTTCGTGCGCTCCATGGTGCGGACGATGGCCTGGGCGACGATGTCGCGCGGCGCCAGCTCCGCGCGCGGGTCCACTTGAAGCATGAAGCGCTCCATGTGCTTGTCGCGCAGGTACGCCCCCTCGCCGCGCACCGCCTCGCTGATGAGGAATCGGCTCGAGCCAGCCACATAAAGGACCGTGGGATGGAACTGCATGAACTCCATGTCGCGCAGGATCGCGCCCGCCCGGTACGCCGCGGCCATGCCATCGCCGGTCGCGACGGGAGGATTGGTCGTCTCGCGATAGACCATGCCCGCGCCGCCGGAAGCTAAAATGGTCTGCCTGGCCCAGATGAGGAGCGTGCCATGCCCGGGCCGATGGACGACCGCGCCGACGCAGGCGCCGTCATGCGTCAACAGATCGAGCGTGAACGTGTCGTCCCACAGTGTGAGGTTCGGCGTCTCCTTCGCCCGCGCGATGATGGCGCGCATGACCTCGAACCCCGTCGCATCGCCCAGCGCGTGGACAATGCGGCGATGGCTGTGGCCCCCCTCGCGCGTGAGGGCGAGTCCTTGAAGTTGCGGCAAGGATGAAGGCGGAAGGATGAAGGATGAGTCATTGCCTTTCTCATCCTTCATCCTTCCGCCTTCATCCTTCTCTTCGAGGTCGAACTGCGTCCCAAACTGCACGAGGTCTGCGATCTGCTGCGGCGCCTCGCGCACCACGGTCTCGACGATCTCGCGATCGCACAGCCCCGCCCCGGCCGTCAGCGTGTCCTCGACGTGATTCTCGAACCGATCCTCCGGCGACAGCACCCCCGCGATCCCGCCTTGCGCGAAGGCGCTATTGCTCTGCTGCAGGCTATCCTTGGTGACGACGAGCACATCCAGGGTCGCAGGCACTTCCAGCGCCGCGCGCAACCCCGCGATGCCGGCCCCGATCACGAGCAGATCCGTGAAAACATGCGGCGTATGCTTGGGATGAAAATCGATGAGGTAGCGGTGCGGCATGGGGGTATTGTACACGCGAAAAGCCACGACCGCGAGGAATGCCTGGCCACGTTGGTCCGCATTCACAATTCCGAAGTCCGGCGTCCCACGTTTACCGCGAAGCGGTTTCATGGAACCGCTTCGCGGTAGAGGGGATGTTGCAGATATTTAGCAACGGTCCATAGATTTTGATGAAAAGCCTGGGACGGCCTGAACTTCCATGGGGTTCAACGCGTAGATGGTTTCAGAGCGTTCTGTCCTGATCGGCGACTAAGCTGATGCGGTCGAGCCTACTGGGTCGAAAATGACTGCGAAGGTCAGTGCGCACGGAACACGTGCCGAGCAAGCTATACTTGTCGCCTAAACGGGATTAGTTAGAGAAGGAAGTAATAATGAGGAAGTCCGCTCTTGCCATTCTTTTTGCCTTGCTGTTGTTGCTCCAAACCGGCTGCGGACCCAGCGTCAAACCGACCATTTTGGTTAGTGGCGAAGTAACGATCGACGGCAAGATGATGGAGGAAGGCGAGATCTCGTTTGTCGAGCCTGGAGAGGTGCCCGAAACGCTGCCGATTCAAAAGGGACGATTTGAGGGGAAACTGGGATTGGGTGAAAAGAGAGTGGAAATACGGGCCTATCGGGAAGGGAAGATCCCAGAGACGGCGACCCTCAAGGAGGCACCGAAAGAGAATTACATCCCCGCACGATTTAACACGGAGTCCCAAATCAAAGCAACGGTTTCCGAATCGGGATTGGAACCGTCGGTGTTCAAAGTGGATTCACAGTAGTGCGTCCCGTTACCGCGCCTCGGCGGGCCGTGTCCTTTTATTCCATGAGGTAGTTCCATGACTTCCAGGCGACTCTCCCTCCGAGAAGCATTCACGCTGATCGAATTATTGGTGGTCATCGCTATCATTGCCATCCTGATAGCCTTGCTGGTGCCCGCCGTGCAGAAAGTCCGTGCCGCGGCGGCGCGTATTCAGTGCACGAACAACTTGAAGCAAATCGGCATCGCGCTTCATGCTTATCACGATGCGCACAAGGCACTGCCAACGGGGGGCATCACCTCCGGCGGTTGGGGCACGAACTGGCGCGTGTTGATCCTCCCCTTCATCGATCAAGCGCCGCTGCACCAGTTGCTGTTTCAAGGAGGCGCCAACGTCCCCGTCAACATCGGCTGGGGCGATGCGGTCTCGGGTGCCAACATGAACGGCAAAATTGTCCCTGCATACCGCTGCCCCGCCAGTCCTTTGCCCATGTGGTGCACGAGCCCGCAAACCGGGGCCACCCAGGTTATGGCCGCCCATTACTACGCCATCGCGGGAACCGTTCCGGGAATTGTTCCTGGCTACACCCATAACAAGCAAGTGACGGGAGGCGGCGGCATCTACGCTTCCGACGGTTGCTTTTTCGCAGGCAGCAAGATCTCCATCGCGACGATCATCGACGGAAGCAGCAATACGATGTTCGTCTCTGAATGCTCGGATTATCTCACCTTGACCACGAATCAACAAGTCGAATGGAGTCAATGTCTCCACGGCTGGGTCATCGGGGCCAACGGCAATACCCCTCCCAATAACGGCGGCGGCTACTCCACGGACAACCGCAACTTCGCCTTGAACACCATTCGTTATCAGATCAACCGAAAGACCGGCTGGTCGGACAATCCCGGTGGGACCGGCGTCGGTAACAACTGGGGCTCGAATATCCCCCTCAATGCCAATCACGATGGCGGGGTCAATGCCCTCTTCGGGGATGGCACGGTTCGATTCCTCTCAAGCAGTACGCCTCTCGATGTACTCGGTCGTATGGGATCGAGAGAGGATGAACAGTCCGTCACGATTCCGGATTGAGTTCAGGGGGACATGCGAACCGACTGAACATGCTTGTCGATGTCGTGCCAGCGGAACAATAAGGATAGGTGTCGGGGCCGCCTGCAAGGCCGTCAGCGCGCGAAACCTGCATGGCGGGCCCCGGTCAGGATCATCCGTTGCTTCACCGGCGCAGCGCATCTCCTGTCGAACCAATTCATGGATGGTGTTTTCGAGCACATCGGACCTTGCATTTTGCGTTGGCTCTCTTCTCGATTCGTTTCATTGTGTTTCATCGTTTCATCGGTTTCACAAAAAGGGGGTATGGTGAAACCATGAAACGAAAGGTGCCCAGCGCGCATTTTCCGGATCTTCACAGAACCGACCTTGCATCTTGCCCCGTCGCATTCTTACTGGCGTTGCATGACGTTGCAGCGCGTTGCATGGTGTTTCAGCGTTGCATTTTGGGCGTGTGCCGTGCAACAATGCAACGCCAGCGTCATTGCTTCGCCCGGCGCTCGTTGAAGCGGCGCACGGCGTCGCTGAGCTCCGGCGGCGGGACGGCGAGGCCGCGGTCGAGCGCCTCTTCATTTGGGGCGGCACCTTCGACGGTGCGCGGGCCGATGAGCGGGGCCTGGCCGCCGCTGAGGAGCTTGGCCCGGTCGCGCAGGAGCTTCGCGTTGAGCTGGCGCACCAGGGCGTCGTGGGCTTGCATGCTCTTCAGGTAGCGCTGCCAGTCGGCCTCAGTCATGCCGGCTTTCTGGAGAAGCTCGGGCGTCAGTTGTTTTTTCCAGTCATTGAGCTGAAGCTGCCCAAGCCTGGCCGCGAACGCGCGATTGGCGATGGTAGCTTTCAACTCCTCATCGCTCATCCCTTCGAATTTGCCCAGCGTGCCGGAGGCGTTCTTGCCCTTCTTCGTCTCCTGCCCGGTCTTCGGATCACGGCCATTGATGGTCAGCGCTTCCTGGGCAGCGTCGCGCATTCGCGGATCGGGCGCCCCCTTGCCGATGACGGCGAGCGCGACCCCGGCAGCGTCGGCGTCGGGCCCGCCTTTCTCCAGTTGACCGTGCAGCTTCCGCACATCGTCCCAGCTCGGCGCGCGGTCCTTCGCCGGCGCGTCGTCGCGCGCCTGCCCCGGAGCGCCGCCGCCTTGCTTGGGCTCGCCGGCGCCGTCCGGCTTCGTGTCCGCCTTGGCATGCGCGTCCGGCGGCGTCGGCGTGCCCTTGCTCGGCGTTTCCGGCCCCTGCTGCTCGATCCCCTTCGCATCGCCATGCTGCTGAAGCGCTGGCTCCCCGGCTTTCGCCCGCGCCGGCGCGTCCCCCGCTCCGGCGTTATCGCGCGGCTCCGAGGGAGGCGGCTGGCTCCCGTCCTTCGCGCTGCCGGCGCCGGCGTCCATCTTCTTGTCGCCGCCGTCCTTCGCAGCGGAATCGGCGCTCTTCGGTTGTGGCTTCGCGTTGCCTGTCGAGGACGGCTCACCTTTCTTCTTGCCATCGCCATCGTCCCTTGCCTGGCTGCCGTCCTTGCCGCCTGGCTTGGACGCGCCGCTCTCACCGGGCATCGGCGGTTGATCCTTTTGCCCCGCCTGCGGCCCCTCGGACTCGGGATTCGGCCCTTCCTTTTGGCCGGCCTGCGGCGGCTCGGCCCCCTTGGCGCCGCCGCGATTGGCATTGTCTTGCTGCTCCTTCATCGCTTGCCGAATCTTGTCCTCGGCCGCTTGCTTCTCCTTGTTGACCGCGGCGAGGTCTTGCTCGGGATTGCTCGACGCGTTCTTCTTGCGATCATCGCTCTGCTGCTTACGCTTCTCGTCATGCTTTTTCTGCTGCTCTTTCTGACGCTGCATCGCATCATTCAGAGCCACCTTCGCCTTGGCGTCAGGGACCGCCGGCGTCAACGTTAACTTGTATACCGCGCTCTTGCCCACGTTCGCCGGCTCGGCATGGTCGACGGCTTCGACCCAGTATTCGAGCGTTGTCCCGGGCGCGAATCGGCGCAGCGTGCCGCGCTCGTCCTTGAGCTGCTCGAGGACGAGCAGCTCGTCAAACTCGATCGCCTCGGGATAACTGCCGTCCTCGGAAGCAAGCGATTTGCCCGCGCGGTACGGCAGCGGCTCCAGCTTGACGTTACGGTCCGGCCCCTTCGCGACGCGCACGTGCAGCGTCAAGCTTTTGACGCCGAGATCATCGCTGGCTCGGCCCGTCAGCTCGACGAAGCCATTGGCGGGGATCGTGATGTCCTTGCCCGGCTGCGTCAGCACGACGGTCGGCGTCTCATCGATACGCACATCGATCGGATAAAGATCGCGGTCCGCGTTCTCCTCGCTGTCGTTCGTCGTGAATAACACACGGAATTGCCCGCTGTCCTCCAGGGTAAAGGCGACGACCGCCGTGCTGCCATCGGCTCGAACGCGCGCCGGCAAGTCGCGCTTGCCCTTCGCGAAGGTAACCTCGACGCGTGCCTCGCGGATCGGTTGGCTTGCATGCAGCGTCAACTCGACCTTGGTCCCGCGTAGACCATGCACCAGCGGTCGGGCCGCGGCGGCATTCGGAAACGTCGCGGTCGCCTTCTTGTGCTGCAGCGATGCCGGGAAATCGTACGCGATGTCGAATTTCTTGACATGGGCCCGACCTCGCACACGAATGCGATGCTCCGCCGTCTCGGCGTCGCCGGCGCACAGTTTGTACGTGAACCCCGTACGAAGCTGATGGGCCGAGAGCTGGGCCGTCCATTCGCCGGCGTCGTTGCGCGCGAGGGGCACGGCGGCGTTGTCCTCGTTGCCGTGATAGCGATAGAGCAGCTTCGGCTCGCCCGGCCACTGCGGCGCCGGGATGCGACCGCGGATCGTCGCTCGGAACACCACCGTCTGCGTCGGGTTGACCTCGGCGTCGCCGTTGGGCTCGATCAGCGTGATTTCCGTCTGCGCGACGCGTGCCGGGGTTACGAACGGGAAGAACGCGCCCACCAGCGACCCGAATGCAGAGGACGGACTGACGGCGATCAGGACGAGCAACGCGAACAGTGGCACGCCGAGGATGCCGAGGAGCGCCCAATTCTTACCGGTGCGAATCGTCTGGCGCGGGTCGCCTTCCTGCCATTGCTCGGCCGCGCGGGCGCTGAGATACTTGTGAAAGGCGCTGGGAAGATCCTCGTCGTGGAGATCGAGCCAGTTGATGAGGCTATTCTTGGCGCCGGGAATTGTTTCTTCGAGCAGGTGAGCGACGTAGTAGGGATTGACGGCACGAAACCAGCCGCGCACGGCTCGCACGCAGAAGCCAACGAAGCACACGAGGAATAGCGCAAAGCCGATCCAGCGCGTTGCCAGGATCCACGTCGACTGCGAACCGCCGACGGACCAGTCGAACCCGACGCGCAGGGCAGCATAGGCGACGACGATCAGAAGCAGCGTGAGCACGTGCGCGAGGCGATCGACCCAGCGAATGCGCGCACACAGCTCATGGAACTTGCGTTCGAGAAAAGCGTCAGGCTTGGAGACAGGCCGAGCTTCAAGATCGGTCGCCATGCCGGCTCCGGGGAAAGCACACCGTCGTCCCGCAATGTCGCTATTATACCTGTGCCTGCAAGAAACTACATCCTTTTTGGCCAACGGGGCATGTCATGGCCGACCTGACGCGCATCAGCATTTCGCTGGAAGAGAATCTGCTGGAAGCATTCGATCGGCTGATCGAGGGAAAGGGCTACGCGACGCGCAGCGAGGCGATTCGCGATCTCATTCGCGATCTGCTCATCAAGCAGGAAGCGCGCTCGAAGCAGGGGGAGCAGGTCGCCGTCGTCACCATGGTATACGATCATCACGCGCGCGAGCTGGCGTCGAAGCTGATCGACAAGCAGCACCACCATCACGACCTGGTCATCTCGACGCTGCACGTCCATCTCGGCCATCGCCATTGTCTGGAGGTCTCGGTCCTGCGCGGCCCCGGCCATGAAGTGCGCCATCTCGGCGACGAGCTGCTCGCGACGAAGGGAGTGCTGCACGGCGACATCACCTATACGAGCGGCGAAGGCGCCCTCGAGAAATGGACGTGATCGGAATGGCGCGTCGTCAATCGGTCTGTCCATGCCGCAGCCAGCGAATGCCGCGGCGCAGAATGCCGAGATCCGTCGTGATTGCGAGACGCGCCGAGCCTCGGGCTTCGGCGGCGAGCTGATGCAGCTTGCGGCGTTGCCGCAGAATATCCCGCCAGGCGCTCAGCGCGCTCATCTTACCGGCCAAAAAAGTTCGCGCCTGCCGGCTCAGCGTCTTGCGCACCATGCGAACCATCAAGAAGGCGAAGTGCGGGATCACGCCAAGCAGGAGCGACCAGCGCGGCAGGTTGGTCCAGAAGGCGATTTCCTCGTTGCGCGAGATGAGATAGACGTGCCGATCGCTTTGATGGCCGTAGGTTGCGGTGCCATAATGGGCGACGCGCGATGTGGGTTCATAGATGCAGCGGAAGCCCGCCCAGCGCAGGCGAAACGCCAGATCGGTGTCCTCGAAGTACGCGCCGTAAATGGGCCAGAGTCGCCCGACTTTTTCCACCGCCGAGCGGCGATAGAATCCCGCCGAGCCTGAAGCGCCGAACACCTCGCGCGGGAGCAGATCGTCCGCGCCGATGGTGCGACCCAGCCGGCGATTAAACGCCCAGCCGCAGAAATGATAGTCCATCCCCGCAC
>ERZ1066138.714-NODE-714-length-10905-cov-8.608111_pt1 | contig 10905 bp, 6 predicted proteins | sample MGYA00382785_ERZ1066138 | MGnify/ENA primary metagenome ERZ1066138 (study PRJEB33369, sample SAMEA5778368) | biofilm metagenome | biome: Industrial cooling water; feature: Water cooling tower basin; material: Biofilm | place: United Arab Emirates | collected...
GACGATCTTGAGCTCGACGTGCGGCGGCGGCGTGACGGTCAGCGGCTGGCCGTTCCAGAGCGTCACGATGCAGACGGTGCCTTCCTTGAGCCACTGCGCCGCGTCTCCGACCGCGGTCTCGCCGGCGGCGAGCTGCTCGTACGACTCGGGGTTCATGAAGTGCCAGAACTGGCCGTCCGAGTAGAGGAACTGCATGTCCGCGTCCATGACGTCCGCCGCCTCGACCGAGTCGCCGGACTTGAAGGTCCGCTCGATGACGCGCCCGGTACGGAGGTTCTTGATGCGCACGCGGTTGAAAGCCTGGCCCTTGCCGGGCTTGACGAACTCGTTCTCGACGATCGTGTAGGGATCGCTGTCGAGCAGGATCTTGAGGCCGGACCGGAACTCGCTGGTGTTGTAGCTGGACATCGGGAAATTGCCGTCGCGGACCCGGTTCGGCCGGGCTGGTGGAGCCAGAAGGCCGCGTATCATAGCCGCAGACCGCGCCACCGGCCACCCCGCCCCGTTGCTTGACGCGGGTCGCGATTTTGGGCGTTTTCAGGGTGTTACTATCCCCGGCGCCACCCCGAGGCAGGAAGCCGCCGTAACCCGATGAAACCCGTTTCCGCCGTGCCGATGATTGCCCTGACGCGCAGTCAGGACAACGTCGAGGCGATCAACAAGGCGCTGCGCAACGCGGGCCACCCGGTGCACGTGACCTGGCTGCCCGACGCGCGCGACCTCGGCGACGCGCTGACCCAGGCCTCGGCCGAGATGCTCATGCTGTTCGCCGACGAGGGCATCGTGGACGTCGCGAGCGCCATGGACTTCCGCGCCCGCTTCGCGCCCGACGTGCCGGTCCTGATCGTCCGCGACGCCGTGGACGAGACCGTGATCGCCGAGGCGCTCGCGCTCGGCGCCCAGGACGCCGTGACGCTCGGCAACGTGCCGCGCCTGCAGCTGGTCGTGGGCCGGGAACTGCGCACGTATCGCCTGGACCGCGCGCTGTCCACGACGCTTGCCTCGGCGCGCGAGGCGAAGAAACAGCTGCAGCACATCGTCGAGGGCTCCACCGACGCGATCGCGCAGGTGCAGGAAGGCATCATCGTCGACGCCAATCCCGCCTGGCTCGCGCTGTTCGGCTACTCCAATGCCGAGGAAGTCGTCGGCACGCCGCTGATGGACGCGTTCGATCCGGACGATCATGCCGCGATCAAGGGCGCGCTGGTCGCCTGCATGCAGGGCAAGTGGTCGGGGCACACGCTGCACGCCTCGGCGCTGGTCGTCAGCGGCCACCATCCTTCGCTCGAGTTCCAGCTGGTGCGCGCCGAATTCGACGGCGAGCCCTCCGTGCAGGTCGTGGTGCCGGCCAAGGTCGCGGACTCCGGCGAGTACGAGCGCAAGCTGCAGGAGGCGATGCAGAACGACCCGGCGACCGGCTTCCTGCATCGCAGCCACTTCATCGACCGCCTGCGCGCCCGGCTCGCCGAGCCCGCGAAGGGTGGCGTGCGCTGCCTGGCCTACATCGAGCCCGACAAGTACGAGGCGCTGCACGAGGAGCTCGGCGTGCTGGCGGGCGAGGACTTCCTCTCCGATTTCGCGCGCCTGCTGCGCGAACAGCTGCAGCCCGGCGACCTCGCGGGCCGGTTCGGCGGGCACGGCCTGATGCTGCTCGTCGAGCGCGGCAACACGCAGGACGTCGAGGCCTGGTCCGAGCACGTGGTGCACAAGGTCGCGACCGAGGTGTTCCAGGCCGGCTCCAAGTCGATGTCCACCACCTGCACCATCGGGCTCGGGCCGGTCCCGGCCGAGGTGCGCACGCCCGAAGGTCCCGCGAGCGACGCGTTCCACGCGCACCGCCAGGGCCGCGAGATGGGCGGCAACCGCGTGCAGCTGCTCGAGCACACGGGCGCGATGCTGCGCCTGCAGGACCAGGACCGGCTCTGGGTCCAGCAGATCAAGTCGGCGCTGATGGAGAACCGCTTCCGGCTGGTCCAGCAGCCGATCGCCAGCCTCGTCGGAGACGATCTCGGCATGTTCGACGTGCTGGTGCGCATGCTGGACGCGCAGGGCCAGGAGGTCCTGCCTTCGGTCTTCATGCCCGCGGCCGAGCGCAACGACCTCATGAAGAACATCGATCGCTGGGTCATCGGCGCGGCGATGTCGTTCTGCGCCGCGCGCAAGCCCGGCGCGCTCTTCGTCCGCCTCTCCCAGGACACGCTGTCGGACGCGGCGCTGCCGGGCTGGCTCGCCGAACAGCTCAAGAAGGTCCGCATCGAACCGGCGCGGATCGTCTTCCAGATCCGCGAGGAGGCGGCGGCGCAGCAGATCAAGGAGTCGGTGGCCCTGCACAAGATGCTCGCGGAACGCGGGTTCCGGTTCGCCCTCGAGGGCTTCGGCATGGGGCGCGACACCGAGCAGCTGCTGAATCACCTGAAGCCGGATTTCGTCAAGATCCACGGCGCGCTGATGCAGGGCCTCTCGGCCGACCAGGACAAGCAATCCCGCGTCAAGGCGACCGTGGAACTCGCGCGCAAGTGCAAGGCGGTCACGATCGGCGAGCGCGTCCAGGACGCCAACACGATGGCGGTGCTGTGGCAGCTCGGCGTCGAGTTCATCCAGGGCTATTTCGTCAACGCGCCGGAGGAAGTCGTCCTCGGCTGACCGTCGAGCAGAAAAGGGGACGCACCCCTTTCCCACCGCGAACCTTGCGATCGGAGCGAAACATGGCCGGAAAAGGGGTGCGTCCCCTTTTCTACTCGACGGTCAGGCGGGTGACTTTCCGGTAGTTGCGGGACAGTACGGCACCGCGCTGGCCGCGGGCGCCGAGATAGTGCTGGAGCTCCTTCCAGGTGAGCGTCATCCGCCGGTCGTCGCAGTGCACGACGAGCGACTGCTCGGGCGCGACGACGACCGCGGCGACCATCAGTTCCTCACCCGCGCGCGACTTCTTTCCGGGAATGCCGAAGATCAGGTTGCCGCGCCCCTTCTCCATTTCCGGGAGGTCGACGACCGGAAACGCCAGCAGCCGGCCGTCGCTGTTGACCGCCGCGACGAGCGCGCCCGCAGCTTCCGGAACCGGCGCGGCCGGCAGCACCTTCGCGTTCTCCGGCAGGCGGAACACGGTCTTGCCGGCGCGGTTGCGGCCGGTGAGCGCCTCGAGGCGCGCGATGAAGCCGTGCCCGGCGTCGCAGGCGAGGAGCCACTTGTCGCCCGGCTCGCCGATCGCGACGGCGGCGAAAGTCGCGCCCTCGGGCGGATCGAGGCGGCCGGAGAGCGGCTCGCCCTGCCCGCGCGCCGAGGCCAACGTATGCGCGGCCAGCGAGTACGCACGCCCGGTCGAGTCGATGAACACCGCCTGCTGGGTGCTGCGGCCCCGCGCAGCGGCCTGGAATGCGTCGCCCTGCTTGTACGACAGCGCCGTCGGGTCGACGTCGTGCCCGCGCGCCTGGCGGACCCAGCCGAGCGTCGAGAGCACGACGGTCACCGGCTCGGCCGTGACCAGCTCCTCCTCCGATATCGCCTGCGCGGCCGCCCGCTCGACGATCTTCGTGCGCCGCGCGTCGCCGTACTGCTTCGCGTCCGCCTCGAGCTCGTCGCGGATCAGCCGATTGAGCTTCGCGGCGCTCTTCAGCGTCTTCTCGAGCAGCTCCTGCTCCTCCGCCAGCTCCTTCTGCTCGCCGCGGATCTTCATCTCCTCGAGCTTCGCGAGGTGCCGCAGCTTGGTCTCGAGGATCGCCTCGGCCTGCAGGTCGGTGAGCTTGAAGCGCTTCATCAGCTCCGGCTTCGGCTCGTCCTCGCGCCGCACGATGCGGATGACCTCGTCGAGGTTCAGGAAGGCGATCAGCAGGCCGTCGAGGATGTGCAGCCGCGCCGTCACCCTGTCGAGCCGGTACTGCAGCCGTCGCCTGACCGTGTCCTTGCGGTAGCCGAGCCACTCCGCCAGCAGCTCCTTCAACCCGAAGACCCGCGGCCGGCCGTCCAGCGCGATGACGTTGACGTTGACCCGGTAGCTGCGCTCGAGGTCCGTGGTCGCGAACAGGTGCGCCATGAGCTGCTCGACGTCGACGCGGTTCGAGCGCGGCGTGATGACGAGCCGCGTCGGGTGCTCGTGGTCGCTCTCGTCGCGCAGGTCCTCGACCATCGGCAGCTTCTTCGCGCGCATCTGCGCGGCGACCTGCTCGAGCACCTTCGCGCCCGAGACCTGGTACGGCAGGGCCGTGACCACGACCTCGCCGTCCTCGATCTCGTACACGGCGCGCGCGCGGAAGGTGCCGTTGCCGGTCTTGTAGATCGCCCGCAATTCGGACTTCGGCGTCACGATCTCGGCGCCGGTCGGGAAGTCCGGTCCGTGCACGTGCTTGCACAGCGTCGCGACGCTGGCGTCGGGGTCGTCGAGCAGCTCGATGCAGGCTGCGGCGACCTCCTTCAGGTTGTGCGGCGGTATGTCGGTCGCCATGCCCACCGCGATGCCCTGCGTGCCGTTCAGCAGCACGTTCGGCAGCCGCGCCGGCAGCAGCTTCGGCTCCTCGAGCGTGCCGTCGAAGTTCGGCTGCCAGTCGACCGTGCCCTGGCCGAGCTCGGCCAGCAGCACCTGCGCGTAGGGGCGCAGCCGCGACTCCGTGTAGCGCATCGCCGCGAACGACTTCGGGTCGTCGGTCGAGCCCCAGTTCCCCTGCCCGTCCACGATCGGGTACCGGTAGGAGAAGTCCTGCGCCATCAGCACCATCGCCTCGTAACAGGCGGAATCGCCGTGCGGGTGGTACTTGCCGATCACGTCGCCGACCGTGCGCGCGGACTTCTTGTGCTTAGACCCGGCCGACAGGCCGAGCTCGCTCATCGCGTAGACGATGCGCCGCTGCACGGGCTTCAGGCCGTCCGCGAGCTGCGGCAGCGCGCGGTCGAGGATCACGTACATCGAGTAATCGAGGTAGGCCTTCTCCGTGAACGCGCGGAGCGGCTGCTTCTCGATGCCCTCGAAGTCGAGTGCCGGTTGCTGCCCCTTCATGCCACGGTCGCCAGGTTGCCCTTGGTCTCGAGCCATTCACGGCGGTCGGCCGCGCGCTTCTTGGCGAGCAGCATGTCGAGCACCTGGTCCGCGCCGTCCTTCGCCTCGACGGTGAGCTGCACCAGCCGGCGCGTCTCGGGCGCCATCGTCGTCTCGCGCAGCTGCAGCGGGCTCATCTCGCCGAGGCCCTTGAACCGGGTGATCACGGGCTTGCCGCGGATGCCCTCGGCCTGGATGCGGTCGAGGACGCCGGCCTTGTCGTGCTCGCCGAGCGCGTAGTAGACGTGCTTGCCCACGTCGATGCGGAACAGCGGCGGCATCGCGACGAACACGTGCCCCGCCAGGACCAGCGGCCGGAAGTGCCGCAGGAACAGCGCGCACAGGAGCGTCGCGATGTGCGCCCCGTCGGAATCCGCGTCCGCGAGGATGCAGACCTTGTGGTAGCGCAGGCCCGAGAGGTCCGCCGAGCCCGCGTCGACGCCGAGCGCGGTGGTGATGTCGTGCACTTCCTGCGAGGCGAGCACGTCCGCCGCCTCGACTTCCCAGGTGTTCAGGATCTTGCCGCGCAGCGGCATGACGGCCTGGAAGGAGCGGTCACGCGCCTGCTTGGCCGAGCCGCCGGCGGAGTCGCCCTCGACCAGGAACAGCTCGCAGCGCTCCGGCTCCTGCAGCGTGCAGTCGGCGAGCTTGCCGGGCAGCGCGGGGCCCGACGTGATGCGCTTGCGCGTCACGCGCGCGGCCGCCCGGGTGCGCTCCTGCGCGTTCGCGATCGCGAACTGGGCGATCTTCTCGCCCGCCTCCGGGTGCTGGTTGAGCCACAGCGCGAACGCGTCCTTGACGACGCCCGATACGAATGCGGCCGACTCGCGCGAAGAGAGCTTCTCCTTCGTCTGGCCCGCGAACTGCGGGTTCTGCATGCGCACCGACAGCACGAAGGCGACCCCGCTCCAGACGTCCTCGGGCGCGAGCTTCAGTCCGCGGGGCACGAGGTTCCGGAACTCGCAGAATTCGCGCACGGCGTCCGTGACGCCCGCGCGCAGGCCGTTGACGTGGGTGCCGCCTTCCGGCGTCGGGATGAGGTTCACGTAGCTCTCTGACACCGGCGTCTCGGCGTCCGGCGCCCAGCAGAAGGCCCAGTCGGCGCTCTCGCTGCCGCCCTTCACCTGCGCGGCAAAGGGCTCTTCCGGGAGCCGGCCTGCCTTGCCGAGCTGTTCGACGAGATAGGCGCCGAGGTCGCCGGTGAAGTACCACTCCTCCGTCTCGCCGGTGGCCTCGACGTCGAGCTTCACCCGCAGGCCCGGGCACAGCACCGCCTTCGCCTTGAGCACGTGCTTGAGGCGCGGTATCGACACGTTCGGCGAATCGAAGAACCCGGGGTCCGGCCAGAAACGCACGGTCGTGCCGGTCTGCCCTCGTTTCGCGGTGCCGACGGCCTCGAGCTTCGAGAACACCTTGCCGTTCTTGAAGCCGATGTTCCACTCGCGCCCGTCGCGGCGGACGTTGCACTCGAGATGCTTGGAGAGCGCGTTGACGACCGACACGCCGACGCCGTGCAGGCCGCCCGCGGCATCGTAGTTCTTGCCGGAGAACTTGCCGCCCGCATGCAGGCGGGTGAGGATCAGCTCGACGCCGCTCACCTTCTCCTTGGGGTGGATGTCCACCGGCATGCCGCGGCCGTCGTCCTCGACCGACACCGAGCCGTCCTTGTGGATGGTGACGGCGATGTGCTCGCAGTGCCCCGACAGCGCCTCGTCGACGCTGTTGTCGACCACCTCGTGCACGAGGTGGTTGGGACTCCTCGTGTCCGTGTACATGCCCGGACGGCGGCGGACGGGCTCGAGTCCTTCGAGGACTTCGATGTCCGATGCGTTGTACGACTGCGCCATGCGGGCCTTTGCGGATGGCGGCCGTGCCGCCGGCGCGCGGATTCTAGCAGCCGCGCGCGAAAATTCAGCACCCGGTTTCTCCCCGTTTAGTACACTTCGGGCCACCGCACAGGCGGGAACACCGCGTGACCCGACAGAAGCAGGCCACACCCGATTTCGAGGCGGCGCTCGCCGAACTGGAGGCCATCGTCCAGCGCCTCGAGCAGGGCGAGATTCCCCTCGAGGAGTCGCTGCGCCAGTACGAGCGCGGCGTCGCCCTCACCCGCGGCTGCCAGCAGGCGCTCCAGCAGGCCGAGGAGAAGATCCGCGTGCTCGCGAAGGGCGCCGGCGGCGAGCTCGTCGAAAGGGATTTCGAGGCGCCGGACGAGGACTGACGGGATCCGATGACGGCCCCCGCCCCAGCCGGCCACTGGCAGACGGCGTACCGCGACCGCGTGGAGGCGGCCCTGCGCCGCGTGCTGCCGCCCGAAGCGGGCGAGCCGGCGCGCCTGCACCAGGCCATGCGTTACGCGGTGCTCGGCGACGGCAAACGCATCCGCCCGCTGCTCGTGTACGCGACGGCCGGCGCGATCGGCGTGGCGCCGGAATCCGTCGACGCGGCCGCGGCCGCGGTCGAGCTGATCCATGCGTACTCGCTCGTCCACGACGACCTGCCGGCGATGGACGACGATGACATGCGCCGCGGCCGCCCCACCGCCCACCGCGCCTTCGACGAGGCGACGGCGATCCTCGCCGGCGACGCGCTGCAGGTGCTCGCATTCGAGCTGCTCGCCGACGGGCCGATGCCCGGCGTCTCCGACGCCGCGCGCCTTGACATGATCCGCTGCCTCGCCGCCGCAAGCGGGACGCAGGGCATGGCCGGCGGCCAGGCGATGGACCTCGCGGCGACCGGCCGGCGGCTCACGCCGCAGCAGATCGAGTCGATGCACGCCCTCAAGACCGGCGCGCTGATCCGCGCCTCGATCCTCATGGCCTGCGCCGCCACACCGCAGCTGGCCCCGCGGGACCGCGAAGCGCTCGATCGCTACGGCCGCGCCGTCGGCCTGTCGTTCCAGATCGTGGACGACCTGCTCGACGTGCTCGGCGACCCGGCGGTGACCGGCAAGCTGGCGGGCGCCGACGCGTTGCGCGGCAAGCCGACCTATCCGGCGGTCGCGGGCGTGGCCGCGGCGCGGGCCCGTGCCGCCGAGCTGGCCGAAGCGGGCGTCGCCGCGCTCGCCGGATTCGGCCCCGGCGCCGACCAGCTGCGCGAGTTCGCGCGGGACCTCGTCCGGCGTGGGCGCTGACGCCGCGCGTCCTCGTATGCCCTCCGCCGCCGCTCCAGTAGACTCTCGCCATGGCTGACGAAGCGCAGGGTGGCCTGCTCGCCGCGATCGAGACGCCGGCGGACCTGCGCGCCCTCCGGCGCGCCGACCTGAGGCCCCTGGCGGACGAGCTGCGCCGCTACCTCATCGAGACTGTCGGCCAGATGGGCGGCCACCTCGCCGCCGGACTCGGCACCGTCGAGCTCGCGGTCGCGCTGCACTACGTATTCGACACCCCGTACGACCGGCTCATCTGGGACGTCGGGCACCAGGCCTATCCGCACAAGGTGCTCACCGGCCGCCGCCGCCGCCTGTCGAGCATCAAGCAGCGCGGGGGCCTCGCGCCGTTTCCGTCCCGCTCGGAAAGCGTCTACGACGCCTTCGGCGTCGGCCACTCGAGCACCTCGATCAGCGCGGCGCTCGGCATGGCCATCGCCAACCGCCTGACCGCGAGCGACCGCCGCGCGGTCGCGGTGATCGGCGACGGCGCCATGAGCGCCGGCCTGGCCTGGGAGGCGCTCAATCACGCGGGCAGCATGGATGTCGACCTGCTCGTGGTCCTCAACGACAACGACATGTCGATCTCGGAAAACGTCGGCGCCCTGTCGAAGTACTTCGCGCGGCTGCTGTCGGGCCGCACGTACTCGCACCTGCGCGAGGGCGGCAAGAAGGTCCTGCGCAAGATGCCCGCGGCCTGGGAGCTCGCGCGCCGGTCCGAGGTGCACGCCAAGGGCATGGTGCTTCCGGGCACGCTGTTCGAGGAAATGGGCTTCAACTACATCGGCCCGATCGACGGCCACGACGTGGACGCGCTGGTGACGACGCTCGCCAACATGCGCGACCTCCACGGCCCGCAGTTCCTGCACGTGGTCACCCAGAAGGGCAAGGGCTACGCGCCGGCGGAGGCGGACCCGATCAAGTGGCACGGGCCGGGGCCCTACGATCCCGCGAGCGGGACCCTCTTCAAGGAGACGTCCGCAGGCCCCACCTACTCCCAGGTGTTCGGCGAGTGGCTGTGCGACATGGCGGAGCTCGACGGGAGGTTCGTGGGGATCACGCCGGCGATGCGCGAGGGCTCCGGGCTCGTCGAGTTCGAGAAACGCTTTCCCGACCGCTACTTCGACGTCGCTATTGCCGAGCAGCACGCGGTGACGCTCGCCGCGGGCCTCGCCTGCGACGGACTGCGTCCGGTCGTGGCGATCTACTCGACGTTCCTGCAGCGCGGCTATGACCAGCTCATCCACGACGTGGCGCTGCAGCGCCTGCCGGTCGTCTTCGCGATCGACCGCGCGGGGCTCGTCGGCGGCGACGGCGCGACGCACCAGGGCGTGTTCGACCTCAGCTTCCTGCGCTGCGTGCCGAACCTCGTGGTGATGGCCCCGGCCGACGAGAACGAGTGCCGCCAGATGCTCTACACGGCCGGCCAGCTCGACCAGCCCGCGGCGGTGCGCTATCCCCGCGGCCGCGGCCCGGGCGTCGCTGCCGAGAAGGCGATGCGCGCGCTGCCCGTCGGCCGCGCGGAGCTGCGCCGGCAGGGCGCGAGCGGGCTCGCGCTCCTGGCATTCGGGACGATGGTCGGCGCGGCGGCCGCGACCGCCGAGGATCTCGACGCGACGCTCGTGAACATGCGCTTCGTCAAGCCGCTCGACGAGGCGATGATCGCCGAAGTTGCCGCGTCGCACCGCGCCATCGTGACGCTCGAGGAGAACGCCCTCGCGGGCGGCGCGGGCACGGCGGTGCTGGAGCACCTTCAGCGCCTCGGCAGCAATGTCCCCGTCCTGCAGGTTGGCGTGCCGGACAGCTTCGTCGAGCACGGTTCGCGCGAGGAGAACCTGGCGGCCGCCGGCCTCGACGGCGCCGGCGTGCGCGCGTCCGTCGAGCGGTTCTGGCGCGGCCGGGGCCTGCCCCGCGCCGTACCCGCCGGTTAATCAGGACCAATATGGTATGATTTGCGCATGAATGCGAAGCCCGCAGGGGCGACGGTCGCCCCGGTCATCGAGGACGTGCAGGGACGCGCGGACACGCGGCGCATCCCCATCGATCGCGTCGGCATCAAGGACATCTTCCACCCGGTGCGGGTCAAGGACCGCTCGGGCGGGGAGCAGCACACGATCGCGAACTTCAGCATGTACGTGCACCTGCCGCACAACTTCAAGGGCACGCACATGTCGCGTTTCGTCGAGATCCTGAACGAGCACGAACGCGAGATCTCGGTCGAGTCCTTCAACGACATGCTGGCGGAGATGACCACCCGCCTCAATTCCGGCGGCGGCCACCTCGAGATGACCTTCCCCTACTTCGTCATGAAGAAGGCACCGGTCTCTGGCGTGCAGAGCCTGCTCGACTACCGCGCGACGCTGGCCGCCGAACTGAAGGACGGAAAGGTGCAGACCCGGCTCAAGGTGCTGGTGCCGGTCACCAGCCTGTGCCCGTGCTCCAAGCAGATTTCCGACTACGGCGCCCACAACCAGCGCTCGCACCTGACCATCTCCGCTCGCATCCGCGAGCACGTCTGGCTCGAGGAGCTGATCGACGTCGCCGAGCAGGAAGGCAGCTGCGAGCTGTTCAGCATCCTGAAGCGCCCGGACGAGAAGTGGGTGACGGAACGGGCCTACGAGAACCCCAAGTTCGTCGAGGACATCGTCCGCGACGTCGCGACCCGCCTCAACGCCGACGAGCGGATCCGCTCGTACGTGATCGAGGCGGAGAACTTCGAGTCGATCCACAA
>ERZ1066138.716-NODE-716-length-10894-cov-8.687702_pt1 | contig 10894 bp, 11 predicted proteins | sample MGYA00382785_ERZ1066138 | MGnify/ENA primary metagenome ERZ1066138 (study PRJEB33369, sample SAMEA5778368) | biofilm metagenome | biome: Industrial cooling water; feature: Water cooling tower basin; material: Biofilm | place: United Arab Emirates | collected...
GGATACCGTCGAGCTCGTGATGGCGCTCGAAGAGGAATTCGAGACCGAGATTCCTGACGAGGATGCCGAGAAGATCACCACGGTGCAGCAGGCGATCGATTACATCGTCCAGCACCAGTCCAAGTCCTGATGCCATTCCGGCGCGAGTCCCGGCCCGGCGGCCGGGGCTCCGCGCGCGATGGCCGTCCCCCGGCCTGAGGTCTGCCCCTTGAGCAAGCGGCGCGTCGTCGTCACGGGTCTCGGCATGCTTTCGCCGCTCGGCAACACCGTCGCGGACAGCTGGTCCGCGGCGCTCGCGGGCAGGAGCGGCATCGGGCCGATCACGCGTTTCGACGTGACCGCCTTTCCGTGCACGATCGCGGGCAGCATTTCGACGTGTCGAAGTACATGCCTGCCAAGGAAGCGCGCCGCATGGACCTGTTCATGCAGTACGGCGTCGCGGCGGGCGTCCAGGCGATCGCGGATTCCGGGATCGAGGTGACCGACGCCAACCGCGCGCGCATCGGCCTGGTCATGGGCGCCGGCATCGGTGGCCTCGCGACGATCGAGGAGAACTACGGCAAGTACCTCGAGACGCGGACGCCGAAGAAGATCTCGCCCTTCTACATCCCGGCATCGATCGTGAACATGATCTCCGGGCACCTGTCGATCATGTACGGCATCACGGGGCCGAATCTCGCGGTGATCACGGCCTGCACGACCTCGACGCATGCGATCGGCATCGGCATGCGCACGATCCAGTACGGCGACGCGGACGTCGTCGTCGCCGGCGGCGCGGAAATGGCGCAGACGCCGACCGCCCTCGGCGGCTTTAGCCAGGCGCGCGCCCTGTCGACGCGCAACGACGAGCCCGGCAAGGCGAGCCGGCCCTGGGACCGCGGCCGGGACGGCTTCGTGATGGGAGACGGCGCGGGCGCGATGGTCCTCGAGGAATATGAGTCCGCCAGGAAGCGTGGTGCGCGAATCTACGCGGAACTGGTCGGATTCGGCATGAGCGGTGATGCCTTCCACATCACGGCGCCCCCCGACGACGGCGCCGGGGCGCGGCTGTCCATGGAGAACAGCCTGCGGGATGCCGGCATCAACGCGGACGAAGTCCAGCACGTGAACGCGCACGCGACCTCGACGCCCCTCGGCGACCTGGCGGAGACGATCGCCATCAAGAACGCGTTCGGACCGCATGCGGCCCGCCTGGCGGTCAGCGGCACGAAGTCGATGACCGGGCACCTGCTGGGCGCCGCGGGCGTGGTCGAGGGCATCTTCAGCGTGCTCGCCATCCGCGACCAGGTGGCGCCGCCGACCATCAACCTGGACGAGCCGGACGAGGGATGCGACCTCGACTACGTGCCCCACACGGCGCGGCCGATGAAGATCGACACGGTTGTCAGCAACTCCTTCGGCTTCGGCGGCACCAACGGGACGCTGGTTTTCCGCGCGTTGCGCTGACCCGGGCCCGGCCGGCATGACGCCGCGGAAACCCGTGCTGGTCGAACTCCCGGCCGTCGCCGATGCCTCGGAACGGCTGCTCGCCCTCCACGCCGGCCATCCGGATTTCTATCCCGCCTTTCTCGACAGCGCCGCGACCGGCGGCGCGCTCGGCCGCTACAGCCTGCTGCTGGCTGCGCCGGGGTCCCGGCTCGAGCTCGATCGCCAGGGGCGCCTGGCCGGACCGGGCGAGGGCGACCGCTTTTGCGCCCGCCTGAACGCCTGGTGGCGCGCGGAACGCGGGCCGCCGCCGCCGGTTCCCTGGCCATTCGCGGGGGGCTGGTTCCTTTACCTCGGCTACGAGCTGGCCGGCGAAATCGAACCGACCCTCGAACTTCCGGAATCGCCGCTGGAGCTCGTGGCCTGCGCCGTGCGGATGTCCGCGGCGATCCTGCTCGATCACCAGACCGGCGGCTGCGTCGCGATCGGCGAACCGGGTGCCGTGGCGGCCGTGCGGCGGCTGGCGGCCGATTTTGCGGACTGCCGGCCGCTGACCGACGAGGCAACCCACCCGATTGCAGCCGCCATCGTGGAGGATGATCCGGAACACTACCTGGAGGCCTGCCGCCGGGCGCTCGAGCACATCGCGGCGGGTGACGTGTACCAGGCGAACCTGGCCCGCAGCTGGCGCGTGTCGATGCCGGCCGGGGGGAGCGCGGCGGGCCTCTACCGCCGCCTGCGAAAAGCCAACCCGGGGGCCTTCGCGGGGCTGGCGCGCCTGCCGGGTTTCGACCTGCTGTCCAGCTCGCCGGAACGCCTGGTGCGCGTGCGCGGCAGGCAGGTGGATACCCGTCCGATCGCCGGCACGCGGCCCCGACTCGGTGGGGGCGACGCCGGGGCCATCGCCGAACTGACCGGGAGCGCGAAGGAACAGGCCGAGCACGTCATGCTGATAGACCTGGAGCGAAACGACCTGGGCCGTCTCTGCGAGCCCGGCACGGTCCGCGTCGACGAATTCATGGTCGTCGAGAGTTACGCGCACGTGCACCATATCGTCTCGAACGTGAGCGGGAGGCTGCGCGAGGACGTGGAACCGGGCGACGTCCTGCGTGCGCTGTTCCCGGGCGGCACGATCACGGGATGCCCGAAGGTGCGCTGCATGCAGTTGATCGCCGAGCTGGAGGCCAGGGGCCGCGGCGCCTACACGGGGGCGATGGGATACCTGGCGCTCGACGGCAGCCTCGACCTCAACATCCTGATCCGGACGATGACGATCCGGGCGGGGGAGATCGAGCTGCGCGCCGGAGCGGGGATCGTCGCGGATTCGCAGCCGGCACGCGAGCTGGAGGAGACGCGGGCCAAGGCGCGCGGCCTGCTGCGTGCCCTGGGAAGCGCCGCCTGATGCGTGTGCTCGTGGACGGGCGCGTGGCCGAGGGCATCGATCCGCTCGATCGCGGCTTGCACTACGGCGACGGGCTGTTCGAGACGATCGCCGTGCCGGACGGCCGGCCGCGACTGCTCGACTGGCACCTGGAACGCCTGGCGGAGGGGGCGCGGCGCCTGGGATTTCCGCCCCTCGACCTTGCGCTGCTGCGCGCCGAGATCGCCGCTGCCTGCACGGGACCGCGCTGCGTCGTGAAGCTCTTGCTGACCCGGGGCAGCGGGGAGCGCGGGTACCGGCCGCCGCGCCACGCATCGCCGCGCCGCATCCTCATGGCCTGGGACTGGCCGGAAGCTCCGGCGGCCGCTTCGACCGGGGCGCGCGTCGGCTGGTGCCGCACGCGCCTCGGCAGGAATCCGCGGCTCGCCGGGCTCAAGCACCTCAACCGCCTCGAGCAGGTGCTCGCACGGGCAGAATGGCAGGTGGGCGAGCTGGACGAAGGGCTGATGAGCGATGACCGCGACCGCGTGATCTGCGCGACGCAGGCCAACCTGCTGGCCCGCATCGACGGGCGATGGGCGACGCCGGCGCTCGACGAATGCGGCGTGGCGGGGGTCATGCGCCGCGCATTCTGCGCGTGGCTGGCCGGGCAGGGCGCGGAAGTCGCGGAGGTCGCGCTGTCGCGCGCCGACGTCGAGTCGGCCTCGGCCCTGGTGCTGACCAACGCGCTGCTCGGCGCCTGGCCGGTGCGCGCACTCGACGGCCGGCCGTTAGCCGTGGATCCCGCTGTCCGGGAGTTCAACGCGTGGCTCGCGCGCTCCTGAAGCGGCTGCTGCCGGGGCTCGCGGTCCTCGCACTCGCGGTGATCGCGGCCTGGCTCGGCTGGCACCGGTACGAGCGCCAATGGCTGCAGGCGCCGATCTCGTCGCTTGTCGAACCCGTCACCTTCGAGATTCCGCCGGGCGCATCGCTGGGCGCCGTCGCCCGTGACCTGGAGGCGGCGGGACTGCTCGACCGGCCGCGCACCTGGTTGCGTCACGGCGTGCGCGAGGGCCTTGCGACCCGCATCCAGGCCGGCGAATACCGGCTGCTGCCGGGCACGACGCCCGAGACGCTGCTCGCGCAGTTCGTGGCCGGCGACGTCATCCTGCACCTGCTCACGATTCCGGAAGGCTGGACCTTCCGGCAGGCGCTGGCGACCATCCAGGCTCATCCGCAGATTCAGGCCGAGCTCGCGGACCTGCCGGACGCGGAGGTGCTGGCGCGCCTCGGGATGCAGGCGAAGCACCCGGAAGGGCTCTTCTTCCCGGACACCTACCGGTTCCCGCGCGGCGCCAGCGACCGCGCGTTGCTGCTGCAGGCGCACGAACGCCTGGAACGCGAACTCGCCGACGCCTGGTCGAAGCGCGCGCCCGACCTGCCGCTCGCAAGCGACTACGAAGCACTCATCCTCGCGTCGCTGGTGGAGAAGGAGACCGCATCCGCCGACGAGCGGCCGCTGATCGCCGGTGTGTTCGTCAACCGGCTGCGACGCGGCATGCGTCTGCAGACCGACCCGTCGGTGATCTACGGGCTCGGCGCGGAATTCGACGGCAACCTGCGACGTCGCGACCTGGTCGAGGACACGCCTTACAACAGCTACACGCGCGCCGGGCTGCCCCCGACCCCGATCGCGCTGGTCGGTCGCGAAGCGCTCGACGCGGCGACGCGGCCGGCCACCACGCGTTTCCTGTACTTCGTGGCGACCGGCCTCGGCGACGGTCGCCACTACTTTGCCGAATCGCTCGAATCGCACAACGCGAACGTCGCGCGTCACCTGGCGAACCTGCGCGGCGCCCGGGGCGTTCGGGTACGCTGAAGCCGTGCGCGGCCGGTTCATTACGTTCGAGGGGGCGGAGGGCGTCGGCAAGACGACGCAGATCGCCCGCGCCGCCGCGCACCTTCGCCAGCGGGGCGTCGAGCCCGTGGTGACGCGGGAGCCGGGCGGGACGCCGCTCGCCGAGCAGCTGCGCAGGATCGTGCTGGAACCCGGGCACGGCAGCGTGGACGCGACCACTGAATTGCTGGTGATGTTCGCGGCCCGGGCGAACCACGTCGCGGAGGTGATCCGTCCGGCGCTGTCGGCCGGCCGCTGCGTGCTCTGCGACCGTTTCACGGACGCCACCGAGGCGTACCAGGGTGGAGGTCGCGGCGTCGACCCGGGCTGGATCCGTGCGCTCGCCGGCATTGCCCATCCCGGCATCGAACCGGACCTGACGGTCATTTTCGACGTTCCGGCCACGGTCGCGAACGCACGCCTGGCGGGGCGGGGCGCCGGGCAGGACCGGATCGAGGCGGAGGACGCCGGGTTCTTCGATCGCGTGCGTGCCGCGTACCTGGCGATCGCAGCCCGGGAACCGCAGCGCGTGCGGGTCGTCGATGCGACGCGTGCGGAGGGCGAGGTGGCGGCGAGCGTCGCCGCGTTGCTGGATGCGGTCCTCGAAGGGGATCCGCGTCGACCATGACGGAGGCCGCGCAGGATCCGGACGTCTCGGCCGCGCCGCCGATGGGCCCGTTGCTCGACCGGGCGCAGGTGCCCTGGCTCGCGCCGATCCGGGAGCGTCTCGGGGCCCTTCAGGACCAGGGCCGCCTGCCCCATGGCCTCCTGCTGGCAGGCAGCCCCGGCGCCGGGCAGCCTGAGATCGCGGCCTGGCTGGGTGCGCGCCTCCTGTGCCGGTCGCCGGCAGCAGGCGGCGCGTGCGGCAAGTGCGCGGACTGTCGCCTGTTACTGGCCGGCAGCCACCCCGATTTCCGGTGGGTCGGCGTGCTGCCCGACAAGAAGGAGATCAGCATCGACCAGGTCCGCGCGCTGTCGCAGTCGCTCGCGATGCGCAGCTATCGCGGAGGCGCGAAGGTGTCGATCCTGGCGCCTGCCGAGGCCATGAATACCAAGGCTTTCAATGCCCTCCTGAAGACCCTCGAGGAGCCGGCGCCGGAGACCTATCTCCTGCTGGCCGCAGGTCGCATCGACCGCATGCCGCGGACCGTGGCGAGCCGGTGCACGCGCGTCCGCCTGCCGCTTCCCGGGGAACGCGAGGCGCTCGACTGGCTGGCGGCGCGGTCGGCCAGTGAAGCCTGGCCGGCGCTGCTCGAACTCGCAGGCGGGGCCCCGTTCCTCGCCGCCGACCATGCGCAGGAAGGGCTGGGCGCCCTGGATGCCGAAATGAGGAGTGCCATCGCCGCCGCGATCGACGGCAGGCTCGACGTCGTCGCTTTTGCCGAAGCCTGCGCCCGGAATGCCCCGGCGGCCCGCATCGCCTGGCTGGAAAGCTGGCTGACGCGCAGCCTCAAGGCGGCCGCGGCCCGGAGTGATCCGGTTAACAATAATCGTTTACCATGGTTGCAGGCGCCCGCCGTCGACAGGAAGATACGGGCGGGTTATCGCCTGCTCGATCAGTTGCGCGATGCGCGCCGCCAGGTCGGCGGTTCACTCAACGCGCAGCTGCTATTCGAGGGGCTTGCGGTTTCGCTGGCGGGGCTGCTCGGCACGCCGGCGCGAAGATCCGGGGGGGCATCGGGTTGAAAATGCGCGCGCCATCCACCAAGCCCGGCCTGTTGACGCTGACGATCAAGGACAAGAGCGCGCTCTACCTCGCCTACATGCCGTTCGTGAAGAACGGGGGCCTCTTCATCCCGACCAACAGCAGCTACCGGCTGGGCGACGAGGTTTTCATGCTCCTCAACCTCATGGGCGAGGAGGAGAAGCTGCCGGTGGCCGGCCGCGTGATCTGGCTGACGCCCAAGGGTGCGCAGGGCAAGCGCACGGCGGGCATCGGGGTGCAGTTCAGCGAGCAGGACCGCGGCGCCACGCAGAAGAAGATCGAGTCCTATCTTGCCGGCGCACTTGGCGGGGACAAGGCGACGCACACGATGTGAAATGAAGGGGTCAGACCCCTTCATATTCGTGAAGGTGCGATTCAGCTCGACCGCCGGTCACTGCGAATATGAAGGGGTCTGACCCCTTCATTTCCTCACTCCGGCCCGAGCTGGTTTCCGCTCATCCCGCCCTGCAGGCAGTACGCGTCGAAGCCCCGCTCGGAGAGCAGGAAGGCGGCGGCGGAACTGCGCCGGCCGGTGTCGCAGACCGCGATGTACGGCGTCTTGGGATCCAGCGTCTTCACCTTGAGGCGGATGAAGTACAGCGGGACGTTCAGGGCGTCGTCCAGGTGGAAGGTCTCGAACTCGGAAGGCAGTCGCACGTCGAGCCACTTCGCGCCGCGGCCGACCAGCTCGCGCGCGTGCGCGAGGTCCACCCAGTGCAGCAACGGCTCGTTGAGCAGTTCCTTGAAGTCTTCCTTGCCGAGGCGCACGAGCGCGCCGTCGGTCTGCATGGTGATGGTGGCGTTGCGCTTGGCGTCGGAAATCAGCGCCTCCTCGCCGAAGGACTCGCCCACGCCGAGCTCGGCCAGCTTGAGGCCGTCGCGGTTCATCGGCGTCTCCCGCGTCACGACCGCGGAGCCCTTGGTGATCACGTAGAAATAGTCGCCGTCGTCGCCCTGCTTGATGACCACCTCGCCGGCACGGCAGGCGACGTGCTGCATGCGCATGAACAGGGCCTGCAGGTTCGCGGGCGGTATGCGATGGAAGGCCTTCGTCTGCAGCAGCACGGTCATCCAGTCGTCCGCGTCGGCGCCGGTGCCGCCGGAGATCTCGCTGACCTCGTAGGAACCGGTCTGGTCCCAGGTGATCATGACGTCGAGCAGGTCCGAATCGATCGCCACGTAGGTGATGTCGGAGAGGGCGCGCGCCGTGAAACGCCGCGGCTGGCCGGGAGCGATGGCGATGCGCGCTTCCGGCGTGCCCGCGCGCAGCATCGAGACCGTGCGGTCCCCGACGCGCAGTTCGATCTCGCCGCCGACGAGGTAGATCGTGCGCTTGTCCGACTCGCCTTCCTTGAACAGGACGCGTCCGGCGTCGAGCTCCTGCAGGCGCGTCTTGCGGGCGAGCGCATGCAGGTTCTCGCGCTTCAGGCCGTCGAGCGGGCTGAAGCTGCGCAGCACTTCGAGTTCTACCGGCTTGTCCTCAGCCATCTCTGTGCGCGTCCGTCCAGGGCACCGGCCCCATCGCGCGCGCGAATCCTATCATAGCCCTAGCGGCGGTCCGCGATCGTCGCCCAGCCGGCATCGGGCCGGAAGCGCGGCCCGTGTCTCGCGGCGAGTTCCTCGAGCCGCGCGACGATGGCAGGGACTCCGCGCGCGCGCGCGTGGTGCAGCGGTCCGCCGCGAAACGGCGCGAAGCCGGTGCCGAAGATCATCCCCGCGTCGAGCAGGTCTCCGTCCTCGACCACGCGCTCGCGCAGGCAGGCGACGGCCTCGTTGAGGTACTGCAGCACGAGGCGATCCGTGAGGTCGTCCGGGACGCGTCCTTCGGCGGCGGGCTTCACGGGCTTGCCGTCCTGCCAGGCGTAGTAGCCGCGGCCCGACTTGCGGCCGACGTGACCGGCGGCGAGGAGTTCCGCGGTTCCGCGAGGCACCGGCAGGCCGAAGGCCTCGGCGAGGATCTTGCCGACGTGCGAGGACACGTCCAGGCCGACGGTGTCGGCAAGCTCGATCGGCCCCATCGGCATGCCGAACTCGACCGCGGCGCGGTCGATCAGCGCGAGCGGCACGCCTTCGTCCGCCGCCAGCATCGCCTCGGTCATGTAGGGCATCAGCACGCGGTTCACCACGAAGCCCGGCGAGCTGCGGCAGGGCAGGGGCAGCTTGTCGAGCCGGCGCGTGAAGGCCAGCGCGTCCTCCACCACCGCGTCGCGCGTCCCCGTCGAGCGGATGATCTCCACCAGCATCATCTTCGCCACCGGGTTGAAGAAGTGCAGCCCCACGAGCCGGCCGGGATCCGCGAGCCCGCGCGCGAGCTCCTCGAGGACGATGCTCGACGTGTTGGTCGCGAGGATCGCCTCCGGCTTCATGCGCGGCTCGAGCTTCGCGTAAAGCGCGCGCTTCGCGTCGGCGTTCTCGAAGATCGCCTCGATGACGATGTCCGCCCGGGGCACGCCGGCCGCCTCGACGTCCGGCACGAGGCGCGCCGCCATCTCCGCCGCCTTGGCGGGGTCACGGGCGCGCTTGGCGAAGAACTCGCGTGCCCGCGCGAGCGCGGGCTCGACGTACTTCATCTCGCGGTCCTGCAGCGTCACCGTGAGGCCGCGGGACGCGCACCAGGCGGCGATGTCGCCGCCCATGACGCCCGCGCCGACGACGTGCACGTGGCTGACCTTGCGAGCCGACTTGCCGCCGAGCGCCTTCATGCGGTTCTGCAGGAAGAACACGCGCACGAGGTTGCGCGACTGGTCGGACAGGAACAGCTTCGCGATGGAGCGGGCCTCGGCCTCGTAGGCCGCGCTGCCCGCGGCGCCATGGCGTTCGAAGAGATCGAGGATTGCGTAGGGCGCCGGGTAATGCTCCCGCCGCGCGCGCCTCGCGACCTGCTTTCGGGCCTGGGCCGCGACGAAGCCGCGCACGACCGGCCACGAGAGCGCGCGCTGGGCCAGCGGCGGGCGCCGCGGCGCAGGTGCTTCGCGCGCCATCTCCCGGGCGGCCGTGGCCAGCTCCTCGCGCGGCACGAGCCGGTCCACGAGCCCCGCCTTCAGGGCCTCGCTGCCGCGCAGTGACTTGCCGGTCAGCATCAGGTCGAGGGCCGCGGGTGCGCCGATGAGCTGCGGCGTGCGCACCGTGCCGCCGAAGCCCGGGTGGATGCCGAGCATGACCTCCGGCAGGCCCAGGTTGAGCTTTGCGTCGTCGGCGGCGACCCGGTAGTCGCAGGCGAGCGCCAGCTCGAGGCCGCCGCCGAGGGCGAACCCGTGGATCGCCGCGACCGTCGGCATCGGCAGGGACTGGATACGGTCGAAGACGCGCTGCCCCTTGCGCACCAGCTCGTAGGCCTGCGCCTCGTCGCCGAGACCGGTGAACTCCGTGATGTCGGCGCCGGCGACGAAACCGCCTTCCTTGGCGGAGCGGATCACGAGCGCCAGCGGCTGCGCGGATTCGACCTCGCCGAGGAGGACGTCGAGCTCCTGCATCGGCCCGCTGCCGAGCGTGTTGGTCCCGCTGCCGGCGAGGTCGAAGGTCAGCCAGGCGATCCGGTCGGCGTCGATCTCAAGACGCCAGTGTTTCGGGGGGCTCGACATCGTTTGCGACACCTGTCTGCGGACGATGCCCGATTATGCGCCCGTGCGCGGGTTCACGCGGAGGCGGCTGCCCGGGTCTTGCCGGCGCCGAGGACCTCGGGGTCGATCTCGAAATCGAACACCAGCGGCAGGTGGTCGGAGAGCGGAACCACGGGGATGTCGAACGCCTTCGGCACGATGCCGTTGCCGTAGAGGATGAAGTCGAGTTCCTTGCGCGGCCAGCGGCTCGGGTACGACGGCAGCCCGGCGACGTTGGCGCTGCGCAGCCCCGCGGCCTGCATGAACAGGTAGATCTCGTGCTCGCCCCAGAACGTGTTGAAGTCGCCCGCCACGATGACGGGTTTGGTCTGCCGGCGCACGAGCTGGTGCAGGTGGCGCAGCTGGTAGTGGCGATGGCGGAATTTCAGCGACAGGTGCACCAGGAAGACCGCGACGTTCTCCAGCTCCAGCTCGATGATCAGCTTCTTGATGCCGGTCTCGAAGTAGTGGAAGCGCTCTCCGTGCACGCGCGGCGCGGCGAGGAAGGCGTTCGCCTGCTTGCGGACGATCGGCATGAACTGGTTCAGCGAATCCTCGCCGTACTTGCACTGGTAGGTCGAGAAGTGGGAGAGATGGCTGGCGATGAACTCCGCCTGGTTGATCATGCCGCTGCGGATCGAACCGGTGTCGACCTCGATCAGGCCGACGACGTCGGGGTCGCGCTCGGCGATGAATTCGGTGATGCGTTCGAGGATCTGGCGGCTGCTGCGCAGGTAACCCGCGCCGGGCACCGGCAGGTGGAACGCCGGCCCCGTGCCGGTCGCGTAGCGGATGTTGTAGACGAGCAGTCGCATCAGCGGTGCCGATACCCCGGTTCCCGGCAAAGGCGTATTCTAGGCACGGCAGCGGCAGGGAGGACGGCGAACTTGACGCAGGAGAACGATCCG
>ERZ1066138.717-NODE-717-length-10893-cov-10.189518_pt1 | contig 10893 bp, 14 predicted proteins | sample MGYA00382785_ERZ1066138 | MGnify/ENA primary metagenome ERZ1066138 (study PRJEB33369, sample SAMEA5778368) | biofilm metagenome | biome: Industrial cooling water; feature: Water cooling tower basin; material: Biofilm | place: United Arab Emirates | collected...
GTCGTCGAGGATCCTGATCGTCGAGGACGACGAGAGCACCGCCGAGGCCATCGCCTTCCACATGCGCTCGGCGGGCCTCGTGCCCGAGGTCGCGGGCGACGGGCTCGCCGGCCTGCGCGCCCTCCAGAGCCGGGCGCCCGACGCCGTGGTGCTCGACCTGATGCTGCCCCACATCGACGGATGGCACCTGATCCGCCAGGTGCGGGAGTGGGCGCCCCGCCTGCCGATCATCGTCGTCACCGCCCGCACCAACGAGCACGACCGCGTCGAGGTGCTGGCCCTGGGCGCCGACGACGTGATGGCCAAGCCCTTCTCGATGCGCGAGCTGCTGGCCCGGGTGACCGCGGCGCTGCGGCGGGCGGCCGTGGAGCGCGCCGGATCGGATCGCCGCCCGGTGTCCGAAGGGGAGCTCAGCATCGACCCCGAGCGGATGAGCGTGATCGTTGCCGGCCGGCCGGCGGAGCTGACCCCCCTTGAGTTCAAGCTGCTCTGGACCCTGGCCGAGGGCCGCGACCGGGCCATGTCCCGCGACGAGATCTACCGGCTGGTCTGGGGCGGCGAGCGCGGCCACGGCGACCGCTCGGTGGACGTGCTGGTGCGGCGGCTGCGGCGCAAGGTGGACGAGGTGGGCGGCGCGTACACCTACATCCAGACCCAGCACGGGGTCGGCTACCGCTTCCTGGCCACGCCGCGGCGCCTGCCGATGCCGAGCGCGCCGGGCTGATGCCGGCGGCGCGCGTCAGGCCGAGTCGCGCAGCCCCTGCGCCTCGGGGAGGTGCTCCAGCTTCTTCAGCGTGTTGTTCTCGATCTGGCGGATGCGCTCGCGCGTGACGCCGAACGCGCGCCCCACCTCCTCGAGGGTCCGGGGCTGCTCGCCGAGCAGCCCGAAGCGGAGCTCCAGCACCTTGCGCTCGCGGTCGGGGAGGGCGTCGAGCGCCCGCAGGATGTCGGCCCGCCGCAGGTTGAGCGACGCCTCGTCGAAGGGCGAGACGGCCGCCTCGTCCTCGACGAAGTCGCCGAGCTCCGACTCCTCCTCCTCGCCGATCGGCTTCTCCAGGCTCACGGGCAGCTGCGCCATCCGCAGGATGTCGCGCACCTCCTCGGTCGACATGCGCAGCTCGGCGGCGATCTCCTCGGGCCGCGGGTCGCGCCCGAGGCGCTGGACCATCTGGCGCTCCAGGTGCACCACCTTGTTCAGCTTCTCCACCATGTGCACCGGGATCCGGATGGTGCGCGCCTTGTCGGCGATGGCCCGGGTGACGGCCTGCCGGATCCACCAGGTGGCGTAGGTCGAGAACTTGAAGCCCTTGCGGTAGTCGAACTTCTCGACCGCCCGGATGAGCCCGAGGCTGCCCTCCTGGATCAGGTCGAGGAAGGAGAGGCCGCGCCCCAGGTAGCCCTTGGCGATGCTCACCACCAGGCGCAGGTTGGCCTCGACCATCTGCGCCTTCGCCTCCATGTCGCCGCGCTCGATCCGCTTGGCCAGCGCCACCTCCTGCTCGGCGGTGAGCAGGGACACCCGGCCGATCTCGCGCAGGTACAGGCGCAGGGAGTCCAGGCTCGGCTCGACCGTGAGGTCGAGCTCCGGGGCCCGCTCGCCGGCCTTCGCCGCCGCCCGCGTGATCGCCTCGCCGTCGGCGTCGAGCACCTCGATGCCCACCTCCATCAGGTGGGAGTAGAAGTCCTCGATCTGGTCCTTCGAGACGTCGGCCTCCTGCAGGGCGCCGACGATCTCGTCGTACGTGAGGAAGCCCTTGTCGCGCCCGTCGACGACGAGGGCGCGCATCTCCTCCACGTCCGGAAGCTGGATCTCCACGGCGCTGCGGGACGTCGGATCCGTCATGCTCGCGTTCCTTGTCAGGGGGGAACGGACGGGGAAGGCTCCTCGGGGATTATAGGCGCCCGGCGGGGCGGACCCGGCCGCCGAGGGTGCGTCAGAATCACGGAAGCTGGTGCAAAACACCGTCACGGTCGGACGTCCTTGTGCGCCCCGGGCGGCCGCGGCACCATCGACCCAGCCAGCCACCGGAAGCGAGAGCCGATGCCCACCTCGCCGCGGGCGCTGCCCGAGGACCTCCAGGAGTCGCCGCCCGCCGCGCGCGTGAGCCTGAGCCGCGCCGGCGTCACCCGGTCGGCGAAGGCGATCCGCATCCGACACAACGGCTCCGAGCGGCTCTTCCACGCCGAGATCGCCTGCTTCTGCGACCTCAACCCGGACCAGAAGGGCGTGCACATGTCGCGGTTCGAGGAGACCGTGAACGAGGCGATCGACGGCGTGGTCATCGGCGAGGCGCTGCGCATCGAGGCCCTCGCGGAGCGCATCGCGGTGCGCGTGGTCGAGAGCCAGCGGGCCCTGCGCAGCGAGGTGACGATCCGGGCGAGCTACCCGGTGGAGAAGCGGACGCCGGTCACGGACATCCCCACCCAGGAGATGTACGGGCTGGTCGGCATCGCGGCCGCCAACCCCCGCGCCACCCGGCGCCTGGTGGGCGTGACCGCCCAGGGCATGAACGCCTGCCCCTGCGCCCAGGGGCTCATCCGCGCCCAGGCCGAGGACGCCCTGCGCGCCGACGGCTTCGGCGAGGAGGACGTCGAGCGGGTGCTGCGCCTGGTGCCGGTCGCGACGCACAACCAGCGGGCGCAGGGCACCCTCTACCTCGGCTCCTCCGACGAGCGCGTGGTCGACGCCGACGCGCTGATCCAGATCGTGGAGGACGGCATGTCCTCCGAGATCTACGAGCTGCTGAAGCGCCCCGACGAGCAGTTCGTGGTCGACAAGGCGCACCGGCGCCCGCGGTTCGTCGAGGACAGCGTCCGCGAGATGGTGCGCGGGGTGGTCGAGCGCTTCCCGGACCTCCCGGGCGACGCCTTCGTCCGCGCCCACCAGGCGAACTTCGAGACCATCCACACGCACGACGTCGAGGCCGAGCGCTTCGGCACCCTGGCCGAGATCCGCCGCGAGCTGGGGGGCGGCGAGCACGTGGCCCACCACACCAGCCTGCGCGAGTGGCTGGACGGGCGGGTGCCGACCCCACGCGGCTGAGCGTCTACGGGGCCGCCTCGGAGCCGGATCGGCCGCCGGCTCCGCGGCGCCACTCGATCCGCAGCTCGCGACCCCGGACCAGGCGCCCGACGTTGGCGCGGTGGCGCCAGACGACGGCGGCCGAGACGATGCCGGCGAAGACCACGGTCGCCGCCGGGTAGCCGAGCAGCCACACCGCGGGCGTGAACAGCAGCGCGCAGACGATGCTGGCCAGCGAGACGTAGCGCGTGGTGGCGACGATCAGGAGCCACAGCGGCGCCAGGATCCCCACCGCGGGCGGCACGAGCGCGATCGCCGCCCCGGCGCCGACGGCCACGCCCTTGCCGCCCCGGAAGCGGAGCCAGACCGGCCACACGTGCCCGGCGACCGCGGCGCCGGCCGCCACCAGCGGCCACGGCGAGTCGGTGAGCGCCCGGGCCACGAGCACCGCGGCGGCCCCCTTGGCGATGTCGGCGACCATCACGGCCGCCCCGATGCGCGTGCCCAGGGTGCGGAAGACGTTGGTGGCGCCGACGTTGCGGCTGCCCACGGTGCGGATGTCGATCCCGCGCAGCCGGCCCGCCAGGTAGCCGGACGGTATCGACCCCAGCAGGTAGGCCAGGGCCACGGCGATCGCGACGGCCATCAGGGGTCCCCCGCCACGCCGGGCGCCGGAGGCTTGGGGGCGAACAGGCGCCGCCGCGCCATGAGGAAGTAGTAGGCGCCGCTCAGCACGGTGAGCACCACGGCCGTGTACAGGAGCGGGTCGTCGATCCAGGGCCAGGGGTGGGGGGCGGTCACCGCGACGATCGCGACGTTCTGGCTGAGGGTCTTGGCCTTGCCGAAGCGGCTCGCCGGGATGATGAGGTCCTCGCTGGCCGCCACCAGCCGCAGGCCCGTGACCGCGAACTCGCGCGCCATGATCACCATGACGATCCACGCCGGGATGTCGCCCACCTGCAGCAGGCTCACCAGCGCCGCGGCCACCAGCAGCTTGTCGGCCAGCGGGTCGAGGAAGGCGCCGGCCACGGTGACCTGCCCCCGCGCCCGCGCGAGCCAGCCGTCGAGGCTGTCGGTGATCGCCGCGGCCGCGTAGACCCCCGCGGCCCACCAGCGCGCGCCCGGGATCCCCTCGACGAGGATCAGCACCATCAGGCCCGGGATCGCGGCGATGCGGATCAGGGTGACGGTGAGGGCGGCGTTCCAGGTGGGGCCGCTCGTCACGCCCGGGATCCTACGCGCGCGCCCGGCGAGCGCGGCGTAGCGCGGCGTAGGGTGGAGCGCGTGAACGAGGTGGCCGTCACCGCGGTCGGGGCCGACCGGCCCGGCATCGTCGCGGCCCTCACCGGCGCGCTGCTCGACGTGGGCGGCAACCTGGAGGACGCGCGCGCCGCGCTCCTGCGCGGGTCGTTCGCGATGGTGATGGTGGTGGCGGTGCCCGACGGGACCGGCCCGGCCGAGGTCGAGCGCGCCCTGCGCCCCGTCGCCGCCGAGCTCGGCCTCGGGCTGTGGGTCGGGCCGGCGGCCCCGGCCGCGCCGGGCCCGCTGCGGCCGCGCTGCGTGGTGTCGGTGTACGGGGCCGACCGGCCCGGGATCGTGCACGGCGTCACCGCGGCCCTCGCGGCGCGCGGAGTGAACGTGGTCGACCTCTCGGCCCGGCTGGTCGGCGACCCGCCGCTCTACGTGCTGGGCATCGAGGTGGAGCCGCCCGCGGAGATGGGCGCCGACGAGGTCCGCGCCGCCCTGCGCCCCACGGCCGAGGGCCTCGGCGTGGAGCTCGCGGTGGAGGCCGAGGAGGACGAGGTCCTGTGACGGTGACCGGCGCGTGATCCGCCCGGTCGTCCGCTACCCGGACCGCCGCCTGAAGCTCCCCGCCGTCCCCGTGGGCCGCCCCGGCCCCGCGGCGCGGCGCCTGGCGGCCGACCTGCTCGACACCGCCGCCTCCGTGCCCCGCACCGTGGGCATCGCGGCGCCGCAGGTGGGCGAGCTCTGGCGGATCGCGCTGGTCGACTGCACCGGCCACCGCCGCGCGCCCGACGCGCAGGGGCGCATCTGGCTGATCGACCCGGTGCTGCGCGCGGCCGAGGGCGACGAGCTCGGCCGGGAGGGCTGCCTCAGCCTGCCCGACATCACCGCCAACGTCCGCCGGGCGACGCGGATCGTGGTGGAGACCACCTCACTTGAGGGGCGGCGGCGCCTGGTGGAGTCCCACGGCTTCGAGGCCCGGGCGATCCTGCACGAGATGGACCACCTCGACGGGATCCTGATCCTCGACCGGGTCACCTCCCTGGCGCTCGACGTGTTTCCTCGACGGCGGTAGCCGGCGGCGCTACCGGGGCGCGAGGACGGCGAGCCCGGCGGCCACGGCGGCCCCCGCGAGCCGGGCGTCGTAGGTGATCATGGCATCGATCTCGTCCCGGATCTCCAGCGCGGTGGCGAGGTGCAGGGCGTCCAGCGGGCGCAGCGCGGACGGGTCCAGGCTCGCCGCCCGCGCCCGGATGGAGCCGGTCACCTCGACCACCGACAGCTGCGCGACCACCCGCTGCGCCTGCGGGACGAGCCCGGGCGCAGCGCGCCGGACGGCGCGCACCACCTCGACCTCGACGATCGCGCTGGCGACCTGGTCCGGGTCGCGCCCGAGCGCGCGCCGCAGCGGATCGCTCTCCGCCTCCGCGACCACCAGCTTCACGAGGGCGGAGGAATCCACGTAGATCAGAGCCGGTCCTCGCGAGACTCGTCGACGACCTCCGAGAGCGGCCGGTCGGGCCTCACGCGCACCGGCGGCGGCAGATCGGCCAGGCTGCCGGTGCCGCGCCGGACCGGGATCCCGCGGGCCTCCAGGCGCGAGATCGGATCGTCGGGCGGCGCGAAGGGGCGCAGCGTCGCCACCGGGGTGCCGCGCTCGGTGACCTCGAGGGCCTCCCCACGCCGCACCCTGCGCAGGTACACGCTCAGGTTCTGCCGAAGCTCGCGGATGCCGACCCGCTCCATGACGCACAAAATGTAGCGCTTCTCCTGGGTTCGACGCGGCCGCGCGCGGCGGGTAGCTTTCGCGGGAACGAGCGACGGGACGGGGGGCGCGGATGCGGTGGACTGGTGCGGCGGCGGTCGCGGCGGCGGTCGGGCTGGCCCTTCCCGCGGGGGCGGGCGCCGTGATCGTCCCCCAGCACGGGATCGCGGGCGTGCGAATCGGCCAGACCGAGGCGAAGGTGCGCCAGGTCCTCGGGCCGCCGGTGCGGGTGGTGGACCGGCGGAACGAGTTCGGCCGCCAGCGCCAGCTGCGCTACCGCGGGCTGACGGTGACGCTCCAGGGCCTGCGGAGGGTGACCTCGGTCTTCACCCGGGCCCCGGCCGAGCGTACCCCGCGCGGGATCGGGGTCGGCTCGACCGAGGCGGACGTGCGCGCCACCGTCCGCGGCGTGCGCTGCCGCACGCTCTTCGGCTTCCGCTCGTGCATCCTCGGGCGCGAGGAGCCCGGGCGGCGGGTCACATCGTTCGACATCCGGAACGGCCGGGTGGTCCGCGTCCTGATCGGGATCGTGATCGACTAGCGCCGCTCGGCGGCCCGCTCACCCCTCCCTGGCGGCCGCCTGCGCCAGCAGGGCCACGATCTGGTCTCGGGCGGGCTCGCCGAAGGTCTCCCGCGCGAGCGCCAGCCGCGACCTGGCCGCGCCGTCGCCGGCCTCGGCCGCCTCGGCCACGTCCCGCCGGAGCCCCGCCACCAGCAGCAGGAGCTGGCGGTCGGGCGCGAGGTCGTCCATCCCGGGCTCGATCGGGTGCACCACCCGCAGCCAGTCGGCCGCGGGCTCGCCCGGCCGCGCGGTGGACCACGCCGTCGTCATCACCGCCTGCTCGAGCGCGGCGCGGCGGGCGCGCCGGCCCGCGCGCGAGGCGCCCGCCGCGGCGATCGCGTCGACCTGGCGGCGCCCCACCGAAACCCGGACGATCCGGCAGAACGCGTCGTCGGAGGTGAGGTGGGCACCCTCGCTCACACCCCCTGGATCGGCGCGGGCTGGGCGATTCCCGAGCCCGCGCGCCCCTCACTTCTTCCGGTAGACGTCCTTGCCGGCGTCGCCGCGCACCGCGTGCACCGGGTGGCCGGCGGCCTCCCACTGGTAGTAGGAGCAGGCGGGCCCGAACGCGGGCTCGTACACGTCGGGCCTCGGGTTGCGGCCCACGTCGCGCGCCGCCGCCGCGTGGCGGAGCAGGCTCGGGTCGTCGATCTCGGGCCAGACGATGATGAGGTGCGCGGCCGTGAGGAACAGGGCGACGAAGTCGCACCCCTCGGCCGGGCACGCCCAGGGGTCGGTGCGCACGCAGTACCAGCCGCTGTAGTCCTCGCCCGATTCGTCGGTCCAGAGCTCCTCCTCGACCGCCTGCTCCTCCTCGACCGCGGGGAGGGGCGGGGCCACGAGCGGGTCGTCGACGCCGATGCCGGGCCGTCCGGGCGCGTCAGACATCGGCCCCCGCCCTCGGAGCGGCCGCGGGGGCGGGGTCCTCCGCGGGCTCGCGGAGCCCGTCGAGCCACTCGTCGCCGCCGTCGGCGTAGACCACGCGCTTCCAGATCGGCACCCGCTCCTTCAGCTCGTCGATGGCCCATCGGCAGGCGGCGAAGGCGGCGGCGCGGTGCGGCGCCGACGCGGCCACCGCCACGCTCGGCTCGCCGACGTCCACCCTGCCCACGCGGTGGACCGCCGCGACCCGGGCGCCGAAGCGGTCGCCGGCCTCGGCGGCGATGGCCCGCAGCTCGGCCAGGGCCAGCTCCTCGTAGGCCTCGTAGTCGATGGCCTCCACGGGACGGACGTGGCCCTCGCGGCGGGTGGTGCCGAGGAACGCCGCGGTGCCCCCGTGGTCGGCGTCGCCCACCGCGGCGAGCAGCCCGGCGAGCTCGAGCGGGCGGTGGGTGAGGGCGATCATCCGCCCGACACCGGCAGCACCAGGGCCACCTCGTCGCCGTCCCGGAGCGGGGCGCCCGGCAGCGTCCACGCGTGGTTGAGCGCGTAGCGCACGCCCTCGGGGAGGCCGGCGGCGCGGACGGGCTCGGGCAGGTGGGACCAGACGGCGCCCACCGGCGTCGCGCCCGGCAGCCGGAGCTCCACCCGGTCGGTGCCGGCGGCGTCGCGCAGCGAGGCGAAGAGCCGCACGGTGACACGGATGTCGTCCATCCCGCCCATTGTAGGCGCCCGCGGGGCGCCGCGACACCGCGGGCGCGCACGTAGGAGGCGGGCCGGCGACCGGCAAGCCGGCCGGTGCCGCGAGAACAGTCCAGGTCGCAATCTCGACCATGGTCGAGTGCGCCCGCGGGCCGCGGCGGGGCAGGGTCCTCTCATGCCTCGACGCCGGCGCATCCCCCTGCTCCTCATCGGCGCCGCCGCCCTGACGGGCGCCGCTCCGACCGCCGCCGCGGCGCTCCCGGACCTGGTGTCCGACCCGCCGGGCTTCTCCTATGCGGAGCGCTACGACGACGGCCGCCTGCTGCTCCGCTTCAACGGCTACGTGACCAACGCCCCGGGGGTCGGCCCGCTGGAGATCCGGGCGAGCGACCCCGACCGCCCCCGCGGCACGATGCGCCGGGTGGAGCAGTGGGCGAACGTGACGGCCCCGGGCGCCGGCGGCGCGCGCGTGAGCCCGCCGCGCGGCGTGGCGCCCACCGTCGTCTTCGAGAACAACGACGACCACAACCACTACCACCTGAAGAACGCGGCCGAGTACAGCCTCTGGGCCGGTGACCCGGCCTCCGATCCGGCCGCGGCCCGCGTATCGCTCGCCCAGAAGACGGAGGCCGGGTTCTGCATCGAGGACACCGACCCCTCGGGCGGCGACTACAACATCAACACGCACAACTTCTGCTGGCAGGACGAGGACCGCCGCGGGCAGTCGACGCTCGTCATGGGCATCTCGTCGGGCTTCCGAGACGTCTATCCGTCGACCCTCAGCTTCCAGTGGGTCGATATCTCGCGGGTGGCGCCGGGCGAGTACTTCCTCGCCTCGCGCACCGATCCCGACAACGTCCTCGCGGAGGTCCGCGAGGACAACAACGGCTACGCCACCAGGCGCGCGACGGTGCCGGGGCACGTCGCGCAGCCGGTCTCGGTTCCGCAGACCGGGTCCGCGGCCCGGGTCGACCTGCGCAGCGTCGCGTACGGCGACGCGGGCCCCCGGCGGTTCCGGATCATCTCGGGACCGTCCCACGGCACGCTCGACCGGGCCGTCGGAGAGGACTTCACCGCAAGCTCGGTGACCTACACGCCCCGGCCCGGCTACCTCGGCACCGACACCTTCACCTACGCCGCGGTCCACGAGTACGAGGGCGGCACCTACCCGGTGGAGCCCGCGGGGACCGCGGTCACGATCGCCGGCGCGGACGTCTCGGTGGCGATCTCCGGCGCGCCGCCGCAGCTTTTCGCCGGCACCGCGGCGCAGCTTCAGGCGACCGTGGCGAACGCGCCCGGCGGCGTCACCTGGAGCGCGAGCGCCGGGACGATCACGCCGGACGGCCTCTTCACAGCCCCGGCGATCCCGCCGCCGGGCGGATCCGTCACGGTCACGGCGACCAGCGCCGAGCGGCCGGACGCCTCGGCCAGCGCGACCATCGGGATCATCGCCGGACGCCGCCAGGCCGCCGCCCCCTCGGAGGGCTGCGCCGTCGTCCCGGCGCGGCGCGAGCGCAGCGGCGGCGCGACGATCCGCCTCTCCGCCGAGCAGCTGCTGGTGAACCAGCGCATCTCCCAGGCCGCCGTCCGCAGGGCGAACGCCGTGCAGCGGTGGCTGGACGCGGGTATCGCGACGCGCGACCTCTGCGGCGGGTCGATCGGCCCGTCCAAGCTCGGCCCGGGCGTCGTGGCCACCACGGGCTCCGCCCGCGCGGAGGTTCCAACCGCATCGCCGCGGCCCCTTCCCGGCGCGGGCGCGGCGCGTGACGGCGGCGGCCGCGTGACGCTCACCCGCAGGCAGCTCCTCATCAACCAGCGCGTCTCGCAGGCGGCCATCCGGCGCCTGAACGCGCTCGACGCCCGCCTGAACGGCGGCCTGACCGGCGGCGACCTGCGCCCCGGCGCGGTCGACCTCGGGCGTCTCGCGCGCGAGATCTCGATCCTGCGGGCGGACGCGTCCGTCGAGCGGCCCGCGGCGAGCGTCACCCGCGTGGCGAAGGCCGCCGGGGGCCGGGCCGCGTCCGTGCGCCTGAGCGCCCGGCAGCTGCGCATCAACCAGCGCATCTCCCGGGCCGCCGTGCACCGGGCCAACGCGCTCCGGGACCAGCTCAGGGCGGGCCTGTCCGGCCGGCACTTCCGCGACGGGACCATCGTCGCGGTCAACCTGGCGGCCGATGCGCGCCCCTGACATCACCCGGTCCGGGCACGGCCTCACAGTTTCCTTACGCCCGCCCCCCCGGGGGGCGGGGCCCACCTAGCCGGGCAGGGAGTGTTCGCCCCCGGCCGCCGTCCATAGCGTCTCCTGCCGTGAAGCGACGCCGCTCCGTCCTCGGTCTCCTGGGCATCGCCGCCGCGGCCGCCGCCGGCGTGCCCATCCTCGCGCAGGCCGGCCCGGGCGCCATCGCCCCCGATCTCCGGGCCGACCCGCCCGAGGCGGTGGGCCAGCCCGAGCAGTACTCCAGCGGGTTGACGAGCGGACTCTCGCCCTCGACCCGGCTCATCGTCCGCTTCGACGGCTTCGTGACGAATATCGGCGACGGGCCGCTGGAGATCTCGGGGAACCCGCAGACGACGGGCTCGAACGGTGTGCAGCAGCGGGCGCGGACCGCGGGCTCGGGTGGAGGCATCCTGTGGGGTCAGGCCCACCAGATCGTCAGCAAGGCGGGCCTCGAGGTGAAGTACGAGACCGCCGACGGCCACAATCACTTCCACCTGAAG
>ERZ1066138.718-NODE-718-length-10893-cov-8.105001_pt1 | contig 10893 bp, 8 predicted proteins | sample MGYA00382785_ERZ1066138 | MGnify/ENA primary metagenome ERZ1066138 (study PRJEB33369, sample SAMEA5778368) | biofilm metagenome | biome: Industrial cooling water; feature: Water cooling tower basin; material: Biofilm | place: United Arab Emirates | collected...
CGGTGGCGGACCTGCGTTTCGGGGCGACGGCGGCGGTGGTCGCTCCATGGACGGCGGTGGTCGCCGCGGCGGTGAATTTCGTGGCACTGAAGGTCGGCGCGGAGGCGACGGAGGCCGAGCCTATCGCGGTGGCGACGGTAAGGTAGATCGCGGGCCGCGTGTGGGCGGAGGTCGTGATTTCAACCGTGGCGACCGTGGTGGACGAGATGGTGCGCGCCACGGCAGGCGCCACGACCGGAACTATGTCCGACGTCACGGACGTCACTACGGCTGGGGACCCGGACTCGGCTTTTTCTTCTATGACGGCTATTATTACGGTGATTGCGACTGGCTTTACCGCCGCGCCGTCGTGACCGGCAGTAGCTACTGGTGGTATCGCTATCGCCGCTGCATCGACTGGTAAGCAACCGGTGTGCCCGAGCAATCGGGCACACCATTTTCGGTTTGCATGAAAACCAGCAATGGCATCACAGCCGCCCATACGTAGCGCTGCGTCCGAACTCCGAGGCGCACTGCTTCGCACCCTCGATCTCCTTGCTCCCGAAAAACGCATTGCCGGCATGCTGACGGTCGCCGGCATCGTATCCGGTGCCCTCCAAGTCGCCGAGCCTCTTCTATTCGGCAATGCAGTGAATGCTCTGGCACAGGGCCGAGACTCGCTGAGCTTCGTCATACTTTGGGGTCTGGTCAGTATATCTTCATTTTTTAGCGGCCTCCTGATTTCTGTCGTCGCTGATCGCATGGCTCATCGCAGGCGAGTTGCAGCCATGGAGACCTTTCTAGGTCACGTCTTGGCGCTTCCTGCATCCTTCCACTCCAAAGCGCAGGCTGGACGTTTGATGCGCGTGATGACAACAGGGTGCGAGTGCCTCTTCGGTGTATGGCTGCCGGTGTTCCGCGAACAAATCTCAAACATATCCGCCCTTGTCTTCCTGATCCCCATTGCCGTCTATCTCAACTGGCGCCTCTCTCTCTTGCTCGGCGCCGTCGTGGCAATATACGTCGGCGTAAACCTGCTCGTCGTCGCCAATACATCAACGGAGCAGTCAAAAGTCGAAGATCAATTCATGAGCTTTTCTGGTCACGCAAGTGATCTCGTTGGAAATGTGAGCGTGTTGCAAAGCTTTCTCGCAGTCACCCTGGAGATGCGGTCTGTTCGATCATCTCTCGATCGACTATTGGCGATTCAGTATCCCGTTCTGAACTGGTGGGCGGCGTCATCGGTGCTCACGCGCGGTGCTTCATCTATCGCAATCGTCGCAATATTCGCCTATGGCGCGCTTCTTTCGTCGCAAGGTCAGGCCTCCATCGGCGATATAGTGGCCTTCATAGGATTCACCACTCTGCTTATCGCGCGCATGGATCAGACGACAAGTTTTCTCATGGGCCTTTTCATGAAGGCGCCAACGATCGTCCAATTCTTTTCAATTTTGGACGAGCGACCTGAGATCGTCGAATTGGCGAACGCAAAGCCCCTGGTGGTTTGCGCAGGCCACGTATTGTTCGATAATGTCACCTTTCGATACCCCCGTGGTTCAGGCGGTGTCGTCGGCCTTAGTTTCGAAGCCGAACCAGGTGAAACTGTCGCCCTTGTCGGCGCCACAGGGTCCGGAAAATCAACGGCTTTGGCTCTGCTAACCCGCGCCTATGATCCAGAGACCGGTCGTATTCTCGTTGACGGACAGGACATCCGCGAGGTCACTCTGGCATCTTTGCGCGGCTCCATCGGCGTTGTCTTTCAAGACCCGGCACTCTTCAGTCGCTCTATTGCAGAAAACATTGCCATTGGACGCCCTGGAGCAAGCTTGGAAGAAATCGAAGCAGCTGCCAGCACCGCCGGCGCTCTAGATTTCATCCTTCGTAAGGAGCACGGCTTCGAAACGGTGCTTGGTGATCGGGGTCAGGGACTTTCCGGGGGCGAGCGCCAGCGCATCGCTGTTGCGCGCGCCATTCTCAAAGACGCTCCGCTCCTGATACTGGACGAGGCGACGTCTGCGCTCGATGTTGCGACCGAAATGCGCATCCAAGATGCCCTTGATCGACTGCGTGCCGGGCGAACAACGTTCGTCATTGCTCATCGTCTCTCGACCATTCGTGGCGCAGACAAGATCATTCTCCTCGACCACGGCAAAATCGCCGAGATGGGCACATACGAAGAGCTGGCCACACGCGGAGGGCTCTTCACCGAATTGATTCGTGATGGAGGCCTGGCAGTCTAGGCAACACAGAGAGTGACCAGCTGGAACCCTCCCTGATCTAGCGCATTAGACTATGTCGGAAGAAACGCGCGAAGTGCGCTAAAGGGGCGGAGCGAATGCGAATTCTCATCGTTGAGGACGAGTACTTAATTGCGGCCGAAATCTCTGATATTCTGACAACTGAGGGGCACACGATCGTCGGAACAGCAGCATCTGCTGAGGAAGTAATCAGCATTCTCAGTAATGGACCGATCTGTGATCTGGCCATTTTGGACGCCAATCTCGCTGGATCGAGCGTGTCGCCGGTCGCGACGGCGCTCGAGCGACGTTCAATTCCGTTCATTGTCGTCTCAGGATACTCACAGTGGGAGCTTCTGCTTCCATTGCGCAAAGCACCATTCGTACCCAAGCCGGTTCGGCGGGAAGCGTTGCTCGCGGCAGTTGCGAACTTCGATCGAAAGCTGCGACAGCAGATGGCATCGCATTGATCAAGCGTTCATCTGCTTCCGGCGGACCATGACCTTCGAGAGAAAAGCAGGCCAGGTGGCGACGGCGTGAAGGCCAGCTGCTGTGAAGGCATTGTCGAGATCATCGATCGTATAGTGCCGGAAATAGGGTTCATGGAAGCGTTCGGGAAAACCGTCTAGAAAACCATCCCAACCGCCTGACCGATCGCCGCGTTGAAGGCTATCGATGAAAACGAAGAGGCCACCCGGCTTCAGCAATCGAGCAATCTCTGCGGCAACTGTACGGCGCACATCCGGCGGCAGTTCATGAAAGAGGTAGATGCTGGTAATAATGTCTTGGCTCGCATCCGCCAACGGGACCGCTTCAGCATTGCCCTCGATCCATTGCACTCCGCGCAGACTACTGAGATGGAGTTCCGCTTCGCTGAGGTACGGCCGCGAGAGATCAAGTCCGGCAAGTTGCATCGCGGGATACGCACGTCGGACTTCACGAAGAAACCGCCCGGTGCCGCACGCGATATCAAGCAGGCGAACATCGCGCTGATCACGGCCACGCATAAAGTCGGCGATCGGCGCTAGAGCCTGCCGTCGCATCGCAAATGCGGAACCGCGAAACAGCGTCTCGACTTGAACATCGTACAGCCGGGCAGACTGATCCGACAGATAGCCTCCCGTTTGAAAGTGGAAGTCTTGCGTGAAATAATTCGGCAACCCTGAGGTGTCGATACTCGTGCTGGCGGTGTCGACGCGCCTCGCCGTCTGCCGCTCTATCGTTGACGGAATGTCGTCCAGCATCGCGCGCAGTCGGCCGAAGTGGTCTTGAAGTCCGCCGGCGGGTTCACCGCCCAGGGCAGCAACGCCGCTCCGGACCAACTCAGCATCGCGCCTGAACAGATCAATAATATCGGCCATCACAGTATCGCGATCGGGCACAGGGCGGTCGGCCGGCCTTGACACCGCCCGGTATCCAGCTTGCCGAGCAGCGCGATCGGCCAGGAGGCCCACAGCTGTGTACCAGCCAAGGCGGAACATATTGACAGCAAAATCTGCTGTTGCGTTGAACGTATTGGACAGAGCCAGCCTCGGATGGTCGGGAGTTTCGGTGCCATCATAACGCACAGCAATTAGCTTTGGATGCGGGTTTGATGGACCGTTTGCAGAGGTCAGAGCTTTATCGGCTAGCCGAGTCCGATCTGCCGAGACCCATCTCAATTTGTTTACCGCTCACTTCAAGTGGATGAACCGAGCTTGTGAAAGAATATCGCCGGTTCTCGCTCGGGTGGGAACAACTCACGCGGACACGAAGTTCTCAGGTCCTCGAGGAACAGCTTTCAACCCGCACAGGTGGGAGGCCCCTCGATCAAGCACAGTAAAAGGAGGCTGCGCATGTGTGATTACTCACTTGAGATGTACCGGAGCCGGCCCGCACGAACCGAAGAACGTTACACGACATACCGCTTCCCAAGTGGAAGCGTGGGCTTCATAGCCCCGGGAGATCCGGCGACGGCCATCTGCATGTCGTGCGACACAACCTTGAAGTTAGCGAAGGTGCCACCACATCTCCGCTGCTTGTTCGACAAGGACGAAGCAACTGTCACTTTCGTCCGCCTGGAGCCGGGTCCTTATCGAGATGGCATCCGGTTCGAGAATGGCAAGGAAGTCTCACTGCAGATGCTGGGACCCGGCGTTGAAGCAAGCCTCATCGATGCTCTGACCGGGCCCGATGCGGGCGACGCACGCCCCACCGAGACGCGGGCATTCGAGACAGTCTCCTAGACGAGATGGTCTTGAACACACGTGGCGATCGCGACAGTGATCGCCACGCTACGAACAAACGCTTAGCGCCGATCATGGCCGACGCTTCCGTCTCAAGAAACAGGCAGCGACTGCAACGTTGTGGCCACATTGATTTGCGTCATTTTCGTGTTGGATAACTCGCGCGCCCGCCCTCGCTTACGGTGAGACCCCCAGTGTAGAACGGCACATGGCCGGGGGGCGGGGTCTATGAGAATTCTGCATACAGCCGATTGGCATCTTGGGCGCCAGTTCGAAGGCCATTCGCTGGATCACGACCAAGCGGCGGTGCTCGACCAAGTGTTCGCGGCAGTGCAGACGGTTCACCCTGACGCACTTATCATCGCAGGCGATATTTTTGACCGTGCCGCTCCGCCGGAAAGCGCGGTTCGGTTGTTCAACCGCTTTATCGAGAGCCTCATCGCGACCACATCCTGCGCTATCATCCTGATCGCGGGGAATCACGACAGTGCGGATCGTATCGGCGCCATGGCCATGCTGGCCGATCGCCGCCGCACCCTGGTCCGCGGCCCCCTCAGTTCAGCCGAAAAGCCGCTGCTACTTCACGACATCCATGGTCCGGTTGCAGTCTCGGCTCTGCCGTTTGGTTACGAATACGCCGCCCGCGAATGCTTTGCCGACGCCGACATAAAGTGCCCTGCTGACGTCATGCGGGCCCAGATCGCCGCGGCACGTCCACACATTCCCCCGGGCGCGCGCTGGATCATCGTGGCTCACGCCTTCGTTACAGGCGCAACTGTCAGCGAAACCGAGCGACCATTGACCCGCATTGCGGGTGGCATCGAGACCGTTCCAGCCGAACTCTTCTCCGGCGCTCACTATGTTGCCCTTGGCCACATCCACCGGCCGCAAACCGCAGGCGCTGCACACATCCGCTATTCCGGCGCGCCCTTGGCTTTTGGCTTTGACGAAGAGGGCAATCAAAAGTCGATGGCCATCGTCGACATCGACACCACTGGGAATGCCACCGTTGAACTCATCCCATTTCGACCGCTGCGCAGCGTCCGTACGATACGCGGCACGCTGGAAGACCTGCTGAAGTTGCCTCCTTCAGAGGATTTCATCAAAGCGATCCTCACAGACGACGGCCGCCTCATCGACCCGATGAAACGTATCCGCGAGCGTTTCCCCTTTGCGTGCGGCCTAACCTATGCCCGGGAACTCGTTGCGCGCCAGACCGCCGGCGGTCATCCATCAACGACCGCACTTGACGAGCCCAAAACCGTTGTCTCACAGTTCATGCAGGTCATGCGCGGCACACCGCTGAATGACAAGGAAGCCTACATCGTCGCAGACACCATCGCGCAACTGGCGAGCCGCGAGGATGCTGCCGAATGAAGCCGCTGATCCTGACCCTGCAGGCCATCGGACCATACGCAGGTCGTCAGACCGTCGATTTTCGTACCGTCCTCGACAGTGGCTTGTTCGGAATTTACGGAGCGACCGGCTCAGGCAAATCGACGGTTTTCAGCGCCATGACGTTCGCGCTCTTTGGAGAAGCCGCTCGCTCCGAGCAGCACGCCACGAGCCTGCGCTCCGACCACGCCGACGCGAGCCTCCGCACCCTAGTCGAGTTGATCTTTGAGGCCGGCGGTCGCACGTATCGTATCGTCCGTCAGCCTGAGCAGACGAGGCCCGCAAAACGCGGCGCCGGCGAAACCAGCGAAGGCCACAAGGCTTGGTTGTTCGACGTCACAGATCTTGATCTCGGCAAGGTGAGTGACGGTAATCCGGGCAAGATCGTTGCAGAAAACAAAGTCACGCTCGTCAACGAGGCCATAAAAAAAATCCTCGGTTACGGACCAGCCCAGTTTCGTCAGATCGTCCTCTTGCCGCAAGGCCGCTTCGAGGCCTTCCTCAGTGCCGACACTCAAGAACGAGTCAAGATTCTGCGCGATCTCTTTGACGTCTCGCTCTACCGCCGGCTCGCAGATGCCGTCAAATCAAGATCCGATGCAGCGGAAAAGGAAGTCGCCGCAGCGCGGACAGGCTGCACCGCGCGCCTCACCGCTGAAAACTTCACCACCATGGAACAACTGAGCGAAGGCATCGCAGAAGCGGAGCATCGCCATCACGATCTGCGCGACGCTGCGGCAAAAGCAAAGTCCGAGTGGGACGCTGCCGTAGCAGCTTTCCAAGCCGCCGCACAAACCGACGCTCGTTTTCGCGAGCACTTAGAAGCGGAAGCCGAACTCGCACGCATCCACTCCACGCGCAACGAAATCGCCGCGACCGAAAGTCGATTGAAGCTTGCCCGCGTCGTCGCGTCTCTCGTAGATGCCGCTTCCGCGCGCGACAACGCCTATCGCGACTGGCGCGACGCTTCCGCCCGCCAGACGCAGGCCCTCGACCGACTGAAAGCTAATGAAGCGCAGGCAATTACTGCCCGATCCTCGCTCGCGTCTCTCCTCCAACGATCGCCCGAAATCGAGAAACAGAAGTCCACCCTGCATACCTTCCGCATCTACCAGACCAAGCTCGAAGCAACTCAGGCTTTGAAAGCGGCAGCGGATGCAGCAAAACGGACAGCACTTGAACGAACTGCCTTGACCACAGAGGCCAAAGCGGCAAGCGACGCGCTCGCGAGCAACAAAGTTGCAGCAACCGAATTCTTTCAAGCCGCCCAATCCGCCCATCTGACGCGCGCGCAGTTGAATGAAACCGCTGCTAACCTGCGCACGCTCTACAGCGACGCAAAAGCGTTTGATGACGCTGTACAAAAAATGCGCCACGCCCAAGACGCTCTGAGCAACAGCTGTGCGGACTTTGACAAAGCAGAGCTGCAGTTCCAACAGGCAGGTGAGGTTCACGCGGAGCTCGAAAAGGCTTTGCTTCAAGACCATGCAGCGCACCTCGCTGCTCATCTTGCGTCTGGAGAGCCGTGTCCTGTTTGCGGATCGCACGATCATCCGGCACCGGCCCGCGGCACCGCCGGCATCGATCACCTGGACGCAGAGTATGCCGACGCAAAAGCTCGCCACGACCAAGCTCGTAACGCTGCCGCCGCCGCACGCATGCGAGTCGAAGTCGCGCAACAGGCCCTTGCCGCCTGTACCGCAGTTCGGCAAAGCCTCGCGCCACCACCTCGCGCTGCCACAGACCTGGCAGCTGAACTGCAACGCGTGAACGATCAAATTAAGGGTTTGCGACCGCCGTCCGATCTCGTGGCGTTGCAGGCCGAACTTCAAGAATTGGATGACAAATTGAGGGCCGCGTCCGCCGCACTCGATCACGCTCGCCAGTCCGAACTTGAAGCGCAGAGAACGGCCGCGGCGGCCGAACAATCCGTCGCAGATGCGCTCGATGCCGTTCCACCGGACTTGCGTGAAGCCGCGACGCTCACCAGAGCGATCAATGCACTGGAAGCGACAATCAACGCGTTCATCCGCGATCATGAATTGGCAATGGCCGCAGATCGCCAAGCAGCCGAAGCTGTCGCCGCGGCGGAAGCTGCAATGGAGACCTTGGCCGACGAAGTCAACCGACTTGCTGACCATCTGGCGCGTAGAGAATCTCAGTTCGCAGCGCGCCTGGCGGAGCATGGGCTGACGGCCGAAGCCTACGAAATGCGCAAGGCCGACGTGCCGGCCATTCAAGCAATGGAAGAGCGGATCCGTCAACATGCCGCGCAAAGTGCTGCTGCAGAAAGTCACGTTCAGCGGACCGCAAAAGCCATCGCCCAACTGCAAAGGCCTGATCTCGATAGCCTGGCCGCCACGCGCGACGCTGCTTCCATGGCATTTGATGCGGCTCAAGCCGCCGCAACAACGGCTTTGGCGCGCCTGACACAACTCCAGAAGCTGCAGCGCGATCTGGTAGCCGAAGGTCGCCGTCTCGACGCATTGGAAAAGGAAACGGCTCCGCTGCGCGAACTTGCCGAAGCCTTCACCGGACGCACCTATCACCGCATCGACCTTGAGACCTTTGCGATCTCTACCTTGTTCGACCGCGTACTCGAAGCAGCCAACCTTCGCCTCGCCCCCATGACGCGCACGCGCTACAGTCTTGTTCGCGAAACAGAAGGCCGAGGCAACGCCCGCCGCGGCCTTGGGATCGCGGTCGAAGACACCTACACTGGCCGTCAGCGACCAACGTCGACCCTCTCGGGCGGCGAGACGTTCATCGCGGCCCTCGCCCTTGCTCTGGGTCTTTCCGACATCGTCGAGAGCGCCCACGGGAACGTACGCCTGGATACCATTTTCATTGATGAAGGTTTCGGCAGCCTCGACAGCGATGGCGACAGCGGCACTCTCGAAACTGTCCTTCAGACTTTGCAGGACATCGTCGGCGCGTCACGCTCCGTCGGGCTGATCTCGCACGTTCCACTCGTGCAGCAGGCGATCCCGAACGGTTTCTTCATCACCAAGACGCCCGCCGGAAGTCACATCGAAGTCCGCACCTGATCTCACCTGATCTCAGATGACTTCGGGATAATCGACCCGATCGAGGTAAAGTCCACATGCCGGCGCCACCGTTCCGCATCGCTTCCGATCCCGTGCAGCCAAGGCGTCCGCCACTCCGTCAGGCTGCCACCTGCCCTCACCGACCAACTTGAGAGTACCCACCATCGACCGCACCTGGTTATGAAGGAACGAGCGCGCGGAGGTTCGGATCACGACTTCCGCGCCCTCGCGCACTACGTCAAGGCGGTCCAGCGTGCGCACCGGAGATTCTGCCTGACACTGCGTGGCACGGAAGGTCGTGAAATCGTGGCTGCCTACGAGGTGCATCGCCGCCTCTTGCATCGCGTTCGTATCGAGACCGTGTGGCAACCACCAAACGCGGTCACGATGAAGGACAGGCGGCGCCCGGCGCGTGAGTATCCGGTAAACGTAGTGCCGCGCCACAGCACTGAACCGAGCATCGAACGTTGACGCCACGGCAGAGCAGTTGAGCACAGCGCACGGCGCTGGTCTTAGATGGTAGTTGATCGCGTCCTGCACACGCCCTGCCGGCCATTCACGGGTAAGATCGACGTGCGCAACTTGCCCCAGCGCATGCACGCCCGAGTCCGTCCGCCCTGCACCCCTCACCTTTACGCGCTCACCGGAAAAGCGAAAGATTGCCTCCTGCAAGGCACCCTGCACGGACAACCCTTCTGACTGGATTTGCCAGCCGACGAACGGCGTGCCGTCATATTCGATGACGAGTTTATATCGGGGCATCTGCTGGGGCGTCGGTGAAAGGAAAGGGCACCGCCACTGCTGCGGTGCCCTCTTATGCCACGTTCCATGCCTTCCTCAAGCCGAGTGGTCAGCAACTATTGCCGACGGCCGGGATGCACGGACGGTACCAGCCCCAGCCATTGTTCCAGGGGGGCCCGAAATAGCGATGATTGTTCACGCTGCTGGAATAAGAGCGGCGTGTCTCCGTCACGTTCGTCTGCGAGATCCCAAGGTTCACGGGCGTGCCATTGGGATTGACGATGACATATTTGTCTGGTGGCAGCGGGCGAAAGACCCGGACACCCTCTTCGATCGTCACCGTAGCGCCATACACCGGCCGGGGCTCGATCCGGATCGTAGACGACTGCGCCAAGACACCGGACGAACCGGCACCAACAAGTACGGCAATACCGAGAGCAATAACGCGATACGACATGACAGACTCCGAGAACCACGGACGACGCATTCGCGCATCCTAATGCCATCGGTCAGCCGCTCGGGGCGCGATCTTTACGATTGCTTAACGGTTGTACCGGCTGTCAGCGGGAAGCCGCGCAAAAACTCCGCGGCTTGCATGGGGCGCTTTCCCGCCCGCTGCACATCGATGAGTCGCACGGCCCCGGTTGAGCAGGCGATAGTAAGGTTATCGTCGAGGACCGCCCCAGGTGATCCGTCACCGACGGTCGGCTCCGATCGCAGCACCTTGATTCGCTCAATCGTTCCGGTCGGCCCGGCGGCCTCGAACCAAGCACCCGGAAACGGCGACAGCCCGCGTATCTGGTTGTGCACCTGTTCCGCAGTCCGGTTGAAATTGATCCGCGCCTCAGCCTTGTCGATCTTCGATGCGTAGACAACGCCTTCGGAGGCTTGCGGAACCATGACGATGTGGCCCGCCGCCAGATCGGCCATCGCATTCACGATCAACTTGGCCCCAGCCGTGGCGAGAAGATCGTGCAGGTCGCCCGTCGTCATCATCGGACCGATCGAAACGCGCTCCGTCGCCACGATGGGACCCGTATCGAGACCTTCTTCCATCTTCATGACCATCACGGCTGTCTCAGTATCGCCTGCCATGATCGCCCGATGGATGGGAGCCGCACCACGCCACCGCGGCAGCGCAGACGCATGCACGTTGAAGCAGCCATGCTTTGGTGCATCGAGAACGGCGCGCGGCAGCAAGAGACCGTAAGCGACAACGATTGCTGCATCCGACCCGTGCGCGGCAAACGCCGCCTGCTCGTCCGCCCC
>ERZ1066138.719-NODE-719-length-10890-cov-10.440425_pt1 | contig 10890 bp, 8 predicted proteins | sample MGYA00382785_ERZ1066138 | MGnify/ENA primary metagenome ERZ1066138 (study PRJEB33369, sample SAMEA5778368) | biofilm metagenome | biome: Industrial cooling water; feature: Water cooling tower basin; material: Biofilm | place: United Arab Emirates | collected...
CGCGTGCCCGCGCCGGCCGCGACCACGATGGCGGCGGTGGTCTCCATGATCTCTCTAGGGGCGCCCCCGCCCCTCGGGCGGGCGGGCGGCCGACCGATGTTAGGGGAATGGCAGGCGCCCCAGCGCTCCCCGGCGGCACCCCTCCGGAGGTCCGGCTCCCGTCGCGGCGCGAGCTGCGCCTGCGTGCCCGCTGGCTCGCCGAGATGCCGGACGGAGACCGCGACGCCCTCTGGGACCTCCCGCTGGGCGAGGTGGAGGCGCGCTTCGCCGCGTGGCGCGAGGTGGACGCGGGGCGCTGAGCCTGGACGGCGCGCCGCCGGACCGCCAGCATGGCGGGCCGATGGGCCTCCACATCGGCACCTCCGGCTGGGCCTACCCGGAGTGGCGCCCCGCCTTCTACCCCGCGGGGCTCCCCCAGCGCGCGTTCCTCGCCCACTACGCGAGCCGCCTCTCCGCCTGCGAGGTGAACGCGACGTTCTACCGGCTCCAGCCGGAGGCCGCCGTCGCCCGGTGGGCCGAGGAGACGCCCCCGGGTTTCCGGTTCGCGGTCAAGGCGCACCGGCGGCTGACCCACGGCCGGTCGCTGCCCCCCGGGGACGGCGGCGCCGAGTTCCTCGAGCGCTTCCTCGACAGCATCGCGCCGCTCGGCGACCGGCTGGGGGCGGTGCTGATCCAGCTGCCGCCCTCGCGGGCGCGGGACGACGCCGCCCTCGGCGCCCTGCTCGGGTGCCTGCCCCGCGGGCTGCCCTTCGCGGTCGAGTTCCGCCACGAGAGCTGGTCGGACCCGGCGGTGCGCGAGCGCGTCGCCGATGCCGGGGGGACCGTCTGCGTCTCGGAGACCGAGGGGCGGGTGCTGCCCGGCCTGCCGCCGGGGCCGCTCGCCTACGTGCGCCTGCGGGGCGACCGCTACCCGGACGCGGCCCGGGCGGCGTGGGCCGGGCTGCTGGCCGAGGAGGCCGCGCGCCGGCCGGTCTTCGCCTTCGCCAAGCACGAGGGCGTGCCCCCGGACGACACCGGCTGCGGCGTGGGCCTCGCCCTGGGGCTCACTTCGCCGCCGGGGCGTCCGCCGAGCCCGCCCCCTCCGGCAGCCGGGTGAAGATCATCTTCCCCGACGGGCTCTGGAGGACGCTCGTCACCTCCACGGTCACCTGGCGCCCCACCGACGAGCGGCCCCCCTCGACGACGATCATCGTGCCGTCGTCGAGGTAACCGACGCCCTGGTCGTACTCGCGGCCCTCCCGGATGACCTTCACCTCGAGCGGCTCGCCGGGCAGCACCGCCGGCCGCAGGGCGTTCGCCAGCTCGTTCACGTTCAGCACCTCGACGCCCTGGATCCGCGCCACCTTGTTCAGGTTGAAGTCGGTGGTGACGATCGACGCGCCCACCTCCTGGGCCATGCGCACCAGCTTGGCGTCGACGCCCTCCGCGTCCGGGTAGTCGCCCGACCGCACGGCGAAGCCCCCGTTCGCCTCCTTCTTCAGCTCCTCGACGATCTCGAGGCCGCGGCGGCCGCGCGCGCGCTTCAGGGCGTCGGCCGAGTCGGCCACCCGCTGCAGCTCGTCGAGCACGAAGTCCGGCACCACGACGGCCCCGGAGAGGAATCGGGTCCGCATCACCTCGATCAGCCGCCCGTCGATGATGGCGCTCGTGTCGATCAACCGGGTGGGGACGCTGCTCGGCCCCGAGCGTGAGCGGATCCCCACCAGGCGCAGGATGTCGACGTGGCGGCGGGCCGCCACCCGGCTGAACACGTACGCCACGATCAGGACCACGGGCAGCAGCAGGTAGGGGCCGATGATCGGCAGCTGCGCCACCGCCACGCCGGCGAGCGCCGCGGCCACCAGGCCCACCACCAGGCCGAGCGCGCCGACGGTCAGCTCGGCCGCCGAGCGCCGGTCGGCGGCGCGGTCGATCGCGCGCAGGCGGTCGCGCAGCTGGCCGCCGAGGAAGCCGCCCAGCAGCCAGCCGGCCAGCGCCCCGGCCACGACCAGGGCGGCCCAGGCGGCGTAGCGCCAGGGCGAGGAGAACCAGTCCTCGAGCGGCAGGGCCGCGCCGCCCTGGTAGGCGCCGAGGCCCGCGAGCAGCGCGACGACGACGCGACTGGCGACCGTCAGCATCTCACCCCTCGTCCTCGTCCGCCCGGGATCACGGGCGGATGCCGCGTCGTCATCGGTTGCTCGCCTCCGTCCGCCCCCCCGGCCAGTGTGACGCGGCGTCCGGCCGCCCGCTAGTCGACCAGCGCCTCGGCCCCGCGGCCCGCCGCGACGGCGGAGCCGGACGCACGGCCGCGCCCGATCTCCTCGAGGAGGTTCTCCAGGAAATCGATCGCCTCCTGCTCCTCCATGTCGCGCGCGTACATCAGCTCGCTCGCGAGGATCTTCTTGGCCCGGCCGAACATCTGCTTCTCGCCGGTGGAGAGGCCCTTGTCGAGGTCGCGGATCGAGAGGTTGCGCACCACCTCCGCGAGCTCGAAGACGTCGCCGGTCTTGATCTTGTCGCGGTTGTGCTTGAAGCGCCGGTTCCAGTTCTTCGGCATCTGGGTGCCGTCGTCGCGGAGGACGGCGAGCACCTCGTCGACCGTCTCCTCCCCGATCACCTTCCGGAGGCCCGCCTTGTCGGCGTTCTCGGTCGGGACCATCACGGTCATCTCGTTGTAGAGGATCTGGATCGTGAGGTACTCGCGGCGCTGGCCGAGGATCTCCTTGACCTCCTTCTTCAGGATCTTCCCGGCGCCGTGATGCGGGTACACGACCTTGTCTCCGACCTCGTACAACGGCTCCCCCTCGCTCGTGATGACAGGACCGCCCGCCACGTCGCCCGCGGGCACTCAGCCGGCCCGCGACGGGCCGGCGTCGACGGCGCACTCGAGGGCCTCCCGGACCCCCGTCACCTCCCGGAGCTGCGGCGGCCGGGCCGCCCCCGGCTCCGCGCCCCCCTCCGCCGGCGGCATCACGGCGACCTCCATGCCGTGGGCGGCCGCGGCGGACAACCTCCGCCCGGCGTGCCCGGCGGGCCGCACCGCGCCCGTCAGGCCCAGCTCACCGAACGCCACCGTGCGGGGGGCCAGGGGCCTCCCCCGGTGGGCGCTCGCAACCGCCAGCGCGACGGCCAGGTCGGCCGCGGGGTCCATCGCCCGCGCTCCGCCCGCCACGCTGACGAACACGTCCTGATCGCCGAGCGCCAGGCCCGCGTGCCGGCCGAGCACGGCGATCACCTGCGCAAGGCGGGTTCGGTCCACCCCGATCGCCACCCGGCGCGGCGGGACGATCTCGGTGGGCCCGACCAGCGCCTGCACCTCCACCAGCAGCGCCCGCGAGCCCTCGATCGCCGGGAAGACGCACGAGCCGACCCGCTCGCCGGCCTCGGCCAGGTACACGTCGGTCGGGTCCTCGACCGCCGCCAGGCCCGTGGCCTGCATCTCGAAGAGGGCGGTCTCGTTGGTCGACCCGAAGCGGTTCTTGGTCGCCCGCAGCACCCGGTGGGCGCGCAGGTCGTCGCCCTCGAACGACAGCACGCAATCGACCAGGTGCTCCAGCGTGCGCGGCCCGGCCAGGCCGCCGTCCTTGGTCACCTGGCCCACGAGCAGGATCGTGACGCCGCGCTGCTTCGCCACCCGCATCAGCTCGGCGGTGGCGAGGCGCACCTGGGCCGGGGCGCCCGGCACGCCGTCGAGCGCGTCGGCCCGCAGGGTTTGGACCGAGTCGATCGCGCAGACGTCCGGCGCGTATGCCTCGAGCGCCGCGACCACCGCCTCGAGGCGGGTCTCGGCGAGCACCTCGATCGGGTCGCAGTCGACGTCGAGGCGCTCGGCGCGCGCGCGGACCTGCTGCGGCGACTCCTCGCCGGTCACCAGCAGCACCCTGCCGGCCTCCGCGATCCGCGCCAGCGCTTGCAGGACCAGCGTGCTCTTGCCGATGCCCGGCTCGCCGCCGATCAGCACCAGCGACCCGGCCACGAGCCCGCCGCCCAGCACCCGGTCGAGCTCGGCGATTCCGGTCGGCAGCCGGGGGGCGGCGCGGTCGTCGAGGTCGCCCAGGCGCGCGATCGCGGGCGCCGGCCCGACCGCGGCCAGCCGCGCCGCGGGAGCCTCCTCGGCCACCGTCCCCCACTCGCCGCACGCCGGGCACCGCCCGACCCACCGCGGGGCCTGCTGACCGCAGGCCCCGCATGAGTAGACGACCCGGGCGCGCGCCTGCGCCACGCCGACCCCCCGGCCCCGCCCGGCTACGACGCCGACTCGGATCCGGAGGCGGGCGACTCCTCCGCCGGTCCCCCGGCGGCCGCGCCGACGGCCTCGGGCTCTGCCTCCGGCTCCTGGGTGATGAGCTTCATCTCCTCGCCGTCGCGGTCGATGATCACCGTGGTCCCCTCCTTGAAGGAGCCCGCGAGGATCTGGTCGGACAGCGGGTCCTCGATGAGGCGCTGGATCGCGCGGCGCAGCGGGCGGGCCCCCATGGTGGGGTCGTAGCCCTGCTCCACCAGCAGCTCCTTGGCCTCGTCGGTGAGCCGCATGGCCAGGCCGTGATCCTTCATCTGGTTCTGCAGCCGCACCAGCAGGAGGTCGACGATCTCGGTGATCTCCTCCTTCGTGAGCTTGTGGAAGACGATCACCTCGTCGATCCGGTTGAGCAGCTCGGGCCGGAACACCCGCTTCAGCTCGCCCATGATCCGCGACTTCATGTCGTCGTAGGAGAGCCCGGTCTCGTCGGTCACCGAGAAGCCCAGCGGTGTGTTGCGCGAGATCGTCGCCGCCCCGATGTTCGAGGTCATGATGAGGATCGCGTTGCGGAAGTCGACCGAGCGGCCCTGGGCGTCGGTGAGGCGCCCGTCCTCCAGGATCTGCAGGAGGATGTTGAACACCTCGGGGTGCGCCTTCTCGACCTCGTCGAGCAGGACCACCGAGTACGGCTTGCGCCGCACCTGCTCGGTGAGCTGGCCGCCCTCGTCGTAGCCGATGTAGCCGGGCGGCGAGCCGACCAGCCGCGACACCGCGTGCTTCTCCATGTACTCGGACATGTCGACCTGGATCAGCGCGCTCTCGTCGCCGAACAGGAACTCGGCCAGCGTCCGCGCGAGCTCGGTCTTCCCGACGCCCGAGGGGCCGAGGAAGATGAACGAGCCGGAGGGCCGCTTGGGGTCCTTGATGCCGGCGCGGGCGCGCCGGATCGCGCGGGAGACGGCCCTGATCGCCTGCTCCTGCCCGATGACCCGCTTGTGCAGCTCCTCCTCCATCCGGAGCAGCTTCTGGGTCTCGGCCTCGGTGAGCTTGAAGACCGGGATGCCGGTCCACATCGAGACGATGTCGGCGATCTCCTCCTCGCCGATCGACGCCCGCGGGCCGCCCTCGTCGCTCTTCCACTCCTCCTCGAGCTCGCGCTTCTTGTTCGTGAGGCGCCGCTCCTTGTCGCGGAGGTTGGCGGCCTTCTCGAACTCCTGCGCCTCGATCGCCGCCTCCTTCTCCTTGCGGACCGAGTCGATCTCCTCCTCGAGCTCGCGGTAGGTCGGCGGCGCGGTCATCGTCTTGATGCGCATCCGCGACGAGGCCTCGTCGATGAGGTCGATCGCCTTGTCCGGCAGGAAGCGGTCGGAGATGTAGCGGTCGGCGAGGTTCGCCGCCGCGGCCAGGGCCTCGTCGGTGATCGTGACGCGGTGGTGCGCCTCGTAGCGGTCGCGCAGCCCGCGCAGGATCTGCTCGGTCTCCTCCTGGCTGGGCTCGTCGACGCGGATCTGCTGGAAGCGCCGCTCCAGCGCCGAGTCGCGCTCGAGGTACTTGCGGTACTCGTCGAGCGTCGTGGCCCCGACGGTCTGCAGCTCGCCCCGGGCCAGCGCCGGCTTGAGGATCGAGGCCGCGTCGATCGCGCCCTCGGCGGCGCCCGCGCCCACCAGGTTGTGCAGCTCGTCGATGAACAGGATGATGTCGCCGCGCTGGGTGATCTCCTTCATCACCTTCTTCAGGCGCTCCTCGAACTCGCCCCGGTACTTCGAGCCCGCGACCAGGGCGGCGAGGTCGAGCGTGTAGATCTGCTTGTTGCGCAGCAGCTCGGGCACCTGGTTGTTGGCGATCCGCTGGGCCAGCCCCTCGATCACGGCGGTCTTGCCAACGCCCGGCTCGCCGATCAGCACCGGGTTGTTCTTGGTGCGCCGCGAGAGGATCTGCATGACCCGCTCGATCTCGTTCTGGCGGCCGACGACCGGGTCGAGCTTGCCCTCCGCGGCGAGCTTGGTGAGGTTGCGCCCGAACTGGTCGAGCAGCTTGCTCGACTTCTTGTCGCCGCTCTGGCCGCTCGCGCCCTGGCCCTGCTGACGCCGGCCGGGGCCCGACAGCATCCGGATGATCTCGTTGCGGATCTTCTCGGAGTCGGCGTCGAAGTCGGCCAGGATGCGCGCCGCAACGCCCTCGTTCTCGCGCACCAGCCCGAGCAGGATGTGCTCGGTCCCGATGTAGTTGTGGCCCAGCGACAGCGCCTCGCGCAGGGCGAGCTCCAGCACCTTCTTCGCCCGCGGCGTGAAGGGGATCTGCCCGGAGGTGACCTCCTCGCCCGACCCGACGATGCGGATCACCTGGGCGCGGACCTCCTCCACCGTGATCTCGAGCCCCTCGAGCACGCGGGCGGCCAGCCCCTCCTCCTCGCGCAGGAGCCCCAGGAGGATGTGCTCGGTCCCGATGTAGTTGTGCTTCAGGGTGCGCGCCTCTTCCTGGGCCAGCACGACCACCTGTCGCGCGCGCTCGGTGAACCGTTCGAACATCGGGTTTCCCCTTCCTACGCGCCCGTCCCCGGAGACGCGGAAACCGCGCCGGCGGGGTTACGACGGGCGTTCAAGAGTGCGGGACAGATCGCGGACAGGACTGCGCGGAGGGCGCTCCCGGGAGCGCGTCCGGCGGCTGAGAAGTGGACTCTGATCGGGTTTCCCGGCAGGTGGAGAGTCTAGCATGGCGCCCCGCCCCAGCCCCCTCATCGGCGGCGGGGCGCGGCCGGTCAACGATCGCTCCCACACGCACCCCGGTCGCCCCCCGCACGGCCGGTCGCGCACCCCGCCGGCGGCGGGCCCGCGGGCTGCGGCGCGCCGTCGCAGCAGGTCTCGACCTTGACGTGGCAGGCGTCGCACCACCCGCCGGCGCCTCGCCAGACGAGCGGGCGGCCGCACGCGAAGCAGTGCCCGTCCATGGACCCATGATGACCGGGAGGGCGGACGCCCGCCCCGCCTCGGCCGCCCGGAGCCGGGAGGCTAGTGGCGCACCTTGCGGTCCTGGTCCGGGTAGACCAGGAGGCCCATCGTGCGCGCGCGCTTCACGGCCTGCGCCACCAGCGACTGCTGGCGCCGCGACAGGCCGGTGATGCGCCGCGAGCGGATCTTGCCCCGCTCGCTGACGAACCGCCGCAGCGACGGGTAGTTCTTCCAGTCGATCTCCTCCAGCGACAGCTGGGGGCGTCGCTTGCGCTGGGCGGGCGCCCCGCCCTTGCGCCCCTTCGCCTTCGTGCGGGCGCGTCCTCGCGGCTTGGCCATGCGCTCCTCGGGTCGTCGGTCCTCCGGCGGCGCGGGAGTATAGCGGACCCCGGCCGGCCCGCCCGCGCGTCACCGCCGCAGGCGCCGGCGGACGTAGCGCTTGGCCACCTTCCACGTCGCCATCCCGAGGACGGCGTACAGCATCCTCTTCATCGGGCCCGTGGTGCCCGCGCCGGGCGCCCGGGAAACCCGGCCCCGGCCGTCAGGTTCGCATCGCCGGGAAGAGGATGACCTCCCGGATGGTGTGGCGGTCGGTGAGCAGCATCACCAGCCGGTCGATGCCCAGGCCGAGGCCGCCGGTGGGCGGCATCCCGTGCTCCAATGCGGCCAGGAAGTCCTCGTCCGTGGGCTGCGCCTCGTCGTCGCCGGCCGCCCGGTCGGCCGCGGCCATCGCGAAGCGGGCGCGCTGGTCGTCGGGGTCGTTCAGCTCCGTGAAGGCGTTCGCGATCTCCATCCCGCCCGCGAACGCCTCGAAGCGCTCCACCACGTCGGGCTCGCCGGGGCGTCGCTTGGCGAAGGGGGAGAGCTCGAGCGGGTAGTCGTGGAGGATCGTCGGCTGGATCAGGGTCGGCTCGAGGCCCTGGGTGAGCAGGCCGTCGACCAGCTTGCCCCACGGCACGTCGTCGGGCGCCTCGTAGCCCGCGGCGCGCATCGCGGCCCGCAGAGAGGCGGCGTCCGCGTGGGCGCGGACGTCGACCCCGCTCGCCTCGCGCAGGGCCTCGCGGAAGTCGACCCGGCGCCAGGGCGGCGCGAAGTCGATCTCCCTCCCCTTCCACGGCACCCGGGTCGAGCCCGTCGCGGCCTCGGCGACGTGCGCCACCAGACGCTCGAGCATGTCCATGACGTCGCGGTAGTCCGCGTAGGCCTCGTAGGTCTCGACCATCGTGAACTCGGGGTTGTGCTTGTGGCTCACCCCCTCGTTGCGGAAGTCCTTGCCCAGCTCGTAGACGCGCTCGAGCCCGCCCACGATGCAGCGCTTCAGGTAGAGCTCGGTCGCGATCCGCAGGTAGAGGTCGCGGTCCAGCTCGTTGTGGTGGGTCACGAACGGGCGGGCGGCCGCGCCCCCGTAGAGCGGCTGCAGCGTAGGGGTCTCCACCTCGACGAAGCCGCGGTCGTCGAGGAACCGGCGCACGGCCGCGATCGCCCTGGCGCGGACGACGAAGGCGTCGCGGACCTCCGGGTCGGACATCAGGTCGAGGTAGCGCCGGCGGAAGCGCACCTCGGGGTCGCGCAGGCCGGCGTGCTTGTCCGGCGGCGGCCGCAGCGACTTGGCGAGGAGCACCGCCTCGTCCACGGCCACGCTCAGCTCGCCCCGGCGCGTGCGCGCCACGGCCCCGGTCACCCCGACGATGTCGCCGAGGTCGAGCTCCAGCAGGTCGCGCAGGCCCTCCTCGCCCATGCGGTCGACCGTCGCCCAGAGCTGGATGCGCCCGCTGCGGTCGTCGAGATCGAGGAAGGCGACCTTCCCCTGGCCCCGGCGGGCGGCGATGCGCCCGGCCACCCGCACTGGCCGCTCGCCGGTCTGGCCGGCCTCCAGCCCCTCGTGCCCGGCCCGCACGGCCGCGATCTCCTCGCGGCCGGCGAACCGTGTCGGGAACGGGTCGATCCCGCGCGCGCGGAGGGCGTCGGCCTTCGCCCGCCGGTCGGCGACGATGGCCGCGAGGCCCCCCTCGGGCGGCGGGCCGGGCGGGTCGGCGTCAGCCGACGGAGTCACCCGCCTCGATCTTGACGACCTGATACTGGATCGACCCGCGCGGGGCCGGGATCGTCACCTTGTCGCCCTTCTTGCGCCCGAGCAGGGCCTTGCCGACCGGGCTCTCGTTCGAGAGCCGGTGGTTCTTCGGGTCGGCCTCGGCCGAGCCCACGATCGCGTACTCGCGGGTCTCCTTGCTCTTGACGTCCTTGAGCGTCACCCGGGCCCCGATCGAGACGGTCTCGGTGGAGACGTGCTCGGTGTCGACGACGCGCGCGTTGCGCAGCTTCTGCTCGAGCGACTGGATGCGGTACTCGAGCTGGGCCTGCTCGTTCTTGGCGTCGTCGTACTCGGAGTTCTCGGAGATGTCGCCGAACTCGCGCGCCTCCTTGATCCGCTCCGCCACCTCGCGCCGCTTGGTCGTCGAGAGGTACTCGATCTCCTCCTTGAGCTTCGAGTAGCCCTCTTCGGTCAGGATCACTTCGCGGTCCATCGAGGTCGTCTCCTTCCAGCCGAGGAGCGGGGACTGGGCCGGGGGGCCGGGGCGGCGCCGAAAGGTAGCCCCGGCCCCGGCCGTAATCAAGCGGCCGCCGGGGCGGCGGCGAGCGCGCGCAGCAGGTCCAGCGCCTCGTCGAGGGTGGGGGCGGTGAGCAGGGCCTCGAGGCGCGCGCCGTCGACGCCGTGCCCCGCCAGGTACCAGGGATAGAACTTACGCATGTAGCCGCACGCGCGCCCGTCGCCGAGCGCCAGGCGGGCGTCGACGGCGAAGCGCTCGACCTCGGCCACCACCTCGGCGAGGTCCGGGCGCGGCCGCGCCCGGCCGCCGGCGAGGTCGCCGAAGGCCCACGGGTAGCCGAGCGCGCCCCGGCCGACGGCCACGGCGGCGCAGCCGGTGAGCCGCACCACCTCGGCGGCCTCGGCCGGCGTGACCACGTCGCCGCTCGCGATGACCGGCACGCTCACCGCCTCCACCACCGCGGCGGTGATGCGGTGGTCGGCGCGGCCCTCGTACTCCTCCGCGGCGGCGCGCGGGTGGACGCAGATCGCGGCCGCCCCGGCCGCCTCCAGCCGGAGCGCGGTCTCCACCGGGCGGGCCGTGCTCGGCGTGAGGCCGCGGCGGATCTTGACCGTCACAGGGATCCGGACGGCGCGGGCCATCGCCTCCACCACGCGGGCCGCGGCCTCGGGGTCGGCCAGCAGCGCCGCGCCGGCGCCGGTCTTGCAGATCTTGGGCACCGGGCAGCCCATGTTGACGTCGACCAGGTCGGCGCCCGCCGCCTCCACGACGCGGGCGGCCTCGGCCATGATCGCCGGGTCGGCGCCGAACACCTGCACGCCGACCGGGTGCTCGTCGGGGGCAAGCGTCAGCATCCCGAGCGTCTTGCGGTTGCCGTGGTGGATGCCGTGGCTCGCCACCATCTCCGAGACCGTCAGCCCGGCGCCGTGACGGCGCGACTGGCGCCGGAACGCCCGGTTGGCGATGCCCGCCAGCGGGGCCTGGACCACCCGGTTCGCGACCCGGACCGGGCCGATCGCGAACGGCTCGGCGAGCGGCCAGGCGCCGGCCGGTGCGGGCCCGGCGGCCGGAGCCGCCGCGCGGGCGGCCATGATCGCGCGCATCCGCTTCTTCACGCCGTCCCCCCGGCGGGCGCGGGCGCCGCCCGGCGCGTCGGGCGGGCGGGTCCCTCGCC
>ERZ1066138.720-NODE-720-length-10886-cov-8.666143_pt1 | contig 10886 bp, 8 predicted proteins | sample MGYA00382785_ERZ1066138 | MGnify/ENA primary metagenome ERZ1066138 (study PRJEB33369, sample SAMEA5778368) | biofilm metagenome | biome: Industrial cooling water; feature: Water cooling tower basin; material: Biofilm | place: United Arab Emirates | collected...
CGCCGCTCGATGCTGGCCCCCGCTGCGAGCAGCAGGTCGACGAGGGGTGCATTGCCCGCGCGCGCGGCGAGCATCAGCGGTGTCACGCCGAGCGAGTTTGCGGCGTCTGCGGCTGCACCGCGTTCGAGCAGCAGTGCCGAAGTGGAAGCGAGCCCGCCGCGCGCGGCGAGCAGCAACGCGGTGTCGCCGTTCCGGTCGGCGGCTTCCACGGGCAGCCCGAGTCCGAGCAGTTCGCGTGCGGCGGCTTCCCGGCCCGCCTCTATCGCGATCATCAATGCATTGCGGCCGAAGTCGTCGACGGCGTCCGTCGCCACGCCGGTCGCGAGCTGCCGGATCCGGGGAATGTCGCCCTCCCGCGCTGCCCGGAACAGCAGCTCCGGCGACTGGCGTCGCGCACCCGCATCCCCGGTCGCCGGAGATTCCGGGACGTTTCCGGCCAGGCCGGCCGCAGCCCGCCACTCGCCGGGGCTTCTGGAGGATTGCCGGCATTCACCCGACTCGAGCATCGCGGCGAGGCTGCCGGCGGCCCGGGCGTAGCCGCGCGCCGCGGAGGATTCGAGCAGCCTGCAGGATTCGTCGACGTCGCGAGGCATGCCGCGACCGGTTCGCAGCAGCTGAGCGAGCATGAAGGCCGCCTCCACGCTGCCGGCCGCGGCGGCGGGGCGCAAGAGATCGGCGGCTGCCTGGAACTGGTGACGCCGGATGGCTTCACGCGCGGGCTCGAGATCGACCGGCTCCGTGGACCCGCACGGCGCGGCGAGCAGCACGAGGAGCAGGGACGCCGCCGGGCGTTTCATGCGGTTCCGCGCTTGGTGTCGATCTCGATGCCGATCGAGCGCAGGAAGTCCGTGGGCAGCACGCCGCCGGCGCTGACGATCACGGCGTCATTGGCAATCTCGCGGCGGCTGCCGTTCCAGTCGATCACCACGGACCCTTCCGCGATCGCGTCGACCTGCGACCTGAGCAGGACCTCGAGCGAGCCGTCGCTCTCGGCGCGCGCCACGCGCTCGCGGTTCCGGGCCTTCGCGCGCGCGAATGCATCGCCCCGGTAGGAGAGCGTGACCTGCGCGCCGGATCCGGACTCCGCGACGCTGGCCGCGGCCTCGAGCGCGCTGTCTCCGCCTCCGACGACGAGAACCCGGCAACCGCGATACTGCTCCGGCTCGATCAGGCGATAGGTGACCTTCGGCAGGTCCTCGCCGACCACGCCCAGCTTGCGCGGCGTGCCGCGCCGCCCGATCGCCAGCAGGACGCTGCTCGCGCGATAGTCGTCACGCGTGCTGGAGACCCGGAAGCCGCCGTCCTCGGCGCGGATCGTCGCCACCCTTTCGCGGTAGCGGATCGTGAGGCCGACGCGCCGCTCCACGTCGTGCAGGTACTGGAGCAGTTCCTCCTTGCTCGTGCTCTTGAGCCGCATCGGGCCTGCGATCGGCAGCATCGCCGGCTGCGTCATCACGATCTTCCCGCGCGGGTACTGGTAGATGCAGCCGCCGAGGGAGTCCTGCTCGAGCGTCACGAATCGCAGGCCGCGTTCGAGCGCGGCGAGGGAGGCGGCGAATCCGGCAGGGCCGGCCCCGACGATGACGAGGTCGAGGCGCGAAGGGTCGCGCGGCCGGCGCGCCCGGATCTCCTCGACGGCCTGGCGGCCCTGCTCGATCGCATTGCGGATGAGTCCCATGCCGCCGATCTCGCCGGCGACGAAGACGCCCGGCACGTTCGTCTCGAACCAGGGGGAGACCCTCGGCAGTTCCACGCCGCGGGTCGCCGTGCCGAACACGAGCTGGATCGCGTCCACCGGGCACGCGGCGCGGCACGCGCCGTGCCCGATGCAGTCGGCGGGGCTCACGAGCGCCGCCTTGCCGCGGATGAGGCCCAGGACGTGGTGCTCCGGCTGTTCCGGACAGACCTTGACGCAGGTTCCGCAGCCGATGCACTTCAGCGTATCCACCACGGGATGCAGCGACGGCGGCTCGACGAGGCCCGCCGCGACGGCATCGTCGCGGGCACGGGCGCTGCGCGCGTGCAGGCGATGCCGGCGCCATGCGAAAACGCCTAGCACGGCGAGCGCTGGGACAAGGTAGATGAGTACTTCGATCATCGCTTTCGGCCGCGGACGGCGATGTCGCGTTGCGGCGGGCCTGTGCGACACGATGCGCCTGCGCGCGCGGCGGAATCTTGAATTCGGTCACACTTCCGGAGCGGCCACTGTCGTTGGACGGTCGCAGGCCGGCAGATCAATCGCGCCTGCGAGTTGTCGCTCGTTGCCGACGAATTCGCGAGGCCCGCGGCGCGAAACTGGCGGATACTGGCGCGAGTTCGCACGCGGCATGCGTCAGATGATGCAGGCGAAAACATTGCTGGTACTCGTCATCGCGGCCGGATGCGCGATCGCCGCGTTCCTGTGGCATCGTCCGCCGGATCCGGGAAACCCGCCGCCGTCGTGGATGGTGGACGCCGCAGTCGCCATGAGTCGCGCGGAGATCGCCGCGACCGGCCACGCAGGCGCGATGCCCGTGCGGGCGGCGCGCAGGGATCCCGGCGCCGCGGCCGACGCGTACCGGGAAGCGGTTCGCGTGAACCCGGCGGACGCGGACGCGTGGGCGGACCTCGCGGATTCGCTCGCCGCGGCGGCTGGCAGGGACCTCCGTGCGGGGCGCGAAGCGATCATGCATGCGCTGGCGATCGACCCGGCGCATCCCAAGGCACTGTGGCTGCGCGCGAGCCTCGAGCTCCAGGAAAAGCACTATGCGGAAGCGGCCGCGACCTGGCGCGAGCTGCAGACGCTGGTCGCGGCGGGTTCGACCGACGCACGTGTCATTGCGGCAAACATCGCCGAGGCCGACGCGCTGGAAGCGGCGGCCCGCCGGAGCGAGGGGGGATGAAGGCCAGCGGCGGCGACGCAGCGCGCGCGGTCACCGCCGGGCCCGGGCGGCGTGAGCGTCACCTGCCGGCGGTCGGCCTCGCGCTCTGCATCGTTGCGCTCGCGGCCGGGCTCCTGCTGCCCATCGAGAGGTATCTGCACCCGCAGTACGGCGCGGGCTACTGGCTCGGGGTGGCGGGCGGGTCGCTGATGCTGATCATGCTCGTGTACCCGGTCCGCAAGCGGGTACGCGCGCTCGCCATCCCCGGCAGCGTGCCGTTCTGGTTTCGCCTGCACATGGCATTCGGAGTCGCGGGGCCCATCGCGATCCTTTATCACTCCAACTTCAGCCTGGGCGCGGCGAACAGCAATGCGGCGCTGGTCTGCATGCTGCTGGTCGCCGGCAGCGGTCTGGTCGGCCGATACCTTTACGCGCGCGTCCACCACGGCCTCTACGGCAGGATCGCGACGCTGCGCGAGCTCCAGTCGGCCGCGGAGAGCCTGAAGGCGCAGGGCGGCGCACTCAGGATCCTGCCCGGGCTCGTCGAAGCGACAGAACGCGCCGAGGCGCGCATCGTCAAGCCGGCGCCGTTCGCCGTGCGGCCGTTTCGCGCGGCCTGGGTCGCGCGCCGCGAATCAGCGCTGCTCAGGAGGATCGTGAGCGATGCCGTGGCCATGGCGGCGGCCCGCTCGCCGGCGCTTCGCGCCGAGAGCGGGCGTCTCACTCGGACGGCCTGCGACTACGTCTCGGCCCGCCTGCGCTCCGCGCGGCGCGTCGCCGAGTTCGAGGGCTGCGAGCGCCTGTTCGCCGCCTGGCACGTCCTGCACCTGCCGCTGTTCGTCATGCTCCTCGTGGTCGGCGTCGTTCACGTCGTCGCCGTGCACGTCTACTGAATGGCCGGTAAGCGCAGGAGCTGGGTCCCGATGCTTGCGTTCCTGGTCGTCGCCGCGAATTCCCACGCCGGACAGCTGGAGCGGCTCCTCATGCCCGGGGACGTCGCAAAGGCGCACGCCGACATCGAATCGGACTGCGGCCAGTGTCACGACCGCACCGACAAGCCGCGGCAGCGCGAGCTGTGCCTCGACTGTCACGACGAGGTCGCGGCGGACCTGCGAGCGCGCCAGGGCTTGCACGCGAAGGTGGCGGCGCAGGGGCAATGCAGCGCGTGCCACACCGAGCACAAAGGCCGCGACGCGGACATCGTCGGGCGCCCGCACGAGGGGTTCGATCACTCGCGTACCGATTTCGCGCTGACGGGCGGCCACGCTGCGACGGCCTGTTCCGGCTGCCACAAACCCGCAGAAAGGTTCCGCGACGCGCCGCATCAGTGCGTCGCCTGTCACCGGGCCGATGACGCGCACGCCGGAGCGCTGGGCACCGATTGCGGTTCCTGCCACGACACCGGCCGCTTCGGAGTCGGGAGATTCGACCATTCGACCACGCGCTTCGCGCTTCGCGACGCCCACGCCACGGTGCCCTGCGGCTCCTGCCATCGCGACCAGACCTTCAAGGGCGCTTCGACGCGGTGCTCGGCCTGCCACGCCGCGGACGACGTGCATCGCGGCTCGCGCGGAACCGACTGCGGCAGTTGTCACGCGGCCACCGACTGGAAGCGCACGCGCTTCGACCACGAGGCCGCGAGCGGATACGCGCTGCTCGGCCGGCACGCGACGCTGGAGTGCGAGAGCTGCCATCGCGGCGGTGACCTGAAGTCGCCCGTGGAGCGACAGTGCTCCGGCTGCCATGCCGCCGCGGACCCGCATGCGGGGCGCATGGGCGGGGAGTGCGGCGACTGCCACGGCCAGGACCGCTGGCAGGTCGCGGCGTTCGACCACGGCAAGCGCGCGCGGTTTTCCCTGCGCGGCGCGCACGCTTCCCTGGCCTGTCACGCCTGCCACACCGGCGCGGTGAAACAGCAGAAGCTCGCCACGGAATGCGCGGGCTGCCACGCGGTCGACGACGTGCATCGCGGCTCGCTCGGGCGCGACTGCGCATCCTGTCACCGCGAGACGGGCTGGCGGGACGAAGTCCGCTTCGACCACGACCTGGCGCGATTCCCGCTGGTCGGGCTGCACGTCGGCGTCGCCTGCGAGGACTGCCATGCGAGCCGCGCATACCGCGAGGCCCCCGACCAGTGCGTCGAGTGCCATCGGAGCGACGACGTTCATCGCGGTGCGCTCGGAGCGGCCTGCGAGTCCTGCCACAACCCGAACGGCTGGAAGTTCTGGCAGTTCGACCACAAGGGTGCGACCGGCTTCGGCCTGACGGGCGCGCACGAACGGCTCGGGTGCCGGGACTGCCATCGCAAGCCCGCCCACGAAGCCGCGGTGTCCGCGAGCTGCGTCTCCTGCCATCGCGCCGATGACGCGCACGACGGGCGATTCGGTCCGGACTGCGGCCGCTGTCACGGCACGCAGACGTTCCGCGGACTCAGGCAGTGACGGCGGCGACGATGAAGCCCGCGATGTACCTGGTCATTCCTGCCGCACTGCTGGCACTGGCGGCGGCCCCGGTCCGCGCGGCGGCGCCGCAACCCGCCTTCGACCATTTCACGACCGGCTTCGAGCTCACGGGCGAGCACCGGCGCGTGCCCTGCGCGTCCTGCCACGTGGACGCGGTATTCCGCGGCACGCCGCGGCTTTGCGCGGGCTGCCACGCGGCCGGTTCGCGGGTCAGCGCCACGGCGAAGCCCGCCAGCCACGTCGTCAGCAGCGCGAGCTGCGGGCAGTGCCACTCGACGTCCGCGTGGACACCGGTGCGCTACGACCACGCGGAGGCGATCGGAACCTGCGCGAGCTGCCACAACGGCGTGCAGGCGACCGGCAAGGGGCCGACGCACGTGTCGTCCACGTCCGCCTGCGACGCCTGCCACGCGACCTCGCGCTGGGAGCCCGTCCGGCGCGTCGATCACGCCGAGGTGATCGGAAGCTGCACGAGCTGCCACGACGGCGTGCGCGCCTCCGGCAAGCCCCCGAGCCACGTGCCGACGACCGAGGAGTGCGACAGCTGCCACGTCACCTCGGCCTGGACGCCCGCGCGCTTCGACCACGCGGGCGTCGCCCCCGGGACCTGCGCGCAATGCCACGACGGCGCGCGGGCGACCGGCAAGCCGGCGGACCATGTGCCGACCACCGCGAGCTGCGATTCCTGCCACTCGACGATCGCCTGGCTGCCCGCGAATTTCGACCATGCCAATGTCGCGCCCGGGACCTGCATCCAGTGTCACGACGGCGTGCGCGCGACGGGGAAGGATCCGCAGCACATCAGCTCGACCAATGCCTGCGACGCCTGCCACTCGACGACGACCTGGGATCCGGCCATTCGCGTCGATCACGCCGAGGTGCTCGGCAGCTGCGCGACCTGCCACGACGGCACGCGCGCCACCGGCAAGCCGGCCGACCACGTGCCGACGACGCTCGACTGCGACTCCTGCCATGTCGCGAGCGCATGGCTGCCGGCGCGCTTCGACCACACGGGCGTCCAGCCCGGCACCTGCGCCAGCTGTCACGACGGCGCGCGGGCGCCGGGCAAGCCGGCGGGCCACGTCGCGACGACCGCGAGCTGCGACGCCTGCCATTCCACGATCGCCTGGCTGCCGGCGCAGTTCGACCACGCCAACGTCGCGCCGGGCACCTGCAACCAGTGCCACAACGGCACCTCGGCCACCGGCAAGCCCGCGAACCACTGGGTCACCAACCTCAGCTGCGATTCCTGCCACGGCACGACGGCCTGGCAGCCGGTCACGCACCGGCACCAGTCGGCGGGCTACCCGGGCGACCACAGTCCGGTCCTGCAGTGCACCGACTGCCACCGCACGGCGCAGGATGCGATCCCGTGGCCGGCACCTGCCTACCAGCCCGACTGCGCGGGCTGTCATGCCGGCGACTTCGAGCCGGGCCCGCACAACAAGACGGAGCAGGGCACCAAGTACACGGTCTCCGAGCTGAGAAACTGCTCGGGTTCCTGCCACGTCTACACGAACTCGACGCTCACGACGATCTCGAAGCGACGCAATGGCCCGGAGCATCGCGTCACGTCGGGGGAGTTCTGAAGTGCGTGCGGCACCCCTGGCGCTGTCCGTCGCGCTCGCGGGCTCCGCATTCGCGCAGGCGCTTCCCGAGGCTCCCGACCGCGCGCTGGCTCGCGTCGACGTGGCCGCAGTCGGCGACGGCGCGCGGGTTGCGGTGACGTTCGGATGTCCGCTGCGATACTCGAGCCACTTCCCCGAAGCGGCGCTGACGGAACTGCGGGTCAGCCTGGTCGCGCTTCCGGGTTGCACGCCGGCCGCGCTGGCGGAAACGGCGATCCGCGCGCCCGCCGGCAACGTCGCCGGGCTCACCGAGGTGCGGCTCGAGCCTGCGGGATCGGCCCTCGTGATGACCCTCACCTTCGACGCGCCTGTCGATGTCAGGCTCAGGCCGAAGCCGGATTTCCTCGGCCTCGAGGCGGCGGTGATCGGACGCACCGCCAGCCGGCGCGCGCGAGCGCCCGTCGTCCCCGTGGCCGTTCCCGCAGCCGGTGAGCGCACGCTGCCGGCGCCGGAGGTCCTGGAGCAGCAGTGGAACGAGGCGCGTGCCGCTTTCGACGCCGGCGACCTGGCGACCGCGACCCGGTTGCTGACCCGGCTCGTCGAGTATCCGGAGCACGCACGCCGGGCCGAGGCGCAGGAACTCCTCGGCCTGTCGCGCGAGCGCAGCGGCCAGCTTGCGCACGCGAAGGCGGAGTACCAGGAGTACCTGCGGCGGTACCCGGACGGCGCGGCCGCCGGCCGGGTCTCGCAGCGTCTGGCCGCGCTCACGACGCTCGACTCGCGGCCGCGGGTGGATGCGGTCGCGTCGCGGACGAGCGCGATGGAATGGGATGCATTCGGCGGCTGGTCCCAGGAGTACCGCTACGACTCGATGACCATCGATGACGGGACCGTCTCCATCGACCTCCCGAACCAGTCGCTCCTCGTCAATGACGGCGATCTTGCGCTCCGGGGCAGCGGGGAGCGGCTCACGGTCCAGGCGAGGCTGAACGCGGGTTACCTGCACGACATGTCGACCGATGGTCCGGGCAGCCGCACGCGCGTCGGCTATGCCTACGCGGAGTTGTCGGACCGCGTCTCCGGCCTCAGCGGGCGCCTGGGTCGCCAATCCACGCACGACGGCGGCGTGCTCGGAACGTTCGACGGCCTCAGGCTCGGCTGGCGCCCCGGCGAGGACTGGCGGCTCGGACTCGTCGGCGGCAGCCTCGTCGAGTCCACCTACGACGCGCCGTCGTCGGACCGGCAGTTCGTCAGCGTGAGCGCGAACTGGAGCGGCGCAGCCGACGGGCTGGAGATCGGCCCGTACGTGATCGACCAGACCTTCCAGGGCGTATCCGACCGGCGCGCGGTCGGCGCGAACCTCCGCTGGTTCGGCACGGGCCGCACGCTGGTCGGCCTGCTCGACTACGACATTGACTACGGCGCCGTGAACATGGCGATGCTGCTCGGCACCTTCGAGTTGCCCGGACACTGGACGCTGACGGGCACGGTCGATCATCGCATGAGCCCTTTCCTGACCACTCGCAACGCGCTGGTGGGGCAGCCGGTGCAGTCTCTCGATGCGCTGATCGCGCAGTTCGGCGAGGCGGGCGTGCGCGAGCTTGCTCGCGACCGCACGGCGGAAGTCGATACCGTGTCGCTCGGCGTCTCCCACCCGATCGGCACGCGCCTGCAGTGGATCGCCGACCTCGCGGCGACGCGGATCTCGGACTTGCCGGCCTCCGGCGGCGTTGCCGCCGTTCCGGGCACCGGCACGGAAGCCAGTCTCGGCGGCCAGCTCATCGCCAACAGCCTCGTGACCTCCGGGGACGTCACGATCCTGGGATTTCGCTGGTTCGAAGGCGACCTGGCGCGGATGCTGTCGCTCTCGCTCGGGTCGCGCTTTCCGATCGGGGAGCGGCTGCGCGCGGGCCCCAGGATTCGCATTGATCACCGCGAATCCATCAGCGACGGCGCCACCCAGGACATCCTGAGTCCGGCGCTGCGGGTCGACTGGCATTCCGGGCATGCCACGGTCGAGTTCGAAGCGGGCGGCGAGTGGGCCACGCGCGAGCTGGCGATCGACGAGGAGAAGACGGATCGATACTGGTTCAGCCTGGCTTATCGCCTGGGTTTCTAGGCCGCAAGCGCGGTGGATCGCCGTCGTGGCGGCCTGCCACGCGCTACTCGCCTGCGCGGCGACGGACCCGTGGCCGCACGAGCGCCTGGACCCGCAATCGGCCGCCCATGCGACCCTGCTTGCGGAACCCTGGGTGTACTCGCGCGAGGTCCCCTTGCTGGCCGCCAACGCGCGCGACTACCTCAACGTCGGAGTGGTCGCGATCAATCGCGCGGGTCAGCTCACGTACTGGCTCGGGGTGGTCGCGTGGAGCACGATCGATCGCGTGCCGTCGAAGCCCGGCGGCGGCCAGCCCGGCAGGGTTCGGCTCGGCCGTCCCGACGGTTCCCTGGACCTCTCGCCGGCGGCAGGAGGACGCGAGGCCGTCGGCCTCGAGCGACCGGCATTCACCCGGCCCGCGAGCCGGTTCACCGAGAGCTGGTATGTGCTCAGCGTCGACCAGCTCCGCTGGCTCTCCGAAACGCCGCCATCGGTCGTCGAGTTGCCCGAGGCCGAGCCGCAGGCGCTCGTATTCGAGAAATGGCGCGTGCGGCGCAAGCCGATGGCCGCGTTCATCACGGCGATCGGCCTCTGAACCGGGGCGGCTATCGCCGCCGGCAGTCGGCGCTCCGGCCGCCGTTCGCGCGCAGCAATCCCACGTAGTACTCGGCATAGCCGCGCGCCTCGCGGCGTGCGGCTTCGCCGCCGCCCATGAGCGGCGTCGCCGCATCGGCCCAGGCGTCGGCGCACAGTCCGGCCTCCGACGTGCCTTCGACACAGTCCATGAAAGCGTTGAAGGCGCCACGCCAGGCGTCGAATTGCGCGCGATCCATCGGCTCACCATGACCGGGGATCGCCGTGCGAAACGGTGTCGCCCAGACCGCGTCCAGGGATCGCCGCCAGTCGTCCGGACAGGCGGTCTCGAAAAAGGGCGCCGGCAGGGTCACGAGGTCGCCGATCACGGCGATGCCGCCGGCGCGGTCGAACAGCCAGAGATCGGCATCGGTCACGGCGCCCTGCGTGAGATGAAGGTCGAAAGGCCGTCCGGCGAGCCGAACCTCGCCTGACTCGTCCACGACGACCTGCGGTCGCAGGATGTCCTGCTCCTGCATCGTGGCGATGAAGATCCTCACTTCCTCCTTTTCGACATCGCTCAGCTTGGGGTCGTCGAGCATCGCCTTCGCGGACTCGAGGTTGCGCGCGAGGAAACCGCCCTCGGCGAGCACCCGGTCCACGGCGCCGGTCGCATGCACCGGCGCGTCCGGATGGGCCGCCCGGACGCGGCCGTTGCCGCTCGTGTGGTCGAGATGCCAGTGGGTGTTGACGATCGCGGTGATCGGGCGTCCGCGCGACTTCGCGTACGCGAGGATCGCGTCGCTGTGCCAGGCGTGCCGGCCGGTGTCCACGACGACGAGGCCTTCCGGCGCGTCGAAGATCACCGTGTTCCCGTCGGGGCCGCGCTCCGGGAGGATCGCGCCCGGCAGCAACGTGACACCCGGCGCCACTTCACGCGGCGCCGGCGCCGAGGCCAGTGACAAGGCCAGCAGGATGGACATGCTCATGGGCGGGCATCCTAGTGCGCGGCGCCGCGGCGGTGCCGCCGGATGCGGCCAGCCGTTGCATTTCCGCGCTGCGCAGCATTTCAGTTAGGCTTGCCCGGACTCCAGGCAGGGCGGACACCATGCAGATGACGCGCAGAGACCTGTTGCAGGCCGGGATGATCGGCGCCTCGGCGGCCGCGCTCGGCGCCTTCCGCGTCAGCGAAGGCGCGACGGCGACGGCGAGCCCGTATGCCGACATCTTTCCCGTGCTCGACCGCTTCGTCGAGCAGTACCTGCGCGACATGCACGCGCCCGGCATGACGCTCGTGCTAGCCGACCACGACGCCGTCCAGCGT
>ERZ1066138.721-NODE-721-length-10877-cov-8.879874_pt1 | contig 10877 bp, 12 predicted proteins | sample MGYA00382785_ERZ1066138 | MGnify/ENA primary metagenome ERZ1066138 (study PRJEB33369, sample SAMEA5778368) | biofilm metagenome | biome: Industrial cooling water; feature: Water cooling tower basin; material: Biofilm | place: United Arab Emirates | collected...
TGCGCAGATCGTGCTGCGACAGATCCGGCGGCTTGCCGCCTTTGCCAAGGTAAGCGGGCAGGTCGATCAGTTCGTCGGGGCCGCGCACGAACGGAACGCCGTAGTGTTCCTTTAAAACATCGAGATCCATGCGGACACGGCCCGGCAAGATCACGCGATCGGCTTCTATCGGGCCTTTCAGGCGATTGCGGATAATGGCATCCGTCATCAGGGCGGCGACCTTGATGCCGATGTTGCGGACGTGCCAACTCCCCTCCTCGAGCCCGATCCCACGGATCGTCTCGACGAGGCGAGGCTCGGCCAGATGGCCGGTCAGGAAGAGGAGCCGTTCAGCCATTTCTGCCGCGCATCGATTGCCCGTTCGAAGTCTTCGATCGTCTCGACCACCGTCGTGTCCTCGAACGATTTGAGCTTCTCGGTATTTTCCAGATCGATGCGGCGCGGATAGACTTTCACCATACCCTTCGGCGCTTCCGTATCCATCACCGGGGCCGTGTCGCAGGCGAAGACGATCGCAGGCACGCGGCATTTTCCGGCCTGTGCGAAGACGTTCGTGGCGAGGTTGTCGGAGATCCCGTAGACGCACTTCGCCACCGTGTTCGACGTCGCCGGACCGAGGATCAGCGTGTGGTAGACGCCGTAATAGAAGTTGCCGACCGGGGCGGCGCTGGCGGTGCGATCCTTATAGATGCGCGTGCCCTCCATCAGCACAAGCTCCTGCTTGTACATCTTGATCACTTCTTCGGCGGCACTCGACAGGAAGAGATCGAGGTCGGGGAGTCGCTGGATGATCGCCAGGGTCTCCTTCACGAAGTGTCCCGAGCCGGTCAGCGCCCATCCCCAGCGGGGTGTTTTCAGGTCGTCTTTTGCCATGGTGTCGGCCCTAACACGGGGGCTCTCTCGCGTCGATAGAGCAGCGGCGGAAAAGTCAATCCTGCTCGCTGGATGCGGCGACGAGACGGGCGAGAGCGGCGCCGTCGCCCTCCCCGATCACCGACCAGGAGAGGTTGAGCTTTTCCACGTAGTCACGAAAGAGCGGGTCAACAATTCCTGTTGCCGTGACATCGTCGAGAGTCGCGGCAGGGTCGACCGTACACGATTTGACGAGGGCGACGTCTTTTGCGCCAACCTCGCCAGCAAGCCATGCGGCCAAGCTGTCGGATGTCATGTCCCAAGATTTGGGGATGGTCGGATCGGCGCCAGCCATCGTGCTGGGCAGCCAAACGGGGACGAGACCGTTCACGCCAGCCATGCCGATTTCTTCTTTGATGGCGGCGGGCGCAAAGTGGCGCGAGCGGGAGGCGATGACATTCGCCATCTGATGCATGGCGAAGAGTGCGAGGCGATGGGCGGAGGCGTCGTCGAAGCCGTTGGCGGCCTGCGCGTCGCGAACCTGATCCGCAAATCGGCCGCCACCAGGAACGACGATGACGGGTCGCTTCCGCTTCGCAACAATATCGAGAACTGCCGTGAGACGGCCGCTTTCGAGCAGGCTGCCGCCGAGCTTGAGGACCAGGAGCGTCGCCGGCATCAGGCGCTGCGCGTGCGATAGATCTCGACGCCGCGCACGGGGCCGCGCTCCAGTTTTTCGACGAGCACACGGACGCCGCCGATACGGTTGTCGCGCAAGAGCATCGTTGCCAGTTCTTCGGCGAGCGTCTCGACGAGGTTGATATGGCCGCGGCCGATCAGGTGGTCGATCGCGTCGATAATGTCGGTGTACGACGGTACCTCGACCATTTCATCGACGGTGGAAACGACGCCGGGTGCGAGGAAGGCATCAACCGTGAGCCGGATCTGCTGGGTGACGCCCTTCTCCTCGGCGTAGACGCCGATGTTGGCGTCCTTGATGTAATCCTTGACGAAAATCTTATCGCTGGTGTGGGCCAGCGGCGTGGGAGAAGAATGCATGGTTGCAGCGCCTTTGCGGCGGTCGGTCATGGTGTGGCCTCGAGAATCGCGTGACGGACCATGCAGGCCGGTGTGGAGGTTGCGGACAGTTCGCGCGCGACGGCACGCACGGCCCCCTCTTCTATCGATCCTTCCCTTTGGTTGCCAGAACACAACGCGCCGCGGAAGCCCATGACGTCCGGGGTCAACGCTGCGATGGAGGGGATATGCTCCAGGCGGAGCGCGCCAGCGAGGCCGACGAAGAGGCCGAGCGCGCGGCCGGCATCGACCAAGTGCGCAATTTCTGCGGTGGTCATCACGTCCGGCAGGGCGCGGCCGTCCTTGGTGGCGGTGTCGAGCATGACGCCCGCAAACCCCGCATCTGCCATGGCGGCGACAAGGTTAAGGTCCGGGTCGCGGTCGGCGAAGAGCAAACCGACAAGGCGGGCCTGGCCGACGTCGAGGCGGCCCAGGGCTGCAATGCTGGCGTTGGCGTCGCCGTCGTCGAAGAAGCCGATTTTGACGAGATCAACACCGGTCGCGGCCATCGCAGTGGCGGCATCGCAGAGCAGATCAGGGATCGCGGGCAGATCGCCAATCGTGGCGCTGACGGGCACAGCGTGGCCGACCGCTTCGACGATGGCGCGAACGATCTCGTGCGGGAGTGCGCCGAGTGCGCCTTCCGCCGGGTTCTTGGCATCGATGATTTCGGCGCCCGCCGCCAGAGCGGTGAGCGCTTCCGGCGCACTCGTCACGCTCGCCAGGAAGCGCGGGCGACCGGAGGAACCGGCCGGCATCGTATCGGTCAACCTTATGAAACGCCCACGTCCGGGCCTTCGAAGATGCGCTTCAGTTCAGCCTGCACCTTGTCGCGGCTGGTGCGGTCGGACGGGGTCAAGCGCACGGTCTCGTCAGCGACGATACTCGCAGAGCCCGGCGCGAGGCGCAAGATTCGGGTGCCCAGCATGACCGCCTCGTGCCGGTCATGTGTGACAAACAACACCGTCGTCGGACGGCTGTTCCACAGATCAACAAGCAGTTCGCGCAGGTCCTGTGCCGTCGGATCGTCGAGTGAGACGAAGGGCTCGTCCATCAGCAGGATGTCAGGTTCCTGAATGAAACCACGAGCGAGCGCGGCGCGGCGCTGCATGCCGAGCGAGGTGCGTTCGGGGTAGGCGTTTTTGGCTTCGGTCAGGCCGACGCGGTCAAGGATCGCGTCAACATTGTCCTGGCGGCGGTCACCATCGGGGAGTGAAAGCATCAGGTTTTCACGGATCGTTCGCCAGGGCAGCAGACGAGGCGTCTGGAAGATGAAGATCATGCGCGGCGTGCCGGGGCCGAGGTCGATGTGGCCCTCGTAGTCCTGGTCGAGGCCGGCGACGATGTTGAGCAGCGTGGACTTGCCGCAGCCGGACGGGCCGGTGAGCACCACAAATTCGCGGGGGCCGACCTCGAATGACACATCGCGCAGCACGGTGTTCTCGTCGCGACCACCGATGGCGGGGAACGTCTTACGCTTGACCGTTATTCGGACTGAGTTCTCAGTTGCTGTCTCAGTTATCGGCGCCATCTGTTCACCCGCGCCTGAAGGGGTTGCAGCACGCCGAACTCGACGATCTGGATGACGACGATGAAGGCCAGCGCGTAGGCAAGGATCGTCGGCACGTCGTAGTTGCCGAAAGCCGCATGGATCTGGTGCCCCACACCGGTGGCATGGCCGCCCAACGCTTCAACGACGAGCACGATCTTCCAGACTAGGGCAAGGCCGGACCGCGCGGCAGCAGCAGCAAACGGCGCCAACTGGGGGAGCGTGACGTGGCGCAGTGTTTTCCATGGGCCGAAGTTGTAGACGCCGGCCATCTCTGAGAGGTCGCGGGAGAGCTGCCGTGCGCCTTCGCGCATCTGCACCGCAACGTTGGGGATCTTGTTGACGGCAACGGCGAAGATCGCGGTGAGTTCGGTGGTCCCAAGCCAAACGTAAGACAACGCGATGATGACGAGGGCTGGCAGGTTGAGAAACAGCACGAGCCAACTGTCGAAGAACTGGTCGGCGCGTCTGTACGAGCCGACAAAGATGCCGATGACGGTGCCGATGAGCATCGCCAGGATAAAGGCGCACGCGACACGAAACAGCGTGATCGACATATTGCTCCAGAGCGCACCGCTGGCCGCCTCTTGGCCCAGAACCTCGAGAACTTTGGCCGGGCCAGGCAGATGACGGCTATCTGAGATCGCGGCGGCGAGTGACCACAGTGCGACGAGAGTCGTGAGCGAGGCGAGGGTCCAGAGCAGGCGTTCGGCAGTGGCGCCCGCGGGCGTGACCTTACGCGCCGGGAGCATAGAACGCCTTCGGGTCGAAGCGTGTGCCCTTGCCAGCCAGTTCCGCGTCACCGGCCGCCAACAGGATGTCCATGATCTTTTGCGCCGATTGCATGTCGGCTTCACTCCAGTAGCCACGGATGCCCGAGCGGTATCCAGCCTTCAAAGCGGCGAACTCCTCTTCGTTGGCTGCGTTCATCATCGGGCGCAGGCGCTCCCATGGCGCGTCGCTGTTGGCGAGCAATTCGTTGGCCTCGCGGGCGGCGGCAAGCAGACCGTTGATTGCCGGCAGAAGGTCGTCCTCAGAGCTTTCCTTCCAGATGAACCCGACGAGCGCGGGCTGCGGGTCAATTTCGAGCGCGGTCAAGACATCGGACATGGAGATGAGGCGGCGGAAGCCTTGCGCCTCCAGGCGAGCGGTGAAGGTCCAGAAGTTGAGAACCGCATCCAGCCGTCCATCCTTCAGTTGTTCGGCGAGCAGCGGTGCTGCGCCATACTGGGGCCGAACGAGGTCGGCCAAATCGGATCCCAGTTCCTTTTTGGCGTGAGCGCGCAACAAAAGCCAGCTCTTGTCGGTGGAGGAACCGGCCACGCCGAACCTTTTGCCTTTGAGATCTGCAAGCGTCTTGATTGGACTGTCGGCCGGCACGACGACAGCACCGAGCGCACCGGAGAAGGGCGCGAACTTGACCGCTTCGCCCATGGCTCGCTGGCGCAAAGCCCACGGCCAGTCGGTCACCACGACATCAGCGCTGCCGCCGTAGAGGGCGATGGGGCTCGACTGGTTGGTTGCAGTTTCGATGATCTCGAGCGCTACGTTGTATTTCTCGTCCAGCTTCTCGGCTTTGATCGTTTCGAGCAGCCACGCGAGCGTACCGAACTTCACGGATGCGACGCGGAGTTTGCGGGCCTCAGCGACCGCGGCAAAGCCACCGCCGAGGCGTGCGAGGCTTTCGGCGGCCAACACACCCATGCCGGCGGCTATCAGCGCACGTCGGGAAATGATCATTGCTCGACCTCGGCCCCGTTTGTTTGCGCCGGGAGTTTATTCTTCATCAGCCAACGGACGCCGCGCAGCCAAGCTTCATCGGTGTTTCCCTGGATCACGACATTTCCTGCACGTTTCAGCTGTCCGCTGGCAACGTCGATTTCCATGATGCGCATGTTGAGAAGCGTGTCGGAAGCTTTATCGACGAGGCCCGTATAGAGTACCTCCCCGTTGAGCTTCTTGGCTAAGTCCACCTCGCAGCCGTTGCAATCGACGAATGGGGCGGCGGCCTCGATTTCCTTTGCGAAGGGCGTGGTGTCGATAACGTCGTGAGCGCCATCGCCGCTTAGAATTTTTGCGAGTTCGGCATTGATGGTTTTCAAGCGCTCCTGCTCTGCGGCCGACGGCTTGCCGGCACCTATGTAGAAATCCTCTTCCTTCTTCTGAAGCACCAGATCGAAGGGTAGCACGACCGTCTTTTGGGCCGCGTTTGCCGCGCCCGCTAATCCGGCCGACGCCATGAGGGCGAACAGCGCAACCGTAAAGGCCAGTCTCATCGATGCTCCCGGTCGGTTTTTTTGGCTCATGCGGACCAGGGACCTCGATCTCAGGCACCGGCATGTGCGTTATTGATGTTTCAGCTTAACGTGGCAACGCCCCCCGCAGATTGCGAGTGCGGTCGATTACGTCCAGTATCAAATGTTATAACATTCCCGCTACTCGGGCCCGTCACAGCTTGACTTTTCGGCCAGGATGGCGATTTCAGTACGGTATAAAGTAACAAAATGGAAACGCCGCGTGACGCCAGCCAATTCAGCTTTTTCCTCGCCCGACACGATGGGGCGCGTGCTGTCGCAGGCAGTTAGGCCGCTCCGGTGCCGACCGCGCCAGGCGGCCGTATTGGGCTGCCTTGCCAGTAGCTTAGCTCTAGCCGCCCTGCCGTCGTCCGTGATTGCTGGCGCGCCTCCGGGCATCGCTCCGGCTGATCCGGCCGCGGTGCCAGCAGCACCCGAGGCGTCCGATGTCAAAACTCTGAGCATTCTGATGGTCCGGCAGCTGAGGCCGGATCGTCTGCCGCCGCTGTCGCTCCTCGACCTGCCGCCTAAGGATGACGGTTTGGCCGGTGCGCGCCTGGCGATCGACGACAACAACACGACCGGCCGCTTTCTGAAGCAGAATTTCGCGCTCGAACTTATTGAGAGCGAAGATCCGGCGGAACTGATTGCTGAGACGAAGAAGAAGGTCGAAGCCGGCATCGGGTTCGTGGTGACGGATCTCGACGCCAAGCCGACTGTCGAACTCGCCGATGCGCTCAAAGGACTGGATGCGGTGATCTTCAATGCATCGGCGCCGGACGAGAACATCCGCGAAGAAGATTGCCGCGCGAACCTGAAGCATACCGCACCGTCGCGCGCCATGCTGGCAGATGCATTAGCGCAGTATCTGGCGTGGAAACGGTGGGGGAACTGGGTTCTCATCGTGGGGCCGGCGCCGGAAGACAAAGCCTACGCAGATGCGCTGCGTCGCTCGGCTCAGCGGTTCGGCATGAAGATCCTCGAAGAACGCGAGTTCAAATACGATCCGGGTAGCCGCCGCTCCGACGGTGGGTTTGAGCAGATCCAGCAACAAATCCCGACATTCACGCAGAAGCTGCCACCGCATGACGTGCTGCTGGTCGCGGACGAAGGTGAGTTGTTCGGCGAATACTTTCCCTATCGGACGTGGGACGCGCGACCGGTTGCGGGTACGGCAGGACTTTTTCCAACGAGCTGGCATCCTGCGATCGAGCTCTGGGGCGGTACGCAGTTCCAGAACCGGTTCAAGCGGCTCGCGTCACGCAACATGCGGCCGCTCGACTATCAGGCGTGGATGGCCGTGCGTTCCATTGGCGAGGCGGCAACGCGCACGCGGTCCGTCGATCGCAAAGCGATCATTTCTTACATGCTGTCGCCGGAATTCGAACTGGCGGCATTCAAGGGCCGTAAGCTGACGTATCGCGCCTGGAACGGGCAATTGCGTCAGCCCATCGTGCTCGCCACCGGCAAGATGCACGTCACCGTCTCTCCGCAGCCCGGATTCCTTCACCAATATACGGAACTCGATACGCTCGGGGTCGACAGGCCTGAAACGAAATGCCGGGCGTACAACAAGTGAGGCGGTCAACATCACGGACCGCTGATTGACGATAACCCTCACACACCAGAGGATCGACGATGACGCTCTTCAAAAATGCCGCTGCCTTGGCCGCCCTCTCCCTGTCTTCGCTGGCACTCGGCGCGGGACCGGCGGCCGCGTACAAGATTTTCGTTTCGAATGAAAAGGAGAACACGGTTTCGGTGATCGACAGCGAGAAGCTCGAAGTCGTCCACACGATCAAGACGGGTAACCGTCCGCGCGGCATCATTTTGTCGAAGGATGGCAAGTGGGTGATCGTCTGCACCTCGGATGACAACCGCATGCAGGTGTTCGATGCCGAAACGTATCAGTTTGTGAAGGACCTGCCGTCGGGCCCCGACCCCGAGTTGCCGATCCTGCACACATCGGGCAATCCGCTTTACGTCTCGAACGAAGACGACAATCTCGTCACCGTCGTCGATATCTTCAAGGGCACCATCGTCACCGACATTCCGGTGGGTGTTGAGCCTGAAGGCATGGGCATGAGCCCAGACGGGAAGATCCTCGTCAACACGTCGGAAACGACGAACATGGCTCACTTCATCACGACCGACGGCTTCAAGAACGTCGAGAACATCCTGGTCGACAACCGTCCGCGTGTCGCCGAATTCAAAAGCGATGGTTCGGAAGTTTGGGTCTCGGCGGAAATCGGCGGAACCGTCAGCGTCATCGATCCGGCGCAGAAGAAAGTCACGCATAAGATCAATTTCGAGATCCAGGGCATCACCAAGGATGCCATCCAGCCCGTTGGGGTGCGCTTCAACAAGGACAACACGAAGGCTTTCGTTGCGCTTGGACCGGCAAACCGGGTCGCGGTGGTCGACGCGAAGACTTATAAGGTCGAGAAGTACATTCTCGTCGGCCAGCGCGTTTGGAATCTCGGGTTTACGCCGGATTACAAGCTGCTGTTCACCACCAACGGCACTTCGAATGATGTGACCGTGATCGACGTCGCGTCGGAGAAGGCGATCAAATCGATCAAGACGGGCCGCTATCCGTGGGGTGTTGTTTCGAGCCTTACGCCGATCAAGTCCGCCGAAAATGGCGCTGCGCAGTAGTCTCTGCTCCGGGGCAAACTTCCGGCGTCGAGACGGCCACATAAAGAGTGAGGTTCAAGTTGGCGACAGTGCTTACACAAGACGCGGCAGGGGCGGCGATCGGCGACGGCGCCGCCGAAGCCCTCGTCGTCAACGGCGTCAGCCACCGCTTCGGTGAGAAGCAAGTGCTGGACAATGTTTCGGTGACCGTTGACCGCGGGGCTTTCACGGTGCTGCTAGGGCTCAACGGTGCGGGCAAGTCGACGCTCTTTGCCCTCATCACGCGGCTCTACGACAATGTCTCGGGCGAGATTCGCATCCTCGGCCATGACGTGCGGCGCAAGCCAACGGCGGCGCTGCAGCGACTAGGAGTCGTGTTTCAGAGCCGGACGCTCGACAGTGACCTGACGCTGGAACAAAACTTGTTTTATCACGCGGCGCTGCACGGCATCCGCAAATCAGAAGCAAAGAAGCGCGCGGTCGAAGCGCTGACGACGGTCGGACTGCAAGACCGGGCGCACGAAAAGGTGCGCAATCTTTCCGGCGGACAGGCGCGGCGTGTGGAGATCGCGCGGTCGCTGCTGCATCGTCCCGGACTGCTGCTGCTCGACGAGGCGACCGTTGGGCTCGACATCGGCTCGCGCGAAAGCGTGCTCTCCATCGTGCGTGGACTCGTGCACCGTGAGGGCATGGGCGTTCTTTGGGCGACCCATCTCATCGACGAAATCGCGCCCACGGATCGCGTGGTCGTCCTTCACAAAGGGCGCATTCTCTATAGCGGTTCAGTACCGGGTCTTCTGGACGCGACCGGAAAAACCAATGTGCGCGAAGCTTTTCGCACCATGACCGGAACGAACGACACAGCGGAGGCTGCATGAACGTCGACACGCCGATGCGATCGTTCGAAGCCGAGGCTCCGCACCGGCAGGGGCTCGGCGCATATATGGCCTGCTTCCGCGGTATCGTCTGGCGTGAGGTCCTCCGCTTCCTGTATCAGCGCGAACGGTTCTTCTCGGCACTCGTGCGTCCTCTCGTCTGGCTTTTCATCTTCGCCGCCGGCTTCCGGCAGGTGCTCGGCGTTTCGATCATCCCGCCCTACACGACGTATGTGTTGTATGAGACCTTCATCACGCCAGGCTTGATCGGCATGATTCTGCTGTTCAATGCCATGCAGTCGTCGTTGTCGATGGTTTACGATCGCGAAACGGGTGCCATGCGCACGCTTCTCGTGGCGCCGTTCCCGCGCTCATTCCTGCTGCTATCCAAGCTCATCGGTGGCGTCGCGGTTGCTGTTCTGCAGGCCTACACCTTCTTGGCCGTGGCCTACTTCTGGGACATCACCCCGCCGTGGCAGGGCTACATCACGGTGCTGCCGGCTCTCATCCTCTCCGGGTTGATGCTCGGCGCACTCGCGCTTCTCATGTCGTCGCTGATCCGTCAGCTGGAGAACTTCGCAGGCGTGATGAACTTCGTCATCTTCCCGATGTTCTTCGCCTCGTCAGCGCTCTATCCGCTGTGGCGCATTCGTGAAGGAAGTCCATTCCTGTACGAACTGGCGCGCTTCAATCCGTTCACGCATGCCGTCGAACTCATCCGCTTCGCACTCTACGGCGAAGTCGGCGCCAAGATCGATCCAACCATGACGCCCGTTGAGGCTGGGATCAGTCTGGACGGCGTGCTCATCCCGCTGGCATCAGGTGAGCTTCTCGATCTGACGCATCTCGTGGTGGTTGTCGGTTGCACGCTGTTGTTCCTCGGGGCGGCAGTCTATGCGTACAATCCATCGAAGGGCTTGATTGGGCGTCGTGGTGGTCCGGGCGGCGGCAACGCCGGCTAACCGCGAACGATCTTTACTCTTGAAAGCGCCGTACCCACATGGGAAGCAGCGGCCTTCAAGTGCCGCACTGGCCTGCATAAGAAAATTGGATCGGGAGAGGAAGTTTCGGTGATGATGCGTCAGACCTTACAGTTGGCCCTGGTCGCGGCTGCCAGCGTCTTCGCCCTTTCGGGTTCTGCCCTGGCTGCTGCCGATCCGAACAACCCTGACTGGCCGTGCGTGCAGAAGAAGGTCGAAAACCTGTCAACGTCCGCCATCTGGGATGGTCCTGCGCTCGATGCTCATAAGGACTGGTTCAACACCCCGAAGATTCCGGCGCTCGTTAAAAAGTTGGCCTCGCGCCGCGTGCCGATCGAAAAGGCCACGGCAGCCATCGACAATTTTGCAGCGTCCGTTCCGGAGGCTGATCGTGACGCGCAGTTGTCGAAGCTGTTTCTTGGCCTGTTCGACACTGTGAACAATCAGCGCCGAGCCATCTTGAATGGCATCGAAAAGTACCAACGCTCGCAGAAAGCGCGCGCCGAGGAACTCGAAGAGCAGGGAGTGGACTTGGCGCGGCTGAAGGGCGACATCGTGGTGGACGACACGGCAGCGGTGCCTGAAAGCGAAGAGGAACAGAAGCTCTATTGGG
>ERZ1066138.722-NODE-722-length-10866-cov-10.048007_pt1 | contig 10866 bp, 10 predicted proteins | sample MGYA00382785_ERZ1066138 | MGnify/ENA primary metagenome ERZ1066138 (study PRJEB33369, sample SAMEA5778368) | biofilm metagenome | biome: Industrial cooling water; feature: Water cooling tower basin; material: Biofilm | place: United Arab Emirates | collected...
GGGCATGACGATCCGGCTCTGAGCGCCGCGATCTTCTTCGCGCATGGGCTGGAAGAGCCAGCCCCGAACAACCGATCAAAGAAGGAGATCACACATGAGCAACCAACAACCCAAATCCAGACCGAGCCACCGGGTCAGTTTCGCCCGCATCATCGGCCAAGACGAAAAGGGCAACGACAAACTCGGCTCCGCCCGCGAAATCGGCGGTGTCTGGCCCCGCCAAAACGGCAAAGGCTCAATTCTAAGACTGGATTTCATCCCGATTGAGCTGACGCAGCATCAGGGCGTTTTGTTCCTGAGCCCGGTCGAGACCTCGGAATCTGACGCAGGAGGGTACGCCTAATGACCCTCTCGCTTCTTCTCCACTCCAAAACCGGCCCATCGCCCTCGCGCCTTCGCGCGGGGGCACCCCCGGAAAAGCGGCGGGCCCCGTTCGAGTTCTATCCCACGCCGCCCGCAGCGACCCGCGCACTGCTCTCCGCCGAGCGCTTCGATGGCAGCATCTGGGAGCCCGCGTGCGGCAACGGTGCCATCGCCCGCGAGATGATCGCATCCGGCTACGATGTGACCGCGACCGACATTGCCGATTGGGGCTACGGCACGCCGCATTGCGATTTCCTGAGCGCGGACGCCCCGCGTGGCCGGAATATCGTGACCAACCCGCCATATGGCTACGGTCTCGCCGATGCCTTCGTGCGTCAGGCTCTGCGTTTCACGGCGCAAACCGGCGGGCGCGTGGCGATGCTGATGAATATCGCGTCGCTCTGTCACCCCTCGCGGCACGGCAGCTTCATGCGCAAACCGCCGAGCGTCATCTACGCACTCGACGAATGCGTCTGCTTCCCGCTGGGCGATCCGGCACTGGCAAGCCGCTACACGCTCCAGCACCGCTATGCCTGGCTGATCTGGGATCACGGGCCTATTGGCCCGACCGCGTTTCGCTGGCTCTCGACTATCCCATTCAAAACCGGCATTCTTTCAAAAATCGCTCAACAAAAAGGAGAACCATCATGAGCTGTGTTTCTTTCGCATTAATCGCAAGGCTGCGGGATCGTACGCGCAAATCCCGCCGCTCTGCCGCAGGCCCATTTCGGGTATTGTGGGCAAAGAGGGCGGTGCCGCATGACGTACCCGCTTTATGATCGCCTCGGGCGCTTGCATAGGGGCCTCTTCGAGGCCAGCCAGCAAGCGACTCTCGCCCACGGAGAGCTTGGCAGAGGCAAAGCAACCGAAGCCTTGAGCGTGTTACTTCCGCTCATAGCCCATATGGACAACGCCGCAGAGGAATGCCGCGCGATCGTTGAGGTGCTGCGCGACCAAAAGGCATCGGACTAACCCTTCACCTCGGCTCTGCCGATGCAAAAGCGCCCGGCCAACAAATGCCGGGCGCTTCTCGTTGCTTGAGGTTTTAGAGATTCTATTCCGCGATCAGCCGCGCCCGCTCGGGGTGCTCGATGCGGAAGTAGAGGTCGATGATACGCAAGCGGGCAATCACACGGCGCTGCGGCAGCTGATGCGGCGGACGCTCGGCAAAGCGGATGAAGTCCGAGAGCCAGCGGAAAGACCCATCTCGGCCAAACGCATCGTCGATATCCGGCAACTCGAACGGCCTGCCATCAGGCCAGACCATCCTTCCTTCAAAGCCGTACAGCGCATCCGAAATCTCATCGATCAACTTGCGGCGCGAGAATTCCAGCGCCGCCGTGGCGATGGCAAGGCGCTGGTAGTGCGAAGACCGCATGAGCTCGGGGAGTGATGCGACGGTCACCACGAGGATGGTCTTTCCATCCGTCGTGCGTTCGCGCTTCAAAAATAACGGAAGCGGGCCCTCTTCAGGCAAGCCAAAGTTTTTGGTCGTCATGTCGAGTTCTCCTCGGGGTGAAAGGAGAGATGCATCTCTTCGCGTGTTCCGGACGGGCGGTGCCCGTAGCGCAAAAACTCGCACAGCCGTAAGCCGCGCTTGCTCGTGCGAAACTCGTGGGTTTTTGTGAAAAGATGCTGGGGCTTAGCCCTGGCCGATCACCGCAAAGGCCGCCCAGAAGAACGGGGCGCTGCGGGGCGGAAGGCTCTGATCCGCGCGGAGGCCGGTTTGTGTCTTGGCGTCAAAGCCCGGCGCAGATAGCGGACGCAGGGTGCGCAGGCGCGAGAGGACGGCAGAACCGCCGAGCAATTCTTCGATGGTGTCCATCTCGCCCGCCACAAAGGCGCGCTGCGCTGCCTGTAGCGCGCGCGCCGGGGACAACCCAGCCCGGTGCTCCTGCGTCATGCGGTGGAGAAGCGCATAGGTGGATGCCGCATCGACCAGCCATTGCGAGGCCGCCACGCTCCGAACGCCCGCCTGGAGCAGCGCAACCGGCAAGCCTGTGAACTCGTCTGGCGTGCCGCGTGTCCCAATGAGCGCTGTCTCACACGCCCCGAGCAGCGCCAGATCAACGCTTCGCAAATCAATCGCCGCCAAGTCCTGCGCCGAAAGCTGTGAGCCATCCGCCATCACCAAATGCGAAAGGTCCGGATCAGAGCCCTCCCAAATCCCATGACAGAAGAAGCTCACATGCGAAACATCACCTGCACCTACGAGTGCGGCTGCTACGTCTGCCGCACGGCCTTGCACAGTGCGCCTGTGGGGTGCCGCAAAAAATGGCCAAGCCGGATTTACATCCGCCCCGATATCTCCGGCGGGGTCGGTAATGGCGAGCAGAGATGGCTCTTCGTGCCGGCTCAAGGCTGGCCGTGCCATCAGCGCGCGCGGGCTGGGTAGGTACGACACCGCCCAACGCTCCGCGAAGTATGGCGCATCGCTCTGCGCGGGCCGCGCAGCGTGCAAGGGCAACATCGACATCAGGCCCGGCACCATCAGATGCACCGCGTCTAGCTCTGGAGCCTCTCTCTCCAGCCAAGCCGCGAGCGGACCCATGACGAGATCCCAGAGCTGCGGTAGCAGGGCTTCAATCTCGCTATTCCACGTGGTCACGGCCCGCTCTACCGCGGCCTCATCCCACGAACTCGACTCCTTGCGATACCGCTCATACGCCGCAAGCCAGCCGCCTGCCTTCTCGCCCTCCCCATTGAGCAGCGCTCCAAGCCGCCCGCTTGTGAGCTGGGGAAGCTCAATCATCGCCGATGCCGGAATCGCGGTTGCGCCCGGCGTTACGATGAGAATGCCGCCGCCTTGTTCCGAGACGAAGATCAATGCTGCCGCGCTCGAAGGGGACAGCGCCTGCGCGAAGGCGGCAACATCCATTCGCTCCCGCTCCAGAGCGCCGCTGGCCTTGAGCGAGGTCATCAGCTCTTGATACGCGGCCCGCAGCTCTTCCAGCCGCTCCGCGCCGACAGGCTGGGCCTTGCCCGCCTGATCGAGGCTCTCGCGCAACTGGCGCTCGACCGCGATCTGCAACGATTGCCAGCGCCGGAAGGGTTCTGAATCCGGCAGAGCGTTATCATCGCGATTCCCTGAGGCCAGGCGGAACGCCAAATCACTGCCCACGGCGCGGGCGAGTGTGAGCGTTTCAAAAGCGCGATGCGGCTCGCCGAGCCGTATATGGGCAAACGCTGCTAGATCGCCCATGCCCTGCAGCGTCCGCAGAAGCGAGCGCTGCTGCGCCCGGTTCGTTCCGGCAAGGGCAAACGCATGGACAGTCTCGATCAGATCATCGGCGACGTTCGAAAGATGCCGCCAATCTTCAGGCGTTTCCGCCATGCGCATAAGGGTCCGGCAGAGTGAGGCGCTCGTCTCGGCCCATTGCTGCGGATAGACCTCGCGGCGATAGACGTTGAGCGCCCCCTCAAGCGCTGATCTCGCTGCAGCTCGCGACCCGGCGCTAGGCTCATCCCGGCGGGAAAATCCCGCCAACCGTTCCCGCATTTTGCCCCGCATCTGCTGCCAATAGGCCCAAAGATGCCGGCGATCTTTATCGGCGAACAGGCCTCCCAGTCCTTCAAACTCTGTGATGGCCTTTACCATTTGCGCCGTATCACGCGTGATCTCGCCCAGCCGAAACAAGGACGCGGCCCGATGCGCCTCCAGTCTTGCCACGATGAACGAATGGCTGGCGCGGGAATATCCGGCGAGGGCTTGCTCATAGAAATTGACCGCCGCCTGCAAATCGGCGGGCTTGCGCTCCATTTCTCCCAGCACTTGCGCCGTTGTTCCCAGCTGACCGTAGCTATGCGCGAGTTGCTGGGGTGTGAGTTTGGCTGCCCGTGCCGCCTCTAGTTGTTCCGCGAGGATGCTATGGGCGCGGCGTAGCCGTTCTGTGTTCCGGGTGATATCGGCAATGGCAGCCTCTGCCTGCAGGATGTTCGTCACTGTACTCAGCCACAAATCGGGCGCGGCCTCGATGGAGCGGACGCGCAGCGCTTCCTGATGCGCCGCGATGCCCTTGACGATGACAGCCGGATCACTCTCCAGCTCTCCCCATAGGGCGTATGTTGCGCCCAGATTGTTCTGAATGCGCCCCCATAACTTGGCTTGTGGGCCCTCGTGTTTGAGCAGGCTGGCTCCGGCCTCGTAAGCCTCGGCCGCTCTGGCATAGATGGCGCTATTGTTCGTGATCGAACCGATCTCCATCAGCGCATAGCCGAGATCAGCCTGCAATTCGGCCCACAGTGCGGGCTCAGTGGTTTTGTCAGTCGCCCTGATGCAGCTTTCATAGGACCGAACGGCTTGATCCAGATGGTCGAGCCGGCCCCGCCCTTGCCCGAGCATGGCCAGAATGCTCGCACGGTTCTTGAGTGCCTGCCTCCACTGTATGGGACGCTTGAGTGCTTCGAAGACGATTGCCGCACGGAAATACGCCTTGGCGGCCAGCGCTTCCTGTCCACCTGCCAGATAGAGAATTCCGGCGCGCTTGTACTGCGCCTCGGCATAGGCGTTCTGGAATTCTCTCGACTGCAGGAATTCGCGCTCGCCCTCAGCGAAGCGGATGAGCGTATCGACCCAGAAGCCTTGCCCCTTCGTCTCAGCTTCGCTGCGGATCTCTGCCAGCGTGCGCAGCCAGTCTGTGCCAGCCCGGCGCTGCACAATGCCAGGCGAGCTCTCGGCGAGCGCTTTCAGCGACAGCCCCGCCACCCGGCCTATGAGCTGGAGAAGGGCGTCCCGCCCCACGCTAGTGTCCGCGCCATCCCGCACTATTGCAGTCCCGCTATCAGCGCTATGCTATGGTCCTATTCGTCTTCCATAGCTGACCTACATTCCCCCGGGCCAGTCCCCCGCATGCCAACCCCCCAGGAGTTTTCAGCGCGGCAAGCCGCACGCCTTAAGGCGCGGCTCATTGCCTATCGGGCGCTTGCCAGCCGCAGCGCCTCGCCGCTCTCGCTGATGGCGTTGATCCACGAAATCACCGACTCCGATGCTGCCCAAAACTGGCTCAGGACAGCGGCGGACGTAACCGACGACCCGCGCTGGCTGGCGAGCGATATGCCCCTCCGGCAGGAGCGTGCCGACAAAGGTGCGCCCATGACCACCAACGTGCTCCAGAAATGGTTTGCTGGCGAGCTGGTCACAAGAGGCCGGGGCGCAGCCCGCATGCGCGTGCGCCATTTCACAACGCCCTCGCCATCTAACTTGATGGCCATCTATGCCTTCCTTCAGGAGAAGGGCTTCATCACTGGCGGCGATCTCAAGGAAGATCCATGGCCGCATGCCATCTTGGCCGCCAGTTATCGCGACTATCTCGCCGCCTCAGGCGATAGCGCCGGCGCAGACGGCGCTCCGGGCGCTTTGGGGGAATTCTACAGCGCCATTACCGCCGGACGAGAGATCATCATCCGCCGCCTTTCGATCACCGAACGCGGGCTGGGGTCCGCCGTTGCCGCCGAAGAGCGGATCATGGTGTTCGAGCGGAGTAAGCTCACAGCCGCAACATCGGCCACAACCATCGACCTCCACCGGCCCCGTGCCGTCGCGGTACTGGACGGATGGGGGTATGTATGCGGCGGGCAGGTCTCACTGTTCACAAGCGGGATTGTCGAAGCCGACGCCAAATCTCACGAATACAAGGCGCTCAAATGCGAGCAGGACGAGGGTGGCAGCGTCGTTCTGGAACTGGCCGCGATTGCCAACCGCGCGGGCGAAACCGCCCAGCTGTCCCAGGAACTCGCCACCAACAACCCCTCGGCCTTCATCGAGCAAACGCTCGCCACGCTCAAAGCCCAAGGCACGCGCGTGCAGGGACCAAAGATCAAGCTCCTGCGGCCGGCTCAACTACCGGACACCGACGCCGAAACCTATGCGCTACTGGCCCGCTGTTTCTCCTATAGCCCGCCCTATCGCTTCGATTGGGAACGCTTTGGGCTGTTAGCCTCCATCATCCCCAACATCAATGCTCGCGATCCTGTGGGCGGCAGCACGCTCCTCCACCTAGCAGCACGAACCCTCAATCGCACGGCCATCAAGGCGCTGATCAAGCGCCGCGATCTCGACGTGCTAGTGCTAGATGACGAGGGGTATTTTCCTTCCCAGCGGGCGCTAGAGGCGGACTCCCGTTCGCCGATTGGGCATCTGTTGCTGCGAAAGGAAATCGCGGCAGCGCGAAGCTGCGGCGTTGATTATGCGCGCGAAATCGCGCGGCTACCCGTTACGCCGCCGTCCTAGCATGCCAGGAAGTTCTCCTAGCAGCAGACCTTTCAACTCGCGGCGGTTGGCAGTAGGTTTACGGCGCGGGTCACCGAACTGATTCGAGAGGGCACCGTGGGCACAGAGATCGACGCCGTGATCGCGGCACTGAAGATCGAGCTGGACGAGGCCGATCGCGGCGGCGCCTCCTTTTGGAAAACTATTCGGTGTAACCGCTGGATCAAACAATTGCCGGGCGCGTGGACACGGCGATGGAAGAACCTCAAGATCCGAGGCGATATCGACGGTGAAATTTCTCGAACGGAATTTGTGACGCATGTAAGGGCGACGTTGGCCTACCTTGAAGCGCATCGCGACCAGATCAAGGCTATGCCCGCATGGAGCTGGCCCTTCACCGCGCTCAGAAAAAAGAACGAGCTTGCAACCAGCGTCAGCGAACAACCCATCGACGCCGAATTCACCGACGTGCCGACGCCATCAGGACAGCGCAAGCTACCCAAACCGAAAATCGTCAAGTAACAGCGCTCGAATATCTCCGGAACGCGCAACCAATCGACACCTATACGCTACCCAAAAGTACCTTTCCGAAACCCGCCTTAAGTTGTTCCGCCAGATGTGTGCTGTATGACAGCACATCTGGTCTCGGCCTCCTCATAGGAGGCCTCGGCAAGGGGGGCCCGCTACGCGCCCCCGTTGCATCCCCCCGGTCCAATGGCCCGCAACGAAGCTTTCCCACGCGAACATGATTTGTGTGCGATGCGTCATCGGCAATGTGACCATGATGGTGGCTCAATGACAAAACGCAACAGCTGCAAGACGCCAAAACAACGCGGCCAGTTCTTCGCCCTCGGCGAAGATGGCCGCACGCCGTTCGATGTCGGCGACGAAACCAGCTTCCAGTATTGGTGGGCCAACGGCCATGGCTACGCGCACGTCGCAGAGACGAGGCGAGGCCACTACATCGTCTCAACGATATTCTTCGGACATGCCGTCCATGGTCCCGATCAGCTGTTCGAGACGATGATCTACGAAGACGAGGACCATCTCGCCGTCTCTGAACGCAAACCTGAGCTGGCGGTCTGGCGCTGCGCCACGTGGGATGACGCGGAACGCCAGCATGAGATGGCGTGCGATTGGCTGAGCACGCAGGTCGGCCCCTAAAGGTTAGGACGTGATTTCGCCGATCTGCCCGGCGTGGCATGGCCATCCTCAACACCCTCGGCAGCCAGCAAACGCCCTTCGATGCAAAAAAACTTCATCGCAACGCAATTCCTCAGTAGCCCCCAGCAAAATCAGCACCAAAGCCCGGCCCACGGTTTGATGTGAGCCCACCATTCGGCAGGCGTCAGAATGCGCAGCGGCAAGTGCGGAAGACGCTCGCGCTTGCTCAAGATGGTTGCCCTGTCGCAGGTGCAGAACACATCGCAGCCAAGGCCGATTGCATGTCCGATCAATTCACGGTCGGCTGCATCCGGCAAAGCCGCCACAAAGGGCGACTCCATGAGTCGGCGAGAGAAATCCAACGCGAAAGCCAGATCCTCGCTGTAAGGACGGCGTTCCACGACCTCGATACCGTAATCCAGCAGCTCGGCCCGCAACACAGGCTCGCGCGTGTTCCCAAGCTCTTCGAGGGTCTTTGGCGACGCCACAAGATCCCAGTACGCACGGCTCCCTACGCAGAATATGTGCCTAAGTGCTTCGATATCATTGGCCAGCGTGTTCTCTGTGCCCGGTGGGATGGGACAGTGATCAAAGACCTGATCGCGCCATTTCACCAAGCGGTTGATCACGTTGGTGTCGAGAAATATGCGCGCAGGAATGCTCTCGAAGGGATAGCGCTGGCAATCAGCGCTGTGCTGGCCGTCGTTCTTGTAAAGCTGATATTTTTGGCGAACGGAATCCCAGTGTTCTAAGCTCATGCGCGAATGATAGCCGAGTCGCATCCGGCTTTCGAATCGGTCGCTCTGCGCCCAACGTGAGCCGAAGGTGCCTCCAATCAGTCCATCAGCGCAACTAGGTCAAAAACTCGCCTCCGCCGACCAGTGCCATAATTGTTCCCCGCGCCAAGCGCCCCTGCACATCATCGTCAGTGGCTGCTCAGAAGTAGTTGTGGACGGAGCCCTTGATCTGCGCACCAACGGTACCGGTCGGGTAGATTTGCCAGTGATGATGAAATCTAGTGAAATCAGCCTATCAATCCGATCCAGCTCCCCACGCTAACCTGGCCCGCAGCGCTTGCATATCTGCCTTCGAGGGACCCGTAATGACGATGGAATTTGACATCCACCGCTTCAAGAACAACGAACCGCCCACCAAGCAATATGAACGCCAGCTCAAGCGCCTTACAGATGCCCGCAAAGAAGTTACTTGTATAGAAGAGGCTGTGCGCGGGGCCATCCGCAACATCAACGAGCGCAAGGGACGATCATTCGTCATCTACGGCGAGCCGCAGAGCGGCAAAACCGAGATGATGATCTGCCTGACAGCCAAGCTGCTGGACGAAGGATTTGAGTTTATCGTTCATCTGCTGAACGACAGCGTGGATTTGCTTGGTCAGAACCTGGGGCGCTTCAAGTCATCGGGCCTCGCGCCGGCGGCGCGCAACTTCAGCGAAATTCTAGATCCCGCCGTCAAGATCAAGGGACAGCGGCACGTCATCTTCTGCAAGAAGAACGGGAGCGACCTTCGCAAGCTCATCGACAAGATTGGCAAAATTCCGAGAATTGTCCTCATTGACGACGAGGCCGACTACGCATCACCCAACGCGAAGGTCAATTCCGGCAGCAAGACCCCGATCAATGATCTTATGACCCAGCTCCTGGGCAATAGCGGCATATACATCGGCGTAACCGCCACGCCGGCGAGACTGGATCTCAATAACACCTTCGATAACGACAGCAATCTTTGGGTAAATTTCCCCCCGCACTCTCGCTACACGGGCCAGGATGTCTTTTTCCCCATTGAAGGTCCGGTGGACTACTATCGGACCCTGCTTCCCGACAGCGGGGCAGAGCCCCGCTATGCACGTCAGGCTTTATTCAGCTTCCTTGTGAATGCTGCGTACCTGAACCTGTATGGCAACCAGTCCGAACAAAACTACTCGCTCCTCGTCCACACCAGCGGGAAGAAGGCCGATCACAAGTCTGACTGGAACACGATGCACGATACCCTCGTGACGCTCGTCATGAAGGAGGGGCCAAACTTCGAGAAGTATACAAAATTCATCTGGGAACTTAGCAAAGAACGCTTTCCCGACGCCGACGCCAACCGCATTACTGATTACATTCTGCAGAACATCGCCCGGCACGCCATCATCATTCTCAACAGCGAACGTGATTGGAAAGATAACTCATCTGCGGCGACCAATCCGACCAGCCTCTTCACGATTATTATCGGCGGCAACATCGTCTCGCGCGGCGTCACTCTCGATAATCTCCTCGCCATGTTCTTCACGCGCGACGTCAAACACAAGATTCAGCAAGACACCTACATCCAGCGCGCCCGCATGTTTGGCAGTCGTGGCCATTACCTGCGTTTCTTCGAACTGACCATCCCGCAGGCCCTCTACCTCGATTGGCATCGCTGCTTCGTATTCCACCGCCTGGCTCTCGCTGCAATCCGCGAAGGCCATGGATCACTCGTCTGGCTTGGCGACGACCGTATTTCAGCTGTCTCGAATTCCAGCATTGACCGTTCGACTGTGGATCTTGATCGGGGCGAAATGTCCTTCAACCTCTTTGACTACGATCCTGCCGTGGAGAAGGTTCTTGGCGAGAACATCCCCGCCCTAGCCAAGATGGAAAGGCTGGCCGACATGCTCGGTGACACGGCTTTCCCGAAGTACCTGCGGCGTTACATTCAGCGCGTTGCACCCACCTCTGACTCCATCGTCCTTCACCCTTCGAGCGACATTTCCGGATACAAGGACGCCGAAGGGCTCGACAAGGATACTATCGTCCGTAAGAAGGGCTTTATCGGTAAATCGCAGCTTGACCAGTCGAAGAACCCAAATGCGCTGCACCACCTGATCATCTTCCACAATGGGGGCAAGAAGGCTCGGCTCTTCTACAAGTTCGTCGGCAACATTCAGTTCATCAAAAACACCAGCCATGATAGCTGAGTATAAGTTCTATCACGGGGTTGTGCTTGCTGAGCTGGTCAACCTCATGGATCGCGCTGTCAGCATCAACGAACTGCATGAGGAGGGGCGGCTCTCCTCCTATGTGATCGACGATAAACTGGGTTTGCAGATCAAGCATTCCGCCAACCGGCTAACGCCCTGGCAGTTCACG
>ERZ1066138.723-NODE-723-length-10845-cov-9.638925_pt1 | contig 10845 bp, 11 predicted proteins | sample MGYA00382785_ERZ1066138 | MGnify/ENA primary metagenome ERZ1066138 (study PRJEB33369, sample SAMEA5778368) | biofilm metagenome | biome: Industrial cooling water; feature: Water cooling tower basin; material: Biofilm | place: United Arab Emirates | collected...
TGGCGCTGCTTGCCGATGATCACCTCGGCCTTACCCGACACCTGCATCATCTTCTGCTGCCATTCCTGAAACTTCGGATCGCTCTCGCTGGGCTTGAGACGCTCGACATAGTACTCTTCGCGGAACACGAACATCACAACGTCCGCGTCCTGCTCGATCGATCCCGATTCGCGCAGGTCCGAGAGCTGCGGACGCTTGTCTTCGCGCTGCTCGACTGCGCGCGACAGCTGCGACAGCGCGATGATCGGAACCTGCAACTCCTTCGCCAGCGCCTTCAAGCCCGTGGTGATCTCCGTGATTTCCTGCACGCGCCCCGCACTTGCGGATTTCGAAGATCCCGCCAACAGCTGCAAATAATCGATGATCAGCAAGCCGAGGCCGTGCTGTCGCTTTAGTTTGCGCGCCCGTGCCGCCAGCTGCGCCACCGTGATGCCGCCGGTTTGGTCGATGAACAGCGGCGCGCGGCTCATTTCCTGCGAAACGACGACGAGCTTGTTGAATTCTTCCTGCGTGATCATTCCCCGCCGGATTTTCTCCGATGCGATCTCCGCCTGTTCGGAAAGAATTCGCGTGGCGAGCTGCTCGGCCGACATTTCCAGCGAGAAGAACCCGACCTTCGCTCCATCGATGGTCTTTTCTTCCCCGTTTGGCTGTATCTCCGCACGATAAGCCCTCGCCACATTGTAGGCGATGTTGGTCACCAGCGCCGTCTTACCCATCGAAGGTCGTCCGGCAAGGATGATGAGGTCCGAGGATTGCAGCCCACCGAGTTTCGAATCGAGATCGGTCAGCCCCGTCGAGATGCCGGACAGGTGCCCATCGCGCTCATAGGCGCTATTCGCCATCTCGATCGCATGCGTCAGCGCCGTGCCGAACGATAAGAAGCCTTGCCCATACTTGCCCTTCTCGGCGAGCGCGTAGAGCTTGCCCTCCACCTCCGCGATCTGCTCGTCGGGAGAGTGATCGACGGGGCTGTCAAACGCGACGTTGACGAGATCTTCGCCGATGACGATCAGGTTGCGCCGGATCGCCAGATCATAAATGGTCTGGCCGTAGTCGTGGGCGTTGATGATCGTCGTGGCGCTCGCAGCCAACCGCCCGAGATACTGCGGCACGGTCAAGTTCGGACCGATCGGCTCTGCGTTCTCAAAGAACGTCTTGAGCGTGACGGGGGTTGCCTGCTTGCCGGCCTGAATGAGCTTCGTCGCCGTCTCATAGATTTCCGCATGGAGCGGATCGTAAAAGTGGACCGGCTCAAGGAAGTCGGTCACCCGATCGAGCGCCTCGTTGTTGACGAGGATGGCACCCAGCAACGCCTGCTCGGCTTCGATGTTGTGGGGCACCTGACGAAAGTTTACGGGCTCGGTGGCATTCGCCACGGCGCGCAGTTTCTCGGTGGGGAGGAATAAGGGTTCTGCCATGCCTCAATTGCTACTCCGAGTCCGCCCCCTGCGGGCAGAGCCGAATCACACCCAGACGCTCCGTCAAGCGAGAGCTATCCCAGCTATCCACAGAGGGGGTCGCGGCAACTCGAAGAGGCTTACCTAAGACGGGCCCCTCTCAAACGCTGGTCGGCCAAATGGGACCCGTAACTTCGACTCAAGCCGCGTCCGTCGCCAAACTGATCACCGCGCTCTCGAATATGCGGCGGCCATCGGTGCCACCCAGTGCCGCCTCATACAACCGTTCGGGATGCGGCATCATTCCCAGAATGCGCCCCGTCGGATCCGTGATGCCCGCAATGTTGCGCTGGGCGCCGTTGGGCGATGTCGCATCGCTGACCGTGCCGGCGGCGTCGCAATAGCGGAACGCAACGCGTCCTTCGCCTTCGAGACGGTCCAGCGTCTCGCTGTCGGCGAAATAGTTGCCCTCCGCATGCGCGATCGGAACCTTGATGACCTCACCCTTGCGGTAGCAGCGTGAGAAAAATGTGTCGTCTCGCTCCGCGCGCAGATGCACGTCCTTGCAGATGAACTTGAGCGAGCGGTTACGCATCAAAACACCGGGCAGAAGCCCCGATTCGCACAGCACCTGAAAGCCGTTGCAGATTCCGAGCACCGGCGTGCCGGCCTTCGCTTTCACGATCACGTCTTTCATGATGGGCGAATGAGCGGCCATCGCCCCGCAGCGCAGGTAATCGCCATACGAAAACCCGCCGGGCAGCACGATCAGATCGGAGGCCGGAACGCTAGCGTCACCATGCCAGACCATGGTCGGCGCAAACCCCGTAATCCGTTCCATCGCGACCTTGACGTCACGGTCGCAGTTCGATCCGGGAAAAACGATGACAGAGGCTTTCATTACGATCCGATCCCGCAGGTGCCTTCTTCCAGGCTCTCGATTTCTTTGCCGCTGAACGTCGTCGCGCGCAAGGCGAGCGTATCAGCTTTTATCACCGCCAGCAGAAGCTTCTCCCCAGCGGCAAGCTGGTCAACGCCTTTGGGAGCGGGAGACCAGAGCTCGATGTTCCCATCCACGGCCACGCGCAGAGGACAGGACTCCGCACATGTCTTGGCTTCGCGCCCTCCCAATGATCCGGTGTGCTCCGGCCCCACGCCGGCGATACGCCATGAACCCGTCGCAGGCTTGGCCGTGTCGTCTTTGAGCACCAGCGTCAGCTTCAGCTGACCGTTGGTGGCATTCGCCGCGTTTTCTGCAACGACCACGGACTTGGTCTGGCACTCCAACGCGACCGGCTTCGCTACCATCAGTTTGAGCGCGACCGGTGGCGCAGCGGACTTGTCCGGTTCAGCCGCCAGCGCTAGTGCCGGAGCCATCAGACTTGCAACAATGGCCGCCAATTTCGTCATGTCAGTTGGGAAACGTCAGATAAACAATGGCTGCTGCCACTGCGACCGGCAGCAACGCGAATACAATGAATTTGACGACCATGAACCTGAGGGCGCGACGCTCGTCCTCGCCGGGCCCCCGACCCGTCATGGCACGAGATCGTAGGCGTAATTCTCGATGACGGTGTTCGCAAGCAGGTCCTTGCACATCTGCTCCACGATGGCCTTGGCCTTCGCCTGATCGGTCTCGTCGAGCTGCACTTCGATGAACTTGCCCTGCCGCACGTCACCGACGCCGGAGATGCCAAGCCCGCGCACCGCACCTTCGATCGCTTTTCCCTGCGGATCGAGTACGCCGTTTTTCAGTGTGATGCGGATAAGAGCCTTCATATCAGTCTCCGGCAGCCGGCAATCGGCAACGGCGCCTGAACCGAATGAATTCGGCTGCCGGGTGCCAGATGCCTGATGCCGCGGTTAGTTGGGCTTGCCCGTGGGATTTGACGCAACGAGCACCGGTCCCGAGCCCTTAGGACGCGGGTTCTCTGTGAGCACGCCGAGGCGGCGGGCGACTTCCTGATAAGCCTCCAGCACGCCACCGAGGTCACGCCGGAAGCGATCCTTGTCGAGCTTGTCGCCCGACGTGATGTCCCACAGACGGCAGCAATCGGGGCTGATCTCGTCGGCGAGCACGATCCGCATCTGCTCATTGTCCCACAAGCGGCCAAACTCGACCTTGAAGTCCACGAGACGGATGCCGATGCCGAGAAACAGGCCGACGAGAAAGTCGTTAATACGCAGCGCAAGCTGCATGATCTCGTCGATCTCTGCCGGCGTGGCCCAGCCAAACGCGGTGATGTGCTCTTCCGAAACCATCGGATCGTTCAGCGCATCGGCCTTGTAGTAGAACTCGATGATCGAACGCGGCAGCTGCGTGCCCTCTTCGAGTCCGAGCCGCGTCGCCAACGATCCCGCAGCAACGTTGCGCACGACGACTTCCAGCGGTACGATCTCAACTTCACGGATCAATTGCTCACGCATATTGAGCCGCTTGATGAAGTGTGTCGGTACGCCGATGTCGCCGAGCCGCGAGAAGATGTATTCGGAAATGCGATTGTTGAGCACGCCCTTGCCTTCGATGAGGGCATGCTTCTTTGCATTGAACGCGGTCGCGTCGTCCTTGAAGTGCTGGATCAAGGTGCCGGGTTCGGGACCCTCATAGAGTACCTTCGCCTTGCCCTCGTAAATCCGCCGCCGCCTGTTCATCGATCCTGGTCCTTTGACGATCACGCTCATGCTCATTCAACACGTCGGCAACACGCACTGCGAGACCTCTGCCCTTTGATGTTGCAGCTTAATTCTGCGTCTTGTCGGGTAGAGGGCGGGCCGCGCTGGTATTCGAAAGCGACTGTGCGGACCCTAGCCGAACCGGGGGGGAGAAACAATCTTAACGACGCCGCACCGCCGGTTGATCAGGGGCAATGGTTCATGTTGGCCACAAGCCGTTGATTTGTAATGTGGGACCGGTTAGGCAGCATGCGATAGCCCCGAGGAATAGGCGACCTACAACTCGAGGGCGCCGAGAACAACTCGAGAACACGCTCAATGGAGAGCCAGAATGACAACCTTCGATAAGCGCGAAAAGGCCTTTGAAAACATGTTCGCTCGCGACAGCGAACTGAAGTTCAAAGCAGAATCGCGACGCAATAAGGCTCTCGCGGAATGGGCCGGCGGACTGCTCGGGCTGACCGGTGCTGCTCTCGATGACTACATCAAAGAGGTGCGCAAAGCTGACCTTGCAGAGAAAGGTGACGACGATGTTTTCCGCAAGGTGAAGGCAGACCTCGTCGCCAAAGGCATATCTGTCTCGGATGAAGATATCCGGAACGTGATGCACTCAGCGCTGGCAAAGGCCGTTAGCGACCTCGAGAAGCCCAGCTCGTAACGGTGCAGCGGGACCTCACGCGTCCGGTGTGCGTTTCAGCGCCACCGGCGCCGCCGACAGCCGCTGCATAAAGATACCGAACGCGAGGAGGCCGTCGGGCCAGGGCCCGTGACCGCTGCCGACATTGATGTGTCCGACGTCGCCGCTTTCAATGACTGTCGAGCCCCACGTCGTGGCCATCGCCCGAGCCCGCTCCAATGAGCAGTACGGGTCGTTCGATGACGCGACGAGCACCGAGGGAAAGGGCAGGATCGACTTCGGCATGGGCGCAAAGCCGGTCTCCTGCGAGGCTCCGAACGTCTCGCCCGCTGTGACGGGCCAACCGCCCGCATTGTCCACGTCCGCAGGCGCAACCAGAAATGCTCCGACGGGAGGAGCGGGCAGACGGGCGAGTTTCGCCCCCGCATGCGCCACGGCAACGGCCCCGAGGCTGTGCGCGACGATCACCACCGGACGCACCGACTGGGCGGCTGCTTCGACGATCCGCGCCACCCACTGATCTTTGTCAGGCCGGATCCAATCCTCCTGCTCCACACGCCGCGCGGTCTTGAGATTTTTCTCCCAGCGCGTCTGCCAATGATCTGGCCCCGAACTCGACCAGCCTGGAATGATGAGAATGTCGGCTTCGGATGTTTTCATCGTCTCTGCAGTTGCGGACGGCTCGGCTCGCGTCCCGGCTGATGTGGGTGTCAATGCTGTCTGCCACAAGCGGCCAGACGTGAACAGTAACTACCGGAAAGCCGCCGAAGCGGACGGTGATCTCAGAACCGCACGCTAGGCCGCGCTTCGCAGCGCAAGCGCCCTCGTAAAAGCGGGACGGTTGCGAACGCGATCGAAGTAGCTGCTGACGTTGCCTTCCGGCAGGCGCCACTTGATGCTGGTCGCCCATGCGAGGCAGTTGCCGAGGATGAGATCGGGTACGGTGAAGGTCTCGCCCATGACGTAAGGCTTGCTCCCGAGCCGGCTCCCGAGTGCCACGATCGCACGATCGAAATCGAACTGACACGCGCGCTTGACGTCGGCCACCCGATACTCCTCAGGCAGCACAAACGTATGCTTGGCGACTGTCCAGAGCGGACCTTCGACATCATCTACGGCGAATTGAGTAAAGCTGTCCTGATGCGCGCGATCGATCGTTCCGGCCGCAAACGTGAAGCGACCGTGCTTATCGGCGAGATATTGGCAGATCGCGACGCTGTCGAAGATCGGCGTGCCGTCATCAACCAGCACGGGGACTTTGCCCGACGGATTGAGCGCGACGACAGCAGGATCGCGGGGCCGCTTCGGGTCGAGCGTATAGGGTTGCTCGAGTTCCTCAAGCATCCAGACCACACGCAATGCGCGCGTCTGCAGGGAGCCAATGACGGTGTACATGACGGACCTTTGACCTCTCAGCCCTTACCGAAAACGCGATCGAAAATCGTATCGACGTGCTTGAAGTGGTAGCCGAGGTCGAACATCGCCTCGAGATCTTTCGCCGCAACCTTGGAGATGACCTCCGTGTCCGACTTCAATTCGGTCAGGAAGTCCTTGCCCTCTTCCCAGGTCTTCATGGCGTTGCGTTGGACCATGGAATAGGCGTCCTCACGCGACACACCGGCCTGCGTCAGCGCCAGCAGAACGCGCTGAGAGTTATGCAGGCCGCCAAGGCGGTCGAGGTTCTTTTTCATGTTCTCCGGGTAGATCACGAGCTTCTCGATGACGCCCGCCAGCCGGTTGAGCGCGAAATCGAGCGTCACGGTCGCATCCGGACCGATCATGCGCTCCACCGAGGAATGCGAGATATCGCGCTCGTGCCAGAGCGCCACGTTCTCCATGGCAGGCATGGCATAGCCACGTACGATCCGCGCGAGACCCGTCAGATTTTCAGCCAGCACCGGATTGCGCTTGTGCGGCATGGCGGATGACCCCTTTTGCCCCGGCGAGAAGTACTCCTCCGCCTCGAGCACTTCGGTGCGCTGCAAATGGCGGATCTCCGTCGCCAGCCGCTCGACAGACGATGCCACGACGCCGAGGGTGGCGAAATACATCGCATGGCGATCGCGAGGCACGACCTGAGTCGAGACCGGCTCCGGCTTCAGCCCCATCCGTTCAGCGACGAAGGCTTCCACCCGGGGGTCGATATTGGCGAAAGTGCCGACCGCACCGGAGATGGCGCAGGTGCGCACGTCTTCGCGCGCCGCAACGAGACGCTCCCGTGCGCGCTCGAATTCGGCATAAGCGCAGGCGAGCTTCAGACCAAACGTCGTCGGCTCGGCATGGATGCCGTGGCTGCGCCCGATCGTCGGGGTGAGCCGGTGCTCGAATGCGCGCAGCTTAAGAGCTTCGAGCAGCCGGTCGACATCAGCAATCAGGATATCGGCGGCACGCACCAGCTGCACATTGAGCGTCGTGTCGAGCACGTCCGACGAGGTCATGCCTTGATGCACGAACCGCGCCTCAGGTCCGACGATCTCGGCCAGATGCGTCAGGAAGGCGATCACGTCGTGCTTCGTCACCTGCTCGATGGCGTCGATGCGGGCGACTTCGAACCGCGCCTGCGACCCCTTCTTCCAGATGATGTCTGCCGCCTCCTTGGGGATGATGCCGAGGGTCGCCATTGCTGTAGCGGCATGGCTCTCGATCTCGAACCAGATACGATAGCGCGTCTCAGGGTCCCAGATGCGAACCATCTCGGGCCGGGAGTAGCGGGGAATCATGGACGTCCTCGTTGGGGCTACGGCTGAACCCGGCGGCATGAGCACCGCCTCGGGAAGGGTTGGAGGAGGGCGTAACACCCCCGGTGCTCGCCAGCAACTTCGCCAGTCGAAGGAAGCGCCCACTGCCCGACATTTTAAGCTGTCGCCGAATCACGCGGACCGCCGGCGGCTTAAAAGGGGCGGTCAGTCCTCGGAACGCGGCTTAAGCCGAACCCTGCGTCAATTCTGACCGGCCGAAAAAAACATCAGCTGAATATGAATAGATGTTCATTTCGCATCAACAATGCGCGTCTCATCCTGCTGCCGCAACGTCCGATGCTGCTATGCAAAATGAGCGGCCGAAATGCACCTTAGGCAAAACCATGGCAGCGGCCGAAAAAGATCGAAAAACGGTGCTATGTTTCTCTCGGGCCACGCTTCGCTGCATGAGCGAAGATCGCGCCGCTTTCGAGCCATATTTAACTGGTGGATCGATAGCGAGCCACAGCGCTTCCATTCAGGATCGCTTCAGGTTCGATGTTGAAAATTAGACACGGTTCTTAACGCAGCGCCGACGAGGCACTTGTTTCGTTAGGGCTGCAACGCAACTCTACGTAAATGTCACCCGATTACAGTGTCCGTTCCGGTGGCACGCAAGGGAAACAGGAAGCAGATCCGGATCGGATAGGACCGGACTTGTCCCGAGAAACCGACGAGTAGAAACACATGTCTGAGCAGATGCAGAGCGAGATTGCCGAACTGAACTCTCGTTTCGATGAGTTGGATGATCCTCGCGCCCAATACGCGATCCTGAAAGATCGTATCAACACGTATCGCTCCCGCGGTGCCGCCATCCCGGAAGCGCTACAGCGCATGGAACGGCGCCTTTTGCAGGACTGCCTGCAGGAGTCGCAGGGCCGTTGATGACGAACGGTGAAAGGCTACGGCGGCGCCGGTTCCTCTGAGAGACCGGCGTTCGCACGTCTTGTCCATCGTCCCTTGACGAGCGGCACTGCCGCGAATGACGGAACGCGCGCGTCACCCTTCGCGTCAAACTGCAAGCGATCCTCCCCCCCGGCCTCCGATACGGCAAGCCGCCCGGGGATCTCGCTCGGCTGACTGTTCTCTTTAAGGGAAAGCCACATCGTGAGAGCTCGAGAGGCGGCCCACTTCAGATCGGCGGAATTCATCCCGCCCGACTGAGGCGCGCGGATCATCACTTTTACTGCCGGCGTAGAGGGATCGACGGACGCGGCCGCCGCACCGAATTCGTCGGTCGCATTGGCATCCGAGGCAATCATCGCTGCTGGAATTCCCGCCTTGCGCAAACTTCTGAGGACGACTGCCGCTTCGGAAGGATAGCCGGCAAAGAAGACGGCTTCCGGCGGCGCATTCTTAAGCTTTTGCATCTCGGCGTCGTAGTCCCGCCGTCCTGCCACAATGGGAATGACCACGGGCAGCGCAATCTTGCGCGCTGCAAGTTGACCCGTCACCGCCGCAGTCAGGCTGCGCGCATAGGCCGTGCGATCCTGCACAATTGCGATCTTACCTTGAGGCGCGACGGCAAGAAGTTCATCCGCTGCCGCTTGGCCCTGGCGGTCGTCACGTCCTGCAAGGCGAAAGATGGTTGGGCCGGCGCGCTTGTCGGTGAAATCGGGATGTCGCACGCCCAGCGCAATGAAGAGAACACCGGCCGCCGCATAGACCTTCGCGGCCGCGATCGCCGCCGCGGGGCAGGGATGACCAATCACGAGATCGGGCTTGTCGGCGATGATCATCCGCGCGGCGCCTTCAGCCCGTGCGGCATCGCAGCCGTCGTCAACCTCAGTAATGCGAATTGCGCGTCCTGCGACGGCCTCGCCAGCCCCAGCAGTCATCGCAGCAAGCGCTTCGGCATGCCGCCCGCTTGCAGGCCCCGCGACCACCACTGACGGCCCCGCAAGCGCGCTTTGGGCCCGTCCGGGTTCGGAAAGCAGAATCGATGCGAATGCGACGGCGAGGCGTAGAAGTGGGATGGGCAGATGGAACATGCAAACCTGGTTTGGGTAGAGGCCTGTGCTACGGCGCAATAGGCCGATCTTGCGTCGCACACCAGGGCTGGCCTAGGGTACCTTTGCATTGAAACAGCGTAACTATTGCTGAGACCGACCGCATCACAATGGCTACGCGGCCCGGGGGGCTGCCGATATGACGGGAACACATCCGCGGATGGGATCCGCGGCTATTACGCGCGTTGCGCTTATCGCGGCTGGTCTCATACCGGCACCCGCGCTCGCAGGAGCAGCACCGGACGTGCCGCCCCTCACGGTTGACCAGGCGATCAACGAGACTGTGGGCAACATTACCGCTCCCTTCGTTTCTTTCATTTTCTCACCGTTTCCGGGCACTGAGTTTCCCTGGATCGTCATGTGGCTCATCGTGGCCGCTGTTGTTTTCACCGTCTATTTCGGGCTGATTCAGATCCGCGGATTTGGCCATGCGCTGGCCCTCGTCACCGGCCGCTACGACGATAAAAAGGACCCCGGCGAAGTTAGTCACTTCCAGGCGCTCTCAACAGCACTGTCAGGCACGGTCGGGCTCGGAAACATTGCAGGCGTCGCCGTTGCGGTCTCCGTTGGTGGACCCGGCGCCACGTTCTGGATGATCCTGGCCGGTTTCCTGGGGATGGCGACGAAATTCACCGAGTGCACGCTCGGCGTGAAATACCGCAACGAGTTTGCGGACGGACACGTGTCCGGCGGTCCGATGTATTATTTATCGAAGGGCCTCGCTGCTCGCGGCTTCGCTGTGCCCGGCCGCATCATGGCAGCCACATTTGCAGTCTTCTGCGTGCTGGGTTCCTTCGGCGCCGGCAACATGTTCCAAGCCAACCAGGTCCATGCTCAACTCGTCAATGTGACCGGCGGCGATGCGAGCTTTCTCTCTGGCCAGGGTTGGATCACCGGACTGGTGCTTGCAGTCGTGGTTTTTGCCGTCATCGTCGGCGGCATCAAGTCCATCGCGACCTTTGCAGAATTCATCGTGCCCATCATGGCGCTGATCTACTGCGGCGCCGCTCTCATCATCATCGGCATGAATATCGATAAGCTTCCCTGGGCCGTCGGGCAGATCATCAACGGTGCTTTCACTGGAGCGGGTGTTGCAGGCGGGATGCTGGGCGCCATCATCCAGGGCTTCAGACGCGCATCGTTCTCGAACGAAGCCGGTCTTGGTTCTGCCGCCATCGCTCATTCTGCGGTGCGCACAAAGCACCCGGTGACCGAAGGCCTGGTTGCGCTTCTCGAGCCGTTTATTGACACCATCGTCATCTGCACCTGCACGGCGCTGGTTATCGTCATGACGGGGGTCCTGCAGATCGATCCGGCAACCGGTCTCTATGTTTGGAACTCGGAAGTGGGCCGCATCGCCACACAAGGTAATCTCACCGGCGTGGAAC
>ERZ1066138.724-NODE-724-length-10841-cov-10.357593_pt1 | contig 10841 bp, 11 predicted proteins | sample MGYA00382785_ERZ1066138 | MGnify/ENA primary metagenome ERZ1066138 (study PRJEB33369, sample SAMEA5778368) | biofilm metagenome | biome: Industrial cooling water; feature: Water cooling tower basin; material: Biofilm | place: United Arab Emirates | collected...
CGGCCAGGCCGCCCGCGGCGCCAGCCAAGACCAAACCGGCGCCGACCCGGACGGCCGCCGCACCCGCCACGGCGGCCCAGGCGGCCGAGACCTCGTCGCCGGCCCGGGTTCCCGCGAGCGCCGTCGCGGCGTCGGCGCCCGAGGCGGCGGCGCGCGTCTACACGCTGGCCGAGCTGCCCGAGGACGTGCGCCGCACGCTGCCGCCGCTGGCCATCGGCGGGTTGGTCTACAGCGAAAGCGCCGCGAGCCGCTTCGTGATCCTCAACGGCCAGGTCTTCCACGAAGGCAGCCGGCCGGCCGAGGGTGTGCAGCTCGAGCAGATCCGCCGCAAGAGCGCGGTGCTGAGCCACCGCGGCTACCGCGTCGAGCTGAGCTACTGAATCGCAGGCTCAGCGCTGGCGCGCCAGCGCCGTCAGCGCGGCGGCGTCGAGCAGCTCGATGCGGTTGCGGCCGAGGCGGATCCAGGCCTTGCGCTCGAACTCCTTCAGCACGCGGCTGATCGCCTCGCGCGCGCTGCCGAGTTCGAGCGCGAGCTGCTGGTGGGTGCGTTCGAGCACCGGCGCGCCGCCGGCGGCGTCGAGCAGCAGCTGGGCCAGGCGGATGTCCAGCCGCAGGAACATCATCTCGTCGAGCAGCAGGATCAGCTCGCCGAGCAGGTCGCCGTAGTTGGCGATGACGAAGCGCCGGAACGGCTCGCTCGACTCCATCAGTTCGTGGAACAGCCCCGGCGGCACCACGGCCTCGCGCACCGCGCTCTCGGCCACGCCTTCGGCCGGGAAGGGCGTGCGGCCGAGCAGGCAGGAGGTGGTCAGCACGCAGGTCTCGCCGGGGCCGACGCGGTAGAGCACCACCTCGCGGCCCGAGGCCGAGGTCTTCTGAACCCGCGTCGTGCCTTCGAGCCGCAGCACGTAGCCGCGCGCCAGCGCCCCTTCGAGGTAGGCACGGTCGCCGGCGGCCATGGTCGCCAGCGTCGATTCGCGCAGCAGCCGCGTGCGCGTCGCGGCGTCGAGCGCGTCGAGCTCGGGGAAGCGGCGCAACCAATCGGCGTCGGTCGGGGTGTCGGTGGGCATGGCGAGGCGGGTGGCGGTCTCGATGGTAGGCAGCGGTGACGCGGGTGTCCAATCGGGGCTGGCGCTGCATCCGCGCGCCGGCCGCCGGCCGATCGCCGGCGGCGAATGGCGCCGCGCCGGCACGACCCTCCGAGCAGGGGGCCTCGGGCACAGCGTCGGCTCGCTACCATCCCGAAAGTGCGGTGCATCGCCGCACCCCCCCCCCGACCATGTCCAGCTCCGAAGCCCTGCTCGCCGGCCTGACCCTCGCGGTCTGCGTGGCGCTGCTCGTGCGGATGGCGATCGGCGCGCGCCGCCGCCGCCGCGTCGATGCCGCGCTGCGCGAGGGCGCGGTGGCGGTGCGCCGAGCCTGGGGTGGCCGCCGGCTGCGCCGTCACGCCGCCCGCGAGGCCGAGGACGCGATCGCCCGGGCGCGCCGCCGCGAGGTCGATGTCGACGGCAACGTGCTGCGCCCGCGGCACTTCGAGCGGCCGCGCAAGCCGCACTGAGCGCCGGCGGCCCGTGGGCTCGCCGGCCGCGACTGCAAGGAAACCGCGCCGTCGCCCGACCACCCGCGGTTGGGCCGATGGAGAACGCGATGCGACTGCTGGTGGTCGAGGACGAGCCGCGCTTGGCGGCCTACCTGCACAAGGGGCTTAGCGAGAACGGCCACATCGTCGACGTGGCGCACGACGGCATCGACGGCCGCCATCTCGCGCTGGAGGGCGACTACGACCTGCTGGTGCTCGACGTCATGCTGCCCGGCGTCGACGGCTTCGGCATCCTCGACGCGGTGCGCAAGGCCAAGGACACGCCGGTGCTGATGCTGACCGCGCGCGACAAGGTCGAGGACCGCGTGCGCGGCCTGCGCGGCGGTGCCGACGATTACCTGATCAAACCCTTCGCGTTCTCGGAGCTGCTCGCGCGGGTGCAGGCGCTCGGCCGGCGCGGCCGTGTGCAGGAGGCCACCACGCTGCAGCTCGGCGACCTGGAGCTCGACCTCGTGCGCCGCCGCGCGCAGCGCGCCACGCAGCGGCTCGACCTGACGGCCAAGGAGTTCGCGCTGCTGACGCTGCTGCTGCAGCGCCAGGGCCAGGTGCTGTCGCGCACGGTGCTGGCCGAGCAGGTCTGGGACATGAACTTCGACAGCGACACCAACGTCGTCGAGGTCGCGGTGCGGCGGCTGCGCGGCAAGCTCGACGACCCCTTCGACACCAAGCTGCTGCACACGGTGCGCGGCATGGGCTACGTGCTGGAGCAGCGTGCGTGAGCCGGCTCGATCCGCGCACGTCGATCGTCGCGCGGGTCGCGCTGGCGCTGGCCGGCATCGCCGTGCTCGTGTTCGCCGCGGTCGGCGCGCTGCTGTACTGGACGCTGGAGCGCGAGCTGATGCGCGTCGAGTTCGACGAGGTGCAGGGCAAGGTCGCGCTGGTGCGTCAGCTTCTCGAGGACAGCGGTGCGGCCGGCGTCGACGGGGCCTTCCGCACCCAGCTCGAGGACGTGCTGGCCGGCCACGGCAACCTGAAGGTCTGGATCCACGACCGCGACGGCCGGCTGCTGTTCGGCGACGCGGCCGAGCCGGTGCACCTGGCCGCCGACGGCGAGCCCTCGCTGTTCACGCTGCCCGACGGCCGCACCACCAGCGGCTGCCGGCTCGAGGTCGACGCGCTCGGCCCCGCGCAGGGCGCGCAGGTCACCGTGGCGCTGGCCGACAGCATGCGCGGCCAGGTGCTGGGCATGTACGGCCGCTCGGTGGCCTGGATCTGCGGGCTCGGCATCGCCGCCACCGCGCTGCTGGCGGCCTGGGCCACGCGGCGCGGCTTCAGGCCGGTACGGCGGCTGGCCGAGCATGCCAGCCGCATCACGCCGGCGGCGCTGTCGGTGCGGCTGCCGCTGGACGGCGAGGACGAGGAGCTGCAGGGCTTGGCGGTCTCGTTCAACCATGCGCTCGACCGGCTGCAGGAGGCCTATGCCCGGCTCGAATCCTTCAACGCCGACGTCGCGCACGAGCTGCGCACGCCGCTGGCCACGCTGATCAGCGGCACCGAGGTGACGCTGGCCGCCACGCGCTCGCCGCAGGAGCTGGAGCATTTGCTCGGCACCCAGCTCGAGCTGCTGCAGCGGCTGCGCACGATCGTCAACGACATGCTCTTCCTGGCCCGCGCCGACATCGGCGAGCAGGCCGCCGACCGCGAGCCGGTGTCGCTGTCGGCCGAGGCCGGCAGGGTGGTCGAGTACTACGACGGCCTGATCGCCGAAGCCGGCGCGCAGGTCCGCATCGACGGCGACGCGCAGGTGCGCTGCAACCCGGGCCTGGTGCGGCGCGCGATCTCGAACCTGCTGTCGAACGCGCTGAAGTATTCGGACGGCGCGGCGCCGGCCCGCATCGGCATCGAGATCAGCCAGGACGAGCGCGAGGCGCGCCTGCGGGTGCGCAACGCCGGCCCGACGATCCCGAGCGAGGTGCTGCCGCGGCTGTTCGACCGCTTCTACCGCGGCGAGCCTTCGCGCGCGCCCGGTTCCGACAGCCACGGCCTGGGCCTGGCCATCGTGCGCGCCATCGCCCGCATGCACGGCGGCGGCGTCGATGCGGTGTCGCGCGACGGCATCACGGTGGTCGGCTTCTCGCTGCCGAAGTGAGCAGCGCTGTGTCGACCCGCATGACAACGGCCCGGCTCGCATCGCGAGACCGGGCCGCCGGGTGAGGCGGGTGCGGGCGGTGGGCCGCCCGCCCGCGGGTCGTTCACCGGACCTGGGTGGCGCCGTTGCCCTCGGCGCGCTGCTCGGCCGCGGCCGGCACGCCGACGAAGACGTAGTGGCCGGCGCCGATGTCCTTCCAGCCGTCGGCGGCGACCGGGTTGCGCTGGAAGGCCTCCAGCTCGGCGAGGACCTGCGCACGGGTCTTGCCGGGCGTGCCGGCCGGCAGGCCGACGTAGGTGAGGCCGTCGCCGATCTGCACGTAGCCGTCGGCGGTGACCGGGTTGCGCTTGAAGGCCTGCAGTTCGGCCTGGACCTCGGCGCGGGTCTTGCCGACGGCGCCGGGCGTGCCGACGTAGACGAAGTGGCCGCTGCCGAGGTCCTTCCAGCCGTCGGGGGCGACGCTGGCGTCGGCCTGCGCGCCGAGCGAGAAGCCGGCCGCGACGGTGGCCAGGACGAGGTTCAGGGTGAGGTGACGTGCGTTCATGATGATCTCCATTCGTGGTGGTTCGTCAGTGGCCGCCGACGGATGTGTGGCGGCCTGGGTTCAATGTAGGAAGCGGGCCCCGACGCCCGCCGCACGCGAAGATGACGTTTTTGTCATCGGGCGCCGCAGGCCGTGGCGCCGCGTGACGCCGTCCGCCGCCGCGATCGACTAGGCTCGCGGCCATGCCGAACGCTGCCCGCTCTGCCCGCCCTGTCGTCCCCGTGCGCCGCACCCTGCTGCTGGGGGGCGCGGCGCTGCTGCTGGGCTGCTCGCGCAGCGGCCCGCGCGGCCAGCGGCTGGCGCCGGGCGCGGTGATCCTGTGCCTGGGTGATTCGCTGACCGCCGGCGTTGGTGCCGCCGCCGAGGCCAGCTACCCGCGCCAGCTCGCCGAGCGCAGCGGCCACCCGGTGCGCGACGGCGGCCTCAGCGGCGACACCGCCGCCGGCGCGCTGCAGCGGTTGCCGGGGCTGATGCAGGCGCATACGCCGGCGCTGGTGCTGGTGTCGATCGGTGGCAACGACTTCCTGCGCGGCCTGCCGATCGAGCAGACCGAGGCGGCGCTGCGCGGCATCGTCGCGGCGGCCCGCGCGACGGCGCAGGTCGCGCTGATCGCGCAGCCGCAGCCGGCGGCGCTGGCCGCCGCGCTGGGCGCGCTGAAGGACCACCCGGTCTACGCCCGCGTCGCCGACGACACCGGCTGCGCGCTGCACGAGGGCGGCTGGGCCAAGGTGCTTTCGCAGCCCGAGCTGCGCGCCGACCCGATCCACGCGAACGCGCAGGGCTACGGCGTGTTCGTCGAGGGGCTGGTCGGCTGGCTGCGCGACACCGGCTTCCTCTGAGCCGCAGGCCGGGTCGCGCCCGGCCGTCGGGCCGCGCCGGCCGCCGACCCACCCTCCGCCGGCGCGCCGAGCGCGCAGGACTTCACGGCGTCGTGTGCGGCGGCGCGCGCGGCGGTGCACGGTCGCGCTAGCGTGCCGTTAAGGCTGGAAGGAGCGTCCGTCCGGGGCGCCCGATCCCGCCGAAGCGCACCGCGAAAGGAATGCATGAGCGCCTGTCAGAACATCGTCGTGCCGAGCCGCCTGACGGTCGTGTTCATGTTCGCCCGCCTGCTGGAAAAGCTCGAGCACAGCACCGAGGCGGTCCACCCGGACCAGTACCGCTTCGTCGTGCGCCAGCTCGAGCACGAGATCGAGTCCGTCGTGCCCGATCCCGCGCTGCGCGAGCTGCTGGGCGTGTTCCCGGCGGCCGCGCAGGTCTACGAGAACCGCTTCTACGCTGCCGCCGGCCTGTCGCACGCGCCGCGCGAGCTCGAGGCGGCGGCGCAGTCGCTTGCGCAGCGCGCGATCCGGCGCGCCCAGCGCCGCGCGCGCGCGTCCGACGCCGAAGAAGGCTGAGCCGCAGGCCGCAGCACGGCCGGCGGGCTTGAAACCGGGGCGGCTGCCCCTACCATCCCGTCCTCGCCGGGCGGAGGGCCCGGCGCCTACCGCCCGCGCCCGCCATGACCAAGCAGACCCTGTCGTTCCAGGCCGAGGTGCAGCAGCTGCTGCACCTCGTCACCCATTCGCTCTACTCCAACAAGGAGATCTTCCTGCGCGAGCTGGTCTCCAACGCCTCCGACGCCTGCGACAAGCTGCGCTTCGAGGCGCTGAACGACGCCGCGCTGTACGAGGACGCGCCGAACCTGGAGGTGCGCGTCACCTTCGACAAGGACGCGCGCACCGTCACGATCACCGACAACGGCATCGGCATGAACGAGGCCGAGGCGATCGCCAACCTCGGCACGATCGCCAAGAGCGGCACGCGCGAGTTCGTCGGCAAGCTCTCCGGGGAGCAGGCCCGCGACACCCAGCTGATCGGCCAGTTCGGCGTCGGCTTCTACAGCGGCTATATCGTCGCCGACCGCATCACCGTCGAGACGCGCCGCGCCGGCGCTCGGCCGGAGGAGGGCGTGCGCTGGGCGAGCGCCGGCACCGGCGACTTCGAGGTCGAGACGATCACCCGGCCCGAACGCGGCACCGCGGTGACGCTGCACCTGCGCGAGGGCGAGGACGAGTGGCTCGCGCAATGGAAGCTCAAGTCGACGATCGCGAAGTATTCCGACCACATCTCGCTGCCGATCCTGATGCGCAAGCAGGAATGGAACAGCGAGAAGAGCGATTACGAAACCAAGGATGAGTGGGAGACCGTCAACAAGGCCGCGGCGCTGTGGACGCGCCCCAAGAGCGACATCACCGACGCCGAGTACAAGGCCTTCTACGGGCAGCTCAGCTACGACCCCCAGCCGCCGCTGGCCTACACCCACAACCGCGTCGAGGGCCGCAGCGAGTACACCCAGCTGCTCTACGTGCCGGCGCATGCGCCGGGCGACCTGTGGAACCGCGACAAGCGCGGCGGAGTCAAGCTCTACGTCAAGCGCGTCTTCATCATGGACGACGCCGAGGCGCTGATGCCGACCTACCTGCGCTTCGTCAAGGGCGTGATCGACTCGGCCGACCTGCCGCTGAACGTGAGCCGCGAGCTGCTGCAGGAAAGCCGCGACGTGAAGGCGATCCGCGAGGGCTCGACCAAGCGCGTGCTGAGCATGCTGGAGGAGCTGGCGAACAGTGAGGACGCCGCCAAGCGCGAGCAGTACGCGAGCTTCTGGAAGGAATTCGGCGCGGTGCTGAAGGAGGGCGTCGGCGAGGACCACGCCAACCAGGAGCGCCTGGCCAAGCTGCTGCGCTTCGCATCGACCCACGCCGACGAGGGCGTGTCCTTCGCGGACTACGTGTCGCGCATGAAGGAGGGCCAGGAGGCGATCTACGTCATCACCGCCGACACGCTGGCCGCGGCGCGCCACAGCCCGCAGCTGGAGGTCTTCCGCAAGAAGGGCATCGAGGTGCTGCTGCTGGTCGATCGCGTCGACGAATGGATGCTCGCCCACCTCTACGAGTTCGACGGCAAGCCGCTGCAGAGCGTGGCCAAGGGCGCGATCGACCTCGGCAAGCTGACCGACGAGGCCGAGAAGAAGGAGGCCGAAGCCGCGGCCGAGGCCTTCAAGCCCATCCTCGACAAGCTCAAGGACGCGCTGAAGGACCGCGCCAAGGACGTGCGCGTGACCACGCGCCTGGTCGATTCGCCGGCCTGCCTGGTCGTCGAGGAGGGCGACATGAGCGGCCACCTCGCGCGGATGCTCAAGCAGGCCGGCCAGACGGCGCCGGCGTCGCGGCCGATCCTCGAGATCAACACCGCGCACGCGCTGGTCAAGCGCCTGGACGGCAGCGCGCATGTCGACGAGCTCGCGCAGGTGCTGTTCGACCAGGCGGTGCTGGCCGAAGGCGGGCAGCTCGAGGACCCGGCGGCCTACGTGCGGCGTGTCAACGCGCTGCTGACCGGGCAGGGCTGAGCCGGCTGCGCGGAGGGCCGCGTGACCGCGCGTTCAACCGGCGGTCATGGCCTCGATCTGCTCGCGAAGCTGGGTGATCTGCTGCGACCAGTACGACGCGGCGCCGAACCACGGGAACGCGGCCGGGAAGGCCGGATCGTCCCAGCGCTGCGCCAGCCAGGCGCTGTGGTGGACCATCCGCAGGGTGCGCAGCGCTTCGATCAGCGCCAGTTCGCGGCGGTCGAAGGGCCGGAAGGTCTCGTAGCCCTCGAGCAGGCTCGCCAGCGCGGCGCGCGAGGCGGCCAGGTCGCCCGGCAGCAGCATCCACAGGTCCTGCACGGCCGGGCCGGTGGCGGCGTCGTCGAGGTCGACGAAGTGCGGTCCTTCGGGCGTCCACAGCACGTTGCCGGGGTGGCAGTCGCCGTGCAGGCGCAGCAGCGTCAGGCCGTCGATCGAGGCCAGCCGCGCGGCGGCCAGGTCGACCGCGTGCCGCGAGGCGGCGGCCCAGGCGTCGCGCTCGGCCGGCGTCACGACGTCGTGGGCGAGAAGCCAGTCGCGTGCGGCGTCGCCCAGCGTGGCGGCGTCGATCCGTCGGCGGTGCTCGAACGGCCGGCGCGCGCCGACCGCGTGCATCCGGCCGAGAAAGCGGCCGATCCACGCCAGCGCCTCGGGGTCGTCGAGCTCCGGCGGCCGGCCGGCGCGCCGCGGGCCGACGGCGAAGCGCAGCGTGCCGGTCCGTGCCAGCGTCGGCGGCTCGCCCAGCAGGCGCAGCGCGGCGTCGCAGCGCGCCGGCTCGAACACCAGCGGCGCGACCACCGGCACCTCGGCCTCGGCCAGCTCGCGCGCGAAGGCGTGTTCCTCGAGGATCTGCGCGTCGCTCCAGCGTGCCGGGCGGTAGAACTTGGCGACCACCACACGGCCGTCCTCCAGCGCGACCTGGACGACACGGTTCTCGTAGGAATTGAGCTGCAGCAGCCGGCCGTCGCCGTGCAGGCCGGCCAGCGCGAGCGCGTCGAGTACCGCGTGCGGCGTGAGTTCGGCGTAGGGGCGTGGGTCGTCGGCCATCGCGCATTGTCACGGCCGCCGCCGGGGCGGCCGGCGCGGCGTGCTCAGCGGCCGGCCGAACGCTCGACGCGCGGCTGCGGCTCGCCGATGTCGCCGAACTCGCTGGCGGGCGCCTCGAAGCGGCTGTCGCTGAAACGGCTCTCGGGGGCGAAGAAGGAGTCCTGGCCGAAGCCCGAATCGCCCCAGTTCGCCGAGCGCTCGGCGCGCCGCGAGCGCACCGTGTCCGACAGCGTGCTGCGCGCCTGCTGGAACTTCGGCCCCTGCGACAACGGCACCGGCCGCGCCACGTTGCCCTGCTGCGGCAGCAGCAGCTGCAGCTCGCTGGCCGACGGCAGGTTCTCGGCCTTGCACAGCAGGTAGCGGATGCGGCAGGCCTCCATGACCGATTGCTTGATCGTGGTGGCACGCCGCGAGACGCCGCGGTGCGGTTCCAGGTCGACCACCGCCAGCACGCGCCCGTTGGCGCTGCAGACCGCGAAGCTGATGTGCAGCGGCGCGAGCAGGTCGTACCAGTAGCGCACCTGCTGCGGGTCGCGGGCCTGGCACAGCCGCACCAGCGGCAGCTTGGCGAGGATGGTGTATTGCGGCATCGCCTCGCGCAGCACGCGCAGCGCGCGGCGCTCGTCGCTGTTGAGCACCGGCCTGGCCATCACCGACCATTCGCGCGGCAGCTCGGCGCGCGCCGGCGGCCGGGCCGCCGCCCAGCGGCCCAGCGCGAAGGCTCCCACCGCGGCCATGCCGACGAGGAGGAGAACGATCGCGTAAGTGCTGGTCATCGAGATTCGGGGCGAAGACGCCGGGTTGATACCTTTGGACACAAGGCCGGCGAGGGCGCATGCTGCCAGCGATCTAGGGGGGGCGCACCCCTCAGTCGTGGGCCGCCGATTCTCGCCGCTGGCCTATTGCGAGGCCGTGCCGGTGACCTTGGCGAGCCGGTCGCGCAGGTCGCCGACGGCGTCGAGCAGGTTCTCGAGCCGGATCGCCTGCTCCTTGAAGCGGTAGTTCAGCTCGGCGGCCTGCGTTTCGACCAGCTCCTCGACCTGGCTGGCCAGCGTGTCCGGCGGCAGCTTGAGCCAGGCCTCCGATTCGGCGCCGTCGCGCTCCACCGCGGCGCCGGCGCGCCGGGCGATCTTGAGCATCGCGGTGTTCTCGCTGAGCGCGTGGATGTAGAGCGTGTCGCTGCCGCGGTTGCGGGCGCGCATCACCGCGTGCTCGAACAAGCGTGTGCCGTAGGCACGGCCGCGCGCCTGCGTGAGCACCGACACGCCGAACTCGGCCATCGGCGGGCGCGAGGCCAGCTGTGGCCGCGGCGGGAAGGCCAGATGCGCCATCGCGACCAGCTCGAGGCGGCGGTTGAAGATGCCGAAGACCTCGTCGCGCTCGAAGTCCAGGCCTTCGACGTAGTGCTCGATCTGGGCGTCGCTCCTGCCCTGACCGAAGCGCAGGTAGCGGTCGCGCGGGTCGAGCGCGATCAGGTGCGCGGTGATGCGCGGACGGTGGCGCTCGGCCAGCGAGCGGATCGGCACCCAGCGCGGGGTGGCCGCGCCGGGGCCGGTCGGCGGCGGCTCGGCCAGGGTGGTGGGCGCGGGGTCGGGGCTCATGGGGCGGATGTTAAGGGTTAACCCTAGTCATCAAGGTGATGGGGAGTCCGGCGGCCATGGGGCCCTCGGGTCGGGGGTCGTTGCTCACAAGCGACGAGCCCAGCTATACTCGCAAGCTTTCCCGCCTTTCGGCTCCGGGAAATTCGCCGGCGGTGCCTTCGGGTGCGGCATCGGCGGTGCTGCCTAAGAGGCCTCGCATCACAAGAGGCGCCGACCGCAGCGTGGTCGAGCCGGGATTCTCCCAGGACCCTCATGAAAACCTTCAGCGCCAAACCGGCCGAAGTGACGCACGAGTGGTTTGTGATCGATGCCACCGACAAGGTGCTCGGACGAGTGGCCAGCGAAGTCGCTCTCCGCCTGCGTGGCAAGCACAAGCCCATCTACACGCCTCACGTCGATACCGGCGATTTCATCGTCATCGTCAACGCCGACAAGCTCCGGGTCACCGGGGCCAAGTCCGAGGACAAGGTCTACTACCGCCACTCCGGCTACCCGGGCGGCATCTACGCGACCAAGTTCAAGGACATGCAGGCCAAGCACCCCGGCCGCGCGCTGGAGAAGGCCGTCAAGGGCATGCT